>Ga0105048_10009662_pt1 | contig 15312 bp, 13 predicted proteins | sample MAT05_FD_78382 | JGI IMG/M metagenome (GOLD analysis project Ga0105048, IMG submission 78382) | Freshwater microbial communities from Lake Fryxell liftoff mats and glacier meltwater in Antarctica - MAT-05 | ecosystem: Environmental > Aquatic > Freshwater > Ice > Liftoff microbial mat | place... | reverse complement strand
CCGCGCAGGCGCAGCACCTGGCGCGCACGATCGGGCAGCCCGGTGAGCGTGAGGGCTCTCAGGCTGATGCCGCTGTCCGGCATCGCGGCGGCGGGGTGCGTGCCGCGCCACTGGATCAGCGTGGGCAGCGCGCCGCCGCACAGCAGCGCGCCGTCGGGGCGCACCAGGATCTCCCACTCCAGCCGGCCGTCGGGGGTGTCGCGGTGCGCGCGCACCGGCTCGCCGGGCTGATGGCCCACGGTGATCAAGCCCCAGCGGTGCATGTCGAGCATGGTCGAGCGCGCCACCACGTGGATCAGCCGCGGGCCGTCGGCGGCGAGACCCGCCTGCAGCGCCGGGTCGTCGAGGCCGAACCAGCGCGGGCGCGGCGGTGGCGGCGCGTCGGGGTCGAGGTGGGGATCGGGATCGGGATCGATGGCGATGATCTCCAGGTACAGCTCGGGATAGGCGTCGCTGGCGATCTTCAACAGCCGGTTGTGCGTGCCAAAAAGGGCGTGCCGCCCGCCCGGGCCGGGGCTGACGCCCAGCGTCGCTTCGCACCACGCGGCGCCCTGCGCCAGGCTGGCCGCGGCCACCACCAAGTGATCAAGCTGGACGGTCATGACCGCATCATCACAGGCTCACCACGCCTTCGATGCAGGGGCTGACCTCGCCGCCCACCCACACGGTGTCGCCTTCGCGCCGCAGATCAACCCGGCCGGCGCGGCCGAGTGCCGTGCCCTGCGCGGCCACATAGTGCAACGGGGCCAGCCCGGCGCCCATCAACCACTGCGCCAGGCTGGCGTTGAGGCTGCCCGTCACCGGGTCTTCGATGCCGGCGCCGAAAAAGGCGCGCACCTCGAAGGCCGCGTCGCCGCCGGGCTCATGGGCGCCGACCACGCCGAGCTTCATCCCGTCCAGTGCGGCCGTGTCGGGCCGCAAGGCGAGCACGGCGGCGGCCGAGTGCAGCATCACGGCGCACCAGCCGGGGCCGTTGTCGACCCACTGGTGGTGCAGCACGTCGTCGGCGTGCAGGCGCAATGCGCGGCACACACAGGCCAGCATCGGCTCATCCAGCGGCCCGGTGCGGCGCAGCGGCGGCGCGGCGAAGGCCAGCCGCGGGCCGTCGCGCCGCACGCGCACCAGGCCGACACCGCACTCCTGCACGACTGCCTCCGCCGAGCGCGGTACACCGCCCGCGGCCAGCCAGGCCCAGCAACTGCCCAGCGTCGGATGGCCGGCGAAGGGCAGTTCGCCCAGCGGCGTGAAGATGCGCACGCGGTAGTCGGCCGCGGCGTCGCCCGGCGGCAGCAGGAAGGTGGTCTCCGACAGATTCGTCCAGCGGGCGAAGGCCGCCATCTGCGCGTCATCCAGGCCCTGCGCGTCGTGCACCACGGCCAGCGGGTTGCCGCGCAGAGGCAGCGCCGAGAACACGTCGATCTGATGGAAGCGGTGGGTGGGCATGTGGGGATTCGCGCGGGGACGCGGATCAGGCGGTCGATGGTGAAGCGGCCCAGATCAGCGTTGCGGATGCGCGAGAAGTCGGCCGCCACCATCCCGGTGCGGGTCTGCGCATTGCGCACCGGGAGTGCGCCAGCGTCGTTGCGAGCCTGTGGTGATCAGCACCTGGCCGGCCTGCGGACCAGTTGGCCGAGGCCAGCGCGCGTGAGTTGCGCGACGCCCCGCGTGAGGCGTTGCAGTACGCCGCCAGCGAAGGCTTCGGCCCGCTGCGCGAATGGGTGGCCGGCGAACTGGCTGCGCAGGGCCTGCGGGTGCTCGCGGATCGTCGACGGATTCAGCCGTGCAGCGCGGCGTGCCAGGGTCCACATCAGGCCGTCTCCCCGCGGTCAGGGCCGCAGCACATTCAGGCGCGCGGGCGCGCCGACCGACAGCCGCCGCCCGGCAAAGACCACACCGATCACGGCCAGCGCGAAAAACAGCGTGACCGGGCGCAGCGTCTCACCCAGCACCAACGCCGCAAACACCAGCGCGAGGAAGGGCTGCAGCAGTTGCGTCTGACTGACGCGCACGATGCCGCCCAGCGCCAGCCCGCGGTACCAGGCGAAGAAGCCCAGCCACATCGAGAACACCGTGACGTAGGCAAAGCCGGCCCAGGCTGCCTGCGTCACCGGCGCCGACGGCCACCACAACAGGGCGGCTGGCAGTGTGAGCGGCAGCGAGATCACCAGCACCCAGCAGATCACCTGCTCGGCAGGCAACACGCTGGATACGCGCGCCCCGGCCACGTAGCCAACGGCGGTGCAGGCGACCGCCCCAAGCAGCAGCAGGTCGGCCGCCTTCACCCGGCCGCCGCTTTGCAGCAGCGCGAAGGCCAGCACCAGAGCGCAGCCCAGCAACGCGCAGGCCCAGAAGGCCGGCGACGGCCGCTGGCGAAGCACCAGCGCCGCCACCGCCGCCGTACCCAGCGGGATGACGCCGGTGACCACCGCCGCGTGCATCGCGTCGACCTCACGCAGCGCCAGCGCCAGCAACAGCGGAAAGCCCAGCACCGTTCCCAGCGCGCAGACCACCAGCGCTGACCAGTGCCGGCGCTGCGGCAGTGTCGCGCGCACGGCCCACAAGTAGAGCAGCGACAGCAGCCCTGCGCCCGCTGCCCGACCGGCGGTGACGAAAGCCGGGCTGAGCTGCGGTGCGCTCAAGTCGCCGACGGCCAGACGCGTCATCGGCAGCGTCATCGCGAAGATCACCACGGCCAGCAGCCCGAGCGCGAAACCGCGCCGCTCTCGCGGGCTCAGCGTCTCGGGGGCGGGCGTCGTCATGAGGCCAGTGTAGAACGCGAAAAATACAGTCGAAGTACAGCTTGCCGATCAGGGGCCAACCTGAACTCGACGTCGCCTGCGGCCGCACCGCGTGCTGCGCCTGGAGCGGGCCTGACGAAGACTGAATCTGACACAGGTGCAACAGCCGCCAGGCTGCGCGGCATCGCGCGTAGGATGCGGCGCAACAAGAACGCCAGTGAGACGGAGACTGCGGCCAGTAGGTTGACGGAGTCCGCCTTGTTCGAATCGACATTGCCTTTCGGCACCCCGGACCTGATGCGGGTCAGCGCCTTCCAGCGCTACCTGGAAGAGCTGGAGCGCGAGGACGCACGATCCTCCACGCGCATGAGCGCGCTCAGCCCCTCGCTGATGCAGGACCTGATGCGTTTCGAGCGCGGCGAGGGCGCCGGCGAGGGCCCCGACCTGATCGAGGTGCTGGCTGCCGCCGTGCGCCACGCGCGCAACCTGCTAGTCCATCTGCAGAACAGCGACCGCGTGCTGCCGCTGAGCGTGTTCCCGGTCGAGCGGCTGGCGCACTGCCCGCTGCGCATCGAGCAGCTGCTGGCCGGTCCCTTGGATGGCCTGACGGTCCTGCACGTCGAGCCGGCCGTGCTGCGCCCGCCGGGCGACCGCGAACGCACGCTGGTCGGCGAGACCAAGCTGTATACGCCGCTGGCCCCGCTGCTGTGGCAACTGGCGCTGCGCGGCGGGCGCGACGAGCTGCTGCCCGAGATCGCCGGCAGCACCGCCTACCGTGTGGCGCCGGGCCTGGACCTGCGCGGGCTGCCGATGAACAACGCGTTGGCCGCCGCGATATTGCGGCTGCAACGCCAGACCACCAACCTGCGCGAGATCGCCGAGTGGCCGGGCCTGGACCGCCCGCTTGCGATGCGCCTGCTCAACGGCCTGTACCTGCAGGCCGGGCTGATCGTCAGCCACGCGCACCCGGCGGCGACCAACGAGAGCTGGTTCAGCGGCGGCCGCTGAGCCCCGGCCTCGGCGCCAGCGCCGGGGCGTCAGGCCGCCAGCAGTGCGCTGAACAGCGGGTCGTGGCGTCCACGCGGCCGGTAGGGCTGCAGCCGGCGGGCGATCTCGGCAATGTGCTCGGGCGTGGTGCCGCAGCAGCCGCCGGCAATATTGAGGAAGCCGCTGCGCGCGAACTCTTCCAGCAGCGCACCCGTGACCTCGGGCGTCTCGTCGAAGCCGGTGTCGCTCATCGGGTTGGGCAGGCCGGCGTTCGGATAGCAGCTGATGTAGGTGTCGGGCGCCACCTTGGCCAACTCTTCAATATAGGGCCGCATCAGCGCTGCCCCCAAGGCGCAGTTCAGGCCCACCGCGAGCGGCCGCGCATGGCGCACCGAGTGCCAGAAGGCGCCCACCGTCTGCCCCGACAGGATGCGCCCGGAGGCATCGGTCACGGTGCCGCTGATGATCACCGGCAGCCGCTCGGCGCGTTCTTCCATCAGCTCGTCGAGCGCGAAGATCGCCGCCTTCGCGTTCAGCGTGTCGAAGATGGTCTCGACCAGAAACAGGTCGCAGCCGCCTTCCAGCAGCCCTTCGGCCTGCTCGCGGTACGACAGCCGAAGCTCGTCGAAGCTGGTGTTGCGCGCGCCGGGGTCGTTGACGTCGGGGCTGATGCTGGCGGTCTTCGGGGTCGGGCCCAGCGCGCCGGCGACGAAGCGCGGCCGCTCGGGCGTCGAGAAGCGATCGCAGGCCTGGCGCGCCAGCCGCGCCGCAGCCACGTTCATCTCGCGCGCGATCGGCGCCAGCACATAGTCGTGCTGGGCGATCGAGGTGGCGCCGAAGGTGTTCGTCTCGACGATGTCGGCGCCGGCTTCGAGGTAGGCCTCGTGGATGGCCAGGATGACATCGGGCCGCGTCAGCACCAGCAGGTCGTTGTTGCCCTTCAGGTCTTTCGGGTGCGCGGCAAAGCGCGGGCCGCGGAAATCGGCTTCGGAGAGTCGGTGGCGCTGGATCATTGTGCCCATCGCGCCGTCGATGATGGCGATGCGCCGGGCCAGCAGCGCCGGCAGCGCGGCGCCGCGGGTGTAAGGCAGCTCGTGAGTGTTCATGGGCATCACTGTAGCAAGGGGAAAGCCGGCCGGCGGGTCGGCGCTCAACTGTTCTCCACCATGCCGGGTGCCGTCTCGCCGAACAGCGACTGGCGAAAGTCCAGCGCGCGCGGGCCGTCGGCGTTCATAGCCCACAAGGCCAGCGCGCGTGCCGCCATCGGCTTGGCGAACAGGTAGCCCTGCAGCTCGTCGCAGCCCAGCGTCTTCAGCACCGCGCCCTGGGCATCGGTCTCCACACCCTCGGCCACCACCTTCAGGCCCAGCGCCTGGGCCAGCCGCACGATGGCGTCGACCAGCGCGCGGGCATCGGCGCTGCACTCCAGGTCGAAGACGAAGCTGCGGTCGATCTTCAGCTCATCCACTTTGAGCCGGCGCAGGTACGACAGGCTGGACTGCCCGGTGCCGAAGTCATCGATCGAGATGTTCACGCCCAGTTGTTTCAGCGCCTCGATGGTGCGGATGGTGCCTTCGGCATCGTCCATCGCCACCGACTCGGTCAGCTCCACTGTCAGCAGGTGCGGCTGGATGTTGTGCCGCTGCAGCGCCTGCGCGATGTGCCGGCTGAGCTCGCCCTGCCGCAACTGGTGCACCGACAGGTTGATCGAGACGCGCATGCGCAGCCCCTCGTTGCGCCAGGCGCCGATCTGCCGGCAGGCCTCGTCGATGACCCAGTCGCCCAGCACGCTGATGAGGCCGAAGCGCTCGGCGATCGGGATGAACACGCCCGGGCTGACCATGCCGCGCGTCGGGTGGTGCCAGCGCACCAGCGCCTCGGCGCCGGTGATCTGGCCGCTGGGGGCATGCACCTTGGGCTGGTAGTACAGCTCGAGCTGGCGTTCGGTCAGTGCGCGGCGCAGGTCACGCAGCAGGTCCACCTGCTCGCGCGCGCCGCTGGCCATGCGCGGCTCGAAGAAGCAGTAGGTGGCGCCGCCCTGGCCCTTGCTGGCGCGCATCGCCGCGTCGGCATGCGTGATCAGCGCCGTGGCCGAGCCATGCTCGGGGTACATCGCGATGCCGATCGAGCAACTCAGGCTGGCCTCGCGCTCGTCCAGCCGCACCGGCGCGCTGACCGCCACCATCACCGCCGCAGCGCGCCGCGCCACTTCCTCGCGCCGCGGGTTGCCGATGAGCAGCGCAAGAAACTGGTCGGCACCCAGACGGACCACCAGCGCATCGGAAGGCAGCGCCGACTGCAGTCGGGCGGCCACCTCGCGCAGGATCTGGTCGCCGTTGCCATGGCCGTAGGACTCGTTGATCGGCTTGAAGCCGTCGAGGTCGACGAAGAGCAGCGCCAGCCGTTCCTGCTCGCGGTCGGCGCGTTGCACCGCGTGGCCCAGCTCGAGCTCCAGCGCATGGCGGTTGGGCAGCGCGGTCAACGTGTCGGTCAGCGCCTGGCGCTGCATCAGCCCGTGCGCGTGGCGCAACGAGGAACGCATCTGCGCCTCTAGGTTGGACGTCAGCAGCATCACCGGCAGCAGCACCACACTGCCGAAGGTGGCCAGCAGCAGCACCGCGGTCCCCGGCATCCGGCTGGCCCACAGCGAGGACGCCTGGAACGGCAGGTCAGCCGCCATGACCACCAGGTGCTGCGACAGGCAGACCGCGGCGCCGAGCAGCGCTGCGGCGCCGATCCGCCAGGCCAGCGGATGGCCGCCAACGTGCGGGCGCGCCAGCAAGGTCAGCGCGAAAGCGCTGCCCGCGCCGAGCAGGGCGACGATCGCCGCGCCGGCCAGCGGCAACGGGTTCCAGACGATGCCGGGCTTCATGCCGGTGGCGAGCAGCGTGCCGACCTGGGTGACGAAGATGCCCAGCCCGAGCAACGCACCCGCCGCCGCCACGCGCGAGGCGCTGCTCGGCCGCCCGATGGCGATCATCAGCGCGACGCTGGCCGTCGCCAGCGACATCAGCCAGACCACGAACGCATCATGCGGGTGATAACCGTAGGCAATGGCCAAGGGCTGCGCGCCGATCTGCATGACCATCGCCGCCCACAGCCCGGTGCCCAGCGCCAGCGCGGCGCAGAGCAGCCAGCGCAGCCCGTCGTAGAGACGTCCCGCGACGACCCGTTGCGACAGGTCCAGACCGATGTAGACGGCCATGGCGACCACCAGCCAGGCCAGCAGCGGCAACGATCGCGCAGAACCAAGGGGGTCTAGAAGGGCATCCATGCCGCTGGGCGTGTGGGATCGCGGTCGATGGGCAGGGGTTCACCGAAGCGATGCATTGCCCCTTATCGGCCCGCCGCTGGCCGCCTTGAGAGCGCCCCCCAAAACGACGAGACGAGGTCAGCGCCGGGTGGCCGTGAAGCCGATGCCCCGGCGCTGGCGCACCTCGGGCTTGACCCGGTGCTCACCTTCAAGCTGCGAGAGGAACTCGTCGGCCGTGAACTCCTGCGCAAGGATCTGCACCTGCCGCCGCACCGCGGCAAAGTCGCCCGGCACCAGCACATCGAGCAGCGCCAGCCGCTGGCGCTGCTCATCGCTCAGCGCGGCCGCATCGCCGCCCAGCGCCTCGGCGACGAACATGCGCTCGCGCTGCGCCGACGTGAGCACCTGAAAGCGGATCTTGAAGATGAAGCGACGCAGCGCCGCCTCGTCCAGGTCTTCGAACAGGTTGGTCGTGCAGACGAAGATGCCGGCAAAGCGCTCCATGCCCTGAAGCATCTCGTTGACCTCGGTCACCTCGTAATGGCGCTCGGCCAGCCGGCGGCTGCGCAGGAAGCTGTCGGCCTCGTCGAGCAGCAGCACCGCGCCTTCGGTCTCGGCCTCCTCGAACATGCGCGCCATGTTCTGCTCGGTCTCGCCGACATACTTGCTCGCGATGTCGCTCGTCTGGCGGATCATCAGCGGGCGCTGCAGCGCCTGCGCGATGTGCTCGGCCAGCGCCGTCTTGCCGGTGCCCGGCGGCCCGTGGAAGCACAGCGTGCCGTGGCCGCGACGTTGCAGCGCCTCGATCACGCGCGGGATCTCGAAGCGCGATTCGATGTTCAGCAGGCCCAGGTCGTAGGCCGTCACCACCGGGCGAGCCCCGCGTTGCGGGCCGGCCTGGCCGAGCGCGCGGTCGGCCCCGGCCAGCTGGCGCTCGATCAGCTGCTCGATGCTCTGTCCGACAGGCTGGCCGCCCTCGGCGGCGTCCGCCGCGCCGTGCGTCAGCTGCGCAAAACGCACTGCCGTGCGAATCTGCGCTGGCGTCAGCCCCTTGCGTTCAGAGAGCTTTGCGGCAAAGCCTTCACTCACTTCGGCGCCGTTCAGCGCCCGCGTCACCAAGCCTTCGCGGGCGCCCGGCGGCGGGCTGAGCAGCCGCAGGTGGTACTGAAAGCGGCGGCGGAAAGACGGGTCGATCTGCTCGATGCGGTTGGTGATCCAGATCACCGGCACCGGGTTGGCCTCGAGGATCTGGTTCACCCAGGCCTTGCCGCTGACGCTGCCCGACACCGCGGCGTCGCTGTTGTCCAGCCGCGCGATCAGCTGCGCGGCCTCGCTGCTGATCGGCGGGAACACGTCCTCGACCTCGTCGAACAGCAGCGCCACGCCGGCACTGCCTTTCAGAAAAGCCTGGCTGACCTGCAGGCTGCGGTAACGGTCGCGGCCCGACAGGCTGTTGCCGTCGCGGTCGGCGTACTCGACCTCGTACAGTCCCAGCCCGGCGGCGGCGGCGCAGACCTTGGCCAGCTCGGTCTTGCCGGTGCCCGGCGGGCCGTAGAGCAGCACGTTGACCCCGGCGGCCTTGCGCGTCGTGGCGTTCTTCAGCAGCGTGCTCAGCACCGCCACGTCGTCAGCGACAAAGCTGAAGTCCTCGGCGCCCAGTTCACTCTTCGTCGCCGGCCGTGTGAACACCGCCATCAGATCGTTCGGGCCCGGGTACTCGCGCATCAGCACCGGCGGCAGCTGCTCGCTGACCTTCATCAGGTCGGCCAGGTCGGTGATGTTGTGCTCGGAGATCAGGTTCTCGACCATGCCGATGCGCTCGAGCCGCGAGCCCGCGCGCAGCGCCTCGGCCACTTCACGCGCATCGACGCCGGCCACCGCCGCCAGTGCGGCGTAGGCCTCCTGCGCATTGGCCACCTTGAACTCGACCAGCAGGCCGCGCAGTTCACGCTGGTAGCGCGCGAGCGTGCCGTACAGCAGCAGCGCGCGCTCGGCCGGATTCAGCTGCAGCAACCCGGCCAGCGCGTCGATGTTCTTCTCGACGAGGTTGCTTTCCTTCTTCTGCCGCCGGTCGAGCCACTCGCAAGTGGCACCCAGCACCGCCAGCAGATCCTTCGGCGAGTCCTTCACATGCTCGTCGAGGTAGAAGAAGAGCGTGCCTTCCTCGTAGGGGCCGCGCCAGGCGCCGTGGCGGTTCAGGAAGGCCTCGTCCGACAGCGCCTCGTGGCCCTTCCACTGCGGGTTGCCGCGACAGCGAACGGCCAGGAAAGCGCGCAGCCGTGCCAGCACGGGCAGCGGCCAGACCAGATGGCGACCGGTCAGCGAGAGCAGCCCGCTCCAGTCACGCCGCAGGTTGAAGCGCCCAGCCTGGCGCAGCGTGAGCGTGAGCACGAAATGCGTGCACAGGCGGTCCAGCGGCGGCGCCTCGGCCAAGCCTGGCGAGAGTACCCAGCGGGCTTCGGCCTGTGTTCGCGCCACCTGTTGACCCCCGACGCCTCATGCGCCATCGCGGGCGATCTTGGCGCCGAACGCGACGCACGGCAAGCCTGCCGCCGCGCCGGGGCGGAAAAACGCCCCTCAGTGCAGAAAGATCGGGTGCGGCGCGAGCACGGTGAAGCCACCGATGTAGTCGTCAAGCGCCTCGACACTGGCACCGCCGTCGCCGCGGTCGATCAGCGCCTGCACGCCCTGGCGGAAGCCGTCGGCGACCAGTCCGTCGATGAAGATCTCGCGCCGCGTGAGCTTGTCGACGATCTCGAAGCCGCCACGCGGCGGAGCACTGCTGCCCTCGGGCGCGGGCAGGTCGAACTGCACGACGGTGAAGCTGTCGGAGTTGTAGAGCATCTGCATGGTGGTCTCCTTCCACCCCCAGATGGGCGCAATGCGGTGCAATTCAAGCCGCCCCCACTGGCTTCAAAGGGGCCCTTCGGCCAACAGGCGCATCTCGGTCGGCTCGCGTCCGGGCACCCCCGTCAGGCGCAGCTGCACCGGCAGGTGGTGCCGCGCGGGGTCGAGCCAGACCTCGACCCGCTGGTCATAGGGCCGCGTGGGCTCGCGCTTGAGATGCAGCGCGGCCGCCACGCGGCCCGCCGGCAGGTCGAGCGCGACGCGAGGCTGCACCTCGAAGATCCACAGTTCGGCACGCCCGCGCGCGCCGACCACGTACAGCAGCACCTGCGCGCCGTCGTCGGCCAGCCGCTGCGGCTCGGCCTCGGCGATGGCCGCCAGTTGCAGCAGCCAGCTCAGCCGATCCTGCGCGCCGGGCGGCAGCGGGTCGTCGTGCGCCGGGCCGGAATAGGTGATGCGCGCTTCGTCGCGGCGGAAGTTGGCGGCCTGCGTCCCGCCGCGTTGCCGGCGGTCGGTGAAACGCTCAGGCGCCACGCCGGCGCTGTCGACACCGCCGCGGCTGGCCAGATCGAACAACGGCCCTGCGGCCGGGCCGCGACCGGCCAGCGTGGCCTCGTACGCGTCGCCGTGCAGCTGCCAGCGCAGCACCGCGCTGCCGCTCAGCGCGCCGCGCTGCAGCGCATACGACAGCGTGACAGCCGGCGGCAGCCGCGTGGCGTACTGCGGCAAGGCCGACGCCGCGCTGGGCGGGTCGGCGGCGGCATCGGGGGTCGCGTCGGGCGGCGTGCGGTCGCCACGGCGCTCGGCTGCGGCGGCGACGGGCGCTGGCGTCAGGGTGATGCCCTTTGGCGCGGCGGCCGGCGTTGGTAGTGGCGCCGCCGGCCGCGCGGCCGGCGGTGCGGTCGTCGCCATGGCCGGCGCGGCGGCAATCGTGCGCACCGACCACGCGGCCGCCGCGCCGCGTCGTTCGCTGGCGGCTGGCGGCGCAAGACCGGGCGCGTCTGGATGCAACAGCAGTGCATGCACCGCCAGCACGCCCGCCGCCAGCAGCGCCCAGGCACGCCAGGGTCGGCTGCGGTGCAGTCCGGCGGGCGGTTCGGCGGGCGGTGCGGGGCGCTTGAGTCTCACGGCGACAATGGTGCCACCACCACCCCGGCCCGTGATGAAACCTGCCACGCTGAAGGACGGCTCGGGCCCGCAGCTCCGGCTGGCGATGGCCGCCCGCGTCGACTGGCGTGGCTGATATCAGCGCATGGCCTCAGAACTGCCGGGCTGGCTGAAGATCTCCACCGTCTGGCTGCTGGTCGGCGGCGGGCTGTTCCTGGCCGTGCAGGTCTGGCAGGCCGAGGCCGGACGCGCCCGGTTCGAATTCGACGGCCAGGCCGTCGAACTGCGCCGCTCGCCCGACGGTCACTTCCACTGGCCCGGGCGGGTCAACGGCATCGAGGTCGACTTTCTCGTCGACACCGGCGCCACCGGCACCGTGCTGCCGCTGGCACTGGCCCGGCGCGCCGGCCTGCAGCCCGACGGCAAGATGCGATCGACCACGGCCGGCGGCGTGGTGGAGGGTTGGACCGCGCGTGCCGAGTTGTCGCTCGACGGCGGCCCGCGTATCGAGCGCCTGCGCGTGGGCGTGCTGCCCGAGCTGGCGACGCCGCTGCTGGGCATGGATGTGCTGTCGCGGCTGCACTTCAGCCAGCGCGGCGAGGTGCTGCGGCTGGAGCCGGCACGCTGAGACGCGTATCCCGGCGCGCAGGCACAATGGTTTGACACCTTCCCGCCCGTTGCCAGGAGCCGCCATGTCCGACGCCAGCGCCCCGTTCGCCAACCTCGTGCCCGGCTTCGACTTTCTGCAGGGCCTCATGAAGAGCGCCGGAGCCGCCATCCCCAGCATGAACCAGTGGATCGCACCCACGCTGAACCCCGAGGAGCTGGAGAAGCGCATCGGGGAGTTGCGTACCGTGCAGTTCTGGCTGGAACAGAACGCGCGCATGCTGGGCGCCACGATCCAGGCGCTGGAGGTGCAGCGCATGACCCTGGCCACGCTGAAGACGATGAACGTGTCGATGGGCGAGTTGCGCAAATCGATGCAGATGCCCATGCCTGCCGATCTGCATGCCGCTGTACCGGCCGCTGAACCGACCAGTCCGCCTGCCGCCGAGCCCGCCGCGCCGGTGGTGGACCCGGTGCAATGGTGGGGCGCGCTGACGCGGCAGTTCACCGAATTGGCCGCGTCGGCGCTGAAGGACAGCGGCACCGAAGCGGCCAAGACCCGCGCCGGCACGGCGGCCGGGCAGTCCGTGGAAGGCGCAGTGCAGATGCCGAAGCCTGCGGTGGCGAAGGCGGCGGCGAAGGCCGCGCCGCGGCGCCGCCGCGCCTGAGCCTGCGCCGGCTTCCCGCGATGTCTGCCTTCATCACCGCCCACGCCACGCACCCCGACTGGCGCATGGCGTTGTCGCTGGCCGCGGCGCAGATCGACGCGCACCTGGTACAGCACGACAGCAGCGCGGCCGGTCCGCCGACGCTGGGCATCGTCTACCTGACCGACAGCTACGCCCCGCACGCCGAAGCCCTGCTGGCCGCCCTGCGCAGCCGCTGGCCGCAGCTGGCCTGGGCGGGCTGCGTCGGCATCGGCGTGGCGGCCAGCGGCGTCGAGTACTTCGACGAGCCCGCGCTGGTGCTGATGCTCGCGCCGCTGGCGCCCGGTCACTTCGAGGTCTTCTCCGGCGCGCGGCCGCTGTCTCGCATCCAGGCCTTCACGGCGCTGGTGCATGCCGACCCCGCCACACCCGATCTGGCCGATCTGGTGGTCGAGATGAGCGACCGCGTCAGCTCGGGCTATCTGTTCGGCGGCCTGGCCGCGGCACGCACGCAGGCGCTGCACATCGCCGACGGCGTCTGGCAGGGCGGCCTGTCGGGCGTGGCCTTCAGCGCCGAGGTGCCGCTGATTTCGCGCGTCACCCAGGGTTGCCAGCCAGTGGGCCCGGTACGCCGCGTCACGGCGGCCGAGCGCAACATCGTCGTCTCGCTGGACGGCGAACCCGCCCTGCCCTGCCTGCTGCGCGATCTGGGCATCCAGAGCCTGGACGACCCGCGTCAGGCGCTGCCGCGGCTGCGCTCGACGATGGTCGGGCTGTCAGACGCCAACGACCCGCTGGTCGGCCGCGGCGGCCAGTTCGGCAGCGAAACGCGGGTGCGGCAACTGGTCGGCATCGATCCTGCCCGGCAGGCCATCGCCATCGGCGACCATGCCGAGGCCGGCATGCGGCTGGCCTTCTGCACACGCGACGTGCAGGCTGCGCGGCGTGACCTGGTGCGCATCTGCAGCGAGATCCGCGAGGAGCTCGAAACCCAGGCCGAGCCGCTGGCGACCGCCGGCCCGCCTGACACCGCTGCCGCACCGGCACGCCGCATCGACGGGGCGATCTACGTCAGCTGCTCGGGCCGCGGCGGCGCGCACTTCGGCGGCCCTTCGGCCGAGCTGAAGATCGTGCAACACGCCTTGGGCGACGTGCCGCTGGTCGGCTTCTTCGCCGCCGGAGAGATTGCACGCCACCACCTGTTCGGCTACACCGGTGTGCTGACCGTATTCGCCAGCCGCAGCCCATGAACGCCCCGACCACCGACGCCGCCCTGGCACCTGCGCGTCGGGAGCGTGCCGCGCGCCAGGCGCAGGTGCTGGCCGCCCTGGCGCCGCTGCTGCCGGCGCACGCGCTGCTGTGGCACGGCGAGGACACTGTCCCCTACGAATGCGACGGCCTGACCGCCTACCGCCAGATGCCGCTGCTGGTGGCGCTGCCCGAGACCGAAGCGCAGGTGGCCTCGATCCTCGAGGCCTGCCACGCGCTGGCCGTGCCGGTGGTGGCGCGTGGGGCCGGCACCGGGCTGTCGGGCGGTGCGCTGCCGCATGCGCTGGGTGTGACGCTGTCGCTGGCCAAGTTCAACAAGATCGTGCAGATCGACCGCGCCGCGCGCACCGCCACCGTGCAGTGCGGCGTGCGCAACCTGGCCATCAGCGAAGCCGCTGCGCCGTACGGGCTGTATTACGCGCCCGATCCGTCGAGCCAGATCGCCTGCACCATCGGCGGCAACGTGGCCGAGAACTCAGGCGGCGTGCATTGCCTGAAATACGGCCTGACGCTGCACAACGTGCTGCGCGTGCGCGGCTACACGGTCGAGGGCGAGGCGGTCGAGTTCGGCTCCGGCGCGCTCGATGCCCCGGGGCTGGATCTGCTGCCGGTGGTGGTGGGCAGCGAAGGCATGCTCGCCGTGACCACCGAGGTGACCGTCAAGCTGGTGCCCAAGCCGCAACTGGCGCGCTGCATCATGGCCAGCTTCGACGACATCCGCAAAGCCGGCGACGCGGTGGCCTCGGTGATCGCTGCCGGCATCATCCCGGCGGGCCTGGAGATGATGGACAAGCCGATGACCGCCGCGGTCGAGGACTTCGTGCACGCCGGCTACGACCTGGACGCCGCCGCCATCCTGCTGTGCGAAAGCGACGGCACGCCCGAAGAGGTGGCCGAAGAGATCGACCGCATGCTCGACGTGCTGTCGGGCTGCGGCGCAACCCGGCTCGAGGTGAGCAAGGACGAAGCGCAGCGGCTGAAGTTCTGGAGCGGGCGCAAGAACGCCTTCCCGGCCAGCGGGCGCATCAGCCCAGACTACATGTGCATGGACTCGACCATCCCGCGCAAGCGGCTGGCCGACATCCTGCTGGCCATCCAGCAGATGGAGATCAAGTACGGCCTGAAGTGCTGCAACGTGTTCCACGCCGGCGACGGCAACCTGCACCCGCTGATCCTGTTCGACGCCAACGACCCCGACCAGCTGCACCGCTGCGAGCTGTTCGGCGCCGACATCCTGGAGACCAGCGTCGCGCTGGGCGGCACCGTCACCGGCGAGCATGGCGTGGGCGTCGAGAAACTGAACTCGATGTGCGTGCAGTTCAGCCCCGCCGAGCGTGAGCAGATGCTGGCACTCAAGCGTGCCTTCGACCCCGCCGGCACGCTGAACCCGGGCAAGGTGATCCCGACCCTGCAGCGCTGCGCCGAGTACGGCCGCATGCACGTGAAGAAGGGCCTGCTGCCCTTCCCCGAGTTGCCGCGCTTTTGAACACGCGGCCGATGATCGATCCGGTCGATGCCACCGACCCGGAGCTTGAACGCCTGATCGATCAGGTGCAGTCGGCGCGCGCGGCCAAGACCGCGCTGAATATCCGCGGCGGCGCCAGCAAGGATTTCTACGGCGAGCCTTCGGGCGGCGCGGCGCTCGAGATTGGCCCGCTGGCCGGCATCAGCAGCTACGAGCCGAGCGAGCTGGTGGTCACGGTGCGCGCGGGTACACCGCTGGTCGAGCTTGAATCCACACTCGCCGCGCAGGGCCAGTGCCTGCCTTTCGAGCCCCCGCGCTTCGGCCCCGGCAGCACGGTCGGCGGCATGGTCGCCGCGGGCCTGTCCGGCCCGGCGCGCGCCACGGTCGGCGGTG
>Ga0105048_10009655_pt1 | contig 15318 bp, 12 predicted proteins | sample MAT05_FD_78382 | JGI IMG/M metagenome (GOLD analysis project Ga0105048, IMG submission 78382) | Freshwater microbial communities from Lake Fryxell liftoff mats and glacier meltwater in Antarctica - MAT-05 | ecosystem: Environmental > Aquatic > Freshwater > Ice > Liftoff microbial mat | place... | reverse complement strand
GTTCCCCAGAACTGAGCTGCAGATGATTTTTGAAATTGGAAAACCGGAAAATAACGGCAAAGAGGAAATCTAGACGACATTGGTGTCGTTTCAGAATCCGTAGAGATCAGGTTGTCTGAGCCCCAAGTTTCCGCCGCCAGCGGCAATTCATTCAATTCAGCACGCGCTTCTCGCCAAGTCGGATAGTGCTTTTCCAGAAGTGCCACAAACCTATCACTGTGGTTTGGCTCAATGAGGTGCAGCATCTCATGCACCGACACATTTTCCATGAGATCCCTGGGCTTTTTGACCAATTCTGTGTTCAGGCAAATGTTGCCTGCCCGGTGGTTGCAGCCACCCCACTTGGTCTTCATGCGTTGCACAAAATAGCCTGACACCTTCACACCAAGTTTTGCCTCCCATTTTTCGATCAATGCAGGTACGGCTTGGTGTAATTGGGAGCGATGCCATTCATGCATCACTTCCTCCCGCTTCGCAGGGGTGCTGCCAGGTCGACCATAAAGGGTGATGCTGCGATGGTTATGAGTCACTTCGAGCCTGGCATCTTTCTCCACGACGCACAGCAAATAGCGCCGCCCCCACTGCATGTGTGTCTCTCGCTGGACAAACTGACGCGGAGCCACTCTGGCCTGGGCTTGCAGCTTCATCTGCTGGTCACGAATCCAGCTCAGTTTGGAGATGGCACCCACCAACCCACTTTGTGTGTGGACTAGGACTGGTGACCGTTTGAGGTCATTGACGAATCGGACCACCACGTCGGCGTTGCCGCAGACTTGCATGCCTTGGTGCGCCAACGGGTTGGGCTGAGCGTCAAACTGTTTGTGGCGCACACCTGGGACGAGCACCTCAAAGCCTCCATGGCGGGCCGTTGTGAGATTCTGAGTTTTATAAACCGCACCCTGGAGCGTGACAAATGGTTGATCTTTACCGAACCCCTGCTCAGCGACACGAATGTTCTGATCACGAGCGACGAGGTTCCCTTCATCTCCGATATGGCCGGTCTGAAGGGTAAAATCATCTCTCAACCCCTAGCAGGCTAAAGGCCAATTTCATCTACAAACTAGCCGCGCCCTGCAAAAGGCATCTGTGTTGCCATCACGGTTTGAAACATCACATTGGCGCTCAGCGGCAGATTAGCCATGTACAGCACGGACTGCCCGACGATGGCCACGTCCATGACGGGCTCCACAGCAATTTGACCGTTGGCCTGCAAGATACCTGCTTGCATCTTCTGCGTCATGTCGGTGGCGGCGTTGCCAATGTCGATCTGCCCCACGGCAATGTTGTACTTGCGGCCATCGAGCGAGGCAGATTTGGTCAGGCCGGTCACTGCATGCTTGGTCGAGGAATAAGGCGCCGAGTTGGGCCGCGGTGTGGTGGCCGAAATCGAGCCATTGTTGATGATGCGGCCGCCCTGCGGCGTCTGCACCTTCATCACCCGAAAGGCCTGGCGCAGGCATAAAAACATGCCGGTCAAGTTCACATTCACCACGTCTTGCCATTGGCCGAGCGTCAGGTCTTCCAGCAACACACCCGGCGCGCTGGTGCCTGCGTTGTTGAAAAGCAGGTCAACCCGGCCAAAGGCGCTCAGCGCTGCGTCAAACAGCGCCACCACCGACGCTTCATCCGACACATCGGTCACCACTGCCAAGGCTCGCTCGGCCGCGCCACTCAACGCCGCCACTTCTTTGAGCGCCTGTTCGCGTCTCCCGGCCAAGACCACCTGGTAACCATCTTGCAGCAAGGCAAGCGCTGCCGCCTTGCCAATGCCCGAGCCAGCGCCGGTGACAATGGCCACTTTAGATGGCTGATTCATATCTATCTTCATAGCGTCTTACGCTTTATAGATGAGGGCTAGCGCCTATTTTTACGACTTTTTTCCTTGATCTTGGAGGTAGCCGGTGCACGCCGTGAAGACTTGCCGCCGGGCGTAGCAGGATTGGGCGCACGGGCCTGGGGCTCGGAAATCTTGCGGCTGCGCCGCCCCGGTGGCAGCGTGTCTGAATCAACGTCAAAAACCGCCGACTGGCCACCCTCACGCAGAGATTCCTTGTCTTTGGCAGGCCGTGGCGAAAGCCCTTCACCCTCCTGCACCAGTCGAAAATCGATGCGCCGCCCGTCCAGGTCTACACGGCTGACCTGCACCCGCACCCGGCTGCCCAAGGCATAGCGAATGCCGGTACGCTCGCCACGCAGTTCCTGGCGCACTTCGTCAAAGCGGAAATATTCGCCGCCCAGTTCGGTGATGTGCACCAGGCCTTCGACGTACATCGCGTCCAGCGTGATGAACAAGCCAAAACTGGTAACCGAACTGACCACGCCCGAGAACTCTTCACCGAGGTGCTCGCGCATGTACTTGCACTTGAGCCAGGCCTCCACGTCGCGGCTGGCCTCATCGGCGCGGCGCTCATTGGCACTGCAATGCAGCCCGGCAGACTGCCAGGCTTGCATATCGGCACTGAGCTTGCGCGGCTTCTGGCCAGGCTCGACTACCTTGGCGGCCAGGTTTTTCTCCAGCCGTTTCGACAGTTTGGCATGCGCCTCACCCGGCGTGGGCAGCACTGGTAAGACATATTTGCCTTTCGCCAGAATCGCCTTGATGACGCGGTGCACCAGCAAATCCGGGTAGCGCCGGATCGGGCTGGTGAAGTGGGTGTAGGCCTCGAACGCCAGCCCAAAGTGGCCGCTGTTGACAGGCGTGTAGATGGCCTGCTGCATGGAGCGCAGCAGCATCGAATGGATTTGCGCCGCGTCAGGCCTGTCTTTGGTGGCGTTGGCAATGGCCTGGAACTCGCCCGGAGACGGGTCGTCGCTGATGGTCAGGCCAACGCCGGTCACCTTCAAGTAGTTGCGCAGCACCTCTTTTTTCTCGGGTGTGGGGCCTTCGTGCACGCGGTACAGACCCGCATGTTTACCTTGGGCAATGAAGTCGGCGCTGCACACGTTGGCCGCCAGCATGGCTTCTTCAATCAGCTTGTGGGCATCGTTACGGGTGCGCGGCACAATTTTTTCGATGTGCCCAGCTTCGTCGCAAACAATCTGTGTCTCGACCGTCTCAAAATCCACTGCACCCCGGCGCGCGCGGGATTTGAGCAGGGCGTGGTACACGTCGTGCAGGTTGATCAAATCGTCAATGCGCTCCTTGCGTTTGAGCGCCTCCGGGCCACGCGTGTTGGCCAAAATAGCCGCCACTTCGGTGTAAGTGAAGCGCGCGTGGCTGAACATCACGGCCGGGTAGAACTGGTAGGCCGAGACCTCGCCGTCCTCTGACACCAGCATGTCGCAGACCATGCACAGGCGCTCTACATCGGGGTTCAGTGAACACAAGCCGTTGGAAAGCTTCTCGGGCAGCATCGGGATGACGCGGCGTGGGAAATACACGCTGGTGGCGCGGTCATACGCGTCCACGTCGATCGCTGAACCGTTTTCCACGTAGTTGCTCACATCGGCAATGGCCACCAGCAAGCGCCAGCCAGATGTAGCCGCCCTGCCCTTACCGATCTTGGTGGGTTCGCAATAGACGGCATCGTCAAAGTCACGCGCGTCTTCGCCGTCAATGGTGACCAAAGGCACATCGGTCAGATCAACCCGCTTGAGTTTGTCCTGCGGGCGGACTTTGTCGGGCAAGATGCGCGCCTGCGCCATGCAGGCCTCAGAGAACTCGTGTGGCACGCTGTACTTGCGCACGGCAATCTCGATCTCCATGCCCGGATCATCGATGTCGCCCAGAACTTCCTTGACACGGCCCACCGGCTGGCCAAACAGCGAGGGTGGCTCGGTGAGTTCCACCACCACCACCTGTCCGACACGCGCGGCACCAGTCGCTGCTTTGGGAATCATCACGTCCTGGCCATAACGCTTGTCCTCAGGCGCCACGATCCAGATGCCACTCTCGTGCAACAAGCGGCCAATGATGACCTGGTTGCTGCGTTCGACAATCTCGACCACCCGGCCCTCGGGCCTGCCTTTGCGGTCACTGCGCACGATGCGTACTTTGACGCGATCCTTGTGCAGCACGGCACGCATTTCGTTGGGCGGCAGATAGATATCTGACTCGCCATCGTCGCGAATAACGAAGCCATGGCCATCACGATGACCTTGAACCATTCCTTCAACTTCTTCCAGCAAGGCGCTGGTTTGCTTAATATTTTTGATATACTGCCTTTCTTTCCTGAGATGCCCAGGTGGCGGAATTGGTAGACGCACTAGTTTCAGGTACTAGCGAGTAACTTCGTGGGGGTTCGAGTCCCTTCCTGGGCACCAATATAAATGAAATCTGATTGTTTTTGATGTCAAAAACCAGATGGGTTTGAATAAATGGCCGCTGTGAAAACAGTGGCTTTTTTGTTTGGGAAAACGCTGCCAAAGTGTCTGTCAAAACGGCTGAGCAACAAGATCGTGGCCCTGAGCCTGAACGATTCGCGCCTTGGTGAATTCACCCACCTTCAGCGTCTTGCTGATTTTCTCGGGTGCCAACAAGCGCACCACACCATCGATCTCAGGCGCATCCGCATAAGAGCGGCCCAAGCCACCTTTTTTACCGAGGCCCGGCGCCTGGTCCACCAGAATCTGCATGGTGGCACCCACCCGCTGTTGCAGTTTGGCGGCGGACACTTCTTCAGCCACCGCCATGAAAGCGGCGCGGCGTTCTTCACGCACCGCCTCGGGCAACATGCCTGGCAAATCGTTGGCAGTAGCGCCTTTTACAGGGCTGTACGCAAAACAACCCGCTCGGTCAATTTTTGCTGCTCGCATGAAATTCAGCAGATGCGCAAACTCTTCTTCCGTCTCGCCTGGAAACCCAGCAATAAAAGTGCTGCGTATCACCATCTCGGGGCAGGCCTCGCGCCAGCGCTGGATACGCTCCAGATTTCTTTCGCCACTGGCGGGGCGTTTCATGCGTTTGAGCACATCCGGGTGGCTGTGTTGAAACGGTATATCCAGATACGGCAGCACCAGACCAGAAGCCATCAGTGGCAGGATGTCGTCCACGCTCGGGTACGGGTACACATAGTGCAAACGCACCCAGGCACCATACGTTTGCGCCATCTCGCCCAGCGTTTGCGTCAGCTCAAACAGCCGTGTCTTGATCGGCTTGCCATTCCAGAACCCGGTGCGGTACTGCACATCCACCCCATAGGCCGAGGTATCCTGGCTGATTACCAATAACTCTTTAACGCCGCCTTCAAACAGTGCCTGCGCTTCTTTGAGCACATCGCCAATCGGCCTTGACACCAGATCGCCCCGCATGGAGGGAATGATGCAAAACGTGCAGCGGTGGTTGCAACCTTCGCTGATCTTGATGTAGGCGTAATGCCTGGGTGTCAGTTTGATGCCCGCGCTGCCAAACGCATTGGGTACCAGATCTAAAAAAGGGTCATGTGGTTTGGGCAGGTGCGCGTGCACGGCGTCCATCACTTCCTGGGTGGCTTGCGGGCCGGTCACGGCCAGCACGCTGGGGTGCATCTGGCGCACCAGGTTGCCACCCGAATCGCCTGCCTTGGCGCCTAGGCAGCCGGTGACGATGACCTTGCCGTTTTCAGCCAAGGCTTCGCCGATGGTGTCCAGGCTTTCCTTGACAGCGTCATCAATGAAGCCACAGGTGTTGACGATCACCAGATCAGCGCCTTGAAAGGTCTTAACGGTTTGATAGCCTTCGGCGCTCAGTTGCGTCAGAATCAACTCGGAGTCGGTCAATGCCTTGGCACATCCTAGCGATACCATACCGATACGCGGGATTTTTTCTAATATTTCATTCATAGGGTGTAGTTTGACAGGTCTTGTCTACTGTTAAATGCGGTTCAGTGACCCCTGGCAGGCGTCGGGGCATAGCAGTGAGCGACAGGCGCCATACGCGGCCAAGTGGGCAGCCGAGCATGGCCTGCACCTGGACGAATCGCTCTCGCTTCGTGATGAGGGACTTTCGGCCTACCACCAGCGGCACGTTAAATCGGGAACGCTTGGGGTATTCCTGGTGGCCGTGGAGCAAGGCTGGTTACCGCATGGGTCCGTGCTGGTGGTGGAAGGCCTTGATCGCCTCTCACGTGCCGAGCCCATCCAGGCTCAGGCTCAATTTGCACAGATTGTAAATGCTGGCATCCCTGCTGATCAAGGCTACCGACGATACCAAAGGGCTGTTTCCAAAGCTGCGGGAGCGCAACGTCGGCCATAGACGAATGGGTGACTGAAAATCCAACAGGGTCATACGTCGGATACCGGATGGGAAACAACTTTGCGGAAATCCACATGGGCAAGCCGGATAGAAACCGCACGTCTTGATGTTGAAGCCACCAACGTCCCGACCACTGTGCCGGGTTTCCTGTGTCTGGTGCTGCTACCCAGGTCACGCTGGCAACTACGCAGTGAGCTACGCACCAAGCAGTGATACGGCCCAGCATCAGTGCCGCGCGATGTTCAGCGCGAGTTACACAGTGCTGGCAATCCAGAACGTCACCGGCAAACTATATCGGTTTCAATGATAGCGTGTCATAAATGAGACACAAAAATTATTGCGGGTATTTTTGTTGGTACTTTTTTTCTAAAGCAAAACATAAACGTTAAATATCAATGGCTTAGGTGTTGATCGCGATTCCGGCCCCTGCACTATTTGTCAGTTAGCTAGTCCCTGCACCACCGTCGGATAGCGCAACTTCAAACGCAGCTCCTTTTTCAGCCGACTGTTATCCATCCGCCGCGATTCGCTCATGAAACTCAGCAGCGCCAGCGGCAAGCGCTGCTGGGCTTGGGCGCGCGTTAGCCGCTCGGGGCGTGGCAGGTCGTACAGATCAGCGGCCAGCTCGAAGTAGTCGGCCATCTTCAGACAGGTGTCGTCGTTGGTGTTGTAGATGCGCTGCGGCGCACCGCGCCAAAGTGCCGCCACGCAGGCGCGGGCCAGGTCGTCGGCGTGGATGTGGTTGGTGTACACATCGTCTGCCGCACACAGCATGGGTGTGCCGCGCAGCAGGCGCTCACGCGGGGTGCCACCCACGCGGTTCGGGGCGTAAATGCCGGGAATGCGCAAAATGGCGCTGTGCACACCGGTGGCACGGCCAAAGTGGCGCACCATTTTTTCTGCATCAATTCGCCTTCTAGCCCTTGCTGTATATGCGTTAACAGCTCTTATCTCAGTAGCTATTGCACCTTGCAGGTCGCCATACACGCCGCTGGTGGAGCCGTAAACCAATGACTGCGGCAGGCTGCGCAGGCGCAAGGCGCGCAGCAGCGCCAGCGTGCGCGGGTCGCCGTCGCTGCCTTCTGGCGGCGGGGCCAGATGCACCACACGGCTGGCCAGACCACTCAGGCGGCGCAGGCTGGCGGGTTCGTCCAGATTGCCCTGTAACGCGGTGATGCCAAGCGCGCGCAGCTCTGGCGCACGCGCCGGGCTGGAGGTGAGTGCCAGCAGGCGCACCTGGGGGCGCGTCAGTGCGGCCACGCGCAAGCCAATGTCACCGCAACCCACCAGCAGCACACGCTCGCGCCGAAAGCGTGCCGGCAGTGTGCCGGGCCGGGTGGCATACAAAATGGAATGGGGGCTTTTCAATGCAGGCAAAATTCGGTCCTTCCAGTTTTGATTTCAGTGCCAAGGATAACGACAACATGACCCCCGCAGCCGCCACTTCCGCCACTTCTGCCTCTCACGCCTCTTTTCAGATCACCATTGAACCTAGCCAGCGTACTTTCATAGTCTACGGGGGCGAAAGCCTGCTGGTGGGCGGCATCCGCGCAGGCGTCAATCTGCCTTACGGCTGCAAGGACGGGGCTTGTGGCTCCTGCAAGTGCAAAAAGCTCAGCGGCAGCGTGGTCCACAGTGCGCACCAAGCCAAGGCCTTGAGCGAAGTCGAAGCAGCGCAGGGCTTTGTGCTGACCTGCTGCGCCACCGCCACCAGCGACGTGGTGCTGGACTCGCGTCAAGTCACCGCTGAGGGTGCCTACCCCATCAAGAAGCTGCCGACGCGGATCAAGCTGATGGAGAAAAAATCCGACGATGTGATCCGCATGCTGCTGCAACTGCCCGCCAACGAGCGTTTTCCTTTTCACGCCGGGCAATACATCGAGTTTTTGCTGAAAGACGGCGTTCGGCGCAGCTACTCCATGGCCAACGCGCCGCACACGCTGGCTGCAGGCACCGGCATGGAGCTGCACATTCGCCACATGCCGGGCGGACTCTTCACCGATCAGGTGTTTGGCAGCATGAAAGAGCGCGACATTTTGCGCATTGAAGGGCCATATGGCAGCTTCTACTTGCGCGAGAACAGCACCAAGCCGATCATTCTGCTGGCCTCAGGCACCGGCTTTGCCCCGCTCAAGGCGCTGTTGGAGCACATGCAGTTCAAGGGCATCAACCGCCCCACCACGCTGTATTGGGGTGGGCGCAGGCCGACTGACCTGTACATGACCGACTGGGTCAGCGCCCAGTTGCTGCTGATGCCGAACCTGCGCTTTGTGCCGGTAGTGTCAGATGCCCTGCCCGAGGACGGCTGGCGCGGGCGCACCGGTTTTGTGCACCAGGCGGTGCTGCAGGATGTGCCTGACCTCTCTGGCTACCAGGTGTATGCGTGCGGTGCGCCGGTGGTGGTGGAATCCGCCCAGCGCCACTACCTGCTGGCCGGGCTGCCGGTCGACGAGTTTTACGCCGACGCGTTTACCTCCATGGCTGACAAGGCCACGGTTGCGGTTTGATTTTTTGACGGCGGCGGTGACCAGCGAGCGCGTGGATGAAACGCTCAGTCCACAGGCGCGCCGGATTCGAACCACTGCGCGATGATCTGCCGCTCGGCCGCGGTGATGTGGGTGGTGTTGCTCATGGGCATGATCTTGCTCACCACCACTTGCTGATAGATGTTGGCAGCGTTTTGCCGGACGACTTGCGGCACATCGAAGCGCAGCCCCTTGGATTGCACCACTGCGCCGTGGCACAGGTAGCAGCGTTGCTCCAGCACGGTTTGCAACGTTTTATAGCTTATTTGGCTTCCAGCCCTTATTCCTCCTGCGCTAACAGCTATTGAATTTGTAGTATTTTGCGCCACGGACGGCTCGGGCACCGGGCGTAGCCAGACCACCAGAGCGGCCAGCACCGCCACACCCACTGCCGCATACGGCCACGGGTGGGCGTTGCGACCCAGCTTGTAGCCGTGGCGCATCACAAAAAACTGCCGGATGACCGCCCCGGCAAACATCATGGCGATCAGCACCCCCCAGTTTTGCGGGTGGTTGTAAGTAAAGCTGTAGTGCCCGCTGAGCATGGCAAACAGCACCGGCAGGGTGAAGTAGGTGTTGTGCACGCTGCGCTGCTTGCCGCGCTTGCCGTGGATCGCGTCGACCGGCGTACCGGCCTTGATGCTGGCCACCACCTTGCGCTGGCCTGGAATGATCCAGAAAAACACGTTCGCACTCATGGCCGTGCCCATCATCGCGCCGACGATCAAGAACGCTGCCTTGCCGGCAAACCAGTGACAGGCCAGCCAGCTGGCCAGACACACCAGCACCAACACCAGCGCACCCACCAGCAGGTCACCGTGTTTGCGCTGCCCCAGAGTGCGGCAGATGGCGTCGTACAGCAGCCAGAAAATCACCAAAAATGAGAGCGCTGCAGCCCCGGCATGCCAGGGAATCCAGTCCATTTTGCTTTTGTCGACCAGATAAATGCCTGCGCTCCAGAGGTAAGACACGGCAAACAGCGCAAAGCCGGTCAACCAGGTGGAATAGGCCTCCCAGTAAAACCAATGCAGGTGGCCAGGCAGCTTGGGCGGGCTCACGTTGAATTTGACCGGGTGGTAGAAGCCGCCGCCGTGCACCGCCCAGAGTTCGCCGCTGACACCCTGCTTCTTCAGGTCGTCGTCTTCAGGTGGCGTGAGGCTGCTGTCCAGAAACACAAAATAGAACGATGAGCCAATCCAGGCAATGGCGGTGATGACGTGCACCCAGCGCAGCAGCAGGTTGGCCCAATCGAGGTAATAACTTTCCATCCGGTGTCCTTCAATCGATCTTCGGCATGACTTGCAAGAGTTGTGCCGCCACTGCCACCGCAATCACCTCGGGTGCCTTGCCAACGATGCCGGGCACGCCAATCGGGCAGGTCACTTGCGCCAGCTCACGCGCGCTGAAACCCCGCTCAGCCAAGCGGTGGCTGAAGGCCGCCCACTTCGTTTTGCTGCCAATCAGGCCAATGAAGGCCAGGTCAGAGCGCTGGCGCTGGCGCTCCAGGCAGGCGGCCACCACGTCCAGGTCTTCGGCGTGGCTGAAGCTCATGATCAGCACCTGCACGCCCGCTGGCAGGTCGGCCACCGCCGCCTGCACCGGTTGCGAATGCTCGCACACCACCTGCTCGGGCAGATTGCTGGGGAATATCTCGTCGCGGCTGTCCACCCAGTGCAGGCGCACGGGCAGGGTTTGCAGCAGCGCCACCAGCGCGCGGCCTACATGGCCACCGCCAAACAGCGCCACCAGCGGCCAGCGCGCCATCTGCCGCGTCCAGCGCTGGCGCAGCGCGGGAATAGCCTGCGCAGAGACCGGCTCGTAATGCAGGTGCACCTCGCCACCGCAACATTGCCCGAGCGCTGGGCCCAGCGGGTAGCGCTTTTGGCAGGCTGGCGCGCTGCTGTGCAACATGGCGCGCGCCTCTTGCTGCGCCTGCCACTCCAGTTGCCCGCCGCCCACCGTGCCCACGGCGTGGTCGGCAAACACCGCCATCCACGTGCCGGCCTCACGCGGCACCGAGCCGCGATGCGACTGCACCGTGACCAGCACCGCGTCCTGCTGCGCCAAACTCGCCATAAATTGATCAAACAATGTCACAAATCCTTACCTGCTGGCTGCAATAGCCCGTTCCCAACTTACCGCTTTTGCGGCATATTACGCGTTGATCCGCGCGCATTGCATCGTGCGCGCATGTCAAAATACCCATCGACAAAAATACACCATGAATCTGATCCAACAATCTCGTGCACGTCTGGCCATATTGGGCCTAACGCTGGCCTCTGCCGTGGCTGCTTTGCTGGGAGGCTGCACCTCCACCCCGCTGCCGCCCCCTGCAAAGCCTCAGGCACCCGCTGCGGCAGTGATAGCACCGCCCACTGCGCCATTGGCCAATGCTTCGCAAGCGCTCACCCCGCGCGCCTACCGGCGTGACGCCGCCAGCCATCTGTACAGCAAAAATTCCGACCGCATTTACCTCGGCAAAATGCCGCCGCTGCTGTATGCGATTGGTGTGCTGCAGGTGGAGGTAGACAGCCGTGGCCGTGTCACCAGCACCAGTTGGATGCGCGCGCCCACCCACGCCCCCGAGGTGATCGCCGAAATCGAACGTACCGTGCGCGCCGCAGCCCCCTACCCCGCCCCGGTTCGCATGGGCCGTGTCACCTACACCGACACCTGGTTGTGGCATAAAAGCGGCACCTTCCAGTTGGATACGCTGACTGAAGGACAATACTGACACCTTGGGGGACAGACCAAGATTGACGCAGTCAATTTGCTCTGTCCTCAACACTTCACGGATGTTCTTGGAGGACAGCCGCACCCTAAGACCCCCGATAAGTCGAATAACTCCACGGGCTGACCAGCAGCGGCACGTGGTAGTGCGACTGCGGGCTGGCCACACCAAAGTCCAGGCTCACCTGGTTCAAAAAATTCGGCTCAGGCAGCGCCACACCGCGCGCCTTGAAATACCCCGCCACCTCAAACACCAGCCGGTAGGTGCCGCGCTGCAGGTCGGTATGGCTGATCAACAAGCCGTCCGGGTTGCGACCGTCGTCATTGAGAACCAGCGATGTGATCAGCGTCGGCTCGCCCGCGCCGGTAGCCCACAGCGCCACAGCCATACCCGCGGCAGGCATGCCATGCATGGTGTCCAACACATGCGTGCTCAGTCCCATGGTGATCCTCTCAAAATAGTGCTCAAAGTGTAGGCCGCCAGATTGACGCAGCTATCATGCCAGCCTGCCCTGATTGATGCCCCCATCGCCCCCATGAGCCACTACAACAGCACCCTGCCCTACCCGCGCGACCTGAAAGGCTACGGCCCCAAGCCACCCCACGCCCAGTGGCCGAACCAAGCGCGTATTGCGGTGCAGTTTGTGCTGAATTTTGAGGAAGGCGGTGAAAACTGCGTGCTGCATGGCGATGCGGGCAGTGAACAGTTTTTGTCCGAGATGGCCAACCCGGCCAGCTACCCAGATCGCCACATCAGCATGGAGGGCATTTACGAATACGGCTCGCGCGCTGGCGTGTGGCGCATTCTGCGCGAGTTTGAGCAGCGTGGCCTGCCGCTCACCGTGTTTGGTGTCAGCATGGCGCTGCAGCGCTACCCAGAACTGGTGCAAGCCTGTCAAAGCCTAGGCCACGAGATCGCCTGCCACGGCTGGCGTTGGATCCACTACCAGAACCTGCCCGAATCGGTGGAGCGCGAGCACATGGCGCGCGGCATGGCGATCTTGACCGGGCTCATGGGCGAGCGCCCGCTGGGCTGGTACACCGGGCGCGACAGCCCCAACACGCGCCGCCTGGTGGCTGACTTTGGCGGCTTTGAATACGACGCCGACTACTACGGCGACGACCTGCCGTTCTGGATGGAGGTGAAGAAGACCGACGGCGAGGTGGTGCCGCAACTCATCGTGCCCTACACGCTGGACTGCAACGACATGCGTTTTGCCCTGCCGCAAGGCTACAGCTACGCTGACCCCTTCTTCCAGTACCTCAAAGACACGTTTGATGTGCTCTACGCCGAGGGCGACCCCACCGGGCTGAACGCACCCAAGATGATGAGCATCGGCATGCACTGCCGCCTGCTGGGGCGCCCAGGGCGTATCACCGCGCTGCAACGCTTTCTGGACCACATCGGCCAGCACAGCGACGTGTGGGTGTGCCGCAGGTTGGACATTGCCCAGCACTGGCGGCGAGTGCACCCCTACCAGCCGCAACCACAGCCACAGCCACAGCCACAGCCACAGGCGCTGGCCTGAGACTTGCTTTCTTATGGAGCAGCTAACTCTTATATGCCTTTTTGCCTTCCAGCCCTTATGCAATAAGCGCTACATGCTATCTAATTCAAAGCGTATGACGCATCTCTACCCGTGCCACTGACCCTTGACCAACTCAATGCTGCGTCCCCCCAAGAGGCTTTGCAGCTGCTCGACGGCCTGTACGAACATTCGCCCTGGATTGCCGAGGCCGCACTGCGCCAGCGCCCGCTGCGCTCGGCCGCCCACCTCAAACACCTGCTGGCCCAGGTGCTGGGTGAAGCCAGTCGTGAGGCACAGCTGGGCCTGATCCGCGCCCACCCCGAGCTGGCGGGCAAAGCCATGGTCAGCCAAAGCCTGACCGCCGAGTCCTCCAACGAACAAAGCAAGGCGGGGCTGACCAACTGCAGCCCGAGCGAGTTCGCCCGGCTGCAGCAGCTCAATCTTGACCACAACGCCAAATTTGGCTGGCCGTTCATCCTGGCGGTGCGCGGTCCGCGTGGCACGGGTTTGAGCCGCGCCGAGATCATTGCCAACTTTGAGCGCCGCCTGCACGGCCACCGGGACTTTGAGTTGCAGGAAAGTCTGCGCAACATCCACCGCATTGCCGAAATTCGCCTGAATGACAAGCTGGGTTTGACGCCCGAACTGGGCAACGCGGTGTGGGACTGGCAGGAACAGTTGAGCGCGTTTTCCGAGCCAGGTTATGCCGAGCAAGACCAGCTCACCGTCACCTACCTCACCGCCGCGCACCGCGCCTGCGCCGAGCGCATCCGGCTGTGCATGTTGAATGGCGGGTTTGATGCCGTGCACATCGACGCCGTGGGCAACGTGGTCGGGCGGTATGAAGCGCTTGGCACCGCTACTGACGGCGATGATCACTACTCTAATGAGAGCTACTCACGCATACCCGACAAGGGCTACAGCCCTGAAACACTTATAAAACCCAAAACCCTGCTGACCGGCAGCCACTACGACACGGTGCGCAACGCGGGCAAATACGACGGGCGCCTGGGCATTTTTGTGCCGCTGGCCTGCGTGCGCGAGTTGCACCGCGCCGGGCAGCGTTTGCCGTTTGCCATTGAGCTGGTGGCGTTTGCCGAGGAAGAAGGCCAGCGCTTTAAAGCCACGTTTTTGGGCTCGGGCGCGCTCACCGGTGACTTCAAACCCGAGTGGCTGGACCAAACCGATGCCGACGGTGTATCAATGCTGCAAGCCATGCAGCACGCCGGGCTGTGCAGCGCTGACAAAGCGGCGGCGCTACAAGCCATTGCCACCCTGAAGCGCGACCCGGCAGATTACCTGGGGTTTGTCGAGGTGCATATTGAACAAGGCCCGGTACTCAACGCGCTGAACCTGCCGCTGGGCATCGTCACCGCCATCAATGCCAGCGTGCGCTACACCGGCGAGGTCATCGGCAGCGCCAGCCATGCGGGCACCACGCCCATGAACCAGCGCCAGGATGCCGCCTGCGCCGTGGCAGAGCTGGCGCTTTACTTGGAGCAGCGCGCCGCGCAGGACGGTGACTCGGTCGCCACCATGGGGCAGCTCAACGTGCCAGCGGGCAGCATCAACGTGGTGCCGGGGCGCTGTACCTTTAGCCTGGATTTACGTGCTCCAAATGACCTGCAGCGCAATGAAATCGAGCGCAACGTGCTGCAAATAATAGAGCAGATCTGCACCCGGCGTGGCTTGCACTTCACCCTGCAGGAAACCATGCGTGCCAGCGCCGCGCCCAGTGCCCCAGCATGGCAGCAGCGCTGGGAAGCCGCCGTGTCCGCGCTCGGCCTGCCCATTCACCGCCTGCCCAGCGGCGCCGGTCATGATGCGATGAAACTGCACGAGGTCATGCCGCAAGCCATGCTGTTTGTGCGCGGCCAGAACGCCGGTATCAGCCACAACCCGCTGGAGTCGACTACCAGTGACGACATGCAGCTGGCGGTGGAAGCGTTTGCCAATTTGCTGGAGCAGTTGGTTTGAAAGCTGCAGCTTCACTGGCTGGCCAGAACGCCGGGGCACGCGCTTGTTGCGGATGACATCGTCCTCCTGCAGTCTTGATACGACCCGCCAAGTGGGGTCTGTGGGCGGCTTCCTCATACCGGAATACCGGAAAAATCGTCAGCCGCCCACAGACCCCACCTGGCTAAGCGCCGCAGTGAGGCAAGCTGCACGCCGAACACGGACCCGAACTCGAACTTGGATTGGAATTTGGTTTTTACTAACCGTCGTGCCCCACTGCTTCAGCGCAGTAGTCGGTGGGGGTGGCCGCCGATTTTTCTGGTACCCCAGCATGAGGCGGACACCCCCACCGGCTGCTGCGCGTCACGCGCTCAAACCGTCTGTCAATGCCTTCCAACGGGCCATG
>Ga0105048_10009652_pt1 | contig 15319 bp, 16 predicted proteins | sample MAT05_FD_78382 | JGI IMG/M metagenome (GOLD analysis project Ga0105048, IMG submission 78382) | Freshwater microbial communities from Lake Fryxell liftoff mats and glacier meltwater in Antarctica - MAT-05 | ecosystem: Environmental > Aquatic > Freshwater > Ice > Liftoff microbial mat | place... | reverse complement strand
TCGAACTTGTGAACGCGCTGGTCGCCCGCGGCGCTGACCTGACCGCGAAGACCACCCGCCAAGGTGGCCAGCCAAATGCGTTCCGCAGCTTCGGCCTCACGCCATTTCTGACGGCGACCGAACGTGGTGACGCGGCCATGATGCGGGAACTCGTGAAATTGGGTGCGGACCCAAATGCCAAATCTTCGGATGGTGCCGGCGGAATCATGCTGGCCGCCCAAAGTCGGAAGCTGGAAGCGGTGAAGCTGATGGTGGAGTTCGGCGGCGACGTTAACGAGGCCCGCCCGGGCGGCGGAACCGCTCTGCATACCGCCACTCGCTTCGGTGACCACGAGATGATTCAATACCTGGTTGACCGTGGCGCCGACCTCAACGCGAAAGACCGATTCGGACGAAACGTCCTGCAGGAAGCCGAATTTGAGGCCCCGAAACCGACCATCGAGTTTATCCGAAAGCTAACCCAGAAGTAGGAATGATAGACTGCCTCTGTATGCAGAGACGGAAACTTTTGGGATGTGCGCTCGGGCTGAGTAGTCTCGCTTGGGCGAAGAATAAGAAGTTTGAGCTGCCGGAACCGAACCCGGCCAGCTCGGTAGCCAACGGCGCGAAATTGATTCCGCGACCGGCAGGCGTTCAGCTGAAACTACCGGTTGGCTTTGTCGCCGAGGAGTTCGCCACCGGCTTTCAGAAGCCCCGGATCATGCTCGAACTGCCCGGCGGTGCCGTCCTGGTGACCGAGAGTCTGCCCAAAGGCAGCGTTGCCATCATCGGCCCGGGCAATCAGAAGCAGCCCAAGACCTTCATTTCCGGCCTCGACCGGCCGTTCGGGATGGCGTTGTGGAAAGAGTACCTGTACGTCGCGGAGGCCGAATCGGTTAAACGCTACAAGCTCGATGCGAGGGCGTTGACGGTGGGGGCTGGCGAGGAAGTGGTTGCGCTAAAGGGATACGGCAAGGGCCACTGGTCTCGTGGCATCGCCTTCGACCCGAAGGGCGAGAAGTTCTATTTGTCGGTGGGTTCGAGTGACAATATCAAGGACGGCGATCCGGAAGACCGCGCCGCGATTCATGTCTATAACCCCGATGGCACCGGCAAACAGATTTTTGCCACCGGCCTGCGGAACGCCGTAAATATCCGGATGAACCCCCAGAGCGGCAAGCCTTGGATTACCGTGCAGGAACGCGATGGCCTAGGCGAGGACCTCGTGCCCGATTTCTTCACTTCCGTAAAGAAGGGTGCGTTCTACGGTTGGCCATACGCCTATATCGGAAGCAACGAAGAGCCGCGTCACAAAGGAAAGAACCCGGCCGCCGTCAAAAGGGCGATCGAACCCGATATGGTCCTCCGGGCACACTCCTCCGCGATGGATTTCGCCTTCTACACGGGCAAGCAGTTCCCCGCCAAGTTCCACAACGGAGCATTTGTAGCCTACCGAGGGTCCTCTAACCGAGCCAAGCGCACCGGCTACTCGATCGTCTTTATCCCCTTCTCGGGCGGAAAACCCACCGGTAAGCCCGAGGATTTCCTCACCGGGTTCATGCTCGGCGAAGACGGCAAAGAAGTTTGGGGCCGTCCGGTGGGGCTGTTGCAGCTCGCCGATGGGAGCTTACTGCTGAGCGAAGACGGGAACAATAAGATCTGGCGAATCTCATTCAAGGGCTAGAAACGAGAAAAGGCCCCCGGAGACGGGGGCCTTTTGAACTTTAGAATGAAGTAATAACCCCAGGGTGGGGCAGCTTAAACGGTGCGCTCTTCCGGCGGAAGCGTGAACGAGTCGATGGGCTCCGTCTCGATCTCAGGGCCCGATCCAGGCTCTCGTCCTGTGCCGTCGGTCTTCTTCTGTACCCGCTTAGCCGCTTTCTCCTGCGACTTTTCCATGCGCGCGAACTCTTTCTGCCGTTTCTTGAATGTTGTGTGTGCTCTAGCCATGCAGCCTCCAGTTCGTACCGTGCCGATTGTCCCGGATCAGACTCTCCCTGCCGAACAAATCAGGAGAGGAGACGCCGGTTCGTCCGGCGTACAATGGTCCCCCGGAAAACCTGAGTGGGACCTTCGACAGTAAAACCTTTCTCTAGTGTAGCAGGTCAGTTCTTCTCGAAATCGATTTTGGAGTCCGCCCCGAACTTTCGGTAGTTCCGAAAGTTGATTTCGTTCCGGCTACAGTTATTCGATCCGCGCTGGCAGATCATATTCTCACTGTGCACCGGCAGCAGAAACATCCTGTTATCGATGCGCACAAAATCGTACTCGAGGATGATCTCCGCCTTGTCGAACGGAAAGTCCCCCGGGAAGCTTAGGCTCTGCTGCTCGATCCGCATCACCCGGTTAGTCTCCTGGTCGATCCACATCGTGCCCTTATAGCCAGGACGGTACATCTTTCCTTCATCGGTGGAGTGCACCTGCCAATGGGAAAAAGGTTGTTTGACCGAAAAATTGTATACGAGTACAGTTCGGCCACCGATGCGATCAGTCCCGCGTTTGGAAAACTGGGCCGCCGTCATGGGCGAAAGAATATCCTGCTGCGTGGTGACGAACTCTCCCGTGGACCAAGCGCCGGTCTTCTCGGCCGCAGCCTTCGTCGGCCTACCGTTGATCTTGATGTTGCGATACTCCTCCTGGCCATTCACGCAGACCACGTCGGCAGAAACCGTATCGAGGGCATTCCAATCCGGCGGATTCGTCGCACTCATGTAACGGAGCGTGTGTTGCAGAACCAGGAAATTGGGCAGCGACGCCGTAAAATTCGTCGCTTCCTCTCTCGCGGCGGCAATCACCGGGTCGGCGGCCGCGGCTACCGGCAGTTTCAGCAGCGCCGGCTCCTCGGGGGGCTCGGGTGTCGTCTCCACCTCCCTCTTCACTGGCGCCTTCTTGGCCCGATCAGGCACCCCGCGGCGTAGAACCGGCCGGTCCTCCAACGCTTCTCCCCCATACTTCGGGGTCGATACCTCCGCCCGAGCCGCCGCCTTCTCAGGGGCGACCACCGGCTCTGCACCCGAACTCCGGGGGGCGGCACTTGGTGCCTCCGGGGCCGACTCGCCCGTCTTTGCTTCCACGCCCGCCCGCTCTTCGGCCGTGCCGGGCCGAACCAGGTTCACCCGGACCGCCGTCTCCTCGTCTTCCGCGCTCACTTCAATCTGGAGAAGATCTCCGGGCTTCAGAAGGGAATCGCGCATCGGCTCCCCGGCTTTATCGCGGAACAGCGTCTTAGCGAGCAAGCGAAACTTCTGCACGCCTTTTGCCTTACTTTCGAGGACCAACTCCTTCTCGCCCAGTTGCCGCAACGTCCCTTCGATCGCCGTCAACTTCGGGCCCTTCTCGGCCTTTTCCCCCTTCGGGGCCCGCTTAGGAAACTTAATCGAAGGGATCGGCAAACCGCCACCCTGCCCCTGCGGATACTGTCCCTGGGGATACTGCCCTTGCGGATTCTGCCCCCCCTGAGGATACTGGCCAGGCCGTGGCTGCCCCGTTGGATACTGTCCCGGCATTTGCGCAAACACGAGGGCTGACGCGGTAAGCCCAACCAGGATTCGGAGCATATTTACCTCAATCTACATTTCGCTCAACGCGGCGATCACAGCACCACGCGAGGTTGAATTCAGGGGTTCAGCCGCCAAGCGGACCTCACTCACCGGAACGGGGAAATCTTGTTGACGCAAGGCCTGCTCGAAGCGTTCCTTAAATCCAAGCGGAAGCACCGTCCCACCGCTCAACACAAGCGGGATCGGCCGACCCAGCCGCGGCAAGCTCTTGGCCTGAGAAAAGACCTCCCGCATCGCCTGCACCAGAGTTTGAATCATGTCGTCGTAATAGACCGCAATGACCTGATGGGCCTTGTCATGCGCGACGCCATTAAACAAAAAGCCGTCTTCCTTGATCATACGAATGCGATTGACCATTTCACCGGCCACCGCCGCCGCATTCGAGTCGATAAAATCGCCTGCCTTGGGGACGCTGAACTGGATCACCGGTACGGCGAGATAAGACATGCAAACGTTACATAGCCCGCCGCCGCAGCTGATACCGATCCCGGTGTAGTTGGAAGCTTCCAGTTCGCTATAGATGACCGCTAGACCTTCGTTGATCGGCTTGGCGTCGTAACCGAGCTCACCCAGAATCTGTCGCAGCGTAGCCTCGTGATAAGTCAAACTATCGTGCGCTCCCAGCGGCGGCGCAGGGACGCTGAAAAAGAGCTTCTGCCGGGAATGAGCAGCCGGACCGAGCAGCGAAAGCAGCAAGTTCTGCATCATCGGCATACTTTCCGATTCCGCTGGGTTCAAGAAGCCTTTGGTCATTGGCCGTCGGAGTTCCGCGCCGATCAGGTCAGCGAATCGTTCGCTCTCATTGCCATGAACCAAAATCTCTGCACCGCGTACGGTGTGGGGGACGCTCTCTCGGCGCAGAACGCTCTCCGTCATCTTTGAGTTCGGCAAAGTGACAAAGGAGTTCAGTTGGCTCCGAAATCGATAACCACTCTCGGAAGGCCATGCGGCCACGATACGGCTGGTCCCGACATCCAGACCCACCGGGGTCGAGCCATCGGAATACGAATAAGACATTAGTTTCCCTCCTGGGAAAAATCAGGTTGCTTTATTTTGTCGTACAGGTGGCGATACCTCTGCGAGAGGCCTCGCCGTAGCGTTGCCAAGCTCGTACGACTTGCCACCGCCCTGCGTTGTAGCTCCAGATCGGCCTCGTCGAGACCACGCCACAGCCGCTCGCCCGTGGCGGCCCGAAAAGACGGATCGTACTGAAATCCGAAAAGCGTCATCGCTGGCGGCGGAATCCGATAGTTGTCGGGCAGGCTCATCTGCTCAAACGGAAAATTCGCCGCCCAGTCAGTGTGGTACCCGATACCCATATTGTCAGGATTCACCGACACTTGCGCATGTGTCACGCAGTTGCCAGCCATGATCCGGTGACGGGAACGAAGCAGGTCCGTCAACAGCCGGCCCGAGTGGATCTGCGCCGCCGTGGCCGGCGTCTGCCCGGATTCGTCGCGCGAGGGGCCCTCGAACGAAACGCCCAGGAAGCTCGAATTCAAATTCAAATAATAATGCGATTCGTCCGCCCACACCGAGTTGCCGGCGTGATGAGCCGGTTCGTCCTCCGGCACTACCCGCCAGACTCGGCCAAACCGATCTATCACATAGTGATAAGCGCGAATCCGACGCACGTACTCCAAAACCCCCGCACCAATCCGGCGTATCTCCCGGTTCTGCCTCTCCTCAAACGGCAGCGCATGGCTCTCGGTCGTGTGATAAACGATTCCAAACGGCCCCGGCCCTTCCTCTTTCGCGTCATTCGTCCGACGATAGTGCACGAACGGCTCAGATCCATGAGTCGGAAGGGTGTAACGCTTCTCAATGCGAAGACCATTGCTGTAAAGCTCATGCGCATCGGTCGCCTCCACCTGCCAAACCCTTACCACCTCGTCGCCCCGGGCGATCGTCACCCGGCCTAACACGGGCCGAACCAGACGGGCCCCATCCGAAACGATCGGAATCGGAAGCAGACCAAGGGCGAGCAGAAGCGCGGAAAAATGCCGCACCTGCGCACTTCGAAACGCGCGGCTCACCGGACGACTGGAAAAAAAAGCCGCCGAGCGCCTCAGAAAGCGCAACTTACCTACTGGTTCTGCGAGGCGATCCGCTCGCCAAGCAACCATCGCAGCGAAAACGCGCTGGGGTGGTCGCCATCGGGATTCGTCGATTTCAGTCATGGGCAATGCAGGGCCCCAACCTTCCCTCGGTCTATCGGGAGTATGCAAGCAAACTTTTATAGTAAGCAACATAAATAAGGTTCACAACCCGTCGATTCTAGGAGGTATACCTTACAGGAGCTGCGGCTAGGACTTCTTGAGCTTCCGCGCGCGCCAGAACGAGGAAATCCCGAAGCCGTACATCGGAATGAGGAAGCATAATCCGAGGACAATTAGGCCTAGTTGCTCAGGTTCACCGGAAAACGCCGCCACTTTCCTGTAGACGCTTGGCGTGGCGATGATCGCGATACAAATGAAAACGAACCCAATCATCTCGTTCCACAAAATGTGAAGTGGCTTGATGATCCCGGGGAGTACATGGGTCATGAATTTTCGTCCGATCGCTAGCATGGTGCTTCTCCATTATAAAGCTGTAGAATCTCCCCTGCTGCGCCGATAGAACTATAGAGTGTTATTCTGGGAATGCCCAGAAGTGAGACGTGAGAGGGCCATTCCTTTGGAAGACCGACTGAAAGAGCTAATGCAGGATCTAGGGAACGCGATTAACGAATCGCTGTCCGACTCCGACCGTATCGCGGAAGCGATCGGTGAAATCAAGAGGTCCGGGTACGATGTGTTCCTGGTGCTCGAAGCCACGATCGGCTTCAATAAGCGAGACGAGTTCTCGCCCGACACCGATGACGACGAGTACGCCGATTCCGGCGAATCGGAAGCGCCGGGCAAACGGCTAGGTGCCTTCGGCAAAGTAAACTGGACGTCTCAAGATCAGAAGTTCCTGAAAGCACTCAAGATATCCACCGAAGACAAGGGCTGATAGCTACCGATCGATCAGTTCGTGGTACACGGTCCACGTTTGGTCCACCGCCCTGTCCCATGTGAATTGAGCCGCGTGCGCAAATCCTTTTTGCGCCATTTTCGCCCGTAGACTTGGCTGCTCAATCAAAGTCTGCAGCGTAAACGTAAGCTCTTCTACGCTCGTCGGGTTCACATGAAAGGCCGCTTCTCCGGTAACCTCCGGCAGGGCCGAACGATCGGAAGTCACCACCGGTATCCCCCAAGCCATCGCCTCAATTGCCGGGATGCCAAAACCCTCATCCAGCGATGGAAATGCAAAAATAGACGCTCGACCGTAAAGCGCCTCCAGCCGTTCCGGTGAAACATATCCCAACACTTGAATGTCCTGACGACGCCGACTCCGCGCAATCTGCGCCAAAATCTCCTCGGAACCATAGCCCGTAGCCGCACCGGCAAGCACCAAACGCCAACCCGTGGGCAAACCTTCAAACGCCTCAATCAGCCTGCCCGTGTTCTTGCGCTTCTGGATCGCTCCCACTGACAGGATAAATGGCTGCCGCTTGGTCAGCGTCTGCAGGTGGTCGGTCGACGGATGCGAGACCCCATGGTAGACCACCCGAATCCGCCGCCGGTCGACGCCCAGCAAACTCGAAACCTGCTCCGCCGTGAATGCGCTCACCGCGATTATCAGCTCCGATCGCTCCGCCGCATCCTTTGCCTGGGCCATAAAGCGCGTCCGAAACTCGGCGGTCGAGTATTCGGATGTCATCACGAACAGGTCGTGAAAGGTGGTGATCAACCGATGCTTGCCGCTCAGGTGGGGCAGGCGCTGGTTCAGACCATGAAAAATCTCCGCCTTCGGAGCCCACGTTTCAAACAGGGGACGACGAACCGCTTGGCGGGGCAAAAACGCCTCCAAAGAACGGAGCAGGCGGTGCGATCGATAACAAAAATAGTAATGCGCGCTCGGATGCCGTCGGGCTAGCCCCCAAAGAATCTCCCGCGAGTACACCGCAACACCGGTCGGCTGAGAGCCGACACTATAAGTGGCGTCAAGAGCGATCCGCAAGGCTCAGCTCAAAGCACGCCAGGCAGGCCGAGAAGGCCTGACAACACCAAGCCCCCGCCTACGAACCGCAGCACCCGATGGACAAGCGTCGTGTTCAAAGCCGCGGGTGCCGAACCCCGCATCGGCAGAGGCAAGCCCCGGCTCTGGTATCGATCGGCGAAGCTGATCAAAGCCGTTGCACAGGCTGCCGGCCGGATCAAAAATTGCAAGCCCACATACAGAACGGTTCCGGCCAGGCAGAAATCCTGGAGCCACGAAATGAAGTCCGTAAGCGTGAGCATACTTCTATCGTAGCGCGGCTGAGAGCTCTCGGCCGCGGTTGGCCGATAAGTCCGATTCGGCCAACTGCAACAGAACGTCCAGATTTGTCGTGGCGCTAGGCGTCAACGTCGACGAACCGGTGACGTAACACAACACCGGACGTTGGATCGCATAGGGACTCAACGACTGGAGGTACCGATTGATCCGATCCCTAATCGGCTCCAGCGCACCGGGGTCGTCAAAGCAGAGCGCACCAAACGTATCCCCCTGCAGACGGGCCACCACGTCCGACTCCCGAAAGACCGTCCGCAAAAGGTCCCCGGTTTCAATCAACGCCAAGTCGTGCGCTTGATGGCCATAAGCATCCTGCAGCAGCGAGTAGCCAGTCAACTCCACCAGGAACAGCGTCGCCGGCCGCTGCCAGCGCGCCGCGAGCTGTAGCGATTGCTCGCCCAGCAATACGAAGCCATCACGGGAGATCAAGCTCGTCAATTCATCCAGCAGCGGAAGCTCAGCGCGCGCTACGATGGCCTGCTGCCGCTCCATCGCCGAGCGCAAAGTGCGCGCCAAAGGCAGGCAGTCGAGATCCTCCTTCAGTAGATACGAAAAAGCGCCCTCGCGTACCGCCGCCAATGCTGTGTATTCGTCCGCCGCAGTGCACAGAATCACGATCGGCGCGGTTCGACTGATCGAATGCAGCCGCAAAAAGGTGTGCAGCGCCTTACTGTCCGACAGGTCAAGGTTGAGCAGGATGATATCGAACGGCTCTTGCTCCAACGCAACCACCGCCTCCCCCAAAGTCTCGGCGTGATAAAGCTCCATCTGCCAAGGCAAAAGCTTCCGGTATTGCTGCTCTTCGAGCTCGTCGAGAGCTTCCTGAACCAATCCCGCGTCCCATGGGTCTGACTCAACGAGCAAAACCCTGCTGCGGATGCGGGCGGGAGAGGGCGAATTCATCGAAAGGAAAGTGGCCCATCCGTCCGAAAAGTCTCAATCTCCTACTTGGTATTCCTTGAGCTTCCGGTAAAGCGTCGTTCGACCAATGCCCAGCAGATGCGCCGCCATCAAGCGATCGCCCTTCGTGTACTCCAAGGCGCTCAAAATTGCCCGGCGCTCCAGCTCCACTAGCGGCAAAACTGGCGACGACACAAAGCTAGGCTGGGCCGCCGCTGTCGCCATCCCCGCCGGCGCATAGCCGGCTGAGGCGGCCATCGTCAACGACCCCTGCGGTTGGCGCTTGGTCACCAGGAAGTTTTGCAGGGGCGAAGGCAAATCGCGCAGATGAAGCAGCGGACCAGTATTAATGGCCACCATATGCTGCACGGAGTTCTCCAGTTCTCGTACGTTGCCGGGCCAATCATAGGCCAGGGCCGCCTCCAACGCATCCTGCGTGAAGCTATGGTTCGACCCATACTTCCGCAAAAAATGTTGCAGCAGCGCCGGGACATCCTCCCGCCGATCACGCAGCGGCGGCAGGCGCAACGTCACCACATTCAGCCGATAGTACAGATCCTGCCGAAACGTCCCCTTCTCTACTTCCTTCGCCAAGTCGCGATTGGTCGCCGCAATTATCCGAAAATCCGAACGCCTCGTTACCGTCGATCCCAACGGACGAAACTCTTTCTCCTGCAGCACCCGCAGCAACTTCGCCTGCAGATCCAGCGGCATCTCCCCGATCTCGTCGAAAAACGCCGTCCCGCCGTGCGCCGCCTCAATCAACCCCACTTTATCCCGGTCCGCTCCCGTAAAAGCACCCCGCCGATGACCAAATAACTCGCTCTCCATCAGCGGACCCACAAAGGCCGAACAATCGATCGTCACAAACGCACCAGCCGGATTGGTCGAATGAATCGAACGCGCTACAACTTCCTTGCCCGTTCCGGTTTCTCCAAGAATCAGCGCCGGCCAACGGCCACTCGCGAGCTTCTCTACCATCCGCTGGACATGCCTTAACCGGGGCGACTGGCCGATCAGTAGGGGTGGTTGTTCGAATGCCTGCGCATGCGCGGTGGGAATCATGAATGGACCTCAATAAAACGGCCTGGGACCGCTCAGATGAACTAGTGTTGACCGGGAACCATTACTCTAACTTTTCTTTGCCCCGCAGAACAATGCCTCATGATGCTTTTTCTAGGTGTTTTATGGGGTGACCACTCCCCTCAAAAGGGTGGATTGGCCTAATCCACATCCCAGCCGACAACGAACGAATTCGGGAACTTCGGTCGCACCTCGACCAATATTTTCTGCGCCTGCTTGACGTCCTTCACCCTGCCAACCAGCAGCCGCCAAGACTCCGGAGTATTCCCCTTCGCCACCGGAGCGCGATAACGAATCGTCACCGCATCATAGCTCTTGCGCAACTGCCGCTCCAGCTGCTCCGCGTTCAAGCGAGTTCTTGCCGTCGTCACTTGCACCGTGAACTGCTTGCCTCGTCCATAGCTGCGAGGCTGCTCAATCACCGTCAGCTTCACCTTCGCCACCCCCAGCCTTACGAGATCAATCTCTCGCGCCGCCGCGCGCGACAAGTCAATGATTCGCCCCTTCACGAAAGGGCCCCGATCAGTGATCCTAACTCGGGTGCTTTGACGGTTACCAGAATTCCGTACCGACACCCAAGTTTCGAAAGGAAGTGACGGATGCGCCGCCGTCATTTGTTCCATGTCATAGACCTCTCCGTTCGCTGCGCGACGTCCATGATAAGGCTCGCCATACCAACTCGCGATGCCTTCCTCGACGGCTCCAACTCGCGCCACTGGGTTGCTAATTTTGGTTTGCCTTGCGCCCCCGCATCCTATCGCCCAAGGCACCATCGCCAACAGCCCCACTTGCAGCAAACCCCTATGTTTATTGGCCCAAAACGTTCTCGATTGCCTCGTGTCCATAAAAACATTCTGCACTAGTTTCGTTTTTTATGCGAAAACGCTCGACTTTTTGGCACTCTTGGCCTCATCGCACGATCTTTTTTGCTTGACATTGAGACCGAACAACCTTATATATGGTCACAACCACGTTCTCTTCGGAGAGCGACGATACGATGTTAGGGAGAATCACTCAATGAAGAACGCAACCGCCAAGAAGGCCGCCGCTCCGGCAAAGAAAGCCGCCGCTCCGGCCAAGAAGGCCGCTGCTCCGGTTAAGGCCGCTGCTCCGGCAAAGAAAGCCGCTGCTCCGGTTAAAGCCGCTGCTCCGGCGAAGAAAGCTGCTGCTCCGGTTAAGGCCGCTGCTCCGGCCAAGAAGGCTGCTGCTCCGGTTAAGGCCGCTGCTCCGGCCAAGAAGGCTGCTGCTCCGGTCAAGGCCGCCGCTCCGGCCAAGAAGGCTGCCGCTCCGGCCAAGAAGGCCGCTGCTCCGGCCAAGAAAGTCGCCGCTAAGAAGTCCTAGTCCTTCGGTTCTTAGTATCCTTCGAACAGCCCAGACGGCCCCGGCTTCAACCGGGGCCGAAATCATTTTGGAGCCCTGTTTACGGGCGTTATGGCTTACCAAGTAGTAAAGCCCGGAAGTTCTCGCCGATATCAAAGAGCAACGTCTTGAGCTGCAGCCGCCGCCCCGTATCGGCCTCCAGATTGAGGAATGCAAACTGATCTGCTTCCCCGATCCGGAGCAAGAACGAACCCATCGATTCGTGACGAATCGTTCGCCAGCCCAAGCGATGGGCCACTTCTTCCAGAGTCGAGAAGGGCACATGCGCCGTAATGTCCTGCTCACCCGGATTGGCCAGCACATCCTCCGTCGCTCGATGCTGCCGATACCCCATCAAAGAGCCTTGCGGAAACCGGATCTGCTCCCGCTGCGTGTACCCATAATCCAACACCAAAAGGTATCCGCTCCGTAGCCGATCGGTCATGCGGACGAGCTCCCGCTCCAGTCCCACCGCCCGCTCCATCCGTTCGATTCGTTCGTCGATCCCCTCAATCGCCAACCCCTCCCCCAGCCGCCATCCAAAGCCCTCACCCTCGCAGGCCACGAGCATCTCGCGCCACTCCTCTCCCTCCCATTGCGCCACGTCCACCGGCAAAGCATCGAAAAACTCATGGGCCAGAATCAACCCCTCGAACGACTCCGGCCACGTCCCGTACGCCACATCAATCGGGACATACTCCAAGCCCGTAAACGAATCCCGCAAAGCCGCCCGTCCCGCCCCGGGCTGCACGATGGTCGTGATCCCATGCTGTTCGCAAAACCGCCGCAGCAGCAGTCCGAACGTCGGCTGCAACTGCTCTGCGGTATAAAAATCTCCCTCCCTGCCGAAGTGATCCCGCCGGTAGTAGCCCGCCGTCGGATCGTACAACGCAACCTCCATAAACCGCGAGAAAGGCAGCGGTCCACGGGCGGCGATTTCAGCGCGAAGCAGTTGAGCAACACTCATACGTATTCCCAGAGTGCCACGAGGGTACTCGCACTTTGGCGCCAGACAGAATAGAATAACGGGCCATGCTCCCTGCATACATTAGCCAAACCAAACCCAACCCCGTCTCGAACCGGGCACCCTGGTACACGAACACCGCTCCCACCTACGCGGGGGTGTTCCTCTGGATCGTGTTCTACCAGACGATGGCCCAAGGCACGATCGACCGCGCCAGCCTCGGCGCCTGCATCGCCGCCCTCGCCGCCGCCGGCCTCATCTGCTACGCCCTCTTCTACTACGTGCCCGGCATGCTCGGCATGAAGACCGGCTACCCCCTCTACGTCATCGGCAGTTCCACCTTCGGCACTCTCGGCGGCTATGCCTTGCCCGGCCTCTTCATGGGCCTCCTGCAAGTCGGCTGGTTCGCCGTCGGAACCTTCACCTCCACCCGCTTCATCCTCATGGGCCTCGGCATGGACGCCACCGCCGGCACCCCGACCTTCTGGATCGTCGCCGCCGTCTGGACCTACCTCATGGGCTCCATCGGCATCCTCGGCATCCAGTACGTAGCCCGCGCCTCTCTCTTCCTCAATGCCATTCCCCTGCTCATGATTCTCGTCGTCTTCTTCCGCGTCCAGGGCGGCATCAGCCAACACCAGACCGTCACCCAAACCGATACCTGGGGCGCCGTCGCCACCATCCTGCAAACCGTCATCGGCTTCTTCGCCACCGCCGGCGCGGCCGGCGTCGATTTCGGCATGAACTCCCGCAATGGCAAGGACGTCCGCCTCGGCGGCCTCGTTGGCATCGCCGGAGCAATCCTCATCGCCGGCGGCCTGCCCCTTCTCTCGGTCGCCGGTGCCCGGGCCTTGAACCCCGCGATCACCAGCTATAGCTACGATGCCGTCATCGGCTCCATGGGCGGAACGATGGCCTCGTCCATGTTCCTCCTCTTCGCGCTCGCCTCCATCGTCCCGGCTTGCTTCTGCGCCTTCATCGCCGGCAACAGCTTCGCCACCATGCTGCCCGGCGTCTCCCGGTCGCTGTCGACCCTCGTCGGCGTGACGATCGCCCTCGTCCTCGCCGGCACCGGCGTGGCCGCTGACCTCCCCGGAGTCTTCGGCTTAGTCGGTGCCTCCTTCGGCCCCATCTGCGGAGCCATGGTCGCCGACTACCTGCTAAGCGGAGGCAAGTGGGCCGGTCCCCGCGAAGGCATCAACTGGGCCGGCTACGGCGCTTGGGCCATCGGCTTCGTCGTCGGCATCTCGCCGGCGCTGGGCCTAAAACTCGGCGTCGAACCGCTGGCTCTCGCCAGCTTCGTCGTCGGCTTCGTTGTCTATGCCGCCTTGGCCAAAGCCGGCTTGCAGCCGAAGGTAGTCACCGAGAAGTTAGCGCTGGCCGCTGGACAAAGCTAGCCTCCCACTGCCAACGCTCCGTTCGACGGTGCCGACCCAGGCCGGCACCGTCGAACTCGTCCTCCTCCCCCGCCCCTGTCACCCCGTCGCCTTCTGGCTGCCGCTGAGAAAGCGCCGCCGCACGCTCTGCCAGCGCCGCCGTCAGTTCCGCGACGTCCGGTATCGGCGCAAGCCACAGAGCGCGTTGTAGGGCAACGTGGGGCCCGCTAGGTGGCTCCCCATTACCAACTCCTAGGCCAGCCCTACGACTTCGGCTTTCGCTTCGGCGCCGGCCGATGCTTAATCACAATCGGCGTCCCAATGTACCCAAAGTGCTTCCGGAAAAGATTCACCAGCTGCCGCTCGGCCGAAAAGTGCATCTCCCGCCGATCCGTAAACACCACAAACGTCGGCGGCCGCAGCGACGCCTGCGTCACGTACTTGATCTTCGTGTCCGGCTTCAACTCCACCATCGCGCAGAACCGGTTTAACTCGCCCGTCGTCACCCGATGGTTCGACCACTTGTACGCCACCTCGATCATGTCGTAAAGCTGCGTAACTCCCAAATTGTTCTTCGCCGAAATAAACGCGATCTGAGCAAACTCCAGGAACTTCAACTCATCCCGCAGCTTCTGCTCAAAGTCGGCTTTCTTCTTATTCGGCGCAATATCCCACTTGTTCACGACGATGATAATCGCCCGGCCCGCCTCATGCGCATACCCCGCAATGTGCGCGTCCAGGTTCAGAATCCCTTCGCTCGCATCGATGATGATCAACGCCACGTTGGCCATCCGGATGTTCCGCTGCGCCATCACTACACTCAGCTTTTCCGCATCCGCCGTCGTCTTGCCCTTCCGCCGAATCCCCGCCGTATCCACGAACACGAAGTCCGTCCCGCCGTGGTGTACCGTCTCGTCCACCGCGTCCCGCGTCGTCCCCGCCACCGGGCTCACAATGCTCCGCTCCGATCCCACGACGGCATTAATCAGCGTCGACTTCCCCACGTTCGGCCGCCCAATGATCGCCACCTTGATCTTCTTCACTTCCGGCGGCGCTTCCTCCCCCTCGTCCAGCTTCTGCTCAATCGGGAAGTCCTCCGTCACATAATCCAGCAGTTCGTGAATGCCCACCTTGTGCTCGGACGATACGGCGAACAGCGGCTCAATCCCCAGTTCGTAAAACCCCATCGTCAGCTTGTGGCTCTTCTCGGTGTCGATCTTATTCACCGCCAGCACCACCGGCTTGCCCAACTTCTTCAGCATCTTCGCCAAGTCGCGATCCGCCGACGTAATCTCACTTCGCCCATCAATTAGAAAAACGACCCAAGCGGCGGCGTCCAACGCAAACTTAGCCTGCTTCAAAATCTCGGAAGGGATCAGATCATGATCGTCCGGGATGATACCGCCCGTATCGATAATTTCGAATTTGCGCCCGCGATGCGTCGTGATGCCACTAATGCGATCGCGCGTAATGCCCGGCTCATCGTGCACGATCGAGCGGCGGGTACCTGTAACGGCATTGAAAAACGTCGATTTGCCGACGTTAGGACGTCCGACAATAACTACGATCGGAAGACCTGGGGATTTAACCATACGTTCATTATCGCAGTCCCTGCTCCGTGAGATGCTGCAATTAATGAGAAGACGCGATCTGTTCCCCCTAGCCTTCGGCGTCCCCGCCCTCCTCCACGCCCGCCCCCTCACCGATCAAGGCGCCTCCGTCGGCGACGTGCACTCCGG
>Ga0105048_10009651_pt1 | contig 15320 bp, 9 predicted proteins | sample MAT05_FD_78382 | JGI IMG/M metagenome (GOLD analysis project Ga0105048, IMG submission 78382) | Freshwater microbial communities from Lake Fryxell liftoff mats and glacier meltwater in Antarctica - MAT-05 | ecosystem: Environmental > Aquatic > Freshwater > Ice > Liftoff microbial mat | place... | reverse complement strand
TTCCGCGAGGCGTCGCAAGGGGGGGGCAAGCCGGCGGACGTGCAATTCCTGATCCTCCACGAAACGCTCCAACTCGCCCCGCGGGTGGGAGAGGCCTTCACCGTCGAGTTGTTGAACCTGGTACCCGCGTCGCTGGCGGCACACGCGCCGCCACTCGCATCGCCGGAGGCGACGACGGAACCGTCCGACACGCCCAAAAAGCAGGCCGAGTTGCTCGAACGCGCACTCTTCCTCGCCGGCCACTACGACCGCCCCGACATCGTGCGCAAGCTCGTCGCCCAGTTCTCCGACATGCTCCACAAGAAGAAGGAAGAGGCCCGATTCAAACTGATTAACGTCGTCGCCGGGCAGTGCCTGCGGAATTTGAAGAAGCTCGGCCTGCGCGACGAGATCGACCGCTTTCTGAGCCGCCTCCAGGGGGAGGTGCTCCAGGGTTCGAGCCTGCCCGACCTGCGGGTCAAGTACGCGGAGAAACCGGAGACGTGGGGGACGGTGCTGCAAACGCTCCTCAACCTCGCCGCGGGGTGGTTGTCCTACGGTCTGACCGAGCAGGCGACGCCGATCCTCGACGCGGCCCGGAACGAACTGCTCGGCGCGGCCGGCTCGAAACTGCCGTCGAAGGACTACAGCGAGTTGGCCCAGGTGTACGTCACCGCCCTCGGCCAGGGGCCGGCGGACGGCGGCCTCGTGCGGATGACGGAACTCTTCACGCGGATGGACCCGAAGAAGATCACGAACACCTGGACCACCGCCCCGTACTACTCGCGCCTGCATCTGAACGTGATTGAGAAGACGGTGCTGGCGCTGCTCAGCGACGACTTCGCCCTCGGCCCGGCGGGGCGGCGGTGGCTGGACGACGACGAATTCCTCGTCCGCCGCCGCATCCACGCCGACATGCGCCGCGACCTCGACCGCAGCGGGCTGTGACGCTTCCGGCCGGCCGGTCCGGGCATTACCCCCACCCGCGAGCTACACTTCGTCCATGCCCGCGCTGTTATTCCCCAACCTCGACACCCTCCGGCTCGTTCTGGCGAGTGGGATCGTCCCGCGACACGTCTCGGGCGGCCCGGCGCGGGCGGCGTGCGACGCCCACGGCCGGCTGTGGCTCGAACCGGCGACGCCCCCCGGCCGGGATGTCCTCGCCGGCCTCGCCCGCTTCGGCGTGCAGGTTCTCGCCGCGGCCGACGGCCCGCTGACCGAGTGCGTCGCGTGCTGGGCCGAATTGGTCCCGCTCCGGCCGGCCGCGGCGATTGCTGGCGGCGCGCCCGGCCTCGTCCTGTTCGAACTCGCGGACCACTTGGCGGCCGGCTTCTGTCGCTCGCTCGCGCGGAACTCGAAGCACCCCATCGGCGTCCGCGTGTTATCGGCGGAGGGAGCCGGGCGCGTCTGGGTCGCGGTCGAAAGCCCCCCATTTGAACTCTTGCTACGCTGCCAGGAACCAACGGCACCCGCCGAGGCGTTCGTCGAGCAGCGGCCGGGCCTGTGGACGCGGCTCGGCTGGGAACACCCGCTCCCCGAACAGCTCGGCGAACTCGACGGGCGGGTCCGCCTCCTCCGCCCGCCCCGTGCGGTCGCCGTGCATCCCGGTCCCGTCCTCGTTCCGGTCGCGGGGGAATTCGTCGTTCGCGGACGGACTACGATCGCACCGCCGTCGCAACTCGGACCGCGAATCCCCGTCCGGCTGACACTCCGGCCGGCCCGCGAAACCCCACGCGAAGTCGTGTGGGCGGTGCGGGACGCCGAGGCCCACGCGCTCTGGGACTTTTTCCGCGGTGGGGATGAACGGCAGGTTCGGCGGTTTGAAGTCGCCGCAGCAACAGTCGCCGGGGAAGCATGGCTCGTCGTCCGCCCCGCCGCCCGGAAACGGCTCCCGTCCCCGCTCCTCGCCGCGTCGGGTTACTACGCCGACCCGCGCGTCCCCGGCCTGCTCCTACCCGCCGGCAAGTCCTTGCAGCCGGTCGTCCGGGCGAAGGTGTTGGCGCGGTTGCTCGACGCCGCCCCGGACCGCCTCACCTGGGTCGATGCCGGGTCCGACGGCGGCCTCGTCGTCCGGTCGGTGCCGCTCGTCGCCTTCCGACCCGCTGCCCAGTTGCTCGAATACGCCACACCCGCCCCGGTCCGACTCGTCGCCGGCCCGTCGGACCTCGACCCGTTCCCACTCACCCCGTTCGCACTCCACCCCGCGGACGAAGACCGCGCCGGGGGCGACGCCGAGGACGATCCCGACGCCACGTCGCACGCCGACCCCGGAGCCGCCGACGCGGCCGACGAACACGGCTGGTTCACCCGCTCGCTCGGCCGGCTCGCGGGCGGGTTGCGGCGTCTGACGAGTGGGGCCGCCCGACCCGATGTCCCGTCGCCCGTCGAACCCGTCTCGTCCGGTAAGCGGGTGAAGGACGGCGGCGGCACGGCTTCCGGCCGCGTCGAAGACAAGTTGACATCCGCCGACGTGCTGCTCCACGGCCGCGACCGCGCCGCCCGCCGGGGCGAACTCGAAGCCCGCCTGCTCGACACCTTCCCGCGACTCGGGCCGAAGGGGCGCGCCGACGGGTGGGCCGAACTCGCGTCGGTCTACGCCGCCACCGGCCACCCGGCCGACGCCGCCGTCTGCTGGGTCAATGCGGTCTGGGAAGCCGACCCGCCCCCGGACGGGTGGCTCGAACAGTGGCACCTCGCCGAGTGCCGGGCGACAAAGCAGCCGTCCCCGGCGGTCCCGCTCGACCGCTGGCTCGCCGAGCCGGGCCGGGCCGGTGCCGCCCGGGTCGTCGCCGCCTACACCGCCTGGGCCGGGCGACGCAGCCCGCCCCCGGCCGACCTCGTCGCCGCCCTGCCCCGCGTCCTCGCCTTCCTCGACCAGAACTTCGACGACTTGCCGGCCCGGGCCGCGTGGCTCGCCCGCCTCGCCACTGCCCGACTGTGCGGGGGCGACGCCCTCGGCCTCGCCCGGTGGGGCGACCGCGTCCTCGCCCGCCTCCGCGACAAGGGGCCGGGCCTCGACCTCGACGAACCGTCGTTCCTCCGCTTCCACGGCACCGCCTCGCCCGACCGCTTCCAGACGGCCCGCGGGTGGCTCGCCCGCGCCCGCAAGCCGATCCTCGACTGGGTCGCCCGCCTCGGCCCGGCCGGCAAGTTGCAGTGGGCCGGCCTCGACGCGGAGACCGAGTGTACCGCCGCCTACGCCCAGCTCCTTCTCGCCTGGGGCCTCGGACACCTCGGGGAACGGACCCGCTCCCGCGACTGGACCGCCCGCGCCCGCAAGGTGCTCGCCCGGGCCGCCGGGCCGGGGGTCGATCCGGCCGTCCACGGGCTGCTCTCGGACCTGTTCCAGCACCGCACCCGCGACGCCCAGGACGGCCGCCCCGGCAAGCCCGGCCTGCCCGCCGACCTGCTCCCCGCGTTCGAGCGGTTGTCGCCGTTCTCCCGCCACGCCGTCGATCGACTGCGCGACCACTGCCGCGTCCTCGAACCGGCCGCCCGGGTGCAGGCCTACCGCGGCCTCGACCTGCGCGTCTTCCGCGGGGCCGACCGGCTCGGCGAACGGCTGCAACTCTTCGCCGACCGGCCCGGCCCCGCCGCACTCGCCGACGAGGCCCGCGACCTGCTCGCGGTCTGCGACGCCGACCCGTGTTCGGCCACCGTCCCACGCGTCGTCCTTACGCTACTCGACGCCGCCCCGCACCTCGACCGTCCGGCCGTGGGAACACTCCTCGGCCACGTCGTCGCGGCCGCCGAGTGGCTCGAAACCTGGCTCCTCGCCGGCCGCTGGGCCGACGCCGAGCGGGCCGACCGCCTGCCCCGCTACCTCGCCCGACTCCTCGGCGGGGCGTTCGCCGCGGCCGGGGCCGCCGACCTGCCGGCGGCCGCCCGCCCGCTGGTCGAATACTTGCTCCGCCGGACGCCGACCGACCCGGTCCTGCGGGCCGCCGCCGGCCACACCGCCGGGCCGCTCTTCCGCGCGCTGCGCAAACTCGGGTTCCGGTCGGAGGCCGAAGCGCTGGTGGAAACCCTCGACCCCGCCCGCGGGGAGTGGCCGAGCGCCGCCCCGTTCCCGCCGGCCCGCCTCGGGGTGGCGGTCGGGTGGTTCGCCGCCGGCGACGACGACGCCGGGAACCGCATCCTCGACGACGCCCGCGGCCGGCTCTTCGTCGCCCGCGTCGGCGACGACCGCGACCGGACCGAACTCGCCATCGGGTACGCCGAGGCGCTCGGCTTCGCCCCCCCGCGGATCGCCCTCGGCCGGCTCGAAGAAATCTTCCAACTGCTCGACCGCGTGACCGTCACCGGCTCGACCAACCGCTACTACACGCTCAAGCCGCTGCAACTGATCGACAGCGTGGTCCGGGCCGTCGTGACCGAGGACTTCGTCCTCGGCCCGGCGGTCCGCGGGTGGCTCGCCGACGACGAATTCCTGATCCGCCGCCGCATCCACCGCGACCTCGCCGGCGTGCTGACCGCCGACCCGCTCGGGACCGATGTCGAGGGCTGATGATCGCGGTTCTTTCGCCCCGCTCGCCCGTCCTTACCCTGCACCCCGCCGGCGGCTCTGATACACTCACCTCTCCGCCCCCCGCCGACACCGACCACGCCGCCGAGGTCCGCCGTGTACTTGAAGATGGCCAAGCGGGTGCTGTTCGAGACCGACAAGCGCCTCCTCTGGAAGCTCGCCTACAACATGGGCCTCAAGGGCGCACTGTCGGTCCACCGGCACAAGCGGCGGCTCAAGCGCGGACGAGTGTTCCCGCCGTTCCTGTACGTCTCGATCATCAACTCGTGCAACCTCCGCTGCCAGGGGTGCTGGGTCGATGTCGCCCACAAGCAGCAGACGATTTCGCCCGACGCCTTCCACAAGCTCGTCCGCGAGGCGAAGGCAGTCGGGAACGTCTTCTTCGGCATCGTCGGCGGCGAGCCGTTCATGCACCCCCACCTCCTCGACATGCTCGCCGAACACCCGGACTGCTACTTCCAAATCTTCACCAACGGCCACTTCCTCACCCCGGAGCGGGCGAAGCGGATGTGGCAACTCGGCAACGTCACGCCGCTGGTGAGTATCGAGGGGACGGAGATCGTCAGCGACGAGCGGCGCGGGCGGGCCGGGGTGCTGAGCAAGAGTCTACAGGGGATTCAGAACGCCCTCGCCGCCGGGGTGTTCGTCGGCGTCTGCACGAGCCTGTGCCGCACCAACATCGACGACCTGCTCCGCGAGGCGTGGGTGGACCGGCTCATCGAGATGGGGGTGATGTACACCTGGTTCCACGTCTACCGACCGATGGGGCCGAACCCGAACCCGGACCTGTGCCTCACCCCCGAGCAGGCGACGCGGGTGCGGAAGTTCGTGGTCGAGATGCGGGCGAAGAAGCCGATCGTGATCGTGGACGCCTACCACGACGGCGAGGGAAAGGCGCTGTGCCCGGCGGCGACCGGGATCAGCCACCACATCAACCCGTGGGGCGGGATCGAGCCGTGCCCGATCGTGCAGTTCTCGAAGGAGTCGATCCACGCCGGGCCGGGCGACGGCCGCACGCTCAAGCAGAAATTCTTCCAGTCGTCGTTCCTCAACGACTTCCGCAAGCTCGCGGCCGCGACGACGCGCGGGTGCATCGTGCTGGAGCGCCCCGACCTGCTCAAGACGCTGGTGGAAGCGCACGGCGCGACCGACGCGACCGCCCGGCAGACGGCCCTGCGCGAACTCGCGGCGATGACGGTCCGCACGTCGCAGTACAACCCGGCGGTGGAGATTCCCGAGAAGAACCCGTTTTACCGGCTGGCGAAGCGGCTGTTCTTCAACGACTTCGGCGTGTACGCGGGACAGGACCACTCGCGGACGGCCGCCCCGGGGGTGCTGGCAGGGCGGGCGGAGTAGGAGACGATTTGTGGCACCGGTCTCCAGACCGGTGCAGGCTTCACCGGTCTGGAGACCGGTGCCACAAGACGAATGCGGATCATTAGCCCCCGCGGAGCGCTTCCGGGTGGTGCCGCACGATCTCGCCGTTGACCAAGTAGATCACGTCCTCGGCGATGTTCGTCGCGTGGTCGGCGATGCGCTCCAAGTGGCGCACGGCGCTGAACAGCGACAGCGACGGCTCGACCAAATCCGGGCACCGCTTCATCGCCCCAACCAGCCCGTGGATGATTTCCTCGTTGTCGCGGTCTACCTCGTCGTCGGCGTGGATGACCCTCGCCGCCGCCGCCGGGTCGCCGTTCACGAAGGCGTCGAGGCTCGCCCGGACCATGCCTAGGGTGCGCTCGGTCATCCGCTCGATCTCGTCCGGGATCGGGATGAGCGGGGGGCGGGACAGGGCCATCGCCCGCTCCGCGATCCCGACCGCCAGGTCGCCGATCCGTTCGAGGTCGGTGGCGATCATCAGCACCACGCTGATGCGGCGCAGGTCCACCGCGACGGGCTGGTGCAGGGCGAGAATCTTCAAGCACTCGTCCTGGACGGCGTTCTCCAGCCGGTCGATCTCGTCGTCGCCGGCGACGACCTTCCGGGCCGCGTCCGGGTCGCGGGCGCGGAGGGCGGCGGTGGCCGAGGCGACCGCGTCCTCCACACACCCGGCCATGCGGAGGAGCGACCGCTGGAGGTTTTCCAGGTCTTTGGTGAGGTGCTTGGGCACGACCGACTCCGCGGGCGTCGCGGCGGGAGAGGCCGGCGGACGACTCGACTCGGGGACGCGAACGGTCGTGACATTATGGGGTACAGGCGTGTCGAAATGAAAGACCGTCCGCGCCCGCGCCCGCACATTTCCCCGAATTCCCGCGGGTGGCCGCCCCGTTCACGGCCGCTTACGATGACCCGCACCCCTCCCGCGGAACCCGGCCGATGTCCGACCCGTCCCCGCCGGCCGCCTTCGTCCAAACCCTCGTCCGCAGCCGACTCATACCCCAGTCCCGCCTCGACGGCTTACTCGCCTTCGCCCCGGCACCCGCCCGCGACACCGGCCGCGGCCTCGCCGACCACCTCATCGCCACCGGCGACTTGACCCACTACCAAGCCGAGAAGCTCTTGCAGGGCCGCTGGCAGGGGCTGGTCCTCGGCCCGTACCACGTCCTCGCCCCGCTCGGCCGCGGCGGGATGGGGACGGTGTACCTGGCACGCTGGAAGAGAGCCGGCGACGGCGACGGGACCACGTCGCTCGACGACTTGATCGCCCTCAAGGTGCTGCCGCCGAAGCGCGCCCGCGAGGAGGCGAAGACGCTGCAACGGTTCCTCCGCGAGATGGAACTCGGGCGGCACCTCGGCCACCCGAACGTCACCCGGACGCTCGACGCCGGCGAGATCGGCGGGGTGTACTACATCGCCATGGAGTACGTCCCCGGCCAGAGCCTGCGGCAGATGGTTCTCGGCGGCGGGCCGCTGTCGGTCGCCGACGCCGCCCGCACCTTCGCCGACGTGTCGGCCGGCCTCGCCCACGCCCACTCCCGCGGCCTCGTCCACCGCGACCTCAAGCCGTCGAACATCATGGTCGCCCCGGACGGGCACGCCAAGATCCTCGACCTCGGCCTCGCCCTGATCGTCGGCGAGGTGCGGCCCGACGACCCGACCATCCTCGGCGGGCGGGGGTACGTCCTCGGGACGATGGACTTCATCGCCCCCGAGCAGGTGACGGACTCGGCCGCCGTCGGCCCGGCGGCCGACCTGTACGCCCTCGGGTGTTCGATCTACTTCGCCCTCGCCGGCGTCGCCCCGTTCCCCGGCGGCACGTCGCACCAGAAGATGAAGTGGCACCGGCTGGCGACCGCCCCGCCGCTCGACTCGCTCAACCCGGCGGTGCCGTTCGGGTTCGTGCGGCTGGTCGAGCGGTTGATGGCGAAGAACCCGGCCGACCGCCCGCCGACGGCCGACGCGGTGCGCGAGTTATTGCTGCCGTGGGCGGCCGCGACGGTGTCGAGGGCGGCCGACGCTGCGGCCCCGCACACGGCGGTCGAGGCGGTGGCCGAGATCGACACCCCCACCTTCGACCCGAGCCTGTGGGACGCGGTGCCGGTGCCGGTGCCGGCGGTCGAGGAGGCGGTTGCGGAAGTGGAAGCGGGACCGTCGCTTACCGTACCCCCGTTGCTGATCGTCGCGGCGGTGGCCGTCGCCCTGGGGCTACTCGGGCTGCTGCTCGCGGTGTTGCGGCGGCTGTAAGCCCCATCACACGGGTATGTTGGGCTGCGGATCGGCTTCGGCACGGTCACATGGGTGGAAGAAGATCACTTCTCCGGCCGGCCTCGCGGCGGGCATCCCCGAAAAAGGCTTGATTTGTAGCAAGGCGTTCAAGGCGTTCAAGGCGTGCGCCTATCGGAAGTGAGCGCCTTGAACTGGTAAGAATGTCGAGTTTGACCGGCCCCGCCCGCGCGACAATGCGCGATTTCCCGCCTACCCTCTGACAAAAATTGTGCCATCGGAAGCTGGTTGTGCAGATCATCGCCTTTCGCTCAGCGAAAGGTCGAACACCCTTCGCGGAGTGAAAGGTGACGACAGACCATTATGCGACAACCCGCTCATTACGAGGCCGAAGGTCTACTCGGCCGGCGGGTCGGCGGCGGGCTTACGCTTGCGGGGCGTCTTGAGACCGGCGGTGAGTGGGGCGGTTAGCTTCTCGTACAGGCCGAACAGGAACTCGACCCGTTCCCGGTCGCCGGCGAACTTCTTCTTCCCATAGCAGGCATCGACGGCCCGGTCGAGCTGGTCGTGGGCCTTCGACAGCGCCGCCGGCATGGTCAGGGGGTCGTACAGGTCGGCGAGGCTGGCGGCCGAGAACTGCGCCCGCACGTCGAGGACGGCCTGGGCCTTCGCCTCCACGTCGTCCTTCTGCTTATCCGTCGGCGATTCCGGCCACGGGTAGTTGTTGTAGACGAGCGTACTCGAATAGCGGTAATCGGATTTCAGCCGGCCGCACACCTGGCGCATCCAGGCCATGTGCATAGTCGATGAGAGGACGCCGAAGTGATAGTGGCTCACGTTAGAATTGATGAAGCAGAGATCGCTGATAAGCGTGTCGGGCGTCATAAACCCGATGGGTATGAAGCGGCGGCGTTCCGATGACACCTTCGGAATCACGATGAAATTGCGTTTCGGCATGTTCTCGACGTGGAATCGCGTCGGGCGTGCCGCGAAGTCGCGCGTCGGTTTGCTTTTGCTTGCCAACCGAAACTCGCGGACCGCATCGACTCGCTTCATGCACTCGGGCATCTCCCGCAACTCATTCGGCGGGCAGTCACCGAGCCACAGGCACCACCGCTCCCACCCGTTGATGTATTCCTGCGAACCCAACCATCGGCGGAACCATTTCGCGGACTTGGGTTCCTTGGTGATGAACTCGTCGCGCTCTTCCGTCGTGAAGAGGTAGTTGCCGTCGTCGATCGGCTTATTCCCGATACCAACTTCGGGCACCTGACATAACGGCTTGCTCCGGTTCACAATCACCGTGTCCGGCCCCTCCACCAAGTAGGGGCTGATGTTCTTCGCCGTCACGACAGTCGGGTTGTCGGGGTCCGTTTCGTAGTCGTAGAGGTGTTTGGTCGCCGGCCCGCCCGCCCCGAAGCCGACGATGGCGACGTGAACGTGAGCCTTGCCGCGGGCCTCGCTCTGCCACGCGAAGGTGCGGTGGGCGAATAGAATGCGGACATTACGGCGTAATAACTCGCCCCACAACACGCCGACCTGCTCGCCTTGCGTGATGCTGTTCGTGGACACGAACCCGACCGAGACGGGAACGCCCTTGATGTAGTCGGCCGCCTTGAAGTACCACCCGCTGACGTAGTCGAGCAGACCGTAATTCTTCACTGCGCCGGCGACTTCGGCCATGTCCGCCCGCTGGGCGTCCGATTGATACTTGCCCCCCACGAACGGCGGGTTGCCGAGGACGTAGCTGCACTTCGCGGGGTTCAACACCGTCGCCCAGTCGGTGCGCAGAGCGTTGGCGTGGACGATGTGCGGGCTTTTCTTGAGCGGCAGGCGGGCGACGTACTCGCCGAACGCGAGGCTCAGCCGCTGGTTCATTTGGTGGTCCACTAGCCACATCGCCACCTCCGCGATGCGGGCCGGGAACTCCTCGATCTCGATGCCGTGCATCATGTCCACGTCGAGCTTCGACAGCGTCTGGACGTGTAGCACCTTCTGCCCGCGGTACACCTCCGTCAGAATGTCAATTTCCAGCAACCGCAGTTCCCGGTAGGTGACGACCAGGAAGTTGCCGCACCCGCAGGCGGGGTCGAGGAAGGTCAGCCCGCCGATCTTGTCGTGCAGCGCGTCCAGGCGCTTGCGGTTCCCCCGGGCCTTCTCGAACTCCGCCCGCAGGTCGTCCAGGAACAGGGAGCGGACGAGCTTGAGGATGTCGCGCTCGGAGGTGTAGTGCGCCCCGATCTGCCGCCGCTCGCGGTCGTCCATGATGCTCTGGAAGAGCGACCCGAACACGGCCGGGGAGATGGCCGACCAGTCGAACCGGCAGCAGGTGAGGAGGCGGTCGCGCATCGCCCGATTGAAGTCGGCGAAGCCGAGGCGCTCGGCGAACAGGTTGCCGTTCACGTAAGGCAGGTCGGTCAGTTCTTCGAGCAGGTTCTTCTGGCGGTCGGGCTTGTCCTTGTCGAGGGTGTCGAACAGCCGGGCCAGGGCCGGGCCGAGGTCCGAGCCGTCCGGCCGGGTGTGGTTCTCGACGTACAGGGTGAAGGCGTTCCGCTCGAACAGGCCGGTGTCTTCGGCGAAGAGGCAGAACAGCACCCGGACGAGGAACCGTTCCAGATCGTGGCCGGTGTACCCGCCGTCTTCGAGGGCGTCGTGGAGCTTGCCGAGGAGTTCGACGGCCTCAATGTTCACCGGGTCTTCGGCGGCGAGCTTGTGCTGCTTGTAGCCGGGGATGAACGCGAACTTGTCGACGTGCTTGTGAAAGTCGGCGAGCGGGAACTGCGCCGACGTGTCCTCGTCCAGGTCGTGAATGGCGATCTGGGCGAAGTCGCTGACGACGACGTACTGCGGAATTTCGTCCTCCCGGTCGGTCGATTTCAACCCCTGAATGTAGTCGATCGCCTGCGAGTGCGCTTTGTCGAGCGGCTTGCCGCGGCTCTTGTGTTCAACGAGGAGCGTGCCCTTCCAGAACAGGTCGATGGCTCCCCAGGTGCCGGAGAGCTTCTTGACGGGTTCCTCGAAACTGGCGACCACCTTCCGCTTGACGCCGAAGACCTCGAAGAACTCGTTCCAAAAGGTCTGCCGCTCCGCACTCTCCCGCGACTCCCCGGCCCACTCCTTCGAGAAGGCGACGGCGTTGTGGCGGATCTCGTTCCAGGAGATGGGCATGGAGGGCGATTCGTGGGAGTGGGAACGGCGGCGTCGGGGTGAATCGTACCCGCCTTTTGCGGAGTGGGCAATCGGCGTAGACCGAAGGTGCCGGCCTATTGTGGCCCGCTCGCTCCGCGAGCGGTCGTAGCCCCGCGCGGGAGGTTTCACGTTCCAAGAGGAGACGCCGCGCGCGGGGTAGGTCAAACCGCACGCGGAGCGAGCAGGCCACATTCAAGCTACGTCGGTGCGGCCGGCAGAACCGGCCGTACAAGAGTGCCCTGGGTCGTCAGCCCGATCGCACCCTCGACCCCCGGCCCGCCCGCTGGTAGGATGCAGACGGCTCGCAACCGGGCCGGTCGGCGCGACGGACCATGCCAAAATACACCTACTTCAAACGCTACCGGATGGAACTCGACCTCCACCGCCCGCCCGCAGCGGACCGGGGCGGGGCGCTGCCGCCGGGGTTCTTCTGGGTGCCGTGGCACGACGGCCTCCTCGCCCACCACGCCGAGGTCAAAGCCGCCTGCTTCGCGGACCAGATGGACGCCGCCGTCTTCCCCTGCCTCGGGTCGCCGGCCGGGTGCCACGCCCTCATGTGCGCCATCCGCGGGCGGGCCGGGTTCTGCCCCGCCGCCACCTGGCTCGTCGCGTCCGCCGACCCGCTGCCGCCGGACATCGCCCCGGCCGGCGGGTGCGTCGCCACGATCCAGGGGTTGCTCGACGAGAACGGCTACGGCGGCATCCAGAACGTCGGCGTGGTGCCGGAATTCCGCGGCCGCGGGATCGGCCGGGCGCTCGTGCTGCAGGCGCTGGCCGGGTTCGCCGCCCGCGGGGCGCGGCGGGCGTACCTCGAAGTGACGGCCCGCAACGACCCGGCCGTGCGCATGTACCGCGACCTCGGCTTCCGCTGCCACCGGACCCTGTACCGGGCCGTGGACGTGCCCGAACCGGCCGCGACGACGGTGTGAACAAAGACCATTCACCGCGGAGATCGCAGAGCGCGCGGAGGAAAACGCGAGAGGGAACGCGACCGTTTTAACTCGGGCTTTCTCCGCGAACTCGGCGTCCTCCGCGGTGAATGGTCTTTCGGCCCCGTCGCCAACCGCCCGCGGGTCGTAGAATGGTCCCGGGCCGGTGTCCGACATCGCACGGAAGGGGTTGACGTGGGCGAGCAGGTTTTCCAGCACACCCTGGCGAACGGGATGGTGTTGCTGGCCGAGCGGATGGAACACGTCCGGTCGGCCGCCATCAACTTCCTCGTCCCCGCCGGGTACGCCCACGACCCGGACGGGAAACTCGGCGTCGGCACGGTCCTATCCGAACTCCTCACCCGCGGGGCCGGCGACCGCGACAACCGCGAACTCAACCTCGCCCTCGACAACCTCGGCATCGACTGGGACGCCTCGGCCGGGCTGCTGAACATGCGGCTGTGGGGGGCGACGCTGTCGCGGAACGTGCCCGCCGCCCTCGACATCTACGCCGACATCCTCCGCCGCCCGCACCTGCCCGACGCCGACCTGGAGCCGTCGCAGGCGCTGGCCCTGCAAGACATCCAGAGCCTGGAAGACGCCCCGCAGTCGAAGGTGATGGTCGAGCTGCGGCGGCGCTTCTACCCGTCGCCGCTCAACAAGGACCGCCGCGGCCGGGCCGAGGACATTGAAGGGCTGACGGGCGACGACGTGCGGCGGCAGTACCGCCGCCTGTTCCGCCCGAACGGGACGATCCTGTCGGTCGCCGGCAACCTCGAATGGGAGCCGTTGAAGGCGCAGTTCGAGCGCCTCTTCGCCGACTGGCCGAAGGGCGAGGCGGCCGAGGTCGCGGTCGGCACCGCGGCCCGGGAGTCCGGCCACATCGAGAAGGACACGCAGCAGACGCAGGTGGCACTCGCCTTCGGCAGCACCCCGTTCGCCGACCCCGACTACTACGCCGCCCGCGCCGCGTCCGGCGTGCTGTCGGGCGGGATGAGTTCGCGGCTGTTCACCGAGGTCCGCGAGAAGCGCGGCCTGTGCTACTCCGTGTCGGCGTGGTACGAGCCGTTGAAGGACCGCGGGTCGATGTTCGCCTACGTCGGCAGCGCCGTGAACCAGGCGCAGGAGGCGCTCGACGTGCTGGTGGCCGAGTTGAAGCGCCTCAAGGACGGCGTGACCGACGACGAGATCGACCGGGTGAAGGCCGGGTTGAAGTCGTCGCTCATCATGCAGGAGGAATCGACCGCCTCGCGGGCCGGGTCGATTGCCACCGACTGGTACTACCTGAACCGGGTGCGGTCGTTCGACGAGTTGCAGTCGGCCATCGACGGGCTGACGCCGGCGGCCGTCCTCGACTACGTCGCCCGCTACCCGGTCGAGAAGCTGACCGTCGTGACCCTCGGCCCCGACCCGCTGACCCTCCCGGAGTGACCGTGGACGACCCGCCCGACCCGCCGCAGACCGAGCCGGCGACCTCGTTCAAGTGGGTGATCGTCGTCGCCCTGGTCGTCTGGGGCCTGGGGGCGGCGATGATCTTCCTGTCGCGATCCTAAGCGCGGCGGGGCGAAAAGCAACCTAACCCCCCAACCCCCTTCCCTAGGAAGGAAGGGGGAGTCCGACGCCGGGCCTACGGCCCGACGGATTTGTCCGGCTCCCCCTTCCTTCCTAGGGAAGGGGGTTGGGGGGTTAGGTTCTTCTACCGGAGTATCCCGTGCCCGCCCCCGCGCCGTCCGTTCTCCGCGAATCCGACGAGGTCGTCGCCCCGGTCGTGGTCGCGTACACCGCCGGGGTGGTCGCGTGGCTCGCGGCCGTCCTCGCCTGGGTCTTCTGGTTCCGCGGGTACGCCTGACCCGCCGGTTGCATCGAAAGGTTCGGCCCATGCCCTTCCACACCCACACCCTGCCGAACGGCCTGCGGCTGATCGGCGAGACCAGCCCGTCGGCCCGGTCGGTCGCCCTCGGGTTCTTCGTCCGGACCGGGAGCCGGGACGAGACGGCGGCCGAGAGCGGGGTGTCGCACTTCCTCGAACACATGATGTTCAAGGGCACCCCGCGGCGGACGGCGCTGGACGTGAACCTCGACTTCGACCGGATCGGGGCGAGCTACAACGCCTACACGAGCGAAGAAAACACCGTGTACTACGCGGCCGTGCTGCCCGAGTACCTGCCGAAGGCCGCCGACATCCTCGCCGACATCCTGCGGCCGAGCCTGCGGACCGACGACTTCGACATGGAAAAAGGGGTGATCCAGAACGAGATCAAGATGTACGACGACCAGCCGCCGTCCGCCGCCGGCGACCACGCGCGGAAGATCTACTACGCCGCCCACCCGCTCGGGCACAGCGTGCTGGGGACGAAGGAGAGCATCGCCGCCCTGACCCGCGACCAGATGCACGCCTACTTCGCCCGCCGCTACGCCTCGACGAACATCCTCGTCGCGGCCGCCGGGCACTTCGACTGGGACCGGTACGTGGACCTGATCGCCGGGGCGTGCGGGCACTGGGAGAAGGGCGACGCCGGCCGCGCGGACCGGACCGAGTGGGGCGGCACCGGCGGCGTCCACGTCCGGGTGCGGGAGAAGGTGCAGCAGGAGTACGTGATGTTCATGGCCGGCGGCCCGCCCGCCGACTCGCCCCTGCGCTACGCCGCCGACACGCTGGCGCTGGCCGTCGGCGACGACTCGGGCAGCCGCCTGTACTGGGCGCTGGTGGACCCGGGCCTCGCGGACTCGGCGGATTGCAGCTACTACGAGAACGACGGGAGCGGGTGCGCGTCGGCGTCGTACAGCTGCGAGCCGGAGCAGGCCGAGGAGAATCTGGGCATCGTCCGCGGGGTGCTGGCCGACGTGCAGCGCGGCGCGATCACGGCTGACGAGTTGGGGCAGGCGAAGAGCAAGCTGGCGAGCCGGGTGGTGCGGGGCGGGGAGCGGCCGATGGGCCGGATGCAGACGATCGCGTCGGCCTGGGGCTACACCGGCGAGTACCGCGACGTGGACGCCGAACTCGCCCGCTACGACGCCGTGACGCTCGCCGACGTGCGGGCGTACCTCGACCGCTACCCCCTCGACCGCACCACGACCGTCGCCTTCGGCCCGCT
>Ga0105048_10009649_pt1 | contig 15322 bp, 20 predicted proteins | sample MAT05_FD_78382 | JGI IMG/M metagenome (GOLD analysis project Ga0105048, IMG submission 78382) | Freshwater microbial communities from Lake Fryxell liftoff mats and glacier meltwater in Antarctica - MAT-05 | ecosystem: Environmental > Aquatic > Freshwater > Ice > Liftoff microbial mat | place... | reverse complement strand
TCAGCGCTAACGATACTTTTTTATACTGATAGTTTCTTCGGAATTGAAAAACATATTGAATATCATCGGGGGCAAATACCTTAAAGACCTTGATGACTTCATCAATACTTTTAATATCAACAGGAAATTCTATTTCTTGAAAGTTGGCAACTTCTCCGACCCGTCCAATCTTCATAGAAGCTTTGGCGGTATTTTTGTTTAAGTTGTAGACAACTTTGGCAAACTTATCTTTCCAGATAAAGAAATGAGTGTCTTTTGAATCATCACCTTCATCAAATGCATTTTTATTAAGAAATTCTCGCACCTTCAGATATTGTTCCTCTGATAACTTTGCCCTAAACTCAAGTTCAATGGACTTTTTCATATGGGCCAATAATACCATAAAACATTGGCAGGTGGAACAATAGTTATTGGTTAATAATTTGCAGAAATTTGGAATGGGATTCAAACATTAATATAATCAATAAAGCTGATTCAGGTCTTGTGGAAGAAGTTAAGTGGGGTTCGGGAGTTTGGGTAAAAAATGGAAATGTGTGTGCAGTTTGTGCTATGAAAAACCATGTTAAGATGAACTTTTTCCAAGGAGCAAGCCTAGCTGATCCTGAAAAGCTTTTTAATGCTGGGCTAGATGCAAAGAAGACCAGAGCCATAGATTTTCACAAAGACGATAAGATAAACGAGGATGCCTTGACTAAACTCATACAAGCGGCAGTATCTGAAATAGGTAAGAAATAAAGAATGTGGGTGTAAAATTGGGTATTAGTTATTTAATTTACAAATATGACAGTATTTAATGTGAATATTGAAGAAAAGACTTTGAGTAATGACAATTTTCGTGAGGTTTTGGTAACCGGACAGCACTCACAACTAGTAGTAATGAGCTTGTTGCCTGGGGAAGATATTGGTACAGAAGTACACGAAATAGTGGATCAATTTATCCGAGTTGAGTCTGGAGAGGGCAAGGCTGTGATAAATGGTGAAGAGATTGCTTTAACTGATGGGGTTGCTTTGGTAATTCCATCTGGGGCAGAACACAATATTATCAACATGTCTGAGGAAAAAAGTATGAAACTATACACCGTGTATAGTCCAGCGCACCACAAAGATAAGACTGTGCATACAACAAAGGCCGAGGCAGAAGCAGATACTGAGGATCATATGTAAAGAGATATAGTAGATATAAAAAAATCCCCTATTGCTAGGGGATTTTTTTTACGATAACTAAGTTTTTAATTTAGTATTGTCGTGGTGGTCGATCTTCTTGAGGTCTTGCATCAGAAATATGAGCAGGACGACCATTTAGATCTTTACCTTCCAACATAGTTTTAGCATTTTCAGCTTCTTCTGGTGTTGTGAATTCGACAAATCCGAATCCTTTTGATCGCTGGGTAGCCTTATCAATGATTACGGTGGCAGAAGTAACGTTCCCTGCCTGGGAGAAAAAGTTTTGTAGGTCATCAGACTTGGTTGTCCAAGCTAGGTTTCCTACGAAGAGTTTGTTGGTCATTTATTTTTACACTACTAACTTGTGTAACTATACATTAAATTCTAGAATAAGCAATGATAAACAATATTTCAGTAGTGCTAATGGGCGTGGTAGAGGGTTTGACTGAGTTTTTACCCATATCCTCTACCTTTCATTTGATCCTAACGTCTCGAATACTTGGCCTAGATGAGAGTGAATATTTAAAAATGTTTCAAGTAGTGATTCAAAGTGGGGCCATATTGGCTGTTTTGGCCTTATTTTGGAAGAAATTTTTGGATAAAGAAATGCTTTTGAGCCTACTTTACTCTTTTGTACCAACGGCAATAGTTGGGCTGATACTACATAAAGTTATTAAAGATGTATTTTTTGAGGCCTATGCTTTGCAATTGGTAGTTTTTGTAGCTGTGGGCGTGGTTTTTTTGTTTGTAAAATCTAGAAACACAGAAGATAAGACTTTAACCAGAAAACAGGCTATTTTGATTGGTTTGATACAAGCGATGGCGGTAATTCCCGGAGTTTCTAGAGCTGGAGCTGTAATAGTGGGTATGAGCCTACTTGGTTTTAATAAAAAACAGTCAGCTCAATATTCGTTCTTGATTGCCGTACCTACAATATTGGCTGCCGGAGTACTGGACTTGTACCAAGGAAGAGAACTTTTGAATACGCCAGGAGCTGGATGGCAAATGCTAGTTGGAAGCCTAATCTCCTTTTTGGTGGCAATTGGGTGTATAAAGTGGTTTATGGGATTTAACGAGCGAAATGGACTGAAAGTATGGGGAATATATAGGGTCGTACTTGGAGTAGCACTAATTGTTGGAAAACTAATAGTATGAGACTTTCTAGGTCGAAAGTTGAGCTATTTTTAGACTGTCCTAGGTGTTTTTATCTAGATATTGTCAAGAATATACGTCGTCCAGGTGGGATGGCTTTTAACTTAAATCTAGCAGTAGATAGTCTGCTAAAAAAAGAATTTGATATTTATCGCGATAGACAGGAAGTACCCCCACTGCTACTTGAACATGGACTGACAATGAAGCCATTTGCTCATACAGACATGGACTTGTGGCGTAGCAATTTTAAGGGAATATCCTATATTCACAATGGACTAGAACTGTTTGGTGCTGTGGACGATGTTTGGATAAACCAGGACAAAGAACTGGTGATAGTGGATTACAAGGCAACCTCTAAACGGGGATTTAATGGACTTGAGGGGTCTAGTTGGAAAGAGCAATACAAAAGACAACTATCTTTTTATCAATGGCTGTTTGTGAAAAATGGATTTGTGACCAGTAAAACTGGGTACTTTGTATATTGCAACGCCAAATCTGATTTAGAAAAGTTTGACAATAAACTGGAGTTTGAAACTTATTTGATTGCCTACAATTGCGATACTGCCTGGATTGAACCAACTTTGGAAAATTTACAAAAATGCTTGGATGGCGGACTACCAAAACGTGGAGAAAACTGTGATTATTGCAAATATTCTTTTGTGGCCAACGAAAACTTAGGCTTTGATTTTTAATTTTTGGGCAATAAGAATTGCAGAAATTAGAAAAAAACTACCAAGAAGATAGCCACCAATTACGTCAGTCAGCCAGTGGGCACCAAGATAAATACGAGAAATACCAACCATTAAAACTAAAATAACTGAAAATATCCTAAGAAAAACCGATGTGGCTGGACTTGCTTTGATAACCCCCCTTTCCAAAAAGTAAATAAAAAGACCAAAAAAGACTGTGTAATGAATAGCATGATTGCTTGGAAAACTACGACTATCTAGCTGGCTCATGATTTGCAGATATTCTCCAGTTGGCCTAGGTCTGTCTATTAACCATTTGATAAAGCTACCTATAGCATCGGCAAAAAGAACAATAGAAAATAATAGTGAAAATTTAATTTTGTTTTGTTTATATAAATACCAACAAACAAAAATTACAGCTAAAGAGGCTGGAAGCGGATATCCAAAAAAACTAATAAACTTCATGAGAAAAGTCATGTAGTCGGTTTGGAAACTTTGGACATATAGACTTATAGCTACATCTTGAAAATTTATCTGACTATTTTTTACATAACCCGCAATGTAAAAAAATAAAGATAAATTTATACCTAAAACTGTGAGTAAAAAAGATTGACTGAAATAATTGGGCAGTTTGGATTTCATGATTTATTTAGTATAGGTTAGAATAGACTTATGAACAATACATTATTTTGGAAGTCGGCTTTGGTTTTTTCACTATTTTTGTTCGGATTTTCCAAATGGCAGACCTCTGAGCACGCCTTGGCTGAATTTGAAGATATTTGTTCTTCAAACTACAACCATTCACAAAGTTATTACGAGTGCATGGAGTTTTTTAACAAAGAAAAAGTTTATTTTGCAAAAATAGATAAAATTGCTTATGTAGTTGGAGTAGTTTCGACTTTGATTTTGGGAAAAAATATAATGGATGCAAAAAAAATACATACCAAAAAGAAAGAGGTGGCTATTGTAAGTCCAAAAAAAGTAAAAAATAAAAAGACTAAGAAACCAGTTCGAAAGAGCTAAGTGGTAGTCTTTGCAAATCGACTAATTGAGAATAAAGTCCTTTTTTATTGTCCAAAAGTTCTTGTTGGGTACCAAACTGGGTAACTCGACCTTTTTCAATAACCATAACTAGATCGGCTGTAGAAATTGTGGAAAGACGGTGGGCAATAATAATAGCTGTTCGTCCTTCCAGTAGCTTACTTAAACCTTTTTGAACTTCATGTTCGGACTTACTATCCAGAGAGGATGTGGCTTCATCTAGAATTACGAGGGGTGCATTTTTTAACATGGCACGAGCTATGGCAATACGTTGCTTTTGACCACCCGACAACTTGACTCCCCTTTCTCCGATGGTGGTTTTGTAGCCTTGTGGTAGGGAAACGATAAAATCGTGGGCATTGGCTGACTTGGCTGCTTTTACAACTTGAGATAAGGTTGCTTTGGAATTGCCCAGACGGATATTTTCTTCAACAGACCCTGAAAATAGCAATGTGTCTTGGAGAACGACAGCAATATTTTGATGTAAAGAAGCTTGAGTAAGCTCAGAAATATCACTACCAAAAACTTTTATTGAACCAGACTGAGGTTCATAAAAACGTAGAAGTAAGTTTACGATAGTGGACTTGCCTTGACCACTTTCTCCAACCAGAGCTAGTTTTTTACCAGCTGGTAGGTGGAAAGAAATATCCGATAAAACTGTTTTTCCTTTGCTATAGGCAAAATCGACATCGGTAAAATCTATAGTTGGTTGTCCAACAATAGATAGAGGCTTGGCACCAAATTTGTCTGCAATAGTTTTTTTAGCTTCCATAACTTCAAAATAACTTTTGGCAGAGGCCGAGGCATCTTGGATTTGACCTAAAATAAAAGACATGGCAAAAAGTGGCCAACGTGCTTGGTTTACTAGTTGGAGAAGTAAAGTCATTTCTCCTACCGTATAGATACCCGAATAGGTTTGATAGATTATGTAAACAAAAGTGGCAATCAAAGCTAAATTTAATAAAACTTTTCTAAAAAGATCGTAGCCATGCCAGATGGTACTTTGGCCTTTGGTCAAAACTTCAATCTTTTCACGAGCGGTAACTAAGCTTTTTAGTTCGGCTACTTCCCTCGCAAAAGCTTTGATAATACGAATACCAACCAGAGATTCGGCCACACGTCCTTGGGAAACATCACTCAAGGCATTTTTCTTTTCTTCAAACCCCATCCATTTTTCGGAAGATTTTTGGGAGATGAGAATGTAAATTGGGAAAAGTACTAAAAGAAGTACGGACAATAAAATGGAATATTTGGCTAAAACAATGATTGTAATAAGTGCAGTTAAAAAGAAAGGTAGAAAGTTGTTGACCATACTTTTTATAAACTCGGTAGTAGAATTTACACCACGAATCATTTTGTTTAGGATGGTACCCATCATCTCGTTGTCGAAATATTCCACATCTAGACTAAGGACGTGCTCGTAAAAATTTTTGTATAAAAAAGTCTTTAGTTTTGAAGAAAGTAGGTCTCCAATATATTGATTGGCCGAGCCTAAAACGCTAACTGCAATATCTAGAACAAAAAGCCATACAAAGAGATAAATTAGCTTGGTAAGATTTGAAGCATCTGGAGTTTGTAGGTTTGAAACCACAAGGTCGACTACTAGCTTGTTTATAAATGGACTGGCAAGAGACAGAAGTGAAACGGCAATGACAAGAACCATGGACAAGATGTACCAGGACTTAAATTTTGATGTGTAACGAAGTATTTTAATTATGTCTTTCATTTTTTAGTTCTTTAAATAAACAGTAGCCAAAGGTAATGGTAATTGGGACTAAAGTAAGACTACTAACCAGACCAAGGATTGTGGATAGCCAAAAGATATCTTTGACAAAGTCGAGTAGGCTGGCCCAACCAAAAATGAGTATAGCTAAAACGGCAAAAGATTTGTAGAAAAATATTTTATTTGTTTTGACTAAATTCCAGGTATTTTTTAAGTTTTGGATTGGACTTGTACCTGTTTGAGAAAGGGCAATTGGAGCCTGAAGAAGTATGAGGGGGGAAATAATAAATGGTAAGACCAATGTTGGGGCTGTAACTATAGTTAATATAGTGATAAGTAAAATTTGGGCAGTATATACCATGTTTATTTTCCAATTTCTCAACATAGCCTTAAGAGGAGAAATTTTCTTGTGACTATATATGTAGACAATAGAAATGTGAGCAAGACACTCTGTATACATAAGTATTAGAACAAGCAGGATCAGAATAGTAATCTTGGGTAGGGAAAAATCCTGCGAAATATTTGAAAAAGTGTTAAAAAGTGAAAAAGAAAAAAAAAGACTTGGAATTACAGTTAGTAAATATATGGATGAGATTTTTAGTGGATTCGTAAAATATAGCCTAAAAGCTTTTACCAAAATTGAATAAGGTGAAATGACAGTACTGGACATAGAGTTACTATAACCTGACTAGTACTGGCACACAAGGGATATTTATGATAACTTTTTAGCAGTTACAATTTTTTGTTAATTTTCAATATATAAAATGGCAACCAAAAAAATAGAAACATCTCCTATGATGTATCAACAACCTGCTGGCAACAATCAGCTAACATTATTTTTATCTATCTTGGCACTTTTGGCTTCGGTATACACTTTTTCAAGAGTTCAAGCTTTGGAAAAGACACTCGAAGAAGGAGTTCCTACAGCTGTGGCTGGAGCTGGACAAGCACCTGGAGCTGAACCAACACAAGATTTGACAAAGATGCCCGACGTGACTGCCTCTGACTGGATTAAAGGTGATAGAAATGCACAAGTTGTACTTGTAGAATATTCTGACTACCAATGTCCTTTCTGCCAAAGATTTCACCCAACCATGCAACAAGTCATGAAAGACTACGCTGGTAAAGTAGCTTGGGTTTTTAGACAATACCCACTTTCTTTTCACCCTTATGCTCAAAAAGCAGCTGAGGCTGCTGAATGTGTAGGTAAAGTCGGCGGAAACGATAAGTTTTGGAGCTTTACAGACATGGTTTATACAGAAGGAGCCAAGGCCGAAACCAATCTAAGTGTAGATAATTTGGTAAAAATGTCTGGTACTCTCGGTGTAGATTCTACTAAGGTAAAGGCTTGTATCGATAGTGGCGAAATGGCTGCTAAAGTTAAATCTGATATGGACGGTGGAACTGCTGCTGGTGTTTCTGGAACTCCTGGAACAATCGTAGTAGGTAAAAATGGTAAAAGAGAATTTATTGGAGGAGCTTTCCCAATAGATCAAGTTAAGGCAAGTATAGACAAAGTCCTAAACAACTAAAAACCTCTTGGTTTTATCCCCCGATACTTGTCGGGGGATTTTTTTGTATAATAGCCTATGAATAAAAAAATATGGACACTTGTTCTTTTTGTTTTTTTAGTTTCAACTCCTGCTTTTGCGGCACCAGGCTCTAGTGTACGACTTATTAAAAAGCAAAATGTAGTGATTAGTTTGTCTGGAATTAAAGACTTAAAGTCGGTGAATTATGAACTAACTTATCTGAACGGAGTCAAGGAAGAAGGGGCTGTGGGAACTATACTTCCCAAAAAAGATACTGAAAGTAGAACCATATATTTGGGTACCTGTTCCAAAGAGGCATGTACACCACATAAAAATTTAAAGTCTGGAAAAGTAACTATAAAATTCAAGACTAAAGCTGGTGTTGTTACTACAAAAAGATATAGCTTGAAATTTTAATGGAAATTATATATGACCAAAATTGTTATGTTGTATGTACTAATTCGGAAAAAGTAACTCATATAAATATTCCCTTTGACCCAAATTTGGCTCCTATTGCAAGAAGAGTTGCTGAGGCAAGAGCTGGAGATTATGCTGACTACTGGCGTGTTACTACATTTGTTGTACATTGCACAGAAGCAAGTGCCATTATAGTTGACGAAATTGAACCAAGAGGGTTTGAATAGCGTTTATTTTTAGTCTTTCTTTTTGCGCCAGATAATCTTGTTGTACATGGTCCAGTTGTAGGGTAGGATGAAAAATACGATGGCGATAATTAAGAATATCTGTCTCGTTAGTCGGTCGTCGCCTAGTAAATGGGTGCCTGTTCCTATGACTATAAACTGAATAAGTACTGCTCCGAGTGAAGTTAAGTTGAATTGACCTAGTTTTCCGATAAGTTTGAAAAGACTACTATGTTTTTCGTGTCTAAATGTCCAAAAATTGTTTATAAAGAAGTTGCAAACAATAGAAACTTCGGCAGCAAGAGCGGCGGCCCATGAGCTGGGGTTTACAAACAAATAGTAAAGTGGAATTGAATGGTGCTGGTTTACATAGCTAGCCAGATTGCTAGATAATGGACTCGATCTAAAAAGTTCTAGAGAAATTGAATTGATTAAAAATCCGATAAAACCAACTATGCCAAATTTAAAGAATTTTTTTGAAGTCGGGTCTGAGAGCCTCATTTTAACTGCAATAATAAAAATTTCTTTGGCGGTTTGGGGTTCTATTTTTGATTCCCCTACTGTTCTGAGTCCAAAACGAAGAGGAACCTCGGCATATTTGGCACCTTGTGAAAGAGTTTCGAATAAAAACTGGAGTTTGTAGCCAAAACTTTTGGAATAAAGATGTTTTGAATCTAAAAGTTTATCGTTGATATAAGGGTTTACCCTGGTTGCTTTAAACCCAGTAGTAGGATCAGTTACTTTAAAAAATAATTTTCCCGGGAAAAACATGATGGTTCTGGCTACAAATCCACCTGCTTCACTAAAGAATAATCTTTTGGCACCCCAGCCTTTTGGGTTGCTACCACCTTTTATTTTTCTTGAACCACAAACATAGTCATAACCTTGGTTTATTTTTTCTAGATATTTTAAAATATCTTCTGGAGGATGTTGGAAGTCGGCATCCATTTCCAAAACGACGTCGGCTTTTAGTTTTTCTTTAGCATATTTAAAACCATCCAGATATCCTCCACCGATACCATTTTTTTCTTTTTGGACGAGAAGTTTTATGGTTTTGTATTTTTCAGTGTATTTTTCAACTACTTTGGCTGTTCCGTCTGGGGATGCGCCATCACTTACTAGGGCATACATATTCCATGTCTGGATTTTTGGAAAAATCTCTTTGGCAAGGTATTCCAACATTTTTCCTATGTTTCCAGACTCATTATATGTAGGAATCACAACTACAGCTGTCTGTTTATTTCGCATACGATTTTTACAGTATACCTTTTAATTTGACAAAAGTGGAGATGCAGGGTACACTTTCGCCCAAATGAACAAAGCAGGTGTTTTATTGGTAATGTGTGGAATTTTTGCTGTTTTTAGTGCCAAAATTACCACCGTAACAGCTATAGATGCTGAACCTACAATCAACTATTGCCCAACAGCGGCTCCAACCAGAACTCCACCTGTGATAACAATGGGACCAACCCAAACCCCTACGCCATATGATGGATCTGAACTTTTTTTCCCAAGGATATATAAAACCACCGGTAACTGCAACGACGGTATTTCGATAGAAGTATGTAATAAGGGTAAAGATATGATCGGGGCAACAATTTATGAGGTTTGGAACGGGATAGACATAGTTGCCAGTGGAAACGTTGACTCTTTGTCTGCAAATACTTGTACAACCATTTCTTATGATCCAGAAGCTACAGGAGATTTTATTTTTAAAGTTCGACAAAAAGCTGGATTTGACGGAGATGCTTATATAACCTCGTCTATATGCACGATAAATACATGTGTTATTCCTACTCCTACTTCTTGTATGGCACCCTCTGCAACTCCAATACCTACCTCTGTACAACCAACAATAACCTCGGTACAACCAACAAACCCTCCTGAAAATAGTCCTACCTCCACGCCTGGACCAAACAACAATCCGGGACCAACATCTACTCCAGTACCAGCTCCAACAGCCACACCTGCACCCAAGGTACCAGACAATAGAATGACAACTTTGGGTATCAGCGATGCTTACAACCCCCTACTTGAAGGAATATTGGGAACTCTTACTAGTGGCAAAATAAGTGGAATAAAAACCGTACAAACTGACGCTAGAAATATTTCTTTTGGAAAAAAAATTACAGGTAATAAAAAAATCGAAGGGTTGAGTTTGTCTATCCCTAGAATCGATATCGACGAACCAGTTTACGAAGGTAAAGAACTAGGTGAGCAATTGCTAGTAGGAAACCAAGAAGTTTTGACTGGGACACTAAATGATGCTCGCGTATTTTATGCACACAACTCTAATGATAAATTTGGAAAACTATATCGATTAGGTAAAGGTGACAGCGTAGTAATTGATGATAATAATCAAAAGGTAGAATATAAAGTAGAAGACAAAATATATACTTACCAAGACAATATGGATGCAATTGTGGCCAAGGAAAATACAATGTATTTGATTACTTGTTCTTATACTAATCCATCTTATCGACACATCGTTAAGATTGTAAAAAAATAAATGAAAAAGAAAAACTTTACTACTCTAGTTGATAAAAAAGATGACAAGTCTGGAGCAGTTAAAAGACTAATTGGACTTGGTTTAATAGTACTTGGATGCTTTTTAGTATATAAAAATTATAATAGTGCTGTAAGTAAACTTAAAGATATTTTTGATAAAAAGCCAACAACACAAGAGGTTGTAAACAAGGATATTCAATTGCCTGAAGGTGGCTGGATATTGGTAAAGAAAAATGAAGGTCAAATAATAATAAAATCTGAGAAAAAAGTAGAAAATGAGATTCATCCAACTTTTTTATTGGCTCAATCTCCTGTGGACACGGATTTACCAAACGATGTATATGTAGAGGTTTTAAAAAGAGGCGTAAAAGCAACCTTGCCAAGTATGAAATACGAAGCTACACAAGTAACTACTGATATGGGGTGGAAAATATTTTCTACAAAAGGATCTTATTTAAATAGTAAAAAAAGTATTCAAGTAATGCAAAAAATGTTCAATAAAGACAATAGCTGGTACACATACACAATTTCATTCCTAGATGGGCAAGTGAGCAAAGAAGAGATAACTTTTATCGAAAACCAAGTACAAAATTGGGTAGTTTTGCAGTAGAATAACTAATGCAATTTGATATCGTGAGTCTGTTTCCCGAAATATTTGAGTCTGTTTTTGCAAGCAGTATTTTAAAAAGAGCTAGTGACAATGGTTTGTTTAAATTAAATTTACACAACTTAAGACAATGGGCAGTAGACAAATATGGTGCCGTGGATGATAAAGTTTTTGGAGGTGGAGTGGGTATGCTTATTCGATGTGAACCGGTTTACGGTGCACTTGAGCATATTAAAAAAACAAATAATTTTAAGAAGACAAGAGTAATTGCCATGAGTGCTCGTGGAAAACGCTTTACCCAAAAAGACGCTGAAAGACTGGCTAAATATGAGCAAATAACTATACTATGTGGTCACTACGAAGGATTTGACGCACGGATAGAAGACCATATGGTCGACGAAAATATATCTATTGGAGATTTTGTATTGACTGGCGGAGAAATAGCAGCCATGGTTGTAGTTGATTCTGTGATAAGACTTAAAAAAGGAGTATTGGGGAAAGATGAGTCGAGTAGCGTAGAAAGTTTTTCAAAAATTGATGGCAAGAGAAGGATAGAATATCCTCAATACACCAGGCCTAGAGATTTTATGGAATATGTAGTACCTGATGTACTAGTGTCTGGAGATCCTAAAAAAATAGGGTTGTGGCAAAAACAAGCACAACTAAAAGAGCAAAAAAAACATATTCGATAACAATGGTTTTGTGTAAATCCCCTTTTTTATAATGATGGTAAATACTCCAAGTGGTATAGATAATTGCCATAGTAACAACAAAAGCAAAGGTGAGAATTTTATTTGATTGAAATAAAAAAACGAACAAAGCTCCTAAAAATAATAGTCCAGCTAGGCTAATGTAATTTTGGGGTTGATGTTTTAGCATATTATAAAAGTGAACCTTGCTGGGTCAGAAATAACATAACGATTGCAATGATAATAAAAAGCATGTGGGCAAAGGAAGAACTAGAAATTCGGTGCGTGTTTCGTTTTAAAACGTTGTAACCGTCTATGGCCAATACAGCAACTAATAGCATAAATAGAGCCGTACCAACTGTTTTACTTGCCATAATCGGGTTTATTGGACTAGAAGTGATTCTCTGCATTTGAGTTTGTTCGGTTTGCGCCGAAGCTACGCCTTGGGTTGGGAAGTCTGAAACTGCTTTGGTAACCACACCTACGGCTGGTGTACCAAAATGTTGAACCACAATAGTAGTTTTGTATCCATTTAGTGTTCCATTGACTACCCCGATACCTATCTCCTGATAGTTGGTATTGACTACATTTTCGCGATGAGTTGGAGATTTGATCCAGGCTTTCATAAGTGACTCTGTATCGTAAAAATCCTTGGCAAGATTTTCTCCTGCGTAGCTGTACTTGTAATCAATTTGTTTAAAAAAATCCCAAGGACTAGTTCCGTCTGGACTTGTGTGTGCCCAGTAACCCTTGGAAAACATATCGTTGGCCTTGGCTTGGGCTGAAATACTTAAGTCTGGATTGTATTTTAATACGCCTAAACCTTCTTTTTGTCTTTCTTGATTTGTTTGTTTGAAAACTTTTTCTTGGGTAATTTCCGAAGAATAGCCTAAAACTCCTGGATAAAACCTTCCGATTGCATGTAGTACTAGATAATTTCCAAGATATAAAGCGTAGATTATGACCAGACCAAGTGGTTTTAGGAGATTTGCTTTGTGATTATTTTTTTCGCTTGGAAACAGCCAACTTTTCATATCTATTTCTACTATACGTTGAAATAGGCAGAAGTAACAATCCCAAGAGCGCTCCTGCGGTGTCGTACAAGACATCTGTAGCCATAGGAGTCCTGCCTGGTGTAAAAGATTGGTGGAATTCGTCGGTAACTCCATATATAGCCACCAAAATAATACCTTGTTTGTTGGTAAAACCAGCAAAGCGATATGAAAAAAATAAAGACATGTAGACAAGTATATGTAGAGCTTTAAAAAATAGGTACCTAACTTCTCCGGTAAGGTGCACACTATCGGTTGGCTTGCTGGATAAATAATAAATTGTAACCATCAGAATAATGGATGGTAAAAATTTTAGAGACCTAATAATCATTTTTTCTTTAAAACAGTTAGTAGTAGTGGTGTTAGTAAAACTAGGCCCCCACCTACAATAAGTATAACTGGCAACAGACTATTCTTTTTTTCAACAATCTCGCTAGTTTCTGTATTGGGAAAAGAGGTGCTGTCGCCTAAGACTTCAGAGTCTAAAGTTTGTACAGAGAAAGCCGGAGTGATGGTTGGCAAGAGTTCGTCGTCGTTGATAGGGGTTGGTTCTTCTTCTAAAACTTCTGTGGGGGTTGGGGTAAGACTGGAAGTTGGCTTTGGTGTACTAGTTGGATAAGGGGTGGATGTACTCGCTGGAACTGGAGTATTGGTCGGTGGTGGTGTTGAAGTAGGATTCGGAGTTGGGGTAGGTGGAACTGAAGTTGGCTCAGCAATAATCAAAGTCATTTGGTTTGTACTATCATAATTTGTGGTATTTTCCCTAATTCTTATTTTTAAATCACTTATAACTCCTGAGACAGTTGCTCTGGCTTGAATAACAGTAGACTGACTTCCAGAACTTGCTACTGAATATGGAAAAAGTGTCCAAGTTGCTGTATTTGCCAGCCATGATGAACCATTTTTGGTATCAATTGCACTAGTATTGCTGACTGAAAAGGCTTTGATGTAGTAGGTTTTTCCGACTGATAGACCTGATAAGTCTACGTTTATATTAAAAGCATCGTTTTTTACGATTGTACTAATAGGTAAAGTAAAGTTTACGTTTGGAGAACTGGGTGTGGGTACTGATGTGGGTGTGGGGGCAAGAGTTGCGGAGGGGGTTGCGGTTGGGGTGATATCTTCTGCTAAAACTGACTTACAGAGTAGTAAAAATAGCAGTAACATCTGTCTTTATAATAAAACTAAGAAGTAGTAATTACAATAAACCAAAATGCTAGAAAACCTAGAGTAATATTTAATTTTGGAAAATACCAATATATTTTTTCTGATTGCTTTTTGTCTTTATTGAAATATAAATACGCAGGAATAGTAGGATAGACAAGAGACAATAAAAATATTGGATTTTGTAATATTAGATATATAGAAAAAGTTCCCCAGAGGATAAAGCAAAGTAAAAGTGATTTTTTGTAATCCAAAACAGTAGCAGTGGTTTTCAGATTGGCCTTTTTGTCTGGCTCTATGTCTGGTATGGCCGAGTATAAATGCATGGCAATTGGCCAAAGAAAAAATATAGGTGAGATTGAAAAATTAAAAAAGAAAGCCGGAAGAATGTAAAAAAGATTTGAAAAGGAGTCTAAAAAGGGCTTGGCCTTAAAACGAAAAGGTGGACTACTGTAGGCCCAGCCTAAAAATAAAAAGAGTATATAAATTAACTTTTGATTTAATGAATAATCCAAAAAAAATGGAATTAGTAAAATTAAAAATGCGATATTTAAAATATTTTTCAACCAGTTTTTTTCTTTTTCCAAAAGTTTGTGTTCTTTGTCCCCTTTTTTGTCGTTAAAATGATCGGTGTCAAAATCGTGATAATCATTTATGCCATATATAAAAATGTTGGCCGGGATCAAAAAGACTATTAATATAAAAATATTTAGAAAACTTATTTGAAAAGAACCGGAGATAAAACCCAGGAGTGCCGGACCAAATATATACATCCAAAAGCGAGGTCGGCTAATTTTTAGAAGTTTTTTAAAGGGTGACATAATTTTTTATAGCCGTAGCTATGACAGTAAACTTACTTGGTTTAACTTTTTTTTGAAATACTACACTTGGGTTTTTCTTTATAATTTCGGCGGTTTTTCTATACATGTCTGAGGCCGTTTTTATAGGAACAAGATATTTTTTTGGTATATATTTAAAGCCTTGTCTGGCAAAATTGTCTATCTCTTCGTATTTATTTATATATTTAATTATTGAAAGAGCATCTTGTTTTAATAAATATCTTCGACCCATGTCGTTGTCTTCTTGTATATCTCTGACAAAATTTATAAGCTGCATGCTTTTTCCCAGTGCTTCGGCATACTGATAAGATTCTCGTGGCAAGCCCATAAGCTTGGCCATCATAAGACCTATGACATTTGCTGAGCCATATATATAATCTTCTAATTCTTTCCAGGTTTTATAATTTTTTTTTGTTAAGTCTTGTTGCATGGCATCTAAAAAAGAAGTGGTCCAGTTAACTGGAAATTCTTTTAAGATTGGAAATTTATCTAGATTTTTGCGAAGACTTAAAAAACCTTTT
>Ga0105048_10009648_pt1 | contig 15323 bp, 11 predicted proteins | sample MAT05_FD_78382 | JGI IMG/M metagenome (GOLD analysis project Ga0105048, IMG submission 78382) | Freshwater microbial communities from Lake Fryxell liftoff mats and glacier meltwater in Antarctica - MAT-05 | ecosystem: Environmental > Aquatic > Freshwater > Ice > Liftoff microbial mat | place... | reverse complement strand
GAGCGGACCAACCATGCGTGAGTAGCTCAGGGCTCGCTGCACCACCGTCGCATTGCGAAGTTTGACGATTTCGGACAGGGTGTCGGTGTCGAGCAAAGAGGGGACCATGTCTCTACTCGAAATGACGGGTCAAGTTTGCCCGCTGGCGGATTTCGCCATCAAGTTTGTCAATCTCTTCGTCGGAAAGCCCGTCGTAAATCTTCCAGTAGTCCGGTACATCGGGCATCGGACTACTTGATACGGGATTTGGAACATTCCGGTCGATGTTCACGAGATTAAGGACGATCGTCTGTGTTTCGCGCAGCTGTTGGCCAAAGACGCGTTCCATAACGGAACGGTCGCTTTCATCCAAGTCCCGGACATTGCGAGTGACAGCTTCCATATCCGCATGGTACCACCAAAACGGCGAGATGACGAGATGGAAATCGGGTTCGCGACCATTTTGCGGAGTGTATCGCCCGCCAAGCAACGACACTTGTTCTGGTGCCGTTGCTTTGCCATTCCGAATCGTGGCAATCTCCCTGGGCACTGCCGAATTCCGGCAGAGCTTCGCCTGAGCGAACCGCTCATTGGACCACAGGGAGTTTGTTCGATGCTCGTTGACTTGATTGACGGACGATGCCGCACCTGCGGCGGACAACTGAAAATTACCGGTGCTGACGATGCCACTCTGGATGTCGAATGCACGAAATGCGACGACGGCTACGCGGTCGAAACAGACGCCTTCAATGACGGAGGCATCACGTACTGGCCAGAAGCAATGGTCGAATTCGCAGAGGACCTGTGATGGGTCCTCAAGCAACATGGAACGAAATGCTGGACGCATTGAAACATCGACAATGGGATGAGGCGGATCAGCATGCTGCCGATCTGTATTCATGGATGAACAGCAAACAGGGGTTCGCACCACTCACAATTGGCGACGAATCGCTGGGTAAGGAATGGCACAGAACGATTGCTTCGTTCACCTGTCTGTTCGTACAAACAAAGGTGAAAGAGATTCGAATCCGTCGAGCCAGAAAGCAACAGGCTTCGCAGCAGAACGCTCCCGGTGCCTGAGAATGTTCAGGCCGCCCCGTGTCCAAAAGGATACGGGGCACATTTTGGAAAAGGATTTCGAGTCAGCGCTTTGACCGATATCTGAACGAGTTCCAGTATTTCCCGCTCTGCTCCCTGAATCACTTTCGGTTGACGCAAATCACTTTGTTCGGCCTCGCTACCAGATAGTTGCGCTACGTTGAGCCAGCATCAGCAAGTCGTTGGTGCATGGTTCTTTCACGTATCGGAGGTTGGAATCAAGAAACATGCAGGGAGAGCCACAAGCCAGCAGGACGATCTTGCCTTCGGTCTGAATCTCCCGGACGACCTGCTCGACTGACCGATCGCCTTGAGATTCATCACCCGCGATCAGTCGCGGTTCCCGCACAACATCCAGATCATCGGCTTCGACAATCAGGGATCCCTGACAACACGCCCCGCATTTGTCACATTCGAATCGTTCCATGCGTGTCAGATGCTACCACACGCTGCATGCTCTTTTGCTGGACCAAGGCCAGCACAGATTCGACGGCCGCGAACCAACGCCGGTCCTCGATTTCGCGCCAGAAGTTGGCGAGATACTCGGCGGCGAGCCCAACGATCGGTCTCTCTCTTTGAGTCGAATCTGTGCCGGGCCGTTCCATCGGCCCTTTGCCACGATGTATTTGAATCAGCGACGCCCCGCTGTGTCCCTTGATCACAGGCTGCGACGGTTTTTCACGGGCCGATCAAGTTGCGCCATCTCCGTCATCCGTGGCACTCTCCCTTGCTGCATTGCCGGATGTTCGCCGGTGCTTCGCCTGAGCGAAATGCTCATTGTCACTTGGCGCGGGCTTCGCCCGCAACGCAGGTGGAGGTGACGGAAAATGGCGAGCCGCGAGACGTCAGTCTCCGGTTTTTGCAATTCTATTTTTCTGTTCCGCCAGTTGACGCACGTGCCAGACAACGGCGATCACCCTGAGCTGCAGGAATCGCAATCGGGGGACTGACGTCCCCCGCTCGCCGGATGAGAGAAATCTTCTCAGGAAAAAAACCCAATCATTTGCAGTACAGGGAGAGTGTTCGATGCTCGTAGAACTGGAGGAATACTAATGGACCCGGACGCTTCAGCGTCCCGGCTGATCAAATCGGTCGCTGGGCAATAGCCCACGGTTGTGTCTGGCGCGTTCGCTCTGTTCGCATTTCCCGTCTGCCATACCGCGAATAGCGCCTGTGGAATGGCGATGCTACTCTGTCGGTGTCTCAATGCAGAACGTCACCAACGCCAACTTCGGACCGCTGATCGCCTACCTCGTCCCTGGAGCCACCGCGCTCTGGGGCCTCAGCCGCTTCTCGCCCGCCATGGCCGCCTGGTTCGCCGCGACTCCGGACAACGCTCCGACGATCAGCGGATTTCTGTACCTGACCGTCGCATCGCTCGCCGTCGGCATGACTATCACTGCTATCCGCTGGGCCATCGTCGATCAACTGCACGTTCTCACCGGCCTGCGCCCGCCCGACTTGAACTTCGCGAATCTCAGCCGCAACGTCGAAGCCTTTTCACTGCTGATCGAAATTCATTATCGCCACTACCAGTACTATTCCAACATGTTGATCGCCACCGCAATCACATGGATCTGCCACCGAATCGAACTCGGCGTACTATGGCACATCGATTTGATCGACGTCGGATTTGTCGCACTGGAAGCCATCTTCTTCATGACTTCCCGCGACACGCTCGGCAAATACTACCAGCGGACGAAGCAACTTCTGTGAAACTGGATTACGCGAAACTGCGTCGGTCTGGGCGACCGACGCGCGCTAGTGCCAGGTGTTTCGCTGTGTTGACCGATGTGACCGACGCAGGTTGTGACCAAAAGCCATGTAGCTCCGATCGGTCTCACCGGAGCAGGTTGGAGCAGCCCATCGCAGGCCGAATTCGAAGTGTCATCGCTTCGGGCCCGAGAGATTCCGGTTCGAGGTATGATAGACGTATCCTTGAGTCAGGTCCTGCAGAGCCTGACTGATCAGATTGATTACCTCTTCCTTGTCGGGATCACAGGGACCAATTTCGAATCGAACGTCACAGTGTTGCAGGGTCTCGGCAAACTCAGTTCCCTCCGCCAGATCCATGGCGACCTGATGAGCTTCTGAATCGCGATTCAGTCGAATTCCGATGCTGGGTTCTGCCTCGTGCATTATCAACAATGAGTCCTCGTGAAGCATCACTTCAAGGTTCTTCTTGCGGAGAACATTTTCTGCATCTTTCAGTTTGATCTGCGGATTGTGAAACATGACGTAGGCAGATTCGCCGAATTCCGAAACACCTTGATTGATCGGCACATAGAATTGTCGTGACTCAACGCTGCCGTCGGGCCAGTCCGGATAGCTCACTGTAGCGCTAGCAGTTCCCGACGTGATCCCTTTGGGAAGCGTGAATGTGGCAAGGCATGTATCTCCGCAGCAGCGTTCGTCAAGCGGCAGTATCTGATGGAGTGGCTTGCCGTCGGAACCAGCAGCAGGATACTCGAATGTCACCACGGGATGAACGTCCACCGGGACCTCCGATGTTGTCAACGGCGCAAAGTCAAAACCGCTGTGTCTCCAGTTACGTGGAGGAAGGTTTCGCGAACCGATGTGGATATCAAACACCGTCTTCTTCGGCCAGGGTTCGAGCCGTTGACGCTCTCCCCACTTAAGCTCGATCGTCAATGGACCGAGAAGATGACAGACCTGCGCATCGGCCGGTTTCGTGGTCAATACCAGGGGGATTTGAGCCTGCATGCCGTCCGTCGCCACACGGTACAGTGAGCCGTTCAACCAGTCCCGATCAACCAGATCCTTTCTATATGCCTGAATCTTTGGATGATCCTTGAGCGTCACATCCTTGGATGGGTCGTATTCCGGGTTGCGAACCCAGAGGTGAAATTTCAGCACCGACCCCGCCACGTGTCTGATCTGGAAGACATGCATCGCTTTGATGGACGGAGTTTCCGCAAGGTGAATTCCGTCAGTTGCTGCACGATCCAGCTCAATTCGTTCATCGGGATCGGTCAAATCACCGTTGCCGTTTCGATCAATATAGGCAACGTCGTCACCGTCAACGACAAACCAGGCTCGGTGTTCTGCGCGAAGACCGAACGCCAGCAGTGCATAGCGAGGTGTCGATCTGTAGACCGGTTCCTTCTGAATGGTCCGGTCGATTCTCTTGAGGTCAATCGCTGGCTCGTCGCCATACGTGACGGCGGCTGGAACCAGAATCATTGCCGTCACACATGCAAATCGAAACATTGTCAACTCCCTGAATGGCACACGAATCAGCGCGGCGAGTCCGGCGTTTCAAACTCGACTTCCGTTATTTCACCCGGTTCCAGCACGACGCGTGTGCGGGCCAGCGAAGTGATGCGGAAAAACTGGTGGCCGTTCTCAGTAAACGGCACTGATTTACTGGCGACGCTGATTGTGAAGTTACCCGACGGCAGATCAAGCAGTTCAAAAGTCGACTGAGCGTCCTTGAGCGTCACCTCAAAATCCAGGAAGCCCTCGGACGGATCAGAGATTCGAATCGAACCGGCATTGGGAAACTGCGATCGGTTCACTGAACCACGAACGATCGCCGGTGCAGGGATGTCGATGACGACAGTATCAGTTATCCCTGGCCGCGTTTCGTCAAACGCAAGCGAACGTCGCTTCGGAACGCCCTTGCCCCAATATGCAAGCTGCAGATACTTTCCTGGAAGGATTTCGGTGAACGCACATTTACCTTCTGCGTCTGTCACTCCAGCCAGGAATTGATCGACATATGATTTCCGAACAAGTTGACCGCTGTCAATCAGTGCCCAGTTGAAACGATTGTCGTCGCGTCCTGTCGGTTGATCTGTTGACACGATCACTCGTAGCTGGACACTCGGAATCGGCTTACCGGCATCGTCGAGGAACTGCACATTCAACGAGTAAGGCTCTGTGGTGGCATTGGGATTCAAAGAAATTGCAAGGTCCTTTGCGTCTTTCGCTTTTTCTGCCACTGCTCGGGGCACAACCAGCCGCTCATAGCCGTCTGCTTCGATGATCAGCTCGAGCGGCATGCGAGCCATCAGAGGCTGAATTGTGAATCGTCCTTCGTCAGACTTGACCGTAAGTCCCGGATTGCCCCAGGTGCTGTCGTAAGTGCCTCTGGCATCTCCCGGCTGGTGCCCGGTACGGCTGAAGCCGAGACGAATACGAAACTGCGGGATGGGGCGTTTCGTCTGTTCATCCAGGACTTGTCCTCTTACTAGCCCCGGATCTGGCAGCGTGATGGTAACGAGTTCATTGCCATCGAGTGACAACGGCATGTTTTCCGTCGATGCAAAATCCTTATGCGAAGCCTGAAACTGAACATCCAACGGAAGCGAGTCGAAGGTAAAATCTCCGTGTGTATCTGTGCGAGTCGATTCCATTCCGAATCGGAACACGCCGCTTCGTGCCATCACATAGGCACCATCAATGGCCTCCCCTTTTTCATTCACCACTCGTCCGCGCAGCGCGTGTCCAGGTTCAACCGTTACGCTCATCCCGGTCGGTGTGTCAGCACTTCCTGGTTCGACAGAAAGTTGTTGCGGCGCGTATCCTTTCGCGGACACATGAACTTCATATCCTGACAAGCCTTCGAAAAGATCATGCAGGAGAAATCGCCCCTGAATATCAGTCGTCGTCTGGCGTTCCTGAGACGTTTGATTTCCGTAGTTCGCGACTTTCACATTGGCCACTGGTTTTCCGTCCTGATCCTGAACGACGCCGGCGACAGAGCCTCCTAGAGGCCGACGTGGCAGTGTGATACTCACTTCACGTGTGCGACCGGTCCGAGTCAGTGAGACGTCAAGCCTTGTGTTGACGTAGTCCTCCTTGTCGATCGAAACTTCGATCGGGACTCCTAAAGGAAGAAAGCGATGGCGAAACTTTCCTTCAGCATCAGTTCGATAAGTATCGCCGTGGTAGCCCGTAGCTCCTGGCTCCCAATAAACGACTTCCGCTTCCGGAACCGGCCGCCCTTCTCCATCGACGACAACTCCCTGGACTTCGCCACCGGGCACGAGCTTTACATGAAATTCGGTGAGATCATCATCTTGAATGAGATCAATCTGCGGTGTGGCTCTGGCATAGCCCTGTGCCTCAATCGTAACATCGTACTGCTGCTGAATCAGACCGCTGACTGTGACAGCGCCATCGTCGTTCGAGGGCTCATTGCGGCGATCAGGGTAGCCGAACCGGACTGCCGCATCTTTGATCGGTTGTCCCGTTTCGCTCGATGTGACGATGAATCTCGCCTGTTTACCAGGCTTCATCTCCAGTTGCAGAGGCGTGAATCTGACGACTTCCGGGTCACTGTTCGGCAACTGCAACACCCGGACTATTCCTGTGACGAGATTCTCTCGGTATGCAATCAGGTCGTAGCCATCATTCCGTGCGGCGACTTGTTCAAAACGAAAATGGCCCGATTCGTCCGTTGTGGTCCTTTCAAGTTTGCGACCACGCAATAGGACCTGAGCTCCCACAACGGGCTTGTCTGTGGCCGCATCGATCAGAACGCCGGTCACTGTCTTCGATTCGGGCAATTCTTCTTCATCGACCGTGAGTGTCGTGCTGACAGATGCATCGGAAACGGCAGGTTCACTTGCTGCATCCAATTGAATTGTCGTCAGAAACAACAGGCAGACCAGCGACCCACAGGCGGTCAGCGCACTGAATCGTTTCCGACAATCTGACCGTATGTCAACGCGGGAATCCACCACCATGCTGACTCTTCGAAACAATTGTGATCTGCAGTCACCGAGGCTCAGTACCAGCGAATTTGCACGCTGCAGGCGGGATTTCGACAGGCGAACCAGGTATGCCGCATAGTCCTCCGCCGAATCAGAGTGCTGAGCTGCGAAAGCGTCGGCAATATAGTCCTGGCAAAGAATCATTTGTTGTCGAAGCATCCAGTACAGTGGCTGATAAAAGCACAAAAACTGCACTGCCGTGGCAAGCCACAGTGAAACAATGTCGTTGCGTTTCACGTGTGACCATTCATGAGCCAACCCCCACCGTTGCTCCGCCGTCGTCGACTTTTCTTCGAAGGACTTTGGTACGACAATCACCGGTCGTCGAGTCCCCCAAGTTACCGGACTATCGATTCCGTTGCTGACAAACAGCCGCACATTCTTTCCGGCGGGCCCTGCGATGTCGTCGAAAACTCGCTGCAAGGTGGATGACGCCGGGGATGCACGATGTTGAAGTGAGAATCTCGCCCATAATCCCACCAGTATGCGGAGTAACATGATGCACGTTGACAGGAGCCAGACTGGAACGAGCATGTTAGAGAGTCCTGTTGAACCGATAACAAAACGTTCCGGCGACTTCAGTTCCGGTCCTGACAGTGACAAAACGAGTGATTCAGCCTCGATGTAAGGTTCTAACGAACTCGCTGCCTCTCCCGGCGGTAACTGCGCTGCGTCGCCAGGAAGCGTTGCCGGAATGATCGCCATCGTGTTTTCCGGTTGAATAAAATCACTTCCGTCAGTTCGCCTGAACCAACCATCTATATCGAGGCAAACTGTTTTCCACGCGGCCGATTCCGGTAGCCATGGGATGATCAGGCAACCTGCCAAAACCCATTTCATCAGCCGTAGACGCTCAGCTGGCTGCCGCACAAAGCTCATTGCCACAAAGCCAACGATCAGCACGACACTGCTAAAGATTATGATTCGAAATAACGAGGGCCAGAGGATCTCGAATGCGAACATGTTATTTCCCCCGTTTCGTGATTTGGGACAGCTTCTGTTTTCGCGCGTCAGCAATCAGTTTTTCCAGTTCAGCCAGCTCCGATGCACTTGTTTTTTCAGCTTTGAGCATGCTTAACATCAGTTGATCAAGCGCCCCATCGAAGACTTTTCGCAGGAACCGCGACGAGACCTGTTCTCGGGTGTAGAGCGGCCTGTAAATGAATGTACGCCCGTCGAGGCGATGCGACACCAGTTGCTTCTCATCCATGATTCGCAGTTGAGTTTGAATCGTATTGAAGTGCAGCCCTGATTCCTCTGTGATTTGAGCATGCACGTCCCTCACGGAGCTTTCACCGAGCTCCCAAAGGACCTTCAGTATTTCGAGTTCGCGTTCTGTCGGAGCCGGCTCCATCGTTTTCACCCGTGTGTTTCAATCGTTGATCATGCCACATAACCTAATAGGTTAGGTGATGTTAGACGACATCAATCCAGCCGTCAACTGAAATGTATCAAAAAAAATGTTCACGCCCGGAGTGGGTTGAACCGGGACCATTCGTTGCGCGGCCCTCTCGAAGTATCACCTGTGTCGGCCTCGACTACCTGATGTTTCGTTCGGACACCGCAAACTTCAACTTCACTGTGAAGGATCGCGATCTCGAATATTTCACCACGGACTGACTTTGGGACCATTCGGGCGATCAATGAACATACATGGTGGCGCGGCCGTGACTCTGCCGGGATGACACGAAGGCGACTCACTGGATTTGGTGGCAAGTCGCCGGCCGGAGAATCTTCGTATCAAGCCATAATCCGCAAGGGGGCTTCGGCAGTATCTGCCGATGTACGCCGCGAATAAAAAAACACTTTGAATCGATTTAGTTTTGTCCACCAACGATTCCAGGTCAGAAAAACTGCGATGAGATTGTCGATCGGGAAGAGCTGGCAGTTCAGCCGATTTGTGTGTTTGGAAATTTCAAATTCCTGTCACGCCGACACAATTCGATACTTGACAGGCACGGAAGTACAGGATCGCTGGTCGATACGAAATGAGCCCCCGATAGAGCAATTACCACACCGTGTGGGCTCAGGGATTTTCGTCACATCATTCGCCGATCGCAGTGACTCCGGCGAGTCTTGTTGGCTGAAAAATCGGGCTCTTGTCTGTTTTCGTTCGGGAGGAACGATGGCTGGCAGGAACTCACGGAAGAGAAAGAAGAAAAAGCAATGATAAGGCGATCATGGAAGTCATTCCTTACTGGATTGGCACTTGTTGGTGGAATGACGGCGGCCAACGCTGCTTACGCCGCTGACGGTTGCGGTGCGTCAGTCGGTCCTGACTGCAAACAGTGTGAACAGATTTTTGCCGACGCTGGCTCAAAACTCACACAGCAGTTGGCAGGCATGAGTTGCTGCGACGGAGGCAGTTGCTGTGCTCCAGAATCGGTTTGCGATTCCGGATGCACCAACACGGCGGGCGATGCTCTGGCAGCCTCATGCGGCGAAGGCTGTGGCGAAGAAGTCGCCGAAGGCTGCGGCCTGTTCGGTGATTGTGGCCACGGAATCACTTTTGGTGGCTGGACTCAGTTTGGCTACCAGGACGGACCAGACGGTGCTTTCACAGGCAACGGGACGTTCAACGACGTTAACTTTGGCCCTGGTGCAGGATTTGGCAATGCCAAAGAGTGGAACAACGTAAACCTGAATCAGCAGGCACTGTACGTCAACAAAACGGCCGATGGCAGCAATGGTCTTGGCTTCGGTTTCCGTGCCGAAGTCATCTACGGCGTGGACGGTAACGAAGCTCAGTCGTTCGGAAACAATCCCGGACGCTGGGACTACCTCAACGGCTATGACCACGGCATCTATGAATGGGCACTTCCGCAGTTGTATGCAGAAGCCGCCCTCGGAGACCTGTCGGTCAAAATCGGTCACTTCTATACGCCGGTTGGTTATGAAGTGATCCCGTCCGGAGGCAACTTCTTCCTGAGCCGCCAGTTGACGTTCTACAACAGTGAACCGTTTACTCACACCGGTGCCCTCGGTACTTACAAGGCTGGCGACAATCTGCAGGTCCTCGGCGGCTGGGCCGCAGGGATGGACACGGGGTTTGATCGTCTGAACGAGGGCAGCGTATTCATTGGGGGCTTCATTTACGCTCTGTCAGAAGCGACGAGTTTAACGTACATGACCTGTACAGGAAACTTTGGCGCACGTGGTGACGGATCGATCAACAGCATCTTCCTGACTCAAAACTGGTCGGACAAGATTTCATCCGTGCATCAGTTTGACGTCCTTGGTTCCAATCTTGACAGTAACTTTGCAGCCAACCTGCCAACACCTGGAGCCGGTATTGCAAACAACTCGACGGGGCAGATCAACTACCTGTTCTACACCATCAACGATAAGTTGAAAGCCGGTGTTCGACAGGAATGGTACAAGGCTGACGGAACGTCTTACAACACCGTGACCTATGGCGTTAACGTTAAGCCAACGGACAATCTCGTGATTCGTCCGGAAATCCGCCAGATGTGGTCGCCAGGTGCTGCTTCGGCGGATGGTGCGAACACAGCTCCAGGGCACGACGATCTGTTCAATTCAACAGTCTTCGGCATCGACGCAATCCTCACCTACTGATTCCAGTAGGCGGATCGCAGATTGAACCGATCGACAACTGAACAATCATGACCGCAGCGGAACGCTAACGTTCCACTGCGGTTTTTCGTGTTGGCGATGCCTCAACTGGCCGGAATAGGCATCTCAGTGCTTGTACACCTTGTGCTGAGGCCGACCGGAGAGGATCTGCTCCTTGCCCCAGTTCGTGACAGCTCGAAATGCGTCGCTCCGGATAAATTCCTGGAATGCCGTTTCGTCGGACCACTCACTGGTGATCAGGTACGACGCATCGTCACTGACGTCTTTCCACAATGTCGAGCTTGTATGGCCGGGAGCAGCCTTCAGTGCGTCGATGACTCCGGCAAACTTTTCTTCAAAGTCTGACTGTTTGCCGGGAAGTACGTGATAATTCATACCAACTGTGATCATTCAATTGTTCCAGGTCTGAGGTGTAATTTTCTGACGTTCCGGGCCATTTGACTATTGGTGCCTGACCCCGTTTCCAAGCCTTCGCTGGTCCCATCCTGCAGTAACAGCTATCCGAAACTTGTACGCTAGTTCGGTGTCGCCGGCGACTCTGATTTGTCGTCTTCCTTGGCGGGGTCCGTTGTCGGTTCCGGCTCATTTGGCGCAGCATCAGTTGGGGCAGCATCAGTTGGGGCGGCATCAGTTGGGGCGGCCCCGGTTTCGCCTTCCGTTTTTGGAGCATCTGGAGCAGCGGGATCCGTCGTATCATTTTCCATCGGAGGGCGAATGCCGCCACCAGCCGGAGGTCCACCAGCCGGAGGTCCACCACCCGGACGTCCGCCCATTCCCATTCCCATTCCCATTCCCTTCGGCATCGGCCCGCCCGAAGACATTTGGGAATCTGCAGGCACAGCATTGGGATCGACAGGCATCTTCTCAACCTCTCCTTCGGTCGATGTGTAGAAACTCACCGCATTTGGTGGAGTACCATGATCTGCTGACACAAAAACTTCCGGATTTTTCTCACCCATCAATGGGCGCAGCAGACTGTACCAATAGAAGTGGTGCACGTCTTCATGCACGCCAGTCTGGACTTCGGATTTCGACGGGAACGCAGCCACCATTCCATGTGCTTCATCGAACGATTTGTTCTTGAACAGGCTGTTCTCCGACACGTTTACGTCGTTGAACGCACGCAAAGTCAGAAACTGTCCTAGTCCAGCTCGAAGTTCAATCCCACAGACGACGAGCACGACAACCAGGAAAACCAGCGAAACAACCGTACGGGTCCCCGAGACTTTAGGGCCAGTGGGTGCCTTTGCAGGCGGAGTTTGGGCCATGAACATTCTCCAATCAAAAATAATGAATTCACATCAACCGTGGCCGGAAACAGGATCGATCCACGGGGATCTCAACGATCACGGAATAAAATACGCTGAATTGCAACCGTTGTCACCTGATCAACGGATCAGTCTTGCAGAATCTGTCAGCATTCCGGGTGTGACGTGGCCTGCGGAGTGGAATCCGGGCGTTGCGTATCTCCATTCCCGCACAAACTTAAGATCCCCGGCTTGCAAATACGTTGGACTTACAGCGACAATCAGGTTTCTCACGCCTGCCTGTCGTTATCCGGAGTTTATCAATGACTGGAACCGTTCTGGAGCGGAGCCTGCGCAATGTGATTGCACGGTTGCAGAAATTACGAATTCTTCGACGACAGACTGCCTGCTGGCTGTTATTGCTGGCTCCAGCGATTGCCGTGACGTTGTGGTTGCCGTTGTCGCTCGGATATATCGGCCCGGAATTGCCTGTGCTGCTGGGTGCCACAATTGTCGGCACGATTTTGTCACGCCTGCTGACGAAAACTCCGTCCGTCAACGATGCTGCGAGACTGGTTGAACAAACGCATCCGGAATTGAACGACGTAGTCCTCACGGCCGTGCAGATTTCGCAGCATCCAACACGACGACCGTCTGTGCTTTCCGCAATGGCAATGCAGGAAGCCGATCATTACGCCAAACAACGCGACTGGTCAGGTGCTGTGCCTGGTGGAAAACTGGCGAAGTGGACACTGCTGAGTTTTCTGTCGTTTGTGGTCATGGTGTCGAGCGTCATGGCCGCCAGCCGTTACGGTCGTGATCTGATCAAGCCATCGGGCGGAGCTGCTTCCAGCTCAGAGCAGAAGCAGGCCACACTGGTTACGGAACTGGTGATCGAACCGGGCGACACCGAAATTGAACGCGGCTCGGCTCTGACTGTGGTGGCCAGATTTCCAGGCATCGTGCCAACTCGCGCTGTACTGGAATTCATCGACGCTCAGAATGTGACTCGTCAACTGGCGATGACAGAAACTGTCGATGTCGGAGTCTTCGCCGCACGCATGGAAGAAATATCCAGTGACGGCGTCTATCGTGTGCTCTATGACGATGGCGAAGCTCAGTCCACTGAACCACGGATATCACCCGATTTCAAAGTGGAAACTTATGTGCGACCGAAACTGGAGCAGGCAGATGCAGTCGTCATGCCACCCGCATGGTCGGGCCGACCTCAGGAAACGATCGAGGATGTCATGCGGTTGACTGTGACAGAAGGCTCGACGCTCGTGCTGAAGCTCCGCCTCAACAAACCCGTGGCGATTGCGGAGCTGCATCCGAAAGACGGGCCTGCAATTGTCCTGGTGCCAACCCCCGATGATCCGACGATCATGGAAACAACGATGGTGGTTACCGACAGCAATGCGTGGACAGTGCATTTACAGGATGCAGATGGGCGAACGCCGATGGACGAAGAGCAAATCTCCATCAAAGTGAGCCGCAATCAGCCGGCCCAACTGAAAGCCACGTTCCCTGGCAAAGACACGAATGTCTCGCCGCTGCAGGAATTTCTGGTCGAAGCCAAAGCGAGTGACGATTTCGGCATCGTGGACTTTGGACTGCAGTATTCTCTGTCGGGGGCTGAGCTGAAAGATGTGGCCTTAAAGCACGACGAGGGCACAGCCATCGTCAATGCTGACTCAACCGTCGAGACCTCAACCGTCGAGACCTCAACCGTCGAGACCTCAACCGTCGAGACCGCAGGTGCCAGTGTTCAGGCACCGCTGCTGAATGCCGTCATTTCACATGAAATCGAACTGGAACGGCTCAAGGCGGCTCCGGACGACCTGGTCACATACTCCTTTTGGGCCAGCGACATTGCACCCGATGGCACGGAACGCCGCAGTTACAGTGACATCATGTTTGCCGAAGTACGACGATTCGAAGAGATCTTTCGCGAGTCGCAGCAGGGCGACCAGCAGCAACAGCAGCAACAACAACAGAATGGGCAGCAGGGGAGTGCAGTCGATGGCGTTCTGAAGTTGCAGAAGGAGATCATCTCCGCCACATGGAACACGATTCGCGCGGAATCAGAAAAACGCAGGGACGGTTCATTTGCAGCCGACGTTGGCGTCATCGCAGAATCGCAGGGCCAGGCGATTGAGCAGCTTGAAGCGGCCATGGAAGAGCTTGCTGGTGATCCCCAAACGGCGGCATTGGCTGACAAAGCAAAGGAGGAAATGACGTCCGCTCGAAAGAAGCTGGACGACGTTCGCAGCGGCACAGAATCAGCTCGGCTTCCCGACGCGATGTTGATCGAACAGTCCATCGTGCAGACGCTGCTGAAAATGCGTGCGGCAGAGTTTCAGGTGCGCCAGCAGCAACAACAACAGGGCGGAGGTGGTGGAGGTGGAGGTGGCAGCGCGTCTCAACAACAGTTGCAGCAACTGGAGCTGGACAACGAACGGAATCGCTACGAAACCGAACAGCAGGCGCAACAGCAACAGGAACAGACTCAACAACAACGCGAACAGGTTCAGATCCTCAACCGTCTGAAAGAACTGGCACGCCGGCAGCAGATGGTGAATGAACGACTGAAACAACTTGAATCCGAACTGCGTGCCGCAACGACCGACAAAGAGCGTGAAGAAATCGAACGAGAACTCAAACGGCTGCGTGACGAACAGCGTGAAATGCTGCGCGACGTGGACGAATTGAGCGAACGGATGGATCAGGCAGCGGATCGGCAGAAACCTGAATCGGCTCAGATGCAGCAGCAGATGCAGCAGCAGATGGAGCAGGCTCGCGAAAATGTGCAGCAGGCGTCACGAGCGATGGACGAAGGCAAGCTCGCCGAAGCAATTTCTGAAGGAACTCGGGCGGAACGACAATTTGAACAGTTGCAGGAAGAGTTTCGCAGTCAGACGTCATCGCAGTTCGACGAAGCCGTGCGTGACCTGAGAGATCAGGCTCGGGATTTGAGCGAACGTCAGCAACAGCTGGCTCAGCAGTTGGCTGGCACCGAACCGGCAGGAAAATCAGGCGATGCACAGAAGCAGCAGCCATCGCTGCGCGCAGATCGCGACCGCGTACAGTTGCAAAAGGATGTTGGTGAGCAGCGAGACCGACTGGAGCGTGTTGTCGAACAGACAAAACAGATGGTCGAGGAAGCTGAAGAAAGCGAACCTTTGCTGTCGAACAAGTTATACGATGCGCTTCGTGATTTGAAGGATGCCAGGCCGGACGAAGCATTGCAGGCAACCGAGTTGCTCACAAGTCGCGGCATGTGGTCTCAGTCGCAGGAGACCGAACAGGTGGCACGACAGGGCATTGAACAACTGCGGGAAGGCATTGAACGGGCGGCAGATTCTGTGCTGGGCAGTGAATTGGAATCATTGAGACGTGCCCAGTCGCAGCTTCAGGATGCGACAGAAAAACTTGCCAGCGAAGTCAAAAACGCCACCGGTGAAGATCAAAAACCGGCTGAAGGTCAGCAACCGGGCGAAGGTCAGCAACCGGGCGAAGGCAAACAACCGGGCGAAGGACAACAACCGGGTGAAGGTCAACAACCGGGTGAAGGTCAACAACCGGGCGAAGGTCAACAACCGGGTGAGGGACAACAACCGGGTGAGGGACAACAACCGGGTGAGGGACAACAACCGGGCGAAGG
>Ga0105048_10009647_pt1 | contig 15323 bp, 4 predicted proteins | sample MAT05_FD_78382 | JGI IMG/M metagenome (GOLD analysis project Ga0105048, IMG submission 78382) | Freshwater microbial communities from Lake Fryxell liftoff mats and glacier meltwater in Antarctica - MAT-05 | ecosystem: Environmental > Aquatic > Freshwater > Ice > Liftoff microbial mat | place... | reverse complement strand
TGGAGTAGCGATGGCTTTGCTGGCCCAGGTTATTTTTAGGAGGTAAAAACAGGATTTATCTGCGTCTATCCGCGTTCATCTGCGGTTTCATTTTCCGGGGCGGACGATGCCACCAAGCCGGCGCATTAGGGATAATGCGCCCTTCCAACAGACAACCCAGACCGTTCAGCTATCGGCCTTGGTTTGGCCGACGGCGCGCACGACTTCCATCTGCACGGCATTGAGCGAGACGATGAGATCGTGCAGGAACGTCGCCAAACCCGCCAACAGACAGGCGATACTCGTGGCAAAACCGCCGAGAATGAGCGCCGACAAATCCACGCGCGCCACAGCACTAATAAAAATCAGGATCACCAACAGGCCGGAGATAAACATACTCGACGTCACCATCGTCATCGAAAAGCGCATGATTTTCGCCCGGCGAAACATGATTAACATTTGCTCTTCGAGATGCTGACGATCTTCCGGACTCGCCTGCCGAAACAATCCCGCAAGACTACGCGTGCGATCCACAATGCGCCCCATGCGATTGGTCATGGCAATGGAGAGCGAACCAAGTCCAGAAATCAAAATCACCGGCGTGATCGCGAGCTGGATGATGGGCAAAATCGTTTCCTGAATGGGCAGCGAAGGCATGGCGGAAGGGTTGGCAGAACCGATGCAGCGAAGCAATCCCGACGGCGCGGCGTGATTTGATTTCGAATACTGCAAACAAGGCAGTGGATCACAGAGGACACGCAGGACGCACGGCGCGTCACCGAGCGGGAGCGATTGAAAATGAAACCGCAGATGCACGCCGATAGACGCAGATAAAACCCGGCTTTGCCTTCAATAAAAACCAAAGCCAACGAAACCACCGCCAATTCACCGGCGGGCCTCTGTGGCACTCTGTGCATCCTCTGTGCTCTCTGTGACCCAATCCGAAATAAGTCACCGAAACCCCGTCTCGCACCCCAGCGTCACGCGACCGCGTTTGATTTTTCGGCGAAAACCGTGTTTTTCGTAGGCGTGGCTGCGCCCTCCTCCAACTCCGATGCACTGACTGGCGTTCTCGAACGCATCATTTTTCTCAACGAGGAGAACCATTTCACCATCGCCGAATTCCGCCGCGACGACAACGACCAGAAAACCACCATCGTCGGTCCGCTGCCCGGCGCACAATGCGGCGAAACCCTCCACCTGCGCGGCCAGTGGACCACGCATTCGCAACATGGCGACCAGTTCAAGGTCGAGTCGTTCAAAGCCGAGCTGCCGTCCAGCGTGTATGGGATTCGCAAATACCTCGGCAGCGGCCTCGTGCCCGGCGTGGGCAAGGTCTACGCCAACAAAATCGTCGACGCGTTCGGCACCGACACCTTTCGCATCCTCAGCCAGGAATCCGGTCGCCTGCGCTCCGTGCCGGGCATCGGCAAGGTCCGCGCCACCGCGATCAAAAAAGCCTGGGAAGACCAGCGCGCGCTGCGCGAAATCCATATTTTTCTCCAGACCTACGGCGTCACCACCTCGCAGTGCGTGAAGCTGGTCGAGCGCTACGGCGGCGAGGCGATCAAGGTCGTGCAGAACGAGCCCTACCGCGTGGCCCGCGAGATCGACGGCATCGGTTTCAAGACCGCCGACAAGATCGCGATCAACCTCGGCTTCGCCAACGACGCGCCGCCGCGTCTCGACGCCGGCCTGCTCTTCGCCATGGACTCTCTCCAAGAAGAAGGCCACACGGCGGTCCGCGAGGCCGACCTCGTCGACTACGCCGCGCCGCTGCTCGAAACCAACGCCCGTTTTCTCGAAGCGCGGATCGAGGCGCTCGTGGGGTCGAACCAGCTCGTACGCCACTCGCCGGACGTCCGGAACGCAGACGCTTCCACCCCACTGCCTGGTTCCGGTTTGATTCAACTGCCCGCGCTCGACCGGGCGGAGACGAAAATCGCGCGCGCCGTCCACCGGCTCAACCAGGTCGTGAGCGGGTTGCCCGCGATCAAGATCGACGCGGCCGTCGAGTGGGCGGAGCAGAAGGCGGGTTTCGCGTTTGCCGATCATCAACGCTCGGCGTTGCGCTCGGCGCTCGCGCATAAAATCACGATTCTCACCGGCGGTCCCGGCACAGGCAAAACCACGATTCTTCGCGCGCTAGTCGAAATCCTGAAGGCGAAAAAAGTCCGCATGCACCTCGCTGCACCGACTGGCCGCGCGGCGCAGCGGCTCGCCGAGACGACGGGTGGCTTTGCCTCGACGATTCACCGTCTGCTCAAGTACGACCCGTCGAAAGGCGGCTTTACCGCCAACGAATCGGCGCCGCTGGTCACGGATTTCCTGATCGTCGATGAGGCCTCGATGCTCGACACGCGCCTCGCCGCGGCGCTGTTCCAGGCCGTGCCGTCGCGGGCGCATCTGCTTTTAGTTGGAGATACCGATCAGTTGCCCTCGGTTGGCGCGGGAAATTTATTGAAGGATCTGATCTCGACTGAGCAGGTGCCCGTCACGCGCCTCACCGTCATCTACCGGCAAAAGGAACAGAGTCAGATCGTCGCCACGGCGCACGCGATCAACGCCGGCGATCCGTCGCTGCCGCCCGCGGTCAACGACTTCGCGGCGATCCAGACGTGGAGCGACCTCACGTTTATCGTGGCCGATTCCGCCGACGACTGCCTCTCGAAGGCGATCACGCTGTGCACGGAATTTATCCCGCGCCACTGGAATTGGTTCAACCCGACGCGCGACGTGCAGGTGCTCGCGCCGATGCACAAGGGCACGGCGGGCGTGGGCAATTTCAACCTCCAGCTCCAGGCCGCGCTCAATCCGCACGCGCAGGGCTTTCGCGGACCGGGCGGCGAGTTTCGCCCCGGCGACAAGATCATCCAACTGCGCAACGACTACGACCGAAACTTGTTCAACGGCGACATCGGCGCGGTGACCGCGATCGACGTCGAGGCCGGCACGTTGACGGCGGTGTTTGACGGCGCGACGCAGACCTTTGACCGCGGCGCGTTGGGCAACCTCGCCCTCGCCTACGCCATCAGCATCCATAAGTCGCAAGGCAGCGAATACCCGGTGGTGATCGTGCCCTTGCTCAAGGCTCATTTCATGATGCTTCAGCGCAACCTGATCTACACGGCGATCACGCGCGGAAAGAAAAAAGTTTTCATCGTCGGCGAACCCGCCGCGTACGCCATGGCGGTGCGCAACGCCGAATCGAAGTTGCGCACCACCCATTTGTGCCAAAAGATCGTTACGCCTGCCCGATAACTTGCGTTCATGGACTCAAGCCCGCCTCACTTACGGTCGATAAGGGATAAGGCGTAACTCGCTATGCCGCTCATCTCCCATGTTTTCCTCCCTGTCATCGGCGTTTAGCTTGCTGCGCGGCTGGCGCATCATCGCGTTGACAGCCACTTTCTTAGGACTTTCATCAGCCTACGCAGCCGAAGATTTATCCCAGCCAAAGATGTCCTCAGGACAGGTGACGACTGTGCCCGCAACGATCACCCGTCTTTCTGATCTCGCGCTCATCGAAGGTCCGCAGCGTGACCTACCCCACCCCGTACGATTCATCTTCGATGTGGATTTTTTTGATTGGGGATGGAAGTCAGGCGTCGGCCGCAATGAAGGGATTTCTTACTATTTTCGCACGGGCGACACACCGCTGCCCTTGCAAGTAGATCAGCGTTACCTCGTCGAAGGCACGCTCATTCCTTCTGAAAAACTATCCCTAGCCAATTTGCGTTTCACCCGGCAGACGAACCCTTCGCCTCTGCCCACGATCAATTTAATCGGCCAACCCTTCAACCCGGATGACTATACAACCTTTCGACCACGCGCTCGACTGGAAGGCTATGTACAATTCCAATTCTCGCCGGTACCGGGCGGTCATCAATGCCTCCTGGTGCTCTGTGGTAATAATCTATTTTACTATACAATTTTGGGCGAGAAGGCCGACGTACCCGATTACCAAGATAAGTTCATTCGATTTGAAGGCCTCGTTAGGATCTTAAGAAAAATCGGGAGTCAGCCGCAAAAATTTGAGATTTACGGGCAATGCTCGCCGCCTCCCGAGATTTTGGGCGATCTCAGTGGAGATCCGCGCTTTAATATAGAGCGCACGACAGCCGAACAACTGCCGAAGCTGCGCCAAGGCAAACCCATTAAAGTGTCGGGAATCCTGCACGAGCAGGCCAGCGGAATATTTTCGGTGCTGCGTGACGAAACGGGACTCGTCAAAGTGCGCTCGCCACAGGTTCGAAACTTCAAATTGGGTGAACCCGTCGAGGCGGTCGGCATTCCGACGTTAGAAGGCAGCGAATTTATGTTGCGCGATGGCTTTATGCGTCCCGGAGGTCCCTTACTCAAGCATTCGGCCTCCTCCAATATACGCCTAGCCGATGAAGTGCTACGGATGAATGCGCCAGAAGCCGCCAAGGGGTTTCCGGTCAAAATTACCGGAGTCGTCACCTGGTCCGATCTTTCAGAAAACTATCTTTATGTCCAAGATACCAGTGCGGGCATTCGCATCGATCTCGGCCCAAAGCTTAAAGCCGATTTCTTCATTTTCGGGCGCTTTATTGAAGTGATAGGAAAGACCTCCGCCGGTAAATTCGCCCCGGAAATCCAAGCCCAGACCATTACGGTTATCGACTCGACCAATGATCCGATCGCCCTCCCCATCACCTATGAACAGGCCGTAAGCGGAACCGAGACCGGGCAATGGGTTTATATGACGGGCTTCCTCCGTGCCGTCACGCATGATAATAACGAAACACAGCTCCACTTTGCCACGGGTTCCGGTGAGTTTATAGCACGACTGAGCCGGTGCTATATCAATATGAACGAATATATTGGCGGCTCTCTCGGCGTGCGAGGCGTGTGCGCCGTGCAGACGAATGAACAAGGCGACGCCCATGGGTTCTGCTTATTATCAACTTTGGACGGCTATGTAAAAGAGTTAGTCTCGCCGCCCGCCGATCCTTTTTTCGCTCAACAACGTACGATCGCAGGACTGCGTAAATTTAATCCCGCCCGCTCCCAGATCGAGCGCTTCCGCTTCGTAGGCCAAGTCGTCCATCATGTGCCAGGACGTTATCTTTATGTCCAAGATGGCGGTTCCGGGCTTCTGGCGCTCTCTCGCAGTGATGCCCCCCTCAAGCCTGGAGACCACGTCGAACTCGTCGGACTCATCGGGCGGGAAGGCAATCGCCCCCTGCTTCGTGAGACCATCTACCGGCGCATCGGCGAAAACAAAACGCTTAAACCCACCGCCCTCCCCGCGCAACCCATTAATGAAAGCCTCGACGGCTGCCTCGTCCAAACCAGCGGACGCCTGTTTGAAACGAGCCAACACGACCAAAGCACCCACTTTCTCATTAAAAACGAGACGGCTTCTTTTGAAGCCATCCTCGAACAACAGCCCCGACAACTGCCGCCCGCCGGAGCTGAGCTGCGTCTCACGGGCGTCTATCAAATCGAATATGACGAATACCGCCACCCCCGTGGCTTCCACCTGCTCCTACGCTCACCCGCCGATGTGACGGTGCTGGCCCAACCCTCTTGGTGGAATGCGGGACGTGCCCTCTACGTGGTTGGCGTGCTTTTAGGCTGCATTCTCTTGGTGGTCGTGTGGGTCAATATCTTGCGCCGCCGCGTCGTTAAACAAACCGAGTTAATTCGCACTCAACTGCAAAAAGAGGCGCTGCTGCAAGCGCGCTACGGCGACATCATCGAAAACGCCAGCGACTTCATCTTCACCCTCGATGAACAGGGGCGCATCACCTCCTTCAACCCCGCCGGTGAACGCATGACCGGCCTCAGCCGCAAACAGGCCCTCACCCTCACGCTCAACGACCTGCTCGCCCCCGAAGCCCTCAGTGATACCCAGACGCTCTTAAATCTACGCTCGGAAAGCGAACCCGCCGTCACCTGCCAGACTCGCTTTAAGACGGCCGACGGCCGCATCATCTGGGTCGAGATCTGCGCCCGCGCCCATCATCATCCCGACCGGCCCTACGAAATACTCGCCGCGGCCCGTGACATCTCGGCGCGCAAGCACATCGAGGAGGAACTCCGCCGCGCCCGCGACGCCGCCGAAGCCACCACCCGCGCCAAGTCCGCTTTCCTGGCCAACATGAGCCATGAGATCCGCACGCCGATGAACGGCGTCATCGGTATGACGAACCTTTTAATCGATACTCCGCTCAACGCCGAGCAACGCGACTTCGCCGAGACGATCCGCAGCTCCGCCGAATCGCTCCTCACCGTCCTCAACGACATCCTCGACTTCTCCAAAATCGAAGCCGGCAAACTCAACATCGAGAACATCGACTTCGACTTGCACGAAACCGTCGAGTCCACGCTCGAACTCCTCGCCGCTCGCGCCAACGAAAAACACATCGAGCTGGCTTCATTTCTTCCGCCCAGCCTGCCCACCTGGGTGCGCGGCGATCCCGGTCGCCTGCGCCAAGTTCTCCTCAACCTCATCGGTAACGGCCTCAAGTTCACCGAAAAAGGTGAAGTCATCATCAACGCCTCGCTTGAAAGCGAAACCGAAACCGACCTTTGCCTACGCGTTGAAGTGAGCGACACCGGACTCGGATTGGATGAAGAGACTCAAGCCCGCCTCTTCCAGCCTTTCATCCAAGCCGACGGCTCCACGACGCGTAAGTTTGGCGGCACCGGACTCGGACTCGCCATCAGCAAGCAGATCGTCCAGCTCATGCAGGGCGAGATTGGCGTGCGCAGCACACCGGGGCACGGGGCCACTTTCTGGTTCACCGTCCGGTTGGAGAAAATCTCCGCCGCCGCGCCGGGAAAACCTCCCAAGATTTCCGCACTTCTTGGCCTGCGCACGCTCATCGTCGATGATAATGCCACCAACCGCAAAATCCTTGAGCACTACTGCGCGGCTTGGGGACTCCAAAGTGAATCCTGCATAAGCGGCCCTGAGGCGCTCACGGCTCTGCGCACCGCCGCGGCGGCCGGTGCACCATTTCAGATCGTGCTCACCGATTATCAAATGCCCGAGATGGACGGCCTCACGCTCGCCCGCGAAGTCCTGCACGACGAAAAGATTGTTTCCACCCGTATTATTCTCCTCACGTCATGGGATCGACGCTTCAGTCGAGAAGAGCTGGGCAGCTGCGGCATCGTTCGCATGCTGGTAAAACCCTTTAGACAACAAGAGGTGCTCGGCGCCCTCCTGCGCTGCGTCCGTAACGGCAACGATTCGCGCAACGCCAGCAGCACCCTACCATCCGACGGCAGCCTGCCTCATAACGCCGACTCCGAGACACCGCTGCTGGTAAAAACCCCGTCCCTCCGCGTACTGATCGCCGAAGACAACATCGTCAATCAACGCGTCGCCGCCCTTCAGCTTAAGAACCTCGGCCACGTCACTGAAATCGCCGCCAACGGCTTCGAAGTCCTCAAAGCCCTGGAGACAAAATCCTACGACGTCATCTTTATGGACGGCCAGATGCCCGAACTCGACGGCTACGAGACCACCCGCCGCATCCGTCAAAACCCCGCCTATGCCGGCCTCTGCATCATCGCCATGACCGCGAATGCCATGCAGGGCGACCGCGAACGCTGCCTCGCCGTCGGCATGGATGACTACGTGAGCAAACCCACCCGCCCCGCCGACCTTCAAGCCGCCCTCGAACGCCGCAAAATCAACGTCAAAATATAAACGCCACAACCCGGTAAATGCCCGCCCTCCACTCCCTCCAAATGAAAGTGCGCGGTTAAAACAAACCGCAAAATTTAGATTCTTTGAAGCTAAACCAAGCCACCGCATTTCAAACTTATCCCAGCAAAGCCTTGCACCTCGCTGCACTGCAATCGCGTCATGGCGTGAAAAATCAATTTACCCCGGCCGCAATCTTGCATTGATCCTCCTTCAGTCAGTTCTGACGGAGGTCGATGCTCTACAAACAAACTTTGTGTTCCATCTACCCCGAGAGCGCTCCCAACATAATGTCGTCGGTTTTCCCTAAGGCGTACCGTTTCTTTGTCCGCAGAGGCGGCCTAGTGTGCCTTGCCTTCAGCTTGATCATGGCTGAGAGCCAAGCCGCAGAAGCCGCGCAGGACACCGTCACCAGTAGCGCGAGCCAGCCCGTTGCGGTCGCCACGCCCGAACCAATCACAAATCTGCAACAATTCTTCGAAATCAAAGGCCCGGCGCGGAATCAACCGCAGCCCGTCCGCTTTGAGTTCGACCTAGATTTCTATGATACGAAGTGGAACGCCGTCATCGGGCGCAATAATGGCCTCCCGTATTACTTCGTCACCGGGGCAACGCCCTTGCCGATTCAAGTCGATCAACGCTATCTCCTTGAAGGCACCCTCATCCCCGCGGACGCCCCTTCCCTCGCCCAGCTCCGTTGGACGCAGCTACCCCATCCCGACATCATGCCCACGCATGATCTCAGCGGGGACATGGGCAATGTCGCTGCCTATCATCGCAAGCGCGTGCGCATCGTCGGCTACGTCGAATTCCAACTCAATATCGACCCCGACCACCACTGCTTCGTCATCCATGCTGAAAACACAGAATTTTACTGTTCCACCTACGGCAAGAAAGCCGACGCCCCGATCCTGAAAGACAAACTCGTTAGCTTCGAAGGCATCCTCAATGTCCGGAAAGCCCTCGGCCAGCAAAAGCCCAAACTGGAAATTTACGGCCAATGCTCACCGCCCCTCCAAGTACTGGGCGATATCGCCGATCACCCCGACTTCAAAATCGAACGCACCCCCATCGATCAAATCACCGCTATACACGGCACTCAACCCGTGCGAGTGAGCGGCGTCGTGTACGAAGCAAACCGAGGTGAATACTATATTATCCGCGATGGGACAGGCTTGATCAAAGCGCTCACCACCCAAAATCGCCGCTTCACCCCAGGAGAGCCCATCGAAGCCATCGGCATACCCGCAGCCGAGGGGACCGACCTCACACTCCGCGACGCCTTTGTTCGCATCGGCACCCCCCAACCACAAGCTTCCGAACCCAACGTACTCCGCCTTGTCGATCCGATTCTCAGCTTGAGCGCCAAGGAAGCCGCCCAAGGCCACCCGGTTCAAATTACTGGCGTTGTCACCTGGGCCGACATCCCCGGCAGGTGCCTCTATGTGCAAGACCTCAGTGCGGGTATCCGCGTGGTGATCTCTCCCGACATCAAAATCCGTCCCTTCGACCTTGCCCAGCTGCGTTTACTCAAAATCGAAGGTGTGACTGCGTCAGGAAAATTCACCCCGGAAATCCACGCGACAAAAATCACTTCAATCGATTGGTCCAAAGTCCCGCGCTTCCGTGAGGTCAGCTACGAACAAGCCATGAGCGGAGCCGTGACTGGCCAATGGGTCGGAATAAAAGGTTTCCTCCGCGCAGCCCAACTCAGGAACAAAGAAACCCTGCTTCACGTCGTGACTGAATCCGGTGAGTTTACCGCCCATATTCCCTACGTCGCCGATTCCCTCCCCGACCTCGTTGGCGCAACGATCACGCTGTCCGGTGTCTGCGTGCCGGAAACCAGCGAAGGCGGCGAATCTAAAGGCTTTTCACTCCTCGTGCCCGTCGACAATTATGTGATGGTATCGATTGCGCCTAACCCACAGCCCTTCATCGCACCCGAACGCACCCTGGAAAGCCTGCACAAGCCCAACCCCTCCCGCTCGCTCATCCAACGCTACCGCTTCACCGGACAAGTCGTGCATCATGTCCCGGGCCGCTACCTCTACGTTCAAGAAGGCAACTTCGGCATACTCGCCCTCTCGCGCAGCACCGCCCCCCTCAAGCCCGGCGACCGCGTTGAACTGGCTGGCCTCACTGGCCGTGAAGGCTACCGCCCCATCCTCCGCGAAACCCTCTACCGCACCGTCGAAGGCACAACAACACTCATCCCCACGATCCTGCACCCAGGCCAAGCTCTCAACGAAAACCTCGATGGCTGCCTCGTACAAACCACCGGCCAAGTCCTCGAAGCCAGTCGCCGCGAAGCAAGCGCTCATTTCCTCATTCAGACCGAGCATGGCCCCTTCGAAGCCATACTCGAAAAAAGCAGCGCCCCGCTCCCCGCCGCTGGCGCAAAAGTGCGCCTAACCGGCGTGTACTTACCCGAATACGATGAATATCGCCAAGCCCGCAGCTTTCACCTGCTACTCCGCTCCTCCGCCGATCTCGAAGTCCTCTCCGCCCCCTCTTGGTGGACAACCGCCCGCGCGCTCAACGTCGCCGGTTTATTGCTGGCCTGCGTCCTCCTCGTGATCGGTTGGGTCACGATTTTGCGCCGCCGCGTGACGCGCCAAACCCTTCTGATCCGCGAACAGTTGGAAAAAGAATCACTCCTCGAAGCCCGCCATCGCGACATCATCGACAACGCCAGCGATTTCATCTTCACCCTAGATGAACAAGGCCACCTGACCTCCTTTAACCCGGCCGGCGAACGCATGACCGGACTCCACCGCGAACAAGCCCTGGGCCGTGCGTTCAACGAATTGCTCGCCCCCGAAGCCGCCCCCGAAGCCGCTCTCCTCCTCACGCTCCGCTCGGAAACCGATGCCCCGATCACCTGCCAGACACGCTTTAAGACCCTCGATGGTCGCATCATCTGGGTGGAAATCTGTGCCCGCGCCCATCGCCAGCCCGGCCGGCCCTGCGGCGTCCTCGCCGTCGCCCGCGACATCTCCGACCGCAAACAAATCGAGGAGGAACTCCGCCGCGCCCGCGACGCCGCCGAGGCCAACACCCGCGCCAAATCCGCGTTCCTGGCCAATATGAGCCACGAGATCCGCACCCCCATGAACGGCGTCATCGGCATGAGCAACCTCCTCCTCCACGACCCCAAACTGACCGGCGAACACCGCGACTTCGCCGAGACCATCCGCAACTCCGCCGAATCCCTCCTCACCGTCCTCAACGACATCCTCGACTTCTCCAAAATCGAAGCCGGCAAACTCCAAATCGAAACCATCGACTTCGACCTGCACGACGCCGTCGAGACCACCCTCGAACTCCTCGCCGCCCGCGCCGCCGGCAAAAACCTGGAGTTCGCCTCCTTCTTTCCCGCCCAGCTGGCCTGCGCGATCCGCGGCGACCCCGGCCGCCTCCGCCAAGTCCTCCTCAACCTGCTCGGCAACGCCATCAAGTTCACCGACAAGGGCGAAGTCATCGTCACCGTCACCTGCGAAAACGAAAGCGCCACCGACGTGCGGCTACACTTCGAGATCACCGACACCGGCCCCGGCATCGACGCCGAAACCCAGACACGCCTCTTTCAGCCTTTTATCCAAGCCGATGGTTCGACCACGCGCAAACATGGCGGCACCGGCCTCGGCCTCGCCATCGCCAAACAGATTATTCAGCTCATGCAGGGCGAAATCGGCGTTCGCAGCACCCCCGGTCAAGGCGCCACGTTCTGGTTCACCGTAAACCTCGAAAAACAACCAGCCGACAAACTCCAAAACAAGAAACTCGCCTCTCCCGGCGCCCTGCAAGGCCGCCACGCCCTCATCGTCGATGACAACGCCACCAACCGCAAAATCCTCCAGAACTACTGTGCCGACTGGGGCCTGCGTTGCGAAACCGCTGCCACCGCCGCCGACGCTCTCACCGCCCTCCGCCAAGCCGCACGCACAGATCCCTTCCAACTCGTGCTGACCGATTATCAAATGCCCGAGATCGATGGCCTCATGCTCGGCCGCGAAATCCTTAAAGACGAAGCAATCCCCCCGGTGCACACCCTTCTCCTCACCTCCTGGGATCGCCGCTTTAATCCGGAGGAATTGTCGGGCAACAACATCGCCCACATGCTCGTCAAACCGCTTCGCCAGCAAGATCTGCTCGATGCACTGCTCGGCAGCATCCCCGCCGAAAATCATTCGCCCGCCACAGCGAAAAACACACCGTCAGGCGCGCGCTCACGAGCGCTAAACGATATCGCCAAACCAGCCCCCACCGCTTCCCTCTCGGTGCTGATCGCCGAAGACAATATCGTCAACCAACGCGTTGCCGCGCTCCAACTCCAACGGCTCGGCCACAAAGTCGAAATCGCCGCCAACGGCCTCGAAGTCCTCAAGGCGCTGGAAAGCCGTCGCTTTGACGTCATCCTCATGGATTGCCAAATGCCCGAGCTCGACGGCTACGAAGCCACCCGCCGCATCCGCCAAAATCCCGCGCATGCCAACTTAAGTATCATCGCCATGACCGCCAATGCCATGCAGGGCGACCGCGACCGCTGCCTCGCCGCCGGCATGGATGACTACGTCAGCAAACCCACCCGCCCCATCGACATCCAAGCCGCCCTCGATCGCTGCAAAATCGCCCGACACGCCTAAATTTTACTCGCCTCGTCGCTCGTAAGCGTCCCGTCCGAGCTCAGGTCCAGTGAGATGCCGCTCAAGCGCACCTTCTGCTGAACCGTTAGAGAAGAAGCCCCGGAGAACACCTGTTTTATTTCTTCATGCCCATTTTCCTGCACGCGTCAGCCCGGTTTCGGCTAGGCTGGCGACGACTCATCTTGTTGATTGTCTGCTTCGGCTGCGCGTTCGCCCACGCCGTCGATCCAGCCGTCGAACCTGCGGCTGAAAACACGACAACTGAGTTCAAAACAATCACCGATCTAAAAGAACTCGGCGAAATTCAAGGACCTGAGCGAGATCAGCCTCACCCGGTGCGCTTAATCCTAGACGTGGATCTTAGCGACCCGACATGGAAACTGGTGGTCGGACGCAATGAGGGAATGACCTATGCGTTTAACGGCGACACTCCGGCCCCCGTGCAAGCCGATCAACGTTATCTCCTCGAAGGGATGATAAAGCCTTCCGAACGCCGCACACTGGCTCATCTCCGTCTGACCAAGTTGCCCTCCACGCCGCCGTTGCCAACGATTGATCTGGTGGGCAAGCCCTTCAACTTAAACGAATACGAAGGCCAGCGCCCCCGCGTGCGCATCGAGGGTTATGTGGATTACCAATACGTTCTTGATCCCACCCACATGTGCCTAGTGATCTTGCATGACAGATTTTTTTTTCACTGCGCCATAGCGGCGACAAAAGACGATTTTCCTGACTTACGTAACAAGCTCATCCGCTTTGAGGGACTCCTCACCGTTCGGAAGAAACAAGGTAATCGAACACCCAAGCTCGACATTTACGGACAAAACTCACCGCACTATCTGGTGTTGGGCGACATTCAGGATGCCCCCTTGTTCAAAGTGAAGCGCACCCCGATCGAGCAACTGCCCAAGTTTCTCGACACCAAGCTGGTTAAAATCACGGGTACGCTCTGCCCTAGCGAGTTAGGGACTTACGCTTTGCTCCGCGACGACACGGGTCTGGTGAAAGTACTGACCAGCCAAGCCCAAAACAGGAGGCTTGGCGAACGCATCGACGCGATCGGCACCCCCCGCCGGATCGACGGTGAAATCACGCTGTGCGACGGACTGATCCGCAGCAGTGATCTTTCGAGCGTCCCCGGCGAAACAACCTCCACCACGCTGCGCATCGCCGATCTCGTGCTCAATCTTCCCCCGAAAGCGGCGGCTCAAGGTCAGCCGGTCAAAATCACCGGCGTCGTCACTTGGTCAGACCCCGTCAGCAACTACCTCTATGTGCAAGACGCCAGTGTCGGCATCCGCGTCCAGCTCGGTCCGGGAATACAGGCCTCCGACTACCGCTTTCTGCGGTTTATCGAAATCGACGGCATCACCACGATGGGGAAATTCACCCCGGAAATCATCGCCACTAAAATCAAAATCCTCGATTGGAGCCGGACCCCCACGACACGCTCCGTCACCTATCAACAAGTCTTGGGCGGAGCCGAGGCCGGACAATGGGTTGAGATGCAAGGCTACATTCGAGATGTCACCCATACCGAAAAGGAAACACTCCTGACCATCGCCACCAGCGCAGGTGAATTCGTCACCCGCATGCCCCTCTTCAAACACCTCACCTCCATCGTGGGGGCCCACATTGTTTTACGTGGGGTCTGTGAGGTCGAAGCCAACGACCGCGGTGAATTTAAGCGCTTTTCCATGCTGGTCTCTGCGGATGAATTCCTCCTCTTTCGCGAGGCTGCGCCACCCGATCCTTTCGACGCCACCGAACGCGACCTACAAAGCCTGCGGAAATTCAACCCGCTGCAATCACTCATCCGCCGCATTCGCGTCACCGGACAGGTCGTGCATCAAGTGCCCGGCCGCTACCTCTACGTCCAAGACCGCACCTCCGGCTTGCTCGCACTCACCCGCGGCACCGAACCACTCAACCCTGGCGATCACGTCGAACTCGTCGGCATCTTCGGACGCGAGGGCAACCGCCCCATCCTGCGCGATACGATTTTCCGACGGACTGGCAAAAACGACCCCATCGCCCCCACCCTCCTGACGCCCGCCGAGGTCACTGCCGAATACCTCGACGGCGGTCTGGTGCAGACGACTGGCCAGCTGCTTGAATCCAACCGCCGCGGCGAGGGCGTTCATCTGCTTATTCAGGCCGCATATGGCTCCTTCGAAGCCATCTTAGAAAAAGAAACCCAAAAGACCTTCCCCGTTGGCGTCAAACTCCGCCTCACCGGCGTCTATCAAATCGAGTACGACGAATACCGCCAACCCCGCGGCTTCCACCTGCTTCTGCGCTCCCCCGACGATCTCGTGGTGCTCGCCGCGCCCAATTGGTGGACCGCCGGCCGCGCCCTCTCCGCCGCTGGACTACTCTTTGCCGGCATCCTCCTTGTTATGGGCTGGGTCACCATCCTGCGCCGCCGCGTCCGCCAACAAACCGCGCAAATCCGCGACCAATTAAGAAAAGAAGCGCTGCTCCAAGTTCGCTACCGCGCCATCATCGACAACGCCAGCGACTTCATCTTCACCCTCGACGACCAAGGCCTCATCTCCTCCTTCAACCCCGCTGGTGAACGCCTGACCGGCCTCGCCCAAGCCCGGGCGCTCGGCCAACCCTTTTCCGCGCTCCTCAGCCCCGAAGCCGCGCAGGATACCCTGCCGTTCTTGGCCCTACAGTCCGAAAACGAACCAGCCCTCACCTGTCAAACCCGGCTAAAAACCGCCGACAACCGCGTCACCTGGATCGAAATCTGCGCCCGCGCCTATCGCGAATCAGAACAACACTGCGGCATCCTCGCCGTCGCCCGCGACATCTCCGACCGCAAACACATCGAAGAGGAACTCCGCCGCGCTCGCGACGCCGCCGAAGCCAACACCCGCGCCAAGTCCGCCTTCTTGGCCAACATGAGCCACGAGATCCGCACCCCCATGAACGGCGTCATCGGCATGACCAACCTTCTCCTCGATACACCGCTCGCCACCGAGCAGCGCGACTTCGCCGAG
>Ga0105048_10009646_pt1 | contig 15324 bp, 12 predicted proteins | sample MAT05_FD_78382 | JGI IMG/M metagenome (GOLD analysis project Ga0105048, IMG submission 78382) | Freshwater microbial communities from Lake Fryxell liftoff mats and glacier meltwater in Antarctica - MAT-05 | ecosystem: Environmental > Aquatic > Freshwater > Ice > Liftoff microbial mat | place... | reverse complement strand
TAGCAGCACTGGTCGGCGAAGCAGCCACGGTGAAACGTGTACTGCCTGTTGTGCCAGAAAATGAAGCCTTAAAAATGCGTATAGAAGCATTGGCAAGCGCTGACATCTATACGATCGCTCGTAGCGCTTCTGACAAAGAAACCCGCAAATCGCGTCTCGAAGAGATCAAAAGCGAGACTATGGCTAAGGTGCTCGAAGAGTTTGGAGAAGAAACTATGGCAGAATGGAAACTGGCTGCTGAACGCTACTTTGACAAGCTTAAAAAGCATGTCATTCGTGACATGGTTTTGACCGATAGCAAGCGCCTTGATGGGCGTAAGTTCGATGAGATCCGCAACATCTGGTGCGAAGTAAACTATCTTCCTTCTGCACACGGCTCGGCTCTTTTCACCCGTGGCGAAACGCAATCACTTACTTCGCTTACCCTTGGTACAAAGCAAGACAAAGCGCTGATTGATATTGCACTCGACCCACACGATGAGAAATTCCTGCTACATTATAACTTCCCACCCTACTCTACCGGTGAGGTGAAGCCGATGCGCGGTCCTGGTCGCCGTGAGGTAGGTCACGCTAATTTGGCTGGTCGTTCTATCCGCAAGGTTTTTCCAGCTAATTTTGCCTATACCGTGCGTGTAGTGTCTGATATCTTAGAATCAAATGGTTCTTCTTCCATGGCTACCGTTTGTGCAGGTTCACTTGCGCTAATGGATGGCGGTGTGCCACTTACCGCACCTGTAGCCGGTATTGCCATGGGTGCTATTGCCGACGAAAAAGGCCGCATCGCAATTCTTTCTGACATTCTTGGTGACGAGGATGCCTTGGGCGATATGGACTTCAAAGTGACTGGCACGGCCAAAGGTATTTGCGGCACGCAGATGGATATCAAGATCGACGGGATGCCTTACGAAATGCTTACTAAGGCACTTTTGCAAGCTCGCGCAGGACGTATTCATATTCTTGGCGAGATGGCCAAAGCAATTGCTGTGCCCCGTGAAGACCTCAAACCACACGCCCCTAGGGTGGTAGAGTTCCGAATCGAGCGTGACTATATTGGTGCTGTGATCGGGCCTGGCGGTAAGATCATTCAGGAAATGCAGCGCCAAACTGGCACAACCATCAGCATCGAAGAAGACGAAAAAGGTGGTATCGTAGCCATCTTTGGCCCAAATAAGGAGGCGCTTGATGCAGCATATGGCCGCATTCAGCAAATCGTGTTTATGCCTGAAGTCGGTTCGATATTCGAAGGCGAAGTAGAGGAACTCGCTGAATATGGCGCATTTATCAAATTCAAAGGCAAAACGGGCTTGCTGCACGTGTCTGAATATGACCACCGTCGCATCGAGAATATTGCCGATGTACTGAAGGTGGGTGAAACAGTCAAGTTCAAGATACTGGACGTAGATCCAAAAACGGGCAAGATGAAACTCTCGCGCCGTGCCATCGTAGCCAAGCCTGATGGCACCATGCCAACAGACGAAGAGAACGACGCTCGCGCCAACCGTGGTGGGGGAGGTGACCGTGGAGGTGATCGCCGAGGCGGCGGTGGTGGTGGTGGAGATCGTCGCGGCGGCGGCGGTGATGATCGCCGAGGTGGTGGTGGTGGTGGATTTGGCGGAGGAAGAGGCCGATAATCAGCAACTAAGACCGGGCAAATTTAAATTCCCGATCAAAGCAAGGATATTAACCCCGTTGAGCGTGTACGCTTGACGGGGTTTTTGTTTAATGCTTACTGCTAATTTATGATGGTGATTACTAAAACATACTTATTCAACAACTTAACATGCCGATTGTCGCTGGATTTCGCAGGGCGTGATCGAGTTTACCGTTGGTAACCGCGCTCGCTCGCTGGGTTTTGGTGATGGTACTTGCGATCGGTTTGGCACACTTACTTTGGCCAACGGAGATTCTTATTGGATTCGTTTGAGACAATAACTCGTCTGAAAAGGAGTATTACACTTTTTGAGCCCGCTCAGGCAAACGCCTTGGTCGCAACAAGTTTAATACTCCTTTTTCATTTGGACTCATTCAAAGTCCAAAGATAATCCAGGTGCGAGATGTCCGTTTTATCTGTCAATTTCACAGTAGCATAGCGATTAATGAACTCCCGAACTGAGCCCGCATCACGCTCAAAATCCCCCTTGAACCATTTAAAAATCTCGGAGATCTTAGCTTTTTCAGCCGTAATCTGATTGCGAACAGGGTCGTTGACAAAGCCGCGCATGCTATTATCTAGCTGACTTTCAAGGCGTTCAGCAGTAAAAGCCTCGTTGCGCAGACGTGGACACGAGTATGAAGCGCAGTTAACTGCGGCGTGTATACGGGCATCTTTAAACACCGGGCGCAAGATATTATGCTCAATATTGTTTAAATCGTAGGTATAGCCCTGGATTTTAATGAATTTGATATCCCACACTGAGTTGACAAAAGCAAGGCCGCGTTTGATGTCTTTGATGCTCTCTGTGGGGTAGTTCCGTACGATGAGCTGAACGGTATAGGCATTGTAGGCATTGATCCAATAGGCCATTTGCTCTTGACGCGTCCAGTTTTTGTCGCTTGGATGCGAAGTTTCAAGCAGGTGGAGATAGCGATTGAGTTCGGCACTATCGCGGATAAAGCCTTTGTAGTTGACAAATCCATCGGTATCAACGTATTTTTTTACCAATCCATCCCAAATTTCATGCGTGACCGGGCGGGAGTCTGTATTGCGTTTGATGGAGCGGCAATTGGTGCAGGTAAACCAGACCAAACCTGTAGTCAGGATCGTGAGGAAGATCAAGATTGTCTTTTTCATAGTTCGAATTGTTTTTGAAAGCGGACGGTTTGACAAGGGGATCAAGCACTAAAATTCACGGTATGTTGTAGACTAAACATCTACGGAGCACTTACAGTTTTGGTTTTCAATACTTCAATATTGATTTATAAAACCGCTTGATTTTCGTCGGCTCCGCCCCCCAACGAAACATAGAAAACGCTCCAATATTGGCCAATTGCACCCGAAGCCAACTATTGTGTTCGTACTTGCGTGCGGAAACGATTGCGTTTTTAGGAAGTATCCGCAAAGCGTATTTTTTCATAGCCTTGCGCAGAAAATCGTATTCCTCCATCACGACAAAGCGTTCGTCATAACCGTCGAACTCCTCAAAAACTTTCCGTGAAACGAAAAAAGTCTTGTCACCTCCCTGACAGCAAAGCCATGGGAAGCGAACAAAAAAAGCATTGAACTTCAGAATCAATTTTGTCGAATCAAACTGGTAGCGATAACAACCCATCACTTGTCCGGCTTCCATTTCACGTTGAATATCAGCAGCAAAAGAGGTGGGCGGGAGTGTATCTGCATGGACAAAATAGAGCACTTCGCTTTGAGCCGCGCTTGCGCCCAGATTCATTTGTACTGCCCGAGCACAGATGCCACACGTCAACACCTTTGCTCCTGCTTCTGAGGCAATTTGCGCGGTGCCATCCGTACTATTGCTGTCTATTACAAGTATTTCGGATAGTGCGTGCTCACCATATTCACGCAAATAGCCAACTAACCGACCAATATTGGCTGATTCATTCAAGGTCGGGATAATGATGGAGAATTTGAACATTGAGCTAGTGATCCAGGATCATTTTAGTATGCGGAATGCCATCTTCCAAGTATTCTTCTCCAGTGGATTGGAAGCCAAAGCCTTCGTAAAATTTCAGTAGATAGGTTTGGGCACCAATTTTAATTACCTGATTCCCAAAAAGTTGTCGACACATTTTTATACTTTCTGCCATTAAAACTTTACCAACCCCCGTGCCCCGTGCAGTTGGAGCACTCACCACCCGACCAATAGATACGTAGTCATCGTATGCGACGCCCATGGGCAGTAGTCGAGTGTAACAGACTAGTTTCCCAGATTCATCGCGTCCCATCAGGTGCCAGCTTTGGAGGTCTTTTCCATCACAGTCTTGATATGGGCAGTTTTGCTCCACTGAAAAAACTTCCAGGCGAAGTGCCAGAATTTCATAGAGTGTATGTGGCGAAAGATCGTCGAAAGGAATACAAGTGAATGTGACCATGTACTTGGGTTTTGGCACAAATGTAAGAAACAGAAAAAAAACGGGCGGCTCGAAACTCGAGCCGCCCGTTTGGCAAACGATAAATCGTCCAATTATTTTTCTGCCGAATTACTTCGTTTTCAATGCACGTGGAATTTCGATTGAAGCGATAGGCACTGCAACTGGATTGGTAATTTCAACACCATCCATAACTGTGATGTCCCGCACACGGAGGGTGTCGCCCAACTGCATTTTAGTAATGTCAGCGTTGACCTCGTCAACTGCTTTTTCTGGTGTGGTGAGGATGCTTATTGTACGCATCCGTGGGATGAATTTGCCACCTTCTTTCACGCCTGGAGCCAAGCCCGTAAAACGCAAAGGCACGGAGGCCTTAAACTTCAAGCCAGGTACAAGTTCGAGAAAATCAACGTGCAGCACCTCATCCGAAACGGGGTGGAACTGCGTATCCTTGACGATGCACTTGTGTGTAGCACCATTAAGGGTGATTTCGACGAGCCTGAATTTAGGCGTAAAAATGAGCGGGCGAACAGCAGACGTCTCCAGTGTAAACTGAAGGGACTCGCCGCCACCGCTTTTATACATCACCGCAGGGATGTGGCCGGTGCGACGGATTTTTGTTGCTTCTACTTTGCCGGAAGATTCTTTCCGATGACCCTGCAATGCAATGATTTCCATTGTGTTGTGCGCTAAAATGTGATATTACTTTCAAAAATGCCCGCAAAGGTAGAAAAATGAAGGGCTAATTTCCAAGGTAGTTTGAAAAAAAATAGGAACTTCTGGACTTATTTTAAACTCCACACCATAACACCATCGCGGGAACGCTTCGTTTTTTTGACTTTGCCTTGAATTTCCAGCTCCAACAACTTGCTCTGAACAGACCCAAAATCCATCCCAGTGTCTTTTGCAATGCCCTCTACGGTACGAAAAGCGAACTTGGAAGATTGAAGCATGCCCAAAACTTTTTGCTCATCGCTTAAAACTATCGCAGCGGATTTAGGCGTATCGCCAACTTTGAAAGATTCAAACTCTGAACTATTCCCAAGCCCAGGAATGAGTACAACTGGCGTGTCTGTTTCAGAAGGGTCAGAGTTTTGGGAAACCAAGACATCTGTTGTTTCGGCCAGATCTTTTTGTTTTTGTTGGACTTCCTTTATTTCCTGGAGGAGTTTATCGCCCAAGGTTTGCAGGAATTTAGAAGAAAAAATGGCTGCAATGGTGCAAAAACCAAAGAAAACAAAGTGAGAAACCGCATTGCCTTCCAGACATTCTTTCATCAACTCGCTGGAGACCGTTTTCAAAAAAAGCGGAACGGTGGCGGCGGCAGTAAGTCCCAATAAGATCGATTTGCCCAAACCGGCCTCATTGGTTTTCTCCATGTAATAATTGGCTGTGCCGCCTAACAGGCCTGCAGCTACGATTAGGCTGACTAGAATGATTATACCCATTGGAATTAGCGTTTTGTTCGGCCAAAAATAATGTTTTAAGCTATCTTTAGTACCGTTAAAATAACAATCATAACATTTTCACGTCTTCCAACTTCACATGTACTGTCCGTTTTTGTGTAGTCCGAGTTGCAATATCGCTATCTGAACCTTCCAGACGCAGCACACCTCGTGGACACACTGTGGCGCAAATGCCGCAGCCTACACAACTCGACCGCACCACATCTTGCCCTTGTTGGGCATAAGCCCGCACGTCGATTCCCATTTCGCAATGCGTGGAGCAATTTCCGCAACTTATGCACTGTCCGCCATTGGTCGTAATTCTGAATTTAGAAAATTTATTTTGCCATAAACCTAGCCATGCCGCCATCGGGCATCCGAAACGACACCAAACGCGGCTTCCCATAAGTGGATAAAAGCCAACGCCTACGACTCCACTGAATACGGAGCCGATCAAAAAGGAATAACTTTTGTAAAAGCCCTCAGAGGCACTGCCAAGCACCCCTCTACCCGTCATTACGTTAATCCACAATAAAGCGGTCATGCCGAATGCAAAGACGAGTACGGAGTGAATCATCCAGCGCTCTATTTTCCAGGCTTTCAAGGATTTATCTGACAAATGTCGGAATGGATCACCTGCGGTTTCGGCTAGGCCACCGCAGCCGCAAACCCAGGAACAGTACCATCTTTTTCCAAAAAAGTAAGTCAAAATGGGCGTACCGACAAAGAACATAGCCAGTCCGAACAAGAAGAACCAGGTGCCAATTGAAGTCTGAGATTGCCAGCTCCAGGTATCTGGTGAAGCATTGCTGTACGAAAGCGGCCAAAAATAGGTGAAGTACAATTCAGGTTGCTGGAAACGCAAGAGAATACCCGGAATCAGGAAGGAAAAGCCCAATTGAAAGAACATCACCGACACTGTACGCACCAATTGATAGCGGCTGTGGCGGTATTTGAAAATGAATCGAACGCCCATGACCAGCACCAATATGGTATAAAATGATCCATATACAAACCACTGATCCGCTGCTTTATGCCGAAAGACCTGACTAAATGGATCAAATAACTGGATCAAACCAGCCATATACTGGGGCAACCAATACAAACAGACGTAAAACTCCGTCAGTACAATACCGACCAACCATCCCCATATCCCTCGGGCAGATAAACTACGCAACCAGACCGCCAAGGAGTTGGTGTTTTTACTAAAATCTGCCTGTTCATCGCGCAGAAAAAGCCATAATCCTGTAATCACAACGAAAAAAGCCAACAGGGTCAGTGGTTCGGCAGGTAGGCCATGGTTCCTTAATCCTTCATATAGAATGTACGGAACAGAAATGCCCAATAGCACCAAACCCAGCTTTTGTAACGGCGTGGTAAGCATGGGATTCGGATTGGCCAGCGAGATACTTTTCATAATATAGGGTCAATTAGCGAGAAATTTCAACGCGGCACGCAGTCCTCGTTTTTGTTTGAGAATCAAATTTTTACCGGTTTGTTGATTATAAATTTCAACCAAATCAGTTTCATGTTGCTTTGAAAATTCGGGATCAAAATTGGCAAGGCCGAGCTGCTGCAACACCGTTTCAATGTGTGCCTCTTCCCGAATCCATTTTTCGCAAACCTCGTGTCGGTAGCGAACACCCATGAGGTTGAACCCGACCACTTTACCAGATGCAGCTTCATAATTAATCCGGACGCTCTTTTTGCCCTCGGCATGTTCCCAGTAGATGGAAGCCTGATTTTCAGGAAGTTGCGCACGAATATCACCATATACCTGATACTCAATATCAAAGAATTTGGCAGAGTTGAACCAGATGCCGGGGTTGTAAGGCTTTCGGCTTTGGGCGGGCGATGGCCGGTTTGGCATCAGGGGCTGGTTTTGAGTACCCAAGTCTGCAACCAGGTTATAGGCCGCCGTTTCACCCATCATTCGGCCTATGTACCAGACCGCTTCGATGGCCCGGCGATCCGGGAGGGACTGGCGGAGCTCGACACAATCCCCGATAGCAAATACATCAGGAAAATTTGTTTGAAGATATTCGTTGACCAAAATACCACGATTGGTCTCCAACTCCGTGTTTTTTAAAAAGCCGATATTCGGACTGACGCCTACGGTGAGGCCTACAAATCCGCAGGGGATGGTTTGACCGCTACTGGTCAAGGTTGCTACACACTTTTTCCCTGCTTCATCCGCCATAATTTCTTTCAATTCCGTTCCTAGCTGCAGATCAATATGATGTTCCCGAATGTGGCGGGAAACCATATCAGACTCTTCCGGCGGCAAAATATTATTCCAGAAAGCGCTTTCCCGCACCAAAAACGTAACCGGAATTTTGCGAGAATGAAACATTTCAGCCATTTCGATGCCAATCAAACCTCCCCCCACAATCACGGCTCTTCCTCCCTCAAGTGCTGCCGAATGCCGTTCCATGGCCTCCAAATCCTGCAAATGGTAGAGTCCATGCACGCCATCCAAGTCCTGACCTGGCCAGCCGAATTTGTTAGACTGGGAGCCAAGCGCGATCACGAGTTTGTCGTAGGAGAGGGTTTCTCCAGTTGTGCTGATTAGTTTTTTAGCTTGAAAATCAACCTGTTGAATACGCGCTCGAACCCGTTGGATGCGGTTTTTTTCCCAAAACCAAGGTTCGTATGGCATAGTATCTCGCAACCGCATGTGCCCCATGTAGATATACATCAGTGCTGTGCGGCTGAAAAACTCATCCGATTCGTCTGATACGAGTGTGATATCGTGGTCGCTGAGTTTGCGAAGGAAACGGGCGCAGGTGACGCCACTAATACCGTTTCCAAGGATGACAATGTGCATAGAGTAAGGATGGATTGTTTTCGCGCTTTAAGGAACGGGTAATAATCGACTTTAGATTTTGAGCGAGTACAAGAAAGTGCGGTACGCCGTTTTAACATATTTTAGGTGTGCCACACGCTGACGAACACGCGCTGGATTTTCGATCCTAAAGATAGTGGAGGTTTGATTTGGAACTGGGTGAAAGTGCCGTAAAGATTTACAAATTGTCTTTTGGGGGACTATGCGGCTAACCGGACAAAGTAGAACTAAATATCGATGAAATAACAATCCTAAATCAAATCCCGCAGCACAACTCGCTTTTTCATGACCTTTCCATCGCGTTTTATCGTGATTTTCACCAGTTTTCCTGGCTTTTTTTGAAGCAAAGCTTGTAGGGTAGACAAGGTTTGAAAGCTGGCAGCCATCCAGCCAATTCGTAAAATTCGATCCCCAGCATGAATACCTGCTTCATCGGCAGGAGAGCCAGGGAGTACGTTGAGTACCGAAAAATAATTGAGGCTTTGACCCGAGGCAATAATACTGAGCCCACTGCGGTCGTACACGAATTCTTTCAAATAAAGTTTCGTGGGTTTGAGCCAGAGTTTCTCCCCTTGATAATCAATGACCAAAATGAAACGGTTTAAAATGGTGTTGCCAATCAATCCATTGCGACCGTTTAAATAATTTATGTCTTGGGTGGTATCCACTGCTTGAAAATAAGTGAGGATATTATTTTGGGCAAAAACCCCTAACTCCAGCCCGGCTGTTCGCCCCACATAACCTTCCAAATAACCACCCAGCCCCATGCCGATATTGGTCGGAATGGCATTAGCCGAAGGCTGAATGAGTGGATGCGTATTTGTAAAAAGCATAAGCGACAAACCAGCGCCGGTGTCCAGTAAAAGCTTCAGCGGCGAGGTGGTATCAGCACGCAGTTGAGCTTGTGTGTTGAGGTATATCTTGTTGCGGTATATCTCTATAGGAAGGGGTTCGAACCCTTCTTGAGCCATTTTGTACGAACCGCGTTCATAAAGCGAGATTACACGCCTTTGATAATTGATTTTGATGAGATAACGAGAAAAAACACGGCCAGCCAAAATACCATGTACCGCCACTCCAGCATATTCTTCAAACCGAAAATAATCTTCTTTAAGCACTAAGATATCCTCGTTGGCTGCTATGATATCCTTGTCAGAGATCTTTAGCTTGATGTTGCGAGCGAGGTAAGCCACGAGTTCACCCCTGAGATCCGAACCCTTTACTCGAAACTCACGGTCGTAGCGCACATGAAGTAAGTCACTGATTTCGCGTTTGGACAGAATGGTGTGTTCGGCGCCAGTATCAAAGATAAATTTCAGGGGCAAAGGGCCGTTGAAATCGATATTTAGAATGATAAAATTATTGATATACTCAAAGGGAATTTCAGCATGCCTAATGACTCCGGGCAAAGAAAAACCACTTTGGGCGCCGATTGGATACGCCGCCAAACCAAAGGCCAGCAATATGATTACTACGGTTTTTGTTTTCATAGCTATAGACATCTGCCTGCCGAAAGGCTTGAATTTGCCAGAGCGAAGGACGGATAGAAGTGCCACTTTTCCAAATTAGATCCCGACTTTGATCTTACCTCAATTTTAAAAACAGGTAGATAAAGCGATTGCTTTGGGTTTAACGAGTTTTCTACCTTTGCCCCACAAAATCCTTGTTTAGGAGCGGGTAAATATTAACTTGTTACTTAAACTTTGGCATAAACAAATCACCACTCAAACAAATAAACAACTACAATGAAAGTAGCCGTAGTCGGCGCCACCGGATTGGTCGGCACCAAAATGTTGCAAATTCTGGAAGAGCGCAACTTCCCCATTTCGCAACTGCTGCCCGTAGCCTCTGAGCGCTCTGTAGGAAAAACCGTCAAATTTCGGGGCAAACGGTACAAAATCATCAGCATGGATGATGCTGTAGGCAAAAAACCTGACGTTGCCATATTCTCTGCCGGGGGAAGTGTTTCCAAAGAATGGGCGCCTCGTTTTGCTGATCGTGGCACCGTGGTCATCGACAATTCTTCGGCTTGGCGCATGGATCCTGAAAAGAAACTCATTGTGCCGGAGGTGAATGCTGATGTACTGACCAATAAAGACAAGATCATTGCAAATCCAAACTGCTCTACCATTCAGATGGTGGTGGCACTCAAACCTTTGCACGATAAATATGGCATAAAGCGCATTGTGGTAAGCACCTATCAGTCTGTTACCGGAACCGGCGTAAAAGCGGTGGAGCAATTGATGAACGAGCGCAAAGGCAAGACTGGCGAGCGGGCTTATCCCTACCAAATTGACCTCAATGTTTTGCCTCATATTGATGTGTTTACCGAGAATGGCTACACCAAAGAAGAAATGAAAATGGTGAATGAGACCAAAAAGATCATGGGCGACGACCGTATTCGGGTCACCGCAACAACCGTACGTGTGCCCGTTATCGGCGGACACTCGGAGTCTGTAAACGTGGAGTTCGAACGGGCCTTTGACCTGGCCGAAGTACGAAACCTGCTTGAAAATGCGCCTGGTGTAGTCGTTGTAGACAATCCAGCCGAATTGCAATACCCGATGCCCTTGATGGCACACGATAAAGACGAGGTTTTTGTGGGACGCCTGCGTAGAGACGAAACCCAACCGAATACCCTGAATATGTGGATTGTGAGCGACAACCTTCGAAAAGGAGCTGCCACAAATGCTATTCAAATTGCGGAATACCTGATTTCAGTAGGTATTTTAAAGATAAGAAACGGCTAAATGAGAAAAAAACGATAACAACAGTCTAATTTTGCCACCCGAAAGTATAAAGTACATTTTTGGTAGATATTCCCCCTGCCACCTCCAAACGCTGTACTACAACCGTAACCCGTGTATCGTGTACCGTTAACCTTAACCCGTGAATCGTGTACCGTGAACCGACAACAGTAGATTTATGAAGAACAAGTTAGTCATTTGGGGCACTAATGCCGAAAACGAGAAATTCCTGATCGCACTTGAACTGCAGGCAGAAACCAGCAAGGTGATGCTACACATGTTCCCGGAAGCCATTGCAGACGAAGAATTCGTGCAAAAAATGATGCAAGACTGGCGCGAAGACAAAGCAGAAGTGGCCTTCCCAGAAGGTGTGCAGACTACTGAACGTGAGCTCAGTGTCACAGACGGCTTATTGCCTGAAAACATTAAAGCGGATCGCGCCGACCTCGTGCAACGTGCACAAACAGAGTGGCATTTTGCGGTGCTTTCTGCCAAGCTTCATGCTGCATATCGACAAGAATTGGCCGAATTCAAGGAAAAAGTGGCCACTATGTCTACCTATGACAACAAAATCTTTACCAATCTTCGGTCTTTTTGGGACAAGGTACAGAACCAGAGCCGCGAACGAAATCTATATCGCCAGCATGCAGACGAACTGCGCGATGGCATAAATGAGCTTTTTGAAACCCTGAAAGAGGTGCGTAAGCGCGTGAATTCCGAATTCAACGAGGCATCTCAGTCGGTTTACGAGGGATTTAACAAGGCCCTCGAAGAAATCGAAGCCCTTATTGCTTCAGGTGGTTCCAAGTTCAATACCGTCTTTGACGAACTTAAAAAAATGCAGCGCGAGTATCACCACACGCGCATGAGCAATGAACACCGTAACAAACTTTGGGACCGCCTGGATGTTGCTTTCAAAAAAGCTAAAGAGCGCAAATTTGGCCCGGCAGCCAATGAGGGAACCATTGCTGGCCGGCACGACAAACGTTTGAGCGCACTCGAAGACGCCATCAAACGCCTTGAAGAAAGTCTTTATCGCGACGATGAAGAGCTCGTATTCCAGCGCAAGAAAGTGAATACTTCAGAGGGCCAACTGGAAGCCCAAATCCGCGGCGCAAAAATAAAAATGATCGAAGAGCGCGCCAATGGCAAGCGTGAAAGACTGGCCGAGCTGACCAAAGCCCGCAACGATGTACAGCGTCAAGCCAGCACTGCGCACGAAAAAGAAGCACGCATTGCCGCCAAGGAGGCAGAGCGCCAACAAGTAGAAACTAAAAAAGCGGCCATCAAATCAGAAATTGAGGCCGAAACCCACGCTAAAGCCACCGCCGCCGCAGGCGCTCCACCCGCTGAAAAAGAGGAAAGTCTTTTTGAGGCCGCCTCCAATCTTTTGGGTGATGTATTACTTGACGCACTCGATACCGCCAGAGCGGTGGCTAGTGTCGCGGCAGAAAAAGCGGAAGAAGCCTTTGGACAAGCCGTAGAGCGCGCCGAAGAGGCCCTGGAATCCTTAAAGAAAGAGGATAGTCCTGCGGCAGAAGAATCCGCTCCCGTAGCCGCGAATGATACCATCATTATTGATGACGTAGTGCATAAATCGGCGGAAGAAGATCCTGCCGCACTGGAGTCGATTGTGGCAGCAGATGCCCCAGCAGTGGAAGAAGCACCAGCCGAAAAGCCCAAGCGTGCTCCAAAAAAGAAAGCTGACGCCTGAGTAAGGAACGCGACAATCGTAACGTAGTCATTTTAGGTCAGCCATTTTTTCATCAGACAAGCCTATTTTTCTGCGAATAGTGATGCTAATTAATAAAAAATAGGGGCCGTATGATGGAACAAAGGGAGGCATCAAATGACTACGTTATTGTTGTCGCGTTCCTAAAAGTTTTTTTGACGATAAAATAAAGCGAGCCGCTTCCTGATGTTTGGGAGGCGGCTCGTTGTGTTTTAGTCCATGGCAGTAAATCTGAAAGTAGGGTTCAATCCCCTTCTTCCAATTCAAGATAATAAGCACCCTTATAATTGCCAGCTTAGCCCATTCCGCCAGGCATAGGTCTCGGCGGGTGCTCCCTTGGGCAGGTTCTTGTCTATCCCATATTCAAAATCTATGGTAAAGGCCAGTTTTTTGGTCAAATCTACCTTCATCAACCACTCGGCGCTTAAGCGGTAATTGCGGATGAGACCCAACACCGGTTGCCAGTAAGTTGTCTGGATAAGCACCATCTTTTTGTTGGGTCGAAACGTAGTAGAGATATAATTGCTGGAACGGTGCCAGCTGGAGGGCTCAAACGGCTTCGTAAAACGATTATGCTCCCAAAGCCATGCCGCGCCGAGGTAGATGCGCTGTCGGCCATTTTTTGATTTCAGCAATCGCCAGCGCGCGCCCGTGCCGAATAAATTGCGTTGTTCGAGCAATTGTATCGGGCTGGTTTGCACTTGTGTAAATGCCTCCCAGGTCCAGGTTTTGCTCAGTTTGTAATTGTAGCGCAAGTGTGCAAAAGCCTGCCGGGCAAAATCTTGATTGCCTGCTCTGAGCAGGTTCACATTTAACAACAAAAGCGTCAGGTGTGGGTCGGCTTTGTACTGCACTTTGACCTGTGCCTGCAATTGTAGGCTCTGTTGTTGCACTTTTGCCAACGACACGCCGCCGCGCAGATGGCCATACCAGCGGGTGCTGTCGTTGGTGCCCGTGATGCGCTGCTCTTCGATGTTGACAACTTGGGAGAGGAGGGTGTGGGAGGCTACTGCGCTCCAAAACAGAGAAAAAAGCAAGATCCGTTTCATAGCAGGCCGAAAGGTACGTTTTATAGCGAAACTTGCCCCGCTCCTTAGGGTTGAAATGGCGCAGGAGAATGGCTAAAGCCTTATATGCTGTGTCCTCATTGACTCTCTAAATTCGGTTTGGAACAATGGTCGGTACTTTAAGTGGCACACCCACATTCCAGCGCTCGTTCTTCCAAGCCTTCTGCTCTTCCCGAGTCAAAAAAGTCCAGGCTACGATCCTGCTGGTTTTGTTCCCTTGTCCCATCGGAATCGTTTGCACATCCTCGGCTTTTGCTTTTCTGAGTTCGTCATAAATGCCTTGCAGGTGTGATTTTTTGGCGATAATGGAAGAAAACCAACAAACAGAAGTTGTAAATTGTCTGCTCAGCCGAACCATGGATCGAACGAATTTTTCTTCGCCTCCATCGCACCAAAGTTCAGCGTTTTGTCCGCCAAAATTTTGAACAACCGTGCTGACTTCTTCCTTCGCCAAGTTGCTCAATTTGCGAAGCGTTTCTGCTTGGGCATCTTCCAAAGAAGCATGAAAAGGCGGATTACAAACCACCAGATCAATGATTTCATCCTTTTGAATTACGCTGTAAAAGATATCGGCTGGATTAGATTGCAACCTGCATTCGATCGCGCCTTTCAAATTGGGATTCGAGTCAATGATTTTTTGGGCAGATTCAAGCGCAATTGGGTCAATATCGGATCCAATGAAGCGCCATCCGTATTCATGATGCCCAATAATCGGATAAATGCAATTGGCGCCAAGCCCAATATCCAGGCAAGTGATCTTGTTGCCCGTGGGGACTTTACCATAGTTGTGCTCCGCCAAAAGTCCTGCAATGTGGTGCATATAATCTGCCCGGCCGGGGATTGGCGGACATAAATAACCTGCTGGAATATCCCAGTATTGGAGGTCATAATACTGCTTCAACAAAGCAGTATTCAGCATTTTCACCGCCTCCGGGTTGGCAAAATCTATGGACTCGTCATTGTAAATATTCAGTTTTACAAAGGGGCCAAGTTCCGGGCAACGCTGAATCAGCAATTTAAAATCGTAGCGTTCGCGGTGTCGGTTGCGGGGGTGAAGGCGGGTTTTTTCTGTGGGGTGGGTGTTTTTTATTGGGAGCATGGAAATTTTGCCTGAGCAGCTGCGGAGTGGAGAAAGGCGCAAAGGTAGGCAGGATGCTTCCTTGTTTAACTTCTTAATTTTCACCTGTCTGAGCGGGTATGACGAGCGAACCTCCAAATTTTACTGCTTTTTCAGAAATCTAAGCGCATGGTTTTCGCATTCATCTAGGCGGCTCGGGGATCAGGCACCGGGCCAAAAGACTCTCCCGCCGCGCTTGGGTCTTCCTGGCCTTAGCTGGGAAGCTAGTGGCAGGGGCACGAAGTCTTTGACGGTTTGTTCGACTCTTTTGAGCTGATACTTTGTTGCGCCTCAGTCATGGAGAGCCCGATACAATCCTTCGTCGCG
>Ga0105048_10009642_pt1 | contig 15328 bp, 12 predicted proteins | sample MAT05_FD_78382 | JGI IMG/M metagenome (GOLD analysis project Ga0105048, IMG submission 78382) | Freshwater microbial communities from Lake Fryxell liftoff mats and glacier meltwater in Antarctica - MAT-05 | ecosystem: Environmental > Aquatic > Freshwater > Ice > Liftoff microbial mat | place... | reverse complement strand
TCGAAGTAGCGCCTGGAGTGTGCTTCAATCGAACCAGCCTCCAAACTCCCCGTCCGTCACTTCCCCTTGGCGGGTTTGGCCTTCGCCTTGGCGGTGTTCTCCTGACCCGTCGGGCAGTCCGGGCGGAGCGGGCAGGCGGCGCAGTTGGGCAGGTCGGCGGTGCAGGTGGAGGCCGCCAGTTGCGACACCAAGTCCGTGAACTCCGGCCCCTTCGCCTTCGGGATGAAGTGTTCGAGCGTGGCCCGCGCCGCTTCCAGGTCGTCCAGGTCGTCGTCCAGGACGCCCAACCGCTGAAGGACGCGGATGGTCGGCTCATCGAGCGGCACGGCGTGCCCGCCGAGCGCACGCTGGGTGGCCCACGCGACCACGAAATCGTTCACCCCGCCCTTGAACCGGGCGAGTTGCTTGGCCGCCTGCTTCACCCCTTTCTTGGCGATGTCGCCCAGGTCGAACGAGTAAAATTCCTCGAACACCTTCTGGAGGAAATCGACGATCCGCTCGCCCTTGGCCCCGGCCTGCGGCACCGCGCGGACGGCGTCGGCCACTTCCGTGACGGAACTCACCCGCACTTCGTTCAGGTCGTGGAAGCCGGTCTTGAGCGCCGCCCACGCGGCGTCGGCGGCCTCCGGGGTCGCGCCGTCGCGGACGATGCCGTACAGCACCTCTTCCAGCACCGACCGCTCGGCGGTCGGCGCGGGCGGGGCCGGCGACTTCTTCTTGAGGACCGTTTGCACCTGCGCGAGCAGGGTCTGCTTGTTCGTGTTCGCCGCCATGCGGGTTGCTCAACGGGGGTCGGACGCGGGGGGTGGGGCGGTGCCGGTCGCGTCCCGTCGGTGGGCGGCCGCCGCATCGGTGTCTTCGTCGTCGGTGTCGGAATCTTCGTCCAAATCGTTTTCGTCTTCGTCGGCCGTTTCGTCAACCACTTCGCCGCCCGCCTCCTCCCGCCGCTTCCGCTCCTCGGCCAGAATGCGGGACACCTCGATGCTCTTCTTCGGGCCGTCGTCCAGCACGAACGTGAGCACCGGCAGGTAGCGGGTGAGCAACCGGTCGGCCAGCTTGGACTGAATGAACCCGGCCGCGTTCTGAAGTCCCTTCAGCGTCGTCCGCTGTTCGGCGTCGGTGCCCATGACGGAGACGAACACCTTGGCGTGTTGCAGGTCGCCGGCCACCTCGGCGCGGGTGACGGTGACGTTCTTCACGCGCGGGTCGCGCATCTCGAACAGGATGGTGGTGGCGGCCACCTCGCGGATGACCTCGGCCACGCGGGCCAGGCGGTGCGTTTTCATGGGAGTCCTGGGGCGGGCGTGGGCGGGGCGAACCGCCGGAGCCACTCGGTTTGTTCGGGCGTTTCGGGAACCGGGCGGCCGCGAGCGGCGGAGGCGGCACCTATGGCGATGTCCGTCGAAACGCCCAGCGCCTTCAACACGGCGACGGCGAACAGCCCGGAGCGGCCGATCCCTTGCCGGCAGTGGACGCCCACCCGCTCGCCGTTGTCGAGTTCGTCGGCGACGGTGATGACCGCCTCGGCGAAAGCGATCCGGTCAGTCGGCACGCCGCGATCCGGGACCGGCACCGGGACGAAGTGGAGACCGTGGGCGGCGCACTCCGTCGCTTCGTCCGTCAATCCTAGGTCTCGCTCCTCATCGGCTTCGAGCAAGGACACGACGACCGTGACACCGGCCCGCTGCCACCCCGCGACTTCGTCCGACAGCCAGTCGCCGCCGCGCGGCCGGGCGGAGATGGCCAGCCGGCCGGAGGTGTCGGTCGGGATGCGGTACAGGTCAGGCGTCACGAATCGGGGTCTCGTCAAGTGGGTCGGGAAATACGTTCTTCGGGATGACTTCGCGCGGGAGCGTGTTCACGTCGATTCCGCGCTCGCGCAACACTTTCAGCCTATGATGTCCGTCCAACAGGGTGCCATCTGGTCTCGCCTTTAACGCACCGACGTTGCCCGGACGGAGGGAGGCAACCAGTACGTCCGTCGCCGGTTTCCGATAGGCGTCCAACTTCGACCCGACGAGTCTGTCATCCGCGTGGAGTGGGATCAGCGGTGGTAGTGGATGACTCATTCACATTTCGACGGAAGAGGACCGTGCTGGCCGGTCGCTCCGCTCCCGGCGACGACAAGGTTGCTTGTGGTCGCCGGGAGCGGAGCGACCGGCCAGCACGAGCTTGACCCCTTGTTGAAACTCGGAAACTTGAGACCTGAAACTCGTTACAGCGTCCGCTGCTTGATCTCGATGCGGTACGCTTCGATCACGTCATCGACTTTCACGTCGTCGAAGCCGGTGATCTTCAGGCCGCACTCGAACCCTTCGCGGACGTCCTTGGCGTCGTCCTTGAACCGCTTCAGGCTGTCCAGGGCGGCCACCCGCTCGGCCGGCGGGTACACGATGGCCCCGCCGCGGATGACCCGCACCTTGGCGCTCCGCTCGATCACGCCGCTGGTGACGTAGCAGCCGGCGATGGTGCCGACCTTCGACACCTTGAACGTGTCGCGGACGATGGCCCGGCCTAGGTGGACCACTTCCTCGATGGGCTTGAGACGCCCCTCGAGCGCGGCCTTCACGTCGTCGACGAGGTTGTAGATGATCTGGTACTCGCGGAGGCTGATGCCGCGGGCACCGGCCAGCTTCAGGGCCTCGTCGTCGGCGGTCACGTTGAACCCGATGACCAAGGTGTCGGCCGGGCTGGTCAGGGCGAGGGTGATGTCGGCCTCGGAGATGGCCCCGATGCCGGCATGCAGCACCCGGCACCGCACCTCCTCGTGGACCAGCTTCTCCAACTCCTTCTTGATGGCCTCGACGGACCCGCGGGCCTCGGCCTTCAAAATCACCTTCAGTTCCGTGATCTTCTGGCGGGCGTTGGCTTCCTTCAGTTGATCCAGCGTCTTCGGTGCCATGTTGAACAAGGTCTGCTCGCGGTTCAGGTCGCGTTCCTTGTCGGCGATCTCGACGGCCTTGGTCAACTCCTCGACGAAGTAGAACGGGTCGTCGGCGTCGGGCACTTCGTCCAGACCGAAGATCTTGACGGGGGTGCTGGGGCCGGCTTCCTCGACCGGGCGGCCGAGGTCGTCGTACATGGCCCGCACGCGGCCGGAGGTGGCCCCGCACAGGATCACGTCGCCCTTGCGGAGCGTCCCCTGCTGGACCAGCAGCGTCGCCATGACGCCCCGGTCGCCGTCCATGTACGCCTCCAGGCAAGTGCCCGACGGCTTGTGGTCCGGGTCCGCCATGAGCGGCGGGTCGGACAGTTCGGCCACGATGCCGATGGCGTCGAGCAACTCGCCGATGCCCTGGCCGGTGACGGCCGAGGTCTCGACGAACTGGATTTCGCCGCCCATGTTGTCCGGCAGCAGGTTCAGGCTGTACAGTTGCCGCCGCGTCTTGTCCAGGTTCGCGTTCGGCATGTCGATTTTGTTGATGGCCACGATGATGTCCACGTCCGCCGCGCGGGCGTGGGCGATGGCCTCTTCCGTCTGGGGCATGACCCCGTCGGTGGCGGCGACGACGATGACGGCGATGTCGGTGACGTTCGCCCCCCGCGCCCGCATCTTGGTGAACGCCTCGTGACCGGGGGTGTCGAGGAACGTGACCGGCTTGCCGTCCTTTTCGACCCGCCACGCCCGCAGCACCTGGGTGATGCCGCCGGCCTCGGTGGACACCACGTCGGAGGCGAGGCCGTACTCGATGCGGATCTTGTCCAGGATGGACGTCTTGCCGTGGTCCACGTGGCCCATGATGACGACGATGGGCGGCCGCGGGCGGAGCTTCTCCGGGTCCACCTCATTCGCCTGCTTCTCGAACTCCTCGAGTAGCAGCTCCTTGGGCGACTTCACCTTCTTCTGGACGAGGGTGATGCCCTTGTTGATGGCGATCACTTCGGCCACGTCGAACTCGATCTGCGAGGCCGCGCCGTAGAGCTGCTGGGTCTCCTTGAGCAACTGCTTGGACAGCTCGCCGAGTTTGACGCCGATGGCCTCGGACAGGGTCCGCAGGGTGATCGGCAGGGTGATCTCGACCGGCCCTTCCTTCTTCACGACCTGCTGCTGGCCCCGCCGCTTCATCTTCGCCATGAGGGCGGCGCGGGGGCCTTTGCGGGAGCCGAACTTCTGGTCCAGCACTTCCGCCTGACCGCCGGAGATGATGACCGACCCCTTGTCGGTCGGGCCGGACCCGCGGCGGTCGCGGCTCTGGCGGGCGGCGTGACGGCCGTCTCGCCCGATGACCCCGCCGGCGGCCTTCTTCTTGGCTTCCTCTTCCTCGGCGGCGGTCTGTCGTCCGGCGGGGCTGCTCCCGCCCGCGAAGCGGCCCGGCGGGCTGCGGCGGTCGGTCGTCTTGTCGGCGGCGGGGGCGGCCTCGCCGGGCTTGACCGGTTCCTGCGTCACCTGCTTTTGGATCGTGCCGATGTCCATGCGGACGCCGCGCGCCTTCTCCAACTCCCGCATCTTCTTGATCTGGTCGGCCGTCAGCCTGAGCGACTTACTCGCGCCGGCGGCGGGCGGCGGAGCCTTGGGGCCGGACGGCGGCGGGGCCTGCCGCTGCGGGCCCCCTTGACCGGCCTGGGGAATGGCTCCGGACGGACCGAATCGTGGCTGCTGCTGCGGGTTGCCGGTCGGCGCGCTGCTCCGGGGCGAGCCGGGCGGGCCGGTGCGGATCGGCTGCGGGTTGTTGGTGGGCAACGTCCGCACCGGGCCGGTGCCGGAGGACGGCGGCGGGGCCACGCGGGGCGGGTTCGGGTTGGTCGCCGGCGGGGGCGGTGGAGTCGGCGCGGCCCGCGGCGGGACCGGTGGTGTGGGGTTCGCGGCCGGCGGGGGCGGTTGCTCGGCGGCGGGCGTCGGCGGGGGCGAAACCGGCGGGCGCGGTTGGGCGGGGCCGTGGGTGGCCGGGCGACCGCCGGCGGCGCGGATGGTCGGCGGGCGGTTGACGTTCAGGTTCGGCATTCCGCGGGTGACGGGAACCCCGGTCGGGGGCATGACGGCGGCGGGCGGCGGGGCGGTCGGGGGCGGCGGTTCGTCCGCCTTCGGCGTCGCGACGGCGACGGGTTCGGGTTGCCGTTCCGGTTCGACCGTCGGTTCGGGCGCGGGGGCCGGTTCGGCCACCTCGGCGACCGGGACGGGTTCGGGTTTGGCCGGAGGCGGGGGCGCGACGGGTTCCGGCTCGACCGCGACGGGCGCGGGAGGCGGCGGGACCGGGGCGACCGGCTTCGGCTTGGCCGGGGGCAGAGTGCGGACTCGGGAGTCGAGGGTTTTCGGCGGGCCGCCGACGGCGGGCGCGGGGGCTGAGCGGGCGGGGGCGGTGGGTTTCGCCGGGCCGTCCTTGACGCGCTTCTTGAGCGCGGACACTTGATCGGGTTCCAGGCCGCTGAGTTGGTTCTTGATGCCGGAGAACCCGAGTTCCTGGCAAATGACGAGAAGATCCTTGGTCTCGAGCTTTAGCTCTTTGGCCAGGATGTACACGCGAACCTTTTCATGGGCCGTCTCGGTGGTCTTCGACAAGCGGTACTCCTTGGGGGGTGGCCGCGGCACCCCCGGTTTCCGGTGACCCGGCCGGTCGTTCCGGTTCTGATTGCAGTGATTGTAACCCAGGCCGTGGGTTTGAATAGGGCGAACGTGGAGGCGGTCATGCCTGCACTCCCGATTCGGGGGGGGTAGCGGAGTCGTTGTCGGGGGGCGGGGTGATCGTCAGTTCGCCGTCGTCGCCGGTGCGCTCTTCCTCGTGTTCCATGGCCGTGACCGCTGCCTCCGAATCGGTGGGGGGGCCTTCGTGGTACGCCACCGGGTGATCGGGCGGGGCGACGGTGGTCGAGCCGTCGGCGTCCGGGTCGTGGTGGGCCGGGGGCGGCGCGCCCTCGGTTTCGGGTGTTGCTTCCGCTTCGCTTCCTTCAGCGGGCACGGCGGGCGTGTCCGGGTTCGCTTCGGCTCCGGCTTCGGCCTGGGCGGCGGCTTCCGCCGCCGCCAGTCGTTCCGCTTCCAGTAGGGCCAGGCGGGCCTGGTCGGCCGCCTCTTCCAACTGCCGCTGTTCCTCCTTGACGCTCTGGTCCATGAAGTCGGCGTTGTCCTCGGCGTACAGGATGACCTCGTCCGCCTGATCCTGGGGCATCCCGGTGAAGCTGGCCAGCGCCTCGCCGTCGATGTAACTCAACTCATTGTAGGAGAGGAAGCCCTCCTCGATCATTACCTGAATCTGCTCCTCGTTCACATGCGGCAGCAGTCGGAACCACCGCTCGGCCCGCTCCAAGGATTCGCCCAACTCGTCGTGGGTCATGATCTCCAGGTCGAGGCCGACGAGCTTGGACGCCAGCCGCACGTTCTGCCCGCGCCGCCCGATGGCGAGCGACAGTTGGTCTTCGTCCACGAGCACGATCGCCCGGCCCAGCCGGGGGTAGGTGAACACGTCGGAGATGGTGGCCGGCTGCAGGGCGTTCGGGATCAGCACCTGCAGCGAGTCGTTCCAGCGGACGATGTCGATCCGCTCGTCGTTGATCTCGTTGATGATGGTCTTGATCCGGCTGCCCTTCACCCCGACGCACGCGCCGACGGCATCGACCTTCATGTCGATGCTGGACACGGCCAACTTGCTGCGATACCCGGGCTCGCGGGCGATGGCGCGGATTTCGATGGTGCGGTCGTAAATCTCCGGGATTTCCTCGTTGAACAGGGACTTCACGAAGTCCGAGTGGGCCCGCGACAGCACGACTTTCACCCGGTGGCCGGTGCGGCGGACCTCGAACACGACGGACTTCACCCGCTCGCCGACGTGGTGCGACTCGCCGGGGATTTGCTCCGACCGGGGGAGCAGGGCTTCGGTCTTGCCGAGCGACACGATTGCGGTGCCGGCGTCCACGCGGGTGACGGTGCCGACCACCAGGTCGCCCTTCTTGGCGTTGTACTCGTTGAAAACGGTGTCCGACTCGGCCTCGCGGAACTTCTGGATGATGACCTGCTTGGCGGACTGCGCGGCGATGCGGCCGAGCGTCTCGGGGTCGAGTTCGGCGTCCCCGTGGCGGGCGGAGATTTCGCCGGTCCCGCGGTCCACCCGCACCGTCACGCCTTCCTCGATGGCGAAGTGCCGCAGGGCCGCCAGTTGGATGCCCGACTCCAGGCCGACGAACAGCGTCTCGCGGGGGATCCGCTTCTCTTCGGAGACGGTGTCGATCAGTTTCATCACCTCCCGCCCGATGGCGAGCGGGTCCTTCGGCTTGGGGGCTTCCTCTTCCTTCTTTTTCTTGCGGCTGACGGCCATCGGCGTCACTCCAAAGTCTCGAATGAAATCGGCGAACGGCGCGACGTGAGTCCGCCGGTGTTGAGCGTGTAGGGTGAGACCGGCGGACTCACGTCGCGCCGTTCGCCGAACCCAAACGCTCCCCCGTTTTTCCGTCGAACCACAGGCCGCGACCGGGAGGCACTGCCCACGGGAACAGCGTCCCGGTGGCCGGGGGCGGTCCCGCTCGCCACTCCGCCCGCAGGCGGGAGCGGCCGGCCGCTACGGTCAGCAGCCAGCCGCCGCCGGTCGGCTCCGTCGACACGATTTCCCAGCCGGCGTGCCCGTTCGGGTCGGGGGTCACGTCGTCCGGCCGCAGCCCGAAAGCCAGGGACCGACCGACAGGCGAGTCGATCAGACCGGGCGGCAGCGGGACTCGGACCGTTCCGCATACCGAGGCGAACTCCCCGCGATCCGTCGCCGTTCCGTCCAGGAAACAGAACTGGCCCAGGGCAAACGCCACGAACCGGTTGCCCGGCCGGGTCCGCAGTTCGTCGGGGGGACCGACTTGCTGGAGGACGCCCGCGCCAAGCACCCCGAGGCGGCGGCCGAGGGCCGAGGCGTCGATCGGGTCATGGGAGACGGTGATTATTGTGGCGTTTACGCGGGCCGAGAGCAAGTGGAGATCGTGGCGAAATTCGGCCCGGAAGGGCGGATCAAGCCCTGCGAACGGTTCATCCAACAGCCAAACGGGGCAGTTCCGCAGCAGCAGCTTGGCCAGCGCGACCCGCTGTTTCTCCCCGCCGGATAGCTGATGCGGGTAGCGGTCGAGGAGCGGGGAAAGGCGAAGCAGCTCCACGCAATGAGCAATGGAGAATGGAGAATTTTCAATGGCGAATGGAGAATGGAGAATGGAAGAAACCTGTTGATTGTCTTGTCCTTTTTCTCCATTCTCCATTCTCCATTCGCCATTGATCCCCAGATTTTTCGCAACGGAGAGATGCGGGTACAGCGCCGGGCGTTGTGGCAGGAAGGCGACCCCGCGCTCGTGCGGTGGCAGGCGGTCGATGCGGGTGCCGTCCCGCCACACTTCGCCGGTCGTGGGGGTGTCCAGCCCGACGATTAGCCGCAATAAGGTCGATTTCCCCGACCCGCTCGGCCCCAACAGCACCAGGCGGTCGCCGGTCGGGACGACCAAGTCCGTCGGGGATAGGGCGGTCACGCCGTTGGGGTAGGTCTTCGACAGGTGGCGAAGGGTGAGCATGAAAGTAGGTCGGATCGGTGTTGGCGAGCCGGGTCAGTGATGACGCGGGTAGGACCGAAACCCGCCCCATCACTGGGGCGGCTCGCCTGTGAGCGGTTCGCCCCCGTCACTTCTTCTTGCTGGCGGCGAAGTTGGCGGCGACGGCGTCCCAGTTGACCACCTTCCACCACTCGGCGACGTACTTCGGCCGCAGGTTGCGGTACTTCAGGTAGTAGGCGTGTTCCCACACGTCGAGGCCCAGGAGCGGGGTCGGGCCGCCGACCATGAGGGTGTTGTCCTGGTTCGGCGAACTGACGACGGCGAGCGGCTTCTCCTTGCCGGGGATGAGCCACGCCCACCCGCTGCCGAACCGCGACCCGGCGGCGGCGGCGAACGCCGCTTTGAACTCGTCCACCGACTTGAACGACTCTTCGATCGCCTTCAGCAGGTCGCCCTTCGGCTGCCCGCCTTTGCCGGTCGGGGCCATGCAGTTCCAGAAGAAGGAGTGGTTCCAGTACCCGCCGCCGTTGTTGCGGACGGCCGCGCGGGACGCCTCCGGGACGCTCTTCAGGTCGCCCAGAATCGCCTCGATGGACTTCCCCTGCAGCGCCGGCACCTTGGCGACGGCGGCGTTCAGGTTGTTCGTGTACCCCTGGTGGTGCTTGGTGTAGTGGATGGTCATCGTCTCGGCGTCGATGCTCGGCTCGAGCGCGTCGAAGGCGTAAGGCAACTTCGGCAGGGTGAAGCCGCCCGCTTCCGGCTTCGGCTGCTGGGCGCGGGCGGTGGCGAACAGGGCGGGGGCGGCCAGGGCGGCCCCGGCGGTGCGGAGGAGGGCGCGGCGATTGAGCATGAGAGGGTGGCTCCGAAGGGAGGAGGCGGGAACGGGAAGGGACGCCACCACAGTTATAGTCGCGGCGGCGTCCCGGTCCCCGGCATTCGCCCATCGGCTTACGGGTTGTTGCTGGTCGCGTTGCCGATGATGGCACCGCCCTGGAACGTCTGGACGGCGTTGTTCACGCGGATCGTCTGCGTCAGGTAGCGGGCGATGGCGTCGCCGGGCCGCTCCTGCATGACGAGGATGTCGCCGGGCAGAATGTTGATCCGCTCGCGGCGGTCCACCAGGGCGCGGTTCAGGTCCACCCGGATCGGGATCTGCTGGCCGTTCCGCCCCTGCCGCAGGATCGTCACCAGCACCGGCGACGGCGAGCCGAGGCCGGTGTTCACCGCCTGGGCGATGAAGGCGTTCTGGGTGAACCCGCCGTTCACCAGCGGCGCGCCGACCAGCGTGAGCGCCTGCACCACGTCCAGATCGTAATCGCGGGGCAGGCTGATTTGCCGCGAGCCGGCCACCCCGGCGACGTAGAACACTTCCGTGTCGCGGGCCTCGATCACCATCACGTCCCCGTCCCGCAGGGTGATGTCCTCCTCGCGGACGGCGAGCGGCACGGCCGGGTCCACCCGCAGCGGGATGCGGACCAGCCCGCCGGTCGGGTCGCCGGGCAGCCGCTTGGAGCGGAGGATGGTGACCTCGCTCTTGGCGTCCAGGCCGGGCGGCCCGCCGGTGGCGTTGAGCGCCCGTAGCACGTCATTTTCCCCGGCCGGCAGCCGGATGGTGAAGCTGTTCCCCCGGCGGTTCGTCCCTTGCACCGCCCCGCCGACCAACTGCGTCGGCACCGGCTGCACGTCCTCCCGCACGACCGTGACGGCGTAGGTCCGCTTCTGGAGCAGTTGCACCGCGATGCGGGCCGTCGGCTTGAGCAACTCCGGCCCGCCCCGCTTGCCGGTGGCCGTGTCCTGAATCAGTCGTTCCACGTCCGTCACGCTCTTGCCGCGCACGTCGAGCGGCGGCAGCCGGGGGATGGAGATGGTGCCGTCGTCGTTCACCGGCACCGGAAATCCGGTGGCGGCGAGCGGGCTGGTGGCGTCCGGCAGCCGCACCGGCAGGGGGGTGTTGGCCGGGGCGATCAGGTCTTCGGCGACGACCGCCAGCACGTCCCCTTTGTCCAGCCGGTACGGGTCCGGCTCCCGCTGCTTCAGCACGGTCAAGTCGATCTGCTTCAAACTGGCGCGCGGCTGGCCGAACACCTCGGGCGGCAACCGGCGCACCGGGATGCCGTCGGCCACCGGGTTGGAGAGCGCCGCGCACCCGCCTTGGAGGGCCGCCACGGCGACGAACGCGACCGGCAGCCAGGACCGCGAGCGGAGCATCGGCGGGCACCTCGGAGCAGCGGGGGAACGAGGACTCTCACTCAATCACGACGCGGCGACCGGGCAGCGGTTCGTCCGTCGGCGGGGTCTGGCGTCGGAAGACCGGTGCCGGGACCGGCGTCTCGCGGAGCGCCACCGGCTCGGCCGGCGGCCGCTCGCTCGCGTCCGAGCGGGGTTTCGGCGGCGGGTCGGGCACCTTCGGCCGTGGAACGTCGGGGATTTTTGGCGTCAGTGGGTCCGGGTTCGGCGGCGGAGTCACCGTCGGCCGCTCCGGGATGGGCAGGCCGGTCGTCGCGTCCATCCGCCGGGGGGCGGGCAGTTGCTCGCCGCTCCGGACGGACGCCGCGGCCGGCACCTGCGTACCGGGCGGCGGACTCGGCGGGGGCGGGTCGGACACCAGCACCGGCACCATCAGGTAGGGCCGGCGACCACTGGCGGCGGCCACGTCCGAGCCGGCCTTGAACCCGTCGTAAAAATCGCGGACGCGGCGTGACCGTCCGGGGTCAGGTAGTCCCGCCGCCGGTACCGCAGCGGCGGCACGGCCGGCGGGCAGCCGTCTCCGCCGAACTCCAGCAGGTCCGCGTACCCGTCGCGGAAGCCGTGGGCGAATTCGTCGGTGAAGAACCCGCCGGCCTGGGAGCAGTACCCCTCCCAGGCGTTCCGCGCGTCGGCCCGCAACTGCCGGGAGAGCTTCCGCTCGTCCCACTGTTGGGCCGCCTCGTTCGCCAGGTTGTGGGCCACGTTCCGTGACAGCAGACACCCGGTTTGGGCCGGCAACCCGACGGCCAGCAGCAGCAGGCCCCAGCGCATGACGCCTCCGGATCGTGGACGAATTCTTTTGCCACGAGAAGGCGTATCGGAAGGGAGACGGGGTAGAGTTTAACGATTATCCGGAAATGACCGATTTCATTTGTCACGTCTAAAATTCCGACGGGGCAAAATGAGGGATTGGCGAAGAACGGTTTTTCGTGGTGGCCGCAATCCACTCCCGGTGTCTAATTTTAGAATGGGGAGGGGACTAAACATTCACCCCCCGTACAAAAGCCCGTGGTCTGCGTGACCCCCCTACCCCCACACGATCGCTGCCCGCGTCGCGGCCCGTGCCGCCGGGCATTTGCCCGCCGCGCCAGAACTGAACCCTCCAAAACGACACCCCGGAGTCCTCGAATGACGCCGCCGCTGCCCCGCCGCCCCCGCCTTACCCCCGCCCTCCAGCAGCTCGAAGCCCGCGACGTACCGGCCACGTTCTACGTGGACCCGCTCTTCACCGGCGGTGCCGGAACGACGGCCACGTTCAACGAGTTCGGCCCGAACGCCGTGCCCGGCGTCACCATCGGAACGAATGCCTTCGCCACCCTGACGGATGCGCTAACGGAGGCCGCCGCGAACACCGAGGCGGACACGATCTTCCTGGCCCGTTCGCGGTACGTGTTCGGCGGCGGTGCCGCGACGGCGACCAACTTGGTGCCGAACGTCACCCCGGTGGACAACTCCGGCGGCCCGATCCTGATCGACGACGACATCACCCTGATCGGGTCCGGCCGGGGGGCGACGATCCTGGCTCCGACGACCGACACCGCCGCCTTCAACACCGGCGTGTTCGAGGTGCAGCCGGGACGGTCGCTGGCGGTGCAAGACCTGAGCTTCGACGCCAGCGGCCGGCAAGTCGGGATCGGCTTCCGGTTCGACGGCGTGGGTACGACGGGCACGTTCACGCGGGTGGAAATCACGGCCGTGGCCTTCGCCCCCATCGACGGCACGGGCGTGCTGGCCGCCAGCGCCTCGAAAGTGGACGTGACCGACAGCCAGATTAGCGGGTACGGGCGGGTCGGTGTTCGGTATCAGGACGCGACCGGCACTGTCCTCAACTCGACCATCACCGGGAAAGGGGCGGGCACCACCTTCGTCAACTACGGCATCCAGATGGACGGCGCGTCGGCGGTCGTCATCACCGGCAACACCATCAGCGGGAACGCGGCCAGCACGCCCGACCCGTTCCTGTCCGCCGGGGTGGACATGGCCGAGTTCGGGGGGGCCGCCCCGACCGCCACCTTGACTAAGAACACCATCACCGGCAACACCTTCGGCGTCCACGTCGGCGCGGACTTCGGCAACGACCGCAGTGAGGCGTCCATCCGGAACAACAACCTGAACGGCAACTACCTGGCCATTCAGGCGGATAACAAGGTCGCCGTGGACGCGGTGAACAACTGGTACGGCGACGCCAGCGGGCCGTTCCAGATCACCACCAACCCGATGGGCACAGGGTCGGAAGTGACGGACCAGGTGAACTTCACCCCGTTCCTCACCGCCCCGTTCGTGGACACCGTCACGGTTCCCGGCCCGGTCGTCACCGTGCCCGTCCCGGTGCCCGGCCCGGTTCAGATCGTCGAAGTGCCCGGCCCGGTTCAGATCGTGACCGTGCCCGTGCCCGTGCCCGCCCCGGCCGTCACGCCGCCGGCGTCCGGGTTGGCCGCCGGCGGGTCGGGCCAACTGGTCGGGTTGGATAACACCCTGGCGGCGGCGCTGAACGCCCGCCCGTTCGGGGCCGGGTTCGCCGGCGAAGTGCGGGTGGCGCGGGCGGACGTGACGGGCGACGGGGTGGCCGACTACATCACCGCCGCCGGGGCCGGCGGCGGCCCCCGCGTGCTGGTGTTCGACGGCAAGACGGGCGGCATCGTCCGCGACTTCATGGCCTACCCGGAGCAGTTCACGGGCGGGGTGTTCGTGGCCGGCGGGGACATCGACGGGGACGGGTTCGCCGACATCGTGACCGGGGCCGGCGGCGGCGGCGGCACCAACGTCCGCGCGTTCAGCGGCAAGGACGGCACCCTCATTCGCAGCTTCTTCGTGTACGACCCGCGGTACATCGGCGGGGTGACGGTGGCGGTCGGGGATGTGACCGGCGACGGGTTCGCCGACATCGTCACTGGCACCACCGCCGGCGGCGGGCCGAACGTCCGCGTGTTCGACGGCCAGACGAACCAACTGGTCCGCAGCTTCTTCGCCTACGACCAGGGGTTCACGGGCGGCGTGTTCGTGGCGGCCGGGGACCTCGACGGGAACGGGTTCGCCGAGATCGTCACCGGGACGGGGGCGGGCGGCGGGCCGAACGTCCGCGCGTTCGACGGGCAGACCAACGCCCTCCGCAACAGCTTCCTCGTGGGCGAGGCCGGGTACACCGGCGGCGTCCGCGTCGGTGCCCAAGACCTGGACAACGACGGCCGCGCCGACCTGCTGTTCGGGTTCGGCAGCGGCGGCGGCAACCGGGCGCAAGTCACTTACGCCAGCAACCTGGCCAAGGGGAACTTCAACCCGACCGCCTTCAGCCAGCCGCTGTTCGGCACCCAGGACGGCATCTACGTCGGGTAACGGGCGGGAGGAATTGAACCCGGCGGGGGCGACACCTCCCGTCGGTGTTACGCCCCCGGCCTTTCACCCCCCGTCAGCCGCTGCATCTTCTCCAACAGCCGGGGCAGATCGACCGGCTTGCTCTCGTACTCGTCCGCCCCGGCGGCCAGCGCCTGCTCGCGGTCCTGGGCCATCGCGTGCGCCGTCAGCATGATGATCGGGATGCCGCGCGTCCCGGCGTCCGCCTTCAGCCGCCGGCTGGCTTCCAGCCCGTCCACGAGCGGCATCTTCACGTCCATCAGGATCACGTTCGGCTGTTCGGCGACCGCCTTGGCGATCCCCTCCTCGGCGGACGTGGCGGAGATCACCGCGTACCCGCGGCGGGTCAGCCGGCGGCCGAGCAGTTCGATGTTGTCCGGCTCGTCATCGACGATCAGCACGGTCGGCATGGGCCGGTCCTCGGCGGGGGCGGAGAGTGCTACAATACCGGCAACCTCTTCACGGGAGTGCCCGGCAATGGCGACGCAGGTCTGGATCAACGGCCAATTCTACGACAAGCAGGACGCCAAAATCAGCGTCTACGACCACGGGTTGCTGTACGGCGACGGCGTGTTCGAGGGCATCCGCGTCTACGGCGGAAAGGTGTTCAAACACGCGCAGCACATCGACCGGCTGTACGAGTCCGCCCAGGCCCTCGCCCTGACGATCCCGCTCACGCCGGCCGAGATGACCAAGGCCGTCGAAGACACGGTGGCGAAGAACAACAAGGTGGACGGGTACGTGCGGCTGATCGTCACGCGCGGGGCGGGCACCCTTGGCTTGGACCCGCGCAAGTGCGAGCCGGCCGTCATCGTCATCGCGGATGACATCAGCCTGTACCCGAAGGAACTGTACGAGAACGGCCTGGAAATCATCACCAGCAGCTACACCCGCCCGCACAACAACGCCCTCAGCCCGCGCGTCAAGTCGCTGAACTACCTGAACAACATCCTGGCCAAGATCGAGGCCATCCGCGCCGGCTGCCTGGAAGCCATCATGCTGAATCAGGCCGGCGAGGTGGCCGAGTGTACCGGCGACAACATCTTCGTCCTCAAGGGCGGAGTGCTGAAGACGCCGCCGCCGGAGGCCGGCATCCTGCAAGGCATCACCCGCGATTTCGTGTTGGAATTGGCCGCGAAGGCTGGCATCCCGGCGCGGGAATGCACCCTCACCCGGCACGACGTGTACACCGCCGACGAGGTGTTCCTGACCGGCACCGCCGCCGAGGTGATCGCCGTCACGAAGGTGGACGGCCGGGTGATCGGCGAGGGCAAACAGGGGCCGC
>Ga0105048_10009638_pt1 | contig 15334 bp, 14 predicted proteins | sample MAT05_FD_78382 | JGI IMG/M metagenome (GOLD analysis project Ga0105048, IMG submission 78382) | Freshwater microbial communities from Lake Fryxell liftoff mats and glacier meltwater in Antarctica - MAT-05 | ecosystem: Environmental > Aquatic > Freshwater > Ice > Liftoff microbial mat | place... | reverse complement strand
TTTTTCCGCAAGGGGGACGAGTTCCGCAACGTGGGGGCCGACGACGACAAGGACCTGATCGATGGCTTCCCGCAACGTTCGCACGACCTGTTCGATGACCGTGCGATCGCCTAGAGGGAGTGAGAGTTTGGGCCGGCCCATGCGCGTGCTGTGCCCGGCCGCGGGGACGAGGGCGTGAATCATGGCCGGGACGACTTTCCGCCGCCGTTGCGGATCTGGATCAATTCCGCGACGATGCTGATGGCGATTTCCGGCACCGTCCGTGAAGCAATGGGGATGCCGAGCGGTGCATGAACCTTGGCGAGCACTTCTTCCGAGATTCCCTTGGCGATGAGGTCTTCGAAGATCATCTTGATCTTCCGCTTGCTGCCGATCATCCCGACGTAACCGGCGTTCACCCGAGCGAGATGGTACAGGGCCTCCTCGTCATGGTTATGGCCGCGGGTGATGACGAGACAGTACATGCCGCGATGAATGCTGGGTGCGAGTTCCTGCAAGGTGCGGCCGATATCGCCGACCAGGACCTTTTGAGCGGCCGGGAACCGCTCGCGACTGGCGTACTTCTCGCGATCATCAAGGACCCAGATGTCGAAATCGACCGAAGCGCCAAGCGAGGCGACGGCCTGGCCCACATGGCCGCCGCCGACGATGAAGAGCGTGATGCGCGGCAGTTCCGGCAAAAACGCGAATCCGTTTTTCACCGACGGTCGCGGCCGATCCGCGAGCGGCTTCAACCCGTCGAGCATCGCGATTGGGGCCGAACCACGACCGATCTGCGCGATCAGCGTTCCGGCGGAATCGAAGAGATACCGCGATCCGGCAGCGACATCCGGTTCATGTCGTTCGAGAGCGACCACTTCCGTGCAGCCCTCGCCCGATTCGATCAGTTCGAGGTAGCGCAAGTAGTACGGTTCGCGAACTTCGACATCAATCCGCAACGGGGCGACGAGCATGGTCATGCGCCCGCCGCAGATCAGACCGTCGTCCCAACCGTAGTCGTCATCAAGAGTAAAACGGAGAATCTCGGGCTCCGCCTCGGGTGTGTTGAGAATGGCCAGGGCGCGGCGTTTCACCTCGGCTTCGACGCAACCGCCGCCCAATGTGCCCGATTGGCCGCCATCGGCATGGACCATCATCGCCGCCCCGGCCTTTTGCGGCGTCGACCCACGTGTTTCCACGACGGAACAGTAGACGCACGGGCGGCCGTTCTCGATGGTTTGCGTCAGGTCAGCCAGGATGTCGCGCATAACAAACTCTTGGGGATCACTTCGGTTCGGGCATCAGGATCGCCCGCAACTTCCGCAGCGCTCGGAGATAACGCATCGACGCGGCCGCTTCCGTGAGGCCGAGGGCCGAGGCGACATCCTGGTTCGACAGTTGCTCATGATGCCGCATCAAGATGATGTCGCGGTCGTCGTCTTCCAGTTCCTGCAACGCGGTATCCAGGCGGCGCTCGAGTTCTCGGTGGATGGCCGCCGAAGCGGGCGTCTGTTCCGTGTCGACGAGGGCGGCCGCCAGTTGCATCGACGAATCGTCCGCCCAGGCCGGCCGTTCGATCGGTTGCTCGCGATCGAGGCTGCGCCGCTGCGCCAGCCGATGGCGGCGATGGGTGTCGATGATGCGATCTTGAGCGAGATGCCGCAGCCAAAGATGGAACGGCATTTTGGGCGACCGCAGGTATTCGGTCAGGCGTTGGTTGGCTTCAAGCAGAACATCCTGCACGATGTCGCTGGCATCGACCCGGCGGGCGAGCACGGGATCAAGCCGAAGATCGACGACCCGGCGCAGTGGGCCGCGAAACTCCGTCAAGAGCCGATCAACAGCCTTGGCATCGCCCTGGCGGGCGTCATCAAGCATGCCACGGGTTTTTTCAGCATCGGGCCACATGAAGAGATTATAGGAGTCGCGGTGGCAGGGAACTAATTCATCTTGAGCGATTGCTGGATCACCTCAATGGGATGCAACGCCGCTCGTCCCGTCAAATCGCGGATCTGATGACGGCAGGATGTCCCCGTTGCCGCGATGAAGGCATCGGGCTCGGCCTTGATGGCGGGCACCAGTTCCAGGTTGGCGATCTTCACGCTCAGGTCGTAGTGCTGCTTCTCGTAGCCGAAGGCGCCGGCCATGCCGCAACAGCCGGCGTCGAGCGTCGTCACTTTCAGGCCGGGGATCATCTGTAGGGCGTTCGCGGAGCCCGCCACGCCGCACAACGCCCGTTGATGGCAATGGCCATGGAAGAGGCACTTTCCCGGCTGTTGAATGAGCGGCAAGTCAAAGGCCTCGGCCTTGACGTACTCGGCCAGCCACTGGTCGGCCAAGTGAACCGCTTCCGCGACTTGGCGAGCCTGCGGGCCGGGCACGAGTTCCGGCCATTCGTCCATCAGGGTCAGCACGCAACTTGGTTCGAGACCGAGGATCGGCACGCCGCCGGCAACGCGTTTGGCGAGATCGGGCAATTGCTTTTGGACAAGTGCCCGCGCTTCCCAGAGGAAGCCCTTGCTGAGCATGGCCCGGCCGCAACAGATCGGTTCGATAAGTTCGACCGTGCAGCCGGCTCGTTCGAGGACGTCGATGGCGGCCCGGCCAATGTGCGGCTCGTTATAGGTGGTGAAGCAATCGTCGAAGAGCAGCACCTTCCGCTTGCCCGATGTGTTCGGCGGACGTTTAGCGAACCAGTCACGCAGGTGGTTCGCGTGAAACTCGGGTAGACTGCGGCGACGATCGATGCCGGCGACTTTTTCAAGCATCCAACGGGTGAAGCCGCGACGGTTCGTCCAGTTGGCGAGACCCGCGAAACGCGAGCCCCAGCGATTCATGCGGTGAATGTTGGCAGCGAGGTGATGGCCGAGCGGACGCTTCTCACGACGGTGATAGGCATGCAGATACTCGGCTTTCAACTTAGTGAGATCGACGTTGCTCGGGCATTCCGTCTTGCAGGCCTTGCAGGAAAGACACAAGTCCATGACCTCCGGCAGCCAGCGCTCGGCCATGCCGTTCTCGGTGGTCAACGCCAGACGCAGAGCATTCGCGCGGCCGCGGGTGCTATCGCGCTCGTCGCGCGTGGCCCGGTACGAGGGGCACATGGCGCCGCCTTGCGTCTTGCGGCAGACACCCGAGCCGTTGCAGAGTTCGATTGATTGAAAGAAGCTTTCCTGATTGCTGTAATCGAACACGGTCTCGACGGGCGGCGGTTCGTAGCCGGGGCCGAAGCGCAGGTTCTCCGTCATGGCGGGCGAATCGACGATCTTGCCCGGGTTCAGCAGATTCTTCGGATCGAAGGCCCGCTTGATCTGTCGGAAGGCCTCGTAGACAGTCGGGCCGAACATCTTCTTGTTCCACTCGCCGCGAGCGAGCCCGTCGCCATGTTCGCCACTGAGCGACCCGCCGAAATGGAGCACGAGATCGGTGACGTCTTCCATGATCCGCCGCATGCGGCGGATGTCATGTTCATCCTTCAAGTTGATCAGCGGGCGGATGTGCAAACAGCCGACGCTGGCATGGCCGTAGAAGGCGCCTTCCGTGCCATGAGCTTGCAGGATGCTGCGAAAGCGCAGGGCGAACTCGGGCAAGCGGGCGGGATCGACCGCGCAGTCTTCGACAAAGGCGACCGGCTTGCGATCGCCCTTGATGCCGTAAAGCAAGGGGACCGCGGCGCGGCGCATGCTCCAGAGCGGGTCGCGCAAGGCCGGTTCCACCGCGGGGACGAGAGCCGTGATGCCCGGCCTGCCCTGAAGACGCCGCTCGAGATCGTGAACGCGGGAGGAAACCTCGGCCGCGGTGTCGCCGCTGAACTCGACCATCAGCAACGCCGCGGGCCGACCCTGGATCGCAGCCATCATGTTCTTGAGCGAACGCTGCTTGCGGGCCAGGTCGATGAGCAGCGTATCCATTAACTCCACGGCCGAGGGGCTCATTTCAAGACAAAGAGCCAGGACATCGAGCGCCGCCGCCAGAGAATCGAAATGAGGGACGAGCAGTCCGCGCGCCTTCGGCTTCGGGACGAGATTCAACTCGGCTTCCGCCACGAACGCAAGCGTCCCCTCGCTTCCCACCAAGAGCGGCACCATCGACCAACTTGACCCCGATACGTGATCGAAGTCGTACAGGTTGAAACCGCTGACTCGGCGGATGATTTTGGGGAAGCGTCGATCGATCTCGTCGCGGTTCAGGTCGACGATGCGCCGGCTTTCGCGATGAATGCGGCCTTCGAGCGTCGGTCGATCACTCTTCTTCTTCCATTCCGCCCGGGATGTTGGGCCGAACTCGACGACGCTGCCGTCGGCGAGAATCGACTTGAGCGATTTGACATGATCGATCGTCTTGCCGTAGACGATGGAGCGCGACCCGGCCGAGTTATTGCCGATCATCCCACCGAGCGTGGCCCGACTGGCGGTGGAGACGTCGGGACCGAACTGGAGACCGTGAACCGCACAGGCCCGATTCAACTGGTCAAGCACGACGCCCGGTTGCACCCGCACGCTTCGCGACGAGACATCAATGGGGCCGATCTGATTCAGGTATTTGGAACAATCGACGACGATGCCGGGCCCAATGGCTTGGCCGGAAAGACTTGTGCCGCCGCCCCGCGGCACGATGGGAGTCTCCGTTTCGGCGGCAATCTGAACCACGGCAGTCAGGTCGTCCAGCGTTTTCGGAATCACCACGCCGAGCGGTTCGATCTGGTAGATGCTGGCGTCGGTGCTGTAAAGCCGGCGTGAGCCAAGGTCGAAGCGCACTTCGCCGGCCAGGTGCCGGCGCAACGCCGCGAAGAGAGCCTGCTGTTTGGGAGCGAAGAAGTCCGCCATGGGGATATGGTATCCGGATGACGGCGAGCGGACGCGGAGTTAATCGCGATTCACCCGTTCAGGGCTGTGGCTGTGGCTGTGGCTGTGGCTGTGGCAGAGGCTGGACCGGGGGCTGATTCCGGTTGCGAGCCGGTTCGACCTGGATCGTTGGTTCCGGGAGATTACGGCCGCGCTCGCGGAGTTCCTCGGCCTGGTAGCGAAGTTCGTCGATATTTGGGCGCACGGTCGGCGTCAAATCGTAGTGCAAGCGGCGGATGTCAGACACTTTGAACGGATAAATGTGCTCGGCAATGAAATCGATCGGCGGATAAGCGTACCACGGGGCGGAAATCTTCTCTTCGACGAGCTGGGTCTGGTAGCCGTCGCGTTCCAGGGTGATCGCGTATTTTCCGTAGTAAGTGTAGGGAACATCGACGGGCGAGAAGCCAACCGGTCGGTTATTCACGTACACCTTGGAGCCGGGAGGAGTGGTTTCGATGACGAAACGACGCTCGACACATCCCGACAGCATGGTCAGAACGAGTGCGCTCGCCAGCCCGATCACTCGACGGTTCAACATATCGCCCCCTGGGAAACACCCCGCATGAAGACTCAGGGCTATAAGGGGGATTGTGTTTTCAAGCAAGTGCGAATTTGAAGGGAATCGGCTTCGTCGACCGTGCATTTTGCCGGTCTTACCACCGTTTCGAAGGTATACCAGGCCTCAAGGCAGTTTTTCGTCTTTGGGGAGAGATGCTTTCTTGCGCATCAAGATGAAGTCGGATTTGTTTTCCGTCGGATGTGATTTGAGATTCAACCAACCGCGAGAGATGGCTACACAAGCGAAGATCGCCGCGGATACCGTCAACAGACCTACCACGACGATAGTTTCGATCATGGAACCCGTCTCCTGATTAACGCTGGGACCAGCGGCAATCACGCGAGTCGAAGCTCTTCCTGAATTCGATGCAACTGGTTCTCAACGATAACCAGTCGATCGTAAAAGGCGGTTACGCCCACTTCTTTGACCTCGTTCGAACTGCCGGTAAGGCTGTCGACCTGGCACATGAACTGGACGTAACCGCTAATTCGTTGCCCCAAGGTTTCGATTCGTTGCACGCGTTCCGACATCGTCAAGGCGGGAGTCGACAAGAGCCGCTCCCGTTCTTTGGTCGAGAGAAAAGGAGGGCTCATCAGGTCCTTTGCTTTGGTGGCCATGGACTAAATTGCCTCCCGATCTATGAACAAGGTCTTGACACGACGACAACTCGCGCTGCGATCAAACCTTAGTAGCGTCGGCCGCCACCGCCGCCGCCGCCACTGCGGCCGCCACCACCGCCACCGCCGCCGCCGCCACTGCGACCGCCTTCGGTCTTCGGCTTGGCTTCATTCACGGTCAGTGCTCGTCCGCCGGACTGTTGGCCGTTGAGGGCGCCAATGGCCGCTTGAGCCTCTTCTTCGGTTTTCATTTCCACGAAGCCGAAGCCCTTGGATCTGCCGGTGTCCCGGTCGATGATGATCTGGGCCGACTCAACGCGGCCGTAGGTCTCGAACATCTTCGAGAGGTCACTGTCGGTCACCTCGTAGCTCAGGTTGCCGACGTACAGTTTCTTAGCCATGATCCAAACTCCTGCGGGAAGGGCGCTGTCCTTGATGCACACGATCAAGGTCATCCGCCCTGACGAACACGGAACATTTGCACGGCGACAATTTAAGATGCCTGGTCGCGTCGCCGAGCCCCAGGCACTGGTTCATCACGGGATCGAGTGTATATGAGCCGTGGTGAATGCCAAGGACGATCCCTCTTCCAGTTCGGCGAGGGTGCTCGATGTGGGTTTTTTTGCCAGTTTGCCGCGGAATGCCGCCCCACGAATGCTGGTGATGCGAACGCGCAACGTCTCGAACGATGCCGCGCCGGTCACGAATGTTAGTTTAACAAAATCGCCGACGCGGAGGTTGCGAATCTCAAGTCGAAGTTCGACATCGTCAATACCTTCCTGCCGCCGCATCTCCTCAATGTTCTCAAGCTCGATCGGTGCGCGGGCGGCGGGCTTCTTATCTGCCGGGGCGGGGGCTGGGGAAGAACGGATCATATCTATTCCGCCGCCTTTTCATATTGCCGCGTGATGTTCGGAGTCGCGCCGACAATGGCGCCCTCTTTGTCGGCTACCAGGAAAAAACTATGCGCGATTCGCGTCGTCACCGCGCTCTCGCCGACCAACACGTTTACCCGGTAATGATCCGTCCAAAGCTGGCGAACCTGAACGCTCTGCAGGCCGCCGGGCTGACCGAGGGCATGGAGCACATGCTGCGCGATCGCGGCGTTCAAGGGCGGGCGCTCGGGCTCTCGAGGTTCAGAAGGCGTTGGATTATTGCGTTGCTTCGACATTTCTTCTTTTCAGGGCGATGGCCGGAGTGATAACACGGCGGCCGGGCCTTTTGTTCGGGAACGCTCTTCTTCCGAGGAGTTGTTATTGATCAGGGATGCGCGAGGGACAAATGGAATCTCGGTGCATGCAAGGTCAACACAACGCCTTGTTCCGCACGCTTGATGTCCGCCAGGTCCCGAGAAGCTTTCGGTGAAGGGTAGTCATCAGGAATGTAGAGAAAGATAGTCTATCCATAGTTGGACGATTTGACCAGACTTGATGTGTTCGAAATTCAAAATGAAGTCCGCATCGCCACGGCAAATTTCATTTTTGCTTCTCGGCCTTGGCGCGGTATCATCACCTTCCACCCTGCCGAGGCATCTTCCGAGGAGCTTTTCATGCGACGCTTTTTAATCCTGTTTCTGCTGGTCGCGATTCCCGCACTGATTCGGGCTGACGGGCCGAAGGACAATTTGGTCGATAACGTCCGCCGCGTGCCGCCGCCGGGCGTCAAAGTGTCCGATGCCGACCGCGAGGAACTTGAGATTGGCCTGAAAGCCTTCGCGAAAGGCTTAAAAGAGGTCGCCAAGCATCCGCTGCTTCCCGACGTCGAGATCTACTACAAGGCCGTCCACGACGCGCTGAAGTACGACGAATTCTTCAACGTGAAGGAAATCGCGGAAGCCAAGAACTTCCTGAAGATTGGCCAGGAACGTCTCTCGCAGCTGCACAAAGACAATCCGCAATGGGTGAAGCAAACGGGCCTCGTGGTGCGCGGCTACCGCTCTAAGATCGATGATTCCGTACAGCCGTACAGCGTCGTCGTTCCCAAGGATTACGATTTCAAAAAGAAGATTCGGCTCGATTTTTGGGCTCACGGCCGCGGCGAAACTCTCAGCGAGCTCAACTTCATGAAGGGCGGCGGCAGCCCGTTCGTGACTGACAAGGCGATCGTCCTGAATCTCTATGGGCGGTACTGCTGTGCCAACAAGCTGGCCGGCGAGGTCGATTGCTTCGAAGCCCTGGAGCACGCCAAGAAAAATTACGCCATCGACGAAGACCGCCTGGTAATGCGCGGCTTCTCGATGGGCGGCGCCGCTGCCTGGCACTTTGCGGCCCATTATCCCTCCATGTGGTGCGCCGCGGCTCCGGGAGCTGGCTTCTCGGAAACGCCTGATTTTCTCAAAGTCTTCCAAAACGAGATCGTCACCCCGCCCTGGTACGAGAAGAAGCTATGGCACATGTATGATTGCACGGACTACGCCTTGAACTTCTACAACCTGCCCACCGTGGCCTACTCCGGCGCGGACGACAAGCAGAAGCAAGCGGCCGACATCATGGCCAAGGCGATGAAGGAAGAAGGGCTGGAACTCAACCATATCATCGGCCCCAAGACCGGGCACGGCTACGAGAAAGCGGCCAAGGAAGAGATCATCAAGCAGATCGACGCCATCGCCGAGAAGGGGCGGAATCCGGTTCCGACCAAGATCAAGTTCGTCACTTATACTCTGCGTTACAATCAGTGTTTCTGGCTAGTCGTTACCGGATTGGATCAACATTGGGAGCGTGCTCAAGCTGAAGCTGAAGTCGTCGGCAAGTCGACGATACGGCTTTCAACCAAGAACATTTCTCAGTTGTTTTTCTTCGTGAATGAGGAAGGACTTTTGGCGGAAAACGCGGACATTAAGGTCGAAATCGACGGTCAGAACATTCCGGCCGCCTTTAAGACCGCTGGTGGTGGGAAATTCTTCGGCGAACTGGAAAAACGAGATGGAAGATGGATAGCATTCAATGGAGCACGGAAAACGGATGACTCAAAGCTCGTCAAGCATTCGTTTCTGCAAGGCCCGATCGATGACGCTTTCCTGAGCCGTTTCACAATGGTTCGCCCCACCGGCAAGCCGCTCAACGAACAGACCGGCAAATGGGCGGAAGGCGAGATGAAACACGCCATCACTCATTGGCGGCAGCAGTTCCGCGGCGAGGCGATTCAGAAAGACGACAAAGACATCACCGACGACGACATCAAGAACAGCAATCTCATTCTTTGGGGCGATCCGTCAAGCAACGCCGTGCTGAAAAAGATCGCAGACAAACTACCCATCACCTGGAAAGATGGCAAGGTCGTCCTCGGCGCCGACAGCTTCGATGGCGCCATGCATGTGCCGCTCTTGATCTATCCGAATCCGCTGAACCCTCGGAAATACGTCGTCCTCAATAGCGGCTTCACCTTCCGCGAGTACGACTACCTCAATAATGCCCGACAGATCCCCAAGTTGCCGGACTACGCGATCGTCGACACCACGACGCCGCCCAATAGCCGCACCCCGGGCAAGATCGCCACGGCGGGGTTCTTTGATGAAGAGTGGAAGCTGAAGGCGAAACGATAAATCGTTAAATAGGTGCCAAAATGCCAACTTCGGACGGAAAACTCGGTGTCTGCATCGTCGGCTGCGGGATGATTGCCCGCTTTCATATCCGCGCCCTCGCGGAGGTGCCGGGAGCGGCATTGACGGCCCTCGTCACGCGCTCCGCCGGTAGTGCGGACAAGTTGATTCAGGAAATGGGCGTAACCGGCGTGGCCGTCCACACCGATCTCGCGGCGGCGCTCAAGATGCCGAACGTTGACATCGTGATTATCACGACGCCTTCGGGGGCACATCAGGAGCCGTCCGTGGCTGCTGCGAAAGCGGGCAAACATGTCGTCGTCGAAAAGCCTCTCGAAATCACGCCCGAACGCTGCGACCGCATCATCGAGGCGTGCGACCAGAACAAAGTGAAGCTCTGCACCATCTTCCCCTCGCGCTTTCTCGATTCCAATATGGCCCTGCACGAAGCCGTTGTCCAGAAGCGGTTCGGCCGACTCACGCTGGGGGAGACGACCTGCAAATGGTGGCGCACGCAAGCGTACTATGATGAAGGCGGCTGGAAAGGGACCCAAGCCCTCGATGGCGGCGGCGCCCTGATGAATCAGGCGATTCACAACGTTGATCTGTTGTTGTGGATGATGGGCGACGCTACCCACGTCTCCGGCTTCACCGCCATGCTCGCTCACGAGCGCATCGAAGTGGAAGACACGGCAGTCGCGTGTCTCCGCTTCGCCAATGGCGCTCTCGGAGTGATCCAGGCGACGACGAGCGTCCACCCCGGCCTGCCCAAGACGATCGGCGTTCATGGCGATCGCGGCACCGCCGTCATCGAACAGGAAGACATCCTCCGCTGGGATTTCAGCACGCCATCGCCGGACGACGAAGCGATCAAGCAACGCTTCGCCCAGAAGGTCGGCGCCTCAGGCGGGGCGGCTGACCCGAAGGCGATCTCGCACCAGGGCCACGCCCGCCAGTTGGCCGACTTCGTCGCGGCGATCCAGGGCAACCGCCCGCCGAAGGTCGACGGCCGTGAAGGCCGCAAGGCCGTGGCCCTTATTTGTGCCATTTACGAATCGATGCGAACCGGCCGTGTGGTGGAAGTGGAACACTGACGTCTTGGCGAACTGGAAGAGTTTCGTGAGCCGAGGTCATTCGAATTTTGTGTAGAAAGATAAGACGTTAGCGATCGGAGGAGCTTGCTACGATGCGACCCGTCCTCCAGTCGCTTACCCTCCTGGCCCGCCAAATAGACACGTAAGAACTAACAGAGAGCAACAACATGTTCATCCTTAGTGCCTTTGCCGACGAGATTTCCCCCGAGCCGATCGAACAGATCAAGGTCCTGAAAGCGTGCGGGATCCGGCACATCGAGTTCCGTTCGATCCACAAGACCAACGTGCTCGCGCTCAGCGACGCGCAGATTGCCGAGTTCAAAGCGCTTCTTGATGCCGAGGGCTTCAAGCTCAGCGCCATCGGTTCGCCGATCGGCAAAATTCGCGTCGATGAACCGTTCGAGCCGCATCTGTTGAAGTTTCAACGAGCCATCGACCTGTGCAAAGTCTTTGGCACGCCGAATATTCGCGTCTTCAGTTACTACCCGCCCGTTTTGTTCGACGACGACTGGAAGCCGCACCGCGATGAAGTGATCCGCCGCATGACGGCCAAGATCGAGATCGCCCAGAAGAACGGCATCGTCCTCTTTCACGAGAACGAGCACCGCATCTACGGCGATTCGCCCGAGCGCCTCGCTGACCTGTACTCGACGCTCAAGAGCCCCCACTTCAAGGCCGCGTTCGATCCGGCCAACTTCGTCTTCTGTGGCTACGACCCGGTCAAGGGCTGGGAGGTCTGCAAGCCGTACACGGCCCACTTCCACATCAAAGATTGGAAGGCGAAGGAAGAGCACGGCAGCATTCCCGGCGAGGGCCAGGGCAACATCCCGGCCGTGATGGCCGACGCCGTCAAGATGGGCTACAAGGGCTTCGCCACCATGGAACCGCATCTCCTCGGCGGCGGACCGACCGGCGGCGTCACCGGACCCGAACTATTCCCCAAAGCGGTTGCCGCGTTCAAGAAGATCCTCGACGGCGTCGGGGCGAGCTACTCGTGAGTGCCGCCCTGCCGGTGAATCTGCGAGTTAGCGATGCCGCAACCGGGAAGCCCACCCCGGTCCGGTTGCGGATCGTTGACGACCAGGGGAACTTTTATGTGCCCCTCGGCCGGTCGAGCGACTTCCCCCTCGGCCGCAACGAGCAAGTCGGCGTCTGCGTTTACTTGGGCGGTCGCAAATTTGTCTTTTTCGATGGCTCCTGCGAGATCATCCTGCCGGCCGACGTGCCGCTCCATCTGGAAATCTCCAAGGGTCCCGAGTATCGGCCGATCCGCGAGACCGTGACACTCAAGCCGGGCAAGATGGCTCTGCGTTTTACGATCGAGCGCTGGACGGACACCCGAGCCGAAGGTTGGAAACGGGCCGATACACGCTGCCATTTCCTGAGCCCCCACGACGCCCTCCTCGAAGCCGCGGCCGAAGATCTCGATCTCGTTTATCTCCTGGCAACCGAGCACGATTCCCCGTCGAACGACGGTCATCTCTATCGTGTCACGCCCAACCTGACGGCATTCAGCGGGCAGCAACCGATCGTCGAGCGCGACGGTCACGCGGTGGTTGTCAACACCTTCAACACGCACCCCGCCCTGGGTCGATTGGGCCTGCTACACTCGCATCGGCCGGTCTTTCCTCTCTCATTCGGCAGCACCGACCAAACCGATGACTGGTCGCTTCTCGACTGGTGCAATCAGTGCCATCGCAAGGCGGGCCTCGCGGTCTGGTGCGACGCTTTTCGCCAGGAGAAGGGCCTGAACGGCGGCGAAGCCCTGATTGCCGCGATCCTTGGCAAGCTCGACGTTCTGGAGTTCGATGGCGGCGAGCGCAGCCAACCGCTCCTGCCGTTCTGGTATCGCCTCCTCAATGCGGGTGTGCGTCTCCCGATCGTCGGCGGCAGCGGCAAGGAATCCAACCGTCAGGTTCTCGGATCGATGAGGACTTATACGTTGATGGAACCGGGTGCCGACACGCTCGGCGATTGGGTCGAACAAACCCGTCGCGGCCGTACGTTCGTGACCAATGGCCCGCTCCTCGATTTCAAAGTAAACGGCCATGTGGCGGGAACGACGCTCTCGATGTCTACGGTGGCTGTGCAAGCGCGAGCCCGTTGCCTGACGCCGTTCGAGCGGTTCGAGATCGTCATGAACGGCGAGGTGGTGGCCGAGGCAACGCCGAGTGGTGAGTCAGCCGTCATCGAACAATCGATCACGCTGCCGGAGGGCGGCTGGCTGGCCGCCCGTTGTCTGGGGACGGCATCGCTCTTCGCGCACACCTCACCCGTGTGGGTCGAAATGGAAGGCCGACCGCGACGCGTCGACCCCGCTGCCGTGAAGACAATCGGAAAAATGCTCGATACTGTCAAAGACTGGATTGAGACGAATGGGAACTTCACCCTGCCGAAACGGCGCGAGCAGATGTTGCAAGGGTGTCTGGAAGCACTGGCGGTGATCGAAAGACACGTCTGAATTGATCAAATGATCGGCTGAGCATCGAGCGATTCATACCAGGCGAGCGGGCTTATTTCTTGCGGTGACTCGTCCGCTCTAAAACGCTTCCCCCTTCTCACTCGTCTTATGGGATAGACTAATCACTCTCTCGACCGGCCCTGCCGGTATTTCGTCTCAACTCCTGAAGGGACTTGAACATGCAACTACAATACTGGCTCATGCCCGCGGCTGGCGCCGCCGTCATGTCGGCCGCGATGGTCACCCAAAATCTCAACTCCGCCCCCCAGAATCAGAATCCGTCTGAACTCAAGACAGTAAATTCCCTGCCGATTTCGCGCGTCATCCTCTTCTCGTCCGGCGTGGCCCACTACAACCGCTCAACTGAAATCGAAGGCGATGCCCGCGTCGACCTGACCTTCCCGGAACAGGACATCAACGACCTCATCAAGTCGATGGTGCTTCAGGACTTCTCCGAAAAAGGCCGTGTCTCGGCCGTCACCTACGACTCGCACGAGCCGATCGATCGCACACTGCGTAGCTTCGCGATCAACCTCAATAACAACCCGACCTTCGCCCAGATCCTTGTGCAGGCTCGCGGCGAGAAGGTCGAAGTCGTCATGCAGCAGACGGCCGTGGGCCAACCCGGCACAGTCAGCGGTTCGATCATCGGCATCGAAAAACAAAAGCAAGTGAGCAAGGAAGGCGCGAGCGAGGTCGAAGTCTTGAACCTCTGGTGCGCCGAGGGCGTTCGCTCGGTCAAACTGAACGAGATGCAACGGCTGCGCTTCTCGAACCCGGTCATCGAGAACGAATTCCGCCGAGCACTCGAAACGCTCTCCCTCGCTCACGACACTCAGAAGAAGTCTGTCAGTTTGCACTTCACGGGTGAAGGCAAACGCAAGGTGCAGGTCGGCTACGTCATCGAAGCGCCGATCTGGAAGACGAGCTATCGCTTGGTGCTCGACAAGAAAGACAAACCGTTCCTGCAAGGCTGGGCCGTGGTCGAGAACCCGACGGACGAAGACTGGGGCGGCGTCGAGATGTCGCTCGTCTCCGGACGCCCGATCTCGTTCCGCATGGACCTGTACAACCCGCTCTTCATCGCGCGGCCCTTGGTTGAGCCGGAACTCTTCGCGTCACTGCGGCCGCCGACCTATTCGGGCGCCATGGCCAAGATGCCGCAGAATGGCATGATGGGTGTGCCCACCGCGGCTGCCATGCCCCTTCAAGAGGCCGCCCAGATGAATCGGGCGCTGAGATCCGAGAAGGCAGCCGCCGACGGCCAAGGCCAATTCGGCAACGGGTTTTCCGAAGCCGAGTCGAAACAACGCCGCCAGTATGCGATGCATTGGCCCGGGATCTCAACGCCCGGATGGACGCCGGCAAGTCGGTTCACTCGGTTGCCACGGCCTCCGCGCTCGGCGATTACTTCCAGTACGTCATTGATGTCCCGGTCAACCTCGGTCGTCAGAAGTCGGCCCTGCTGCCGATCATCAACAAGGATGTCGAAGCGAGTCGCGTCAGCATTTACAACCCGAACGTGCAGGCCAAGCACCCCCTGCTCGGCCTCAAGTTCAAGAACTCAACCGGCATGAATCTCTCGCAAGGGCCGATCACGGTCTTCGAAGGTTCGACCTACGCCGGCGACACCCGCGTTCTCGATCTGCAACCGAACGAGGAACGCTTGGTGAGCTACGCCATCGATCTCGGCACGGAAGTGAGCGTCAAGAACGGCAACAATTCTTCCCGCATCACCAAGGTGAAAGCGGTCAAGGGCGTCGTCTTCACGGAGACGCTCATCCGCGAAGAGAAGGTCTATGACATTAGCAATCGCAGCGACATGGACCGCACGCTCTTGATCGAACACCCGAACCGCAAGGGCCAGGGCTTCGTCTTCAAGGGCGATAACAAGCCCGCCGAGGAAACGGCCGAAGTCTTCCGCTTCCAGGTGCCGGTGTCGTCGAAGAAAGACCTCAGCTACACCGTTGTCGAAGAACGCACTCAGGGCGCGTCGGTCACGTTGACCAACAACAGCGACGACCAGATCCGCCTTTTCCTCTCGCTCAACGAAACCTCACCGGCTCTGAAACAACGACTGACAGAAGCCATGGGGATGAAGGGCAAGTGGGACGACGTCCGCCGCGAGATCACGACGGTCCAGACCCGGATCCAGACGATCACGACGGACCAAAACCGCATCCGCCAGAACCTGCGTGAAGTGCCGAAGGATTCAGAGGCGTACACGCGTTACCTGAAG
>Ga0105048_10009637_pt1 | contig 15334 bp, 11 predicted proteins | sample MAT05_FD_78382 | JGI IMG/M metagenome (GOLD analysis project Ga0105048, IMG submission 78382) | Freshwater microbial communities from Lake Fryxell liftoff mats and glacier meltwater in Antarctica - MAT-05 | ecosystem: Environmental > Aquatic > Freshwater > Ice > Liftoff microbial mat | place... | reverse complement strand
CGAGCACAACGATCGGTAATGCGGTTTAGCTTTCGGAGCTTTCGCTGCTTTCGGCCGGGCGGGTGTGGAGAATGTCTCTGCGGGAGTCGAATTCGGTCGAACGACAGGAAAAGGCAGGAAAAGGCCAAGTCTGTTCAATCGACCTCGTCGACACAAGTCCTTACCGGGCCTGCTCTGTTAAATGACTGGTCTCGAGTTAAGCATTTGGAAACGAGTTAACGCGAGGGTGTCGGTGTTCTCGCTTAACTCGATTCGGGTCGGCCGGAGTCTGCGAGGCCCGACCTTTCGCTACGATAGTCCGAAGGCGTTCGGTAAATGCAGGGATCAACGATGTCGAGGAGTTCGGTTCGCCGAAGCGGAGGCCCGAGTGAGCGAAGATGCCGCGTTCTTAGCTAAGATTCGAGCTGCACCGAAAGACAACCTCGTGCGACTCGTGTACGCCGATTGGCTGGATGAACAAGGCCGCCCCGGTGGAGACTTTCTGCGTACCGATTGCGAAATAGCCGACTTGGACCCACTTGAATACGAGCGACGAGCACAATTGCGGACCGAAGCTAGTTTGGCGGGCGTGATCGATCTAGCCCTTCCTGACACCTCGGACACCTATTACTGGCAGCGAGCGCATTTGGTCGCCAAGTTGTGGTGTACAACCCGCGACCTCAATGAAGAATGGATGGCGGTGGTGAGCCGGGTGCCATTCGGCGAGATCAACGCCCGCAACCGTGAGATCCAGTCCTGGCTCAGGCAGCAGATTGAGGTCTCAGTACTCCTCGCTAGGATGGCCGAATTGGACAAGCCTACAGTCCCTCCGAAGACACTTTGGCAACGGGTACGCGGACTATTCGGGCGGTCACCCGACGCCCTCCCCGCGCAGACGGAAGGCCCGTTCGTCCGTGGGAAGCGCGAGTGGGTCGAGGCCAATTTGCGGCCGGGAGACGAGTTGTGGGAGTATGACACCGGGGGCGAAACTTGGGCGCATCTTTGTGGCGAGATGGGTTACGCGATCGTCCGCAACGGTGAGGTGATCGAGTACGAAATGTTGATGATGAACTGAGAGAAAGCCGAACCACTCTCATGACCCACCGACCTATTGAAGTGGTCAAATCTTCAGTTGCGGTAGCCCTCCCCCTCCCGGTATCATTTCTTTACTGCCGGTTCGCCGTTTCCACGTCGGAAGTTATCATGCCAATCCCGATTACGCTGGTTCGTCGCAATTTCTTGAAAGTCGGGGCGAGCGCCGCAATCGGTTTGGGCATCCCCGCGCTCGGCACGCGCGCCGCCGAGAAGAATCGCAAGGCGAAGTCGGTGATCCTCGTGAACCTGACCGGCGGGATGAGCCACCTCGATTCGCTCGATATGAAGCCCGACGCCCCGGCCGAGATCCGCGGTGAATTCAAACAGGTGCCCACCGCCGTCGCCGGTATCCAAATCTGCGAGCACCTGCCGCAACTCGCGGAGCGCATGAAGCGCTGGGCTCTCGTGCGATCCTTATCCCACGGGGAGAACGGCCACCTTCCCGGTAGCCACCGGTTGATGACCGGCTCCACGATGCCAAACCAGCGCGGCACGGATTTGGATAACGTGCTGTCGCGGCGAGATTGGCCCTGCTACGCCGCCGGTCTGAACTACCTCCACCCCAGGCACGATGGCATCCCCAACGGCGTGACACTGCCGCACGCGCTGATCGAAGGTCCGTTGACGTGGCCCGGCCAACACGGCGGCTTCCTCGGGCCATCGCACGACCCGATGCTGGTGACGCAGGATCCGAATGCCGCGACCTTCAAGATGGACGCCTTCGAACTGCCCCAAGGTACCGACCCGAACCGCCTAGAACAGCGCCGCAGTTTACTCGAACAACTCGGGTCGGACCGCATCGGCGACCCGAACTTCCGCGGCCATCAAAAGCAAGCCTTCGAGTTGTTGGCATCGGGCCGCGTGGCCGGTGCCTTCCGTCTGGATCGCGAAGCGCCCAAGGTGCGCGACAGGTACGGCCGCAATCAGTTCGGGCAATCGTTGCTGTTGGCCCGGCGGCTCGTCGAAGCCGGCGTGCCGATGATCCAAGCGAATATGGGCATCGTGCAGACGTGGGACACGCACGTGGACAACTGGGGCCGGATGAAAACCCGTCTGCTCCCGTGGCTCGATCAGGGCATCGCGGCGCTGACCGACGAATTGGAATCGACGGGGATGCTCGAGCAAACCCTCGTGGTGGTCTGCGGGGAATTCGGGCGGACGCCGAAGATCTCGAACCTGCCGGGCGAGACGATCGCGGGGCGCGACCACTGGGCCGGTGTCTACTCGGGGCTGTTCACCGGCGCCGGCGTCGTGGGCGGTCGGGTCATCGGCAAGTCGGACAAAATCGGGGCACAGCCCACCACGAACCCGTATACGCCGTACGATGTCGGCGCGACGATTTACCACGCTCTCGGCGTCGATGAAGACGGCGAAATCCGGGATTCTCAAAATCGCCCGTCCCGCGTTTGCTCCGGCAAACGCATGGATGTCTTGTTCGAGAATCGCTGAGTCACCTTAAGATCATCAATGCACGGCCGACTTCTTAGCATCGACGATGTCTTGGAGCGAGACCGGGTTTGATACGCCGCCGCGCGGCAGCGTATAAAAAACCGTGACCGATTTCGGATCGGCCGGCTTGGCGAACTGGAAGTCGCCTTGGACGGGGACGCCGCGCGGCTCCGCCGGCAACGACACCATCCAGTACGAGCCTGGATCGGGGAGCTCGTACAATTGCAAAATCTGCGTCGATTCGTCGAACTTCAACCGCGCCGTGTCGGGCTTCGGCGCGAGCGCCCGAACCTCGGCCGAATTGGGCTTCGGCGCTTCGTCCGGCCGCGCGGCGACGTTCGGCGCGGGTTGCGAATCGCAAGCCGAACCCGCCACAGCGAGGCAGCCTACCGCTAGTATCTTCGGGAATCGCATCCGTGACAAAAGCATGGCTACCCTCCGGGAGCCGGGATCCATCGGCGAACGCAGTACCCGCCGTCGATCTATCTTAACATGCGAATGGCCGAAAGTCTTCCCCGACCGCTTTCGGACGTCAGGCCAGAAGTGCGGGATCGCTGCGCGCGCCGATGGGCCGAATCGAGTTAAGCGAGAACATGCACACCCTCGCGTTAACTCGTTTGCAAATGCTTAACTCGACGCCAGTCGTTTAACAGACTAAGCCCGGCAACGACTTGCATCGACGAGGTCGGTTTAACAGACTTGCCTTGCTCTGCCTACCTACGAGTCGTGGCGTGATGCGGCTATTTCTTCTCGGGCACCGGCGCGAGCTTCTTCAACCGCTCTTGCCATCGCTTTTCTTCCTCCGCCGTCCACGGCCGACCGTCGATGGAATTGATGACGTGCTTGGTCGTAAATTTGGAGTAGCTGAATTCCCGGTACGTGATCGTCAGCGGTCCGCCATCGCCGTTGATTCTGGCGATGCGTTCGTATCCTTAGGCAGCCCGACTCTCCACTTGCACGAAAATTTGACCACAGACCACTTCGAGAATGGTGCCATCGCCAAACACCCAGGTAAATTGGAGCGCCGGCACTTCGATTCCGATAGATTGCAGACGTTTGCATTCAAGCAGGAGCTCAGTTGAAATACCATTATGAATCGTGTCGATCCTACATGGTGCGGATTGAAGCCCGTAAATCATCGCCCTGCTGATCGCCACTTCACACAACGTGACCAGAAGGTGGCGCCCATTCCATGGAGGGTATCCCGCCTCCGAATCGACGGTAATGTCTAGCCGAAAATGGCGGCGCTTGGGCTCCGACGTTTGCCAATCCAATGACGCCACGACAGCATCGTGGAGATAATCTAGCAATGACAAATCCGTGAGCGGGTCCATTGTGTCATTCTCCGGGGAGGGGTGTAAGCGGGTCAAGGTGGCTTGGGTTCCCCTCGATGTGGATGTGTGTTTGACCCCTCCACCCCGGCTTGCCCACTTCGGCGACATCAATCCGAGTTACCTCGTGATATGTATTGCCTTCCATTCTTCCCCAACTGCCTGTTCTGAAGGGACTTTCAATAAAACCCAGTCGCTGCGCGCGTCGGCCGAAACCTGCGAACTCAGCTTGTTCCGCAACAGAGAGAATCCGGCCATTCATCCCCCGTGTACTCGCCGCCTTCTGCTCTGCCCCGAGCGTCACCAGTCCATCGAACTCCAACTTTTCAGCAGCAGTCAACTCCCTTTGAGCTTTGAAATCTGTCAGGAGCTTGAGTTTGGCGCATTGCTCCGGCGTCAGATTATGCACCCAGACGGCGAAGCCCCAATTCTCCGCGCCGACGAAGAACGTGTGCGCGTCGCGCACTTCCAGATTGTACACGACCTCGTGCCCGACCGCATCGCGGATGCCTTCGATGGCGAGCCAGCGCCCGTCGGCCCCGAGCACCCTGTCGCCGACGCGGAGCGTGTGCGCTTCGACCCAGCCCTGGGCGATCCAGAACGGGTGCTCCGCCGTCAGCCGCAGCCAGCGGCCCTCCACGCTCACACTCATCAAGCCGGCGTAGCGGCGGAACGTCTGTGCGACGACCCCCGCTTCCACCGGCGCATCGGGATTGCTCTGCTCGCGGGTCAAGATGGCATCGCCCGCCCGGAAATCTTCGACGGCTTTGTAGCCGGTGGGCGTGAGCAGCATCGTCCCCGGCGCGAAGCAGCCGCCGGCCAGCTGGCCCTCGACCACCATCAGAGGCGCGCGCCGGCCCGCCTTCAGCGCCTCGATGGCCCGCGCCGTCTCCGTGGCCCGCGCCAGCTGCGCGGTTCTCTCGACATCCGTTAGCACGGCGGCGCTCTGGCCGAGGCTCTTCAACCTCTCGAAGAGGCGCGTGATCTTGCCGATATCGAGGCCGAGCGTCGCGAGTCTTTCGGTGGCCCCCGTCAGCCCGGCCGCGAGCTTGCCGGCCCGCAGCGCTTCGGCGGCCCCGGCCGTGACGACGTCGAGTACGACCGTCTGCACGACCTGGTACGCGATCCAGCCGTACAGCCGCCCCAAGTTTTCCGGGGTCGCGGCGTCGAGGGCGGTGATCCCCAAATCGACGGCGATCAGCCCCACGATCTTCAGTGCCCTCTGCGCTTTGTCCGACGGTGTGAAGGGCTGGCCCTTCGCCTGGGCTTCAAAGTAGCGGGCAATCTCCAAGAGTACTTCAGCTTGGGCGCCGGTGAGGGCTTTGTGCGCTTCGACGACCTTTTTGAACGAATCGCTGGCGAAAGCGATTTCGGAACTCAGCACGGTGTTGGCCGTGCTCTCGAGGTTGCCGGTCGCCGATTCCCAGAGACCGCCTACGGTGAATCGCCGCCAGTTGGAGGCCTGTTCGACGAGGGTTTTGCCGCCCGCGATCAGGACGGTGGCGATGACCTTACTCTGGACTTGGGAGACTTTCCAAGCGCCTTCCAGCAAGGATCCGATCCCTTCGATGTCGCCGACGAAGCCGTCGTCGAAAAAGCCGCGCACCACGCCTTTAAGGAAGGTGGGAACATCCTCGACCTTGATGGGTCCACCCTGCTCGAATAGGCGCGTGAGCTTGTCCTTGAGGATCTGGAATTTCGCATCTAGTTCGGTGTCGAGCGTCTTCCCGATGCTCGCCGGGGCGATGTCGGCCATCGTGTAGGGCTGGGTGGCATTCGAGAATTGGAGTTCGAAAAAGAACGGCGCATTGGGCCGACCTTGCGGGCTAGCGAGGTCGCCGTATATCCGGTTCATGATCGTGCCGAGAACGGCTTCATCGGAGATACCGATAGTGCGGAGGGCGGCGACGATCTTCTCGAATGTGGCCCCGGCGCGATCCACCGTCAACTGATAACGCTCGACGCCGTCGATCTCGACCCGTTTCCACGTGATCTTGTCGGCTCCCCCAGCGGCGGCCTCCCACCAAACTCGGTCTCCAGCCGAGACATAGAGCCCGTTGCTGTCGGCGGGTTGCGCCGGGCCTGCTGCGGGTGGTGGGGCTGGTGCAGGCTGCGATGGGGCCGGTGGGTCAATTGGAGAAGGCGGGACGGTCGGCGGAGATGTCGTAACAGAAGCAGTGATGTTCTCCGTCAGCACATCGCTGACCCACTCGACGCTGTACTCGCCATCGGCAAGGCCGGTGAACGTATAGACTCCGCTCGCAGAAGTCTGAACGGAAGCGATGGGAATACCGTTGTACGATGTCAGGAAAACCCATTGCCCGGCGATTCCGGGCTCATCCTCATTTTGGTGGCCATCGGGATTGATTCCATCGTTCCAGACGATGCCCGAGATTGAGCCGAGACTGGCCGAAGAACTCGTCGGCGGGAGGACCCTCGTTGGGCCTTCCTCAAGGTCCGTATCCGCTATGAAATCGTCGATGTAGATCGACGTGGCCGGGACGCTGGTGTCGAATGTGTAATCCGCCGTCGGGGAGGCCGCGAGAGCGAGCGTGACGGTTTCGTCGAGGTCATCGTCGGCGAAGGCTTGCAAGTACAATTCGAATTCGGTTTGGTCCTCCGCGAAGGTCACCGAGCCGCCGCCAGGAGTCAATCCGGTGTAGTCGACTCCGGCCGTGGCCGTGCCGCCGGGGGCGCCGTAATAGACGGTCAACGTTCCGGCGCCGCTGCTGCGATGGATGGTGAAGCCACCGTCGATTTGGGTGGTGGAGTTCGTGCCGGCCGTGAGCCAAACCGCGGATACGGACGTGTTGCCCGGCGTTGGCGAGGGAGGTACCTGCGGACTCGGCGGCGAGCCGCCGTTGACCGGGCTGACGTTGAGCATCCAATAGTGGTCGTTGTAATCCCAGTCGCTAGTGCCGGTGCCGGCCATGTCTTCGAATTGCAGCGATCCGCTGCCGGTGTACAAAAAGAACCTCTGCTCGGACGGGCTGGCGCCGACGCTGCCGGGGGCCATCGAATAATAATACGTCTGGCCAGCAAGCGTGACCATGATGGTGCCGACGATGGCCCGCGAAATGGCGACTTGTTGGGAAGTTGCTTCGACGAGAACGCCGCCGTTGCCATCACTCGGCAGCGATGAGTCGAGCGAGAGCGAGCCGGAAATCGTGGCGGCGGTGTCGCCGTTAAACCCGGCACCGGGAAAGAGGACGACGGAAAATTGCGCCGGGACGATGCGATCTTCGTACCGCATCAGATTCGGCCGAAAGTGGTTGTCATTCCGGCGACGAAGTTGCGGTGTGTGTGTGTGTGTGTGTTTGTGTTGTTGGAGAGCCAGCGGCGAAGTGTGCGGATCATGGTGGCTCGTCCCTCAGTGAGGTCTTGCTTGGGGGGATCGTATACCGGCGCAACGCGCCGGTCAATAGCCGAGACGGAAGAAATTTATTCGAATCTCGCGAACGCCTTGCGTTTCCCATTTCCCCGACCCGGCTCAATCCGCCCGCGATGCCGCTACGACGCGTTGGCCCGAGAGCAAGCGGGTACCGAGATTCAACAGCAGCACCAGCACCAGCAGCACGAAGGCACCGGCCCAAGCGAGATCGACGTCCGACGGCTTCGGTGGGTTCTGCACGTAGGTATAGATGAAGTACGGCAGCGCCGGAGTCGGTTCCGACAGACCCTTCGCGAAGAAGTTGCTCGTGCCGGCCGTGTAAAGCAGCGGAGCGGTCTCGCCGGCGACGCGACCGACAGCCAAGAGCACCCCCGTGGTGATGGCGGGGAGCGCGGCCGGGAGGATCACGCGGAAGACGGTCTGCCGGCGGCTCGCCCCGAGCGCGTAGCTCGCCTCGCGGAGGCCGTTGGGCACGAGGCGGATCGCTTCCTCGGCGGCGCGGACGATCACGGGGAGCATCATGACGGCGAGCGCGAAGGCGCCGGCCCAAGCGGAAGGGCCCCACGATTTCTCGGCGGGGGCGAGCCAAAATGGGCGGACCAACAAGGCGTAGCCGAAGACGCCGATGACGATCGACGGCACGCTGCCAAGCATCTCGGCGACGAAGCGGATCGGTTTCGTGAGCCAGTGGGAGCGGAACTCGGCCAAGAAGATTGCCGTGAGCAAGCCGATGGGGATGGCGAAAGCCGAGGCCAGCCCGACGAGCGTGATGCTGCCGAGCAGCGCGTTGGCCATGCCGGCTCCGGCCGGGTCGCCGGTGCGGTTGGTGAAGAAACTCCACTGTAAGCGGCCCGCGCCCATGTAGGTGATGTAGCCCAAGATGAGGAACAACGGCACGACCGTCAGGAATTGGGCGCCGCTGAGCACCCACGTCATGATTCGGTTCTGCACGGCGGTTCGGCGGCGCGTGCGGGCGAGTTGGTGGGCCGGCGGCGGTGGCACTTCGGCCAGTTCACCGGACAGATGAATCGGCCGGCGATCCGCCTTCACGCGCGGCTTGCTGGCCCACGCGATGATCAACCGCGCCGACAGGTTCATCAGCAAAGTCACTCCCAAGAGCAGCAGGCCGAGGGTGACGAGGGCCGCGTAATTCTGTTCGTCGGCGCTCGTGGTTTCCTTCACCGAGCCGGCGATTTTGCTGGGGATCGTGTCGCCGGTGCCGGCGAAGAATTGCGAGAAAGTTTCGGGCAGGTATTGGCCGTTGCCGATGACCATGGTTACGGCCATGGTCTCGCCGACGGCCCGTCCGAGGGCGAGGAAACAGGCCGCGATGATACCGGGCCGTGCGTATGGCAGCACGACCCGCCAGATCGTTTGCCAGCGCGTCGCCCCGACCGACAAGGCCGCTTCGCGCTGGCTGCGCGGCACGGCTTGGCAGACGTCGAAACTCACGGCCGTGATGTACGGCAAGATCATGATCGCCAGTACGATCCCCGCGGCGAGGATGCCTTGGCCGGACGCGCTGTTTTCCAAACCCAAGCCGGTGAAGACCGGTTCGAGGCCGAATTTGGCGAGGAAGGTTTTGGCCCAGAATCCGTAGACGATGCTGGGGATCGCGGCGAGGAGTTCGAGGAGGAACCCGCAGATTTTGCGGAGCCAAGCCGGGGCGATTTCGGAGAGGAACGCTGCCGAGCCGACGCCCAAGGGTACCGCGATGCACATGGCGATGAGCGAAGTCAGCACCGTGCCGAAGATGACGACCTGCGCACCGTACAAGCCTTTGTCTGGCTCCCAGCGCGACGTCGTCAGAAACTCGCCGAGGTTGTCGCCGGTCAGAAATGGCCAAGCTTGGCGGAAGAGCACAAAGAGGATGCTCGCCGCCACGAGCAGCAGTGTGACGCCCGAAGATTGGCAGAGCCAACGGAAGATCCGATCGCCCCAACTGGGGCGGTTGCGGATCGGGATCGGTTCGGGCGAAGCCATGGGTCACTCCGCCGCGATTTTCTCGATGCGGGCGACGCACTTCTTCTGGAGCGCTTCGGGGAGCGGGGCGTAATTCTCCTCCACGGCGAACTTCTGGCCGTCGGTCACGGCCCACTTCAAGAACGCGGCGACGAGTTTTCCGCCTTTATCCGCAGGCGGTTTGGCGAACACGATGGCGTAGCTGACGCCGACGATCGGGTACGCTTTCTCGCCGTCGGTGTTCGTCAACGAGAACGTGAGTTCGTGCAGGGTGTACGGCTCGGCGGTCGGTTTGTCGTTCGCCGCGGCGTCGGCGGCGGCGCTCACGCCCTCGGCTTCCGGCTTCACGAATGCGCCCATTTTGTTCTTCAGCGTCACGACACTCAGCGAATTGGTTTTGGCGAAGCTGAGTTCGCAATAGCCGATACAGCCCGAGTTGGCTTTGACGTGGCTGGCGATGCCGCCGCTGCCGTTTTGGCCGACGCCACCTTGCGGCCACGTGGGCTGCGTGCTGGTGCCGACGATCTTCTTGAACTCCGGGTTCACCTTCGAAAGGTATTCCGTGAAGACGTTGGTCGTGCCGGATTTGTCCGAGCGCGTCACCGGGACGATGGCCAAGTCCGGGAGCGCGACGCCGGCGTTCAGCGCGGCGATCGCGGGGTCATTCCATTTCGTGATCGTCCGGAGGTAAATCCCCGCGAGCACGTCACCGGTCAGTTTGAGTTCGGTCACGCCCGGCACATTGAACACCACCGCGACCGCGCCGATGGCGACCGGCAAGTGGATCACCTCGCCACCGGCGGTGTTGGCGGCTTCGAGTTCGTTCTTCTTCATCGGGGCGTCGGAGCAGCCGAAGGCGATGTTTTTCGCGGTCAACTGCGTGATGCCATAACCCGAACCTTGGGCCGTGTAGTCGATTTCGACCTTCGAGGTTTTGTTGTATTCCGCGGCCCATTTCTGCATGATGGGGTCGACGAACGTGGCGCCACCGGCGGTGATGCGGCCACCGGTTCCCCCCGAGCCATTGCAGCCACCGCAACCGGCGGAGGCGGCGTACGAGAGACCAATCAAAGTGGTGAAAACGAGAGCGTACCGAAGCGAGCGCATGGGGAGAAACTCCGGGGGCGGCGGGCGAGATCGCAACGGAATCCTACAAATGGCTAGGGATGCGACAACCGCGCCGCCGTGAAGGTTTGGTGAATGCCGGAGGCCACCGCGATGGAACCGACCCCGATCGCCGCGACGATTGCGACCGTCCGCGATGCCGTGGCGACTGCCAAAGCCTCCGGGCGAACCGTCGGGCTAGTGCCGACGATGGGCGCATTGCACGCGGGCCATGCGGAGTTGATCCGGACTGCCCGGCGACGTTGCGGGTTCGTCGTCGTCAGCATCTTTGTGAATCCGACCCAGTTCGGCCCCAAGGAAGACTTCGGGAAATATCCCCGGACATTGGAAGCGGATCGCGAACTGTGCGCCGACGCCGGGGCCGATTTGATCTTCGCGCCGAACGCCGGCGAGATGTATCCGGAGGGTACGCTCGCATTCGTAGAAGTGCCGAAGCTCGATGCGGTGTTATGCGGCCCCCGTCGGCCGGGCCACTTCCGCGGGGTTTGCACAGTGGTGCTGAAGCTGTTGAACATCGTGCGGCCCGATGTCGCGATCTTCGGGGCGAAGGACGCCCAGCAATCGATCATCTTGAAGAAGATGGTGCGCGATCTCGACGTGCCTGTGGAAGTGCAAATCGAACCGACCGTGCGCGAAGTGGACGGCTTGGCGATGAGTTCGCGCAACCGGTACCTCAGCCCCGCCGAACGCTCGTTGGCCCCAAGGATCTTCGCGGCATTGCAGTCGGTTCAACGCCGCGTGGCCGACGGGGAAACCGATGTCGCGTCGCTTCAATCCGGCTTGCTCGCCGAGTTGATCGCGATCCCCGGTGCGAAGGTGGACTACGCTCAGATCCTCGATGCCGAATCGCTGGAGGCCGTCGGGCAATTGCGGAAGCCGGCACTCGCGGCGGTGGCCGTTTTCTTGGGCGGCACGCGCTTGATCGATAATGTAATTGTGGGTGGGTGACCGCAACAAATCCGACGGGTTCGCGCATGGCTCATCCGCTTTTCGGCCCCGAAATCCGGGACATGCTCCAGAACGGCGACAGCGCCGGGTTGGCGGCGCTGTGCGACGAACTCCACCCGGCCACCATCGCCGAGACCGTCGAAGACGACTTCGCCCCCGATCAAATCTGGGAGATCATCAGCCAGTCCGAGATCCGCACGCAAGCCGCGATATTTGAATATCTGCCCGTCGGTGTGCAGGAGGCGATGGTCGAAGACACGAAGCGCCCGCAAGTCGGCCGGTTGATCGAGAAGATGTCCCACGACGACCGCGTCGGGCTGTTGCGGCGCCTGCCGACGCGCGTGAGCGAGAACCTGCTGCGCCTCGTGGACGACGCCGACCGGCGCGACATTCGAAAGCTCTTCGAGTATGGGGCAAACACGGTCGGCGCGCTGATGACCACCGACTACGCGTGGTTGCCGCCGACGATCACCGCCGCGGAAGCGGTCGATCAATTGCGCCAGCAGGCCCCGGACCGCGAGACGATCTACTACATCTACATTCTCGAAGAGGCCAAACGCCGCGCCGACGGCAGCCTCGCCCCGCGGCCTTTGCTCGGCGTCATCTCGCTGCGCGATCTCATCTTGGCACCCCGGCACAGTCTGCTGCGGGATCGGATGGAGACCGAAGTCGTCGCGCTGCTCTACACCGACCTGCGCGAGAAGGCCGCGGACTTGCTCGCGCAGTACGACTTCATCGCGGTGCCGGTACTCGACGCCACCGGCGGCATGCTCGGCATCGTCACGCACGACGACGCCCTCGACGTCGTGACTCAAGAAGCGACCGAGGACATCCAACGGCAAGGGGGCGTCACGCCGCTGAACGAGAGCTACCTCGACGCGAGTTTCTTCAAGATCTGGAGGAGCCGGGCGCAGTGGCTGGCGGTGCTGTTCGTGGCCGCATTCGGCACCTACACGGTCATCAGTGCGTTCGAAGATGTATTGGCCGAGGTGGTCGTGCTGAGTCTGTTCATCCCGCTGTGCATTTCCACGGGGGGGAATTCGGGGACGCAAGCGAGCACGCTCATCACGCGCGCCATCGCCTTGGGCGACGTGCAACTCGCGGACTGGAAACGCTTGCTGCGACGCGAACTCCTCTTGGGGATGGCCCTCGGGTTGTTCTTGGGTGTCCTCGCTTTCGCCCGCGGCGCCGCGACTCCTGACGACACGCGCGGCGGGCCGCACAAGTTGCCGCATCCGCTACTCGTGACTTTCGCGGAGGCGACGAAGCTGACCGCGGACGAAAACGGCGACTACCTGTTGCCCGCCGGGACGCAGCAGACGGTGTTCGCCGACAAACTCCAACGAATCCGGTTGCCGAAAGAAGGGAGCGCGGCCGTGACGGCGAACGAAGCGGAAACGCAGTTCACCTTTCCGGCCGAGTGCGAAGTACGAACCGAGCCGGTCGACCGCTACCGCCTCGGGCTGGTAATCGCGCTGGCGGTGCTCGGCATCTGCCTCTGGGGGACGATGGTCGGTGCGACGCTGCCGCTGGTATTCAAGAAATTCGGCGGCGACCCCGCCGTGGCCAGCGGCCCATTCGTGGCGACATTCGTGGACATCACCGGCATCGCGATCTTCTTCTTGTGCGCAAAGTTTTTGTTATTGTGAGTCGATGGCCCGCCCGCCGTCCGAATCGCAGGTGCGATTCGCTAGAATTGCATCATGGCACTCATCCGCTGGACCGACGGCATCGTCTGCGATCCCCGCAACGGGATCGACAGCATCGTGCGCGACCTCTGGTCGCGCGATGGCAAAATCATCGCGGCACCGGCCGGCGAAAGGCCGGATCGCACCTTCGACCTGAGCGGGCTAGTCGTCATGCCCGGCGGCGTCGATATGCACGCCCACATTGCCGGGCCGAAGGTGAATGTCGCCCGCAAACTGCGGCCCGAAGATCGCCGCGATTCCGCGCCGTTCCACCGCACCCCCCTGCTCCGCTCCGGCACCGGCGGCAGCACACCCACGACGTTCGTCACCGGGTATCTCTACGCGGGCCTCGGGTATACCTCCGTCTTCGATGCGGCCATTCCGCCGCTCGGAGCCCGGCACACGCTCGAAGAATTCCACGATACTCCCGTGATCGACAAAGGCTTCTTCGTCCTGACGGGCAACAACCATTACGCCATGAAACAGATCGCCGCTGGGGAGTCGGCGCGGCTGCGGGCCTTCTGCGCTTGGTTGTTGAACTCGACGCGCGGCTATGCGCTCAAAGTCGTGAACCCCGGAGGAGTCGAAGTCTGGAAGCAAGGTTCAAACGCGCTTGCGCACCTCGACGACACCGTCCCCGGCTTCAATACGACTCCGCGCGCCATCGTCCGCGAATTGGCCCGCACGGCCGACGAACTGCGCTTGCCCCATGCCGTTCACATCCATTGCAATCAACTCGGAATGCCCGGCAATTGGACGACGACTCTCGAAACGATGCGGGCCGTCGAGGGGCACCGCGGGCACTTCGCGCACATCCAGTTCCACAGCTACGGCGGTGGGCCCGACGACCAAGGAACGTTTTGCAGCCAAGTGCCGCAACTCGCGGAATACGTGAACAGCCACCCGAACATCACGGTCGATGTCGGCCAAGTCGTCTTCGGCGAAACCACCTCAATGACCGCCGACGGTCCGCTCGGGCATTACCTCCATAAAGTCACGGGCCGGAAGTGGTTTAATAGCGACGCCGAGTGCGAAGGCGGCTGCGGCATCGTGCCGATCACGTACCAAGAGAAGTCGTTCGTGCACGCGCTCCAGTGGGCTATCGGGCTGGAGTGGTACCTCCTCGTGAAGGATCCGTGGCAAATCGCCATGAGCACCGACCACCCCAACGGCGGCGCGTTCGTGGCCTACCCGGAAATCATCGCGCTGTTGATGAGCCGGGATTACCGGCGCGAAGTCTTGAAGCGATTGCCGGCGCGGGTGAAGGAACGCTGCACCCTCGCCGAGCTCGACCGCGAGTACACCCTCGCCGAAATCGCCATCATCACCCGCGGTTCCCCGGCGAAGATGCTCGGTCTGCCGCACAAGGGGCACCTCGGCAGCGGGGCCGATGCGGACATCACCGTCTACACGCCTCAGTCGGATCGCCGGGCGATGTTCGAACTCCCTCGGTATGTCTTCAAAGCCGGGGAATTGATCGTCGAACAGGGCGAGATCCGCCGCGTGCCGTTCGGCCCGATGATCTGCGCCGAGCCGAAGTACGATCCGGGGGCGGTGCCGCACATCCGGGAGTGGTTCGAGGCGAATTATTCGATGGCGTTCGCCAACTTCCCCGTCGGGGAAGAGTACCTGTCGCAGGGGAAAGTCGCGGTGCCATGAAACTGATCCTCGCCATCATTCAACCGAGCAAGCTGGACGCCGTGAAAGCCGCGCTCAACAAAGTGCAAGTCTTCCGGCTCACGGTCGTGGACGTGCAAGGCTTCGGCCGGCAGAAGGGGCAATCCGAAATCTACCGCGGGCACGAGTTCACCGTGAACATGCTGCGCAAAGTGCAGTTGCAGATCGCGGTGAACGAAGACTTCGTCGAACCGACGGTGAACGCGATCATCGAAGCCGCCCGCACCGGCGACGAAGGCCGCATCGGCGACGGCAAGATTTTCATCCTGCCGCTGGAGGATGTGGTCCGCATCCGCACCGGCGAACGCGGACCGGAGGCGATTTAAGCGATGGTGGGAAGTGCCGACAGCAGCTTCAGTTTTTCAGAGAGCACCGGGCAAAGTCGGGAAATTTTGTCGCGCAATCGGGACTCACCTTCCATAAAGCCTTCGCGCCAATTGGCCCATTGCTCGTATCGGAGAGGAAGCCTTCCAAGACAGAGAGGATGTCATCCCGGCGATGTGACTGTGCAAGTCATCGATCTCTCGTCGGAGCAATTGGGCCGCCGAGGCCGAGGCTTTGGCTACGGTGAGATCCGGCCGGATCTGTTCGGCATACTCCGAGCGAACCGCGAAACCGACGTGACCGTTGTCTAATCCGATGTCCGGAAATACAGTTTGCTCGAAGCCGGATCTGGCGAAGCACCTCGT
>Ga0105048_10009632_pt1 | contig 15339 bp, 6 predicted proteins | sample MAT05_FD_78382 | JGI IMG/M metagenome (GOLD analysis project Ga0105048, IMG submission 78382) | Freshwater microbial communities from Lake Fryxell liftoff mats and glacier meltwater in Antarctica - MAT-05 | ecosystem: Environmental > Aquatic > Freshwater > Ice > Liftoff microbial mat | place... | reverse complement strand
TCAGGAGAATCGAATGGGTCGCAACGAGAATGTGAATCGGCCGTTTGTTCGTACGTCAGCTCGCGCGTTCGGGCGCAACAGGGGCGGGGTGGCCAGCCAGCTTCGCGCGATGGACGCCTGCGGAAAGAGTGAGCCTATCGCAGCGAGCGCCGCGTCGCTCGCTTCAAGCGCAGGACTGATGGAGCGTCCGAGCGTTGAGCAGCTTGAGCGCCGGCAGATGCTCTTCTCACTGACGATTACGGCCGACGACGTTGATCCGGCGACTGGCCTTGGAGCGACGAGGGCGGGATTTTATTATTACATTCCGTATCTCGCCACCTCCGAGCAGATCACGGACCAGGAACCACAGGCGCAGGCCGAGGGGTTCGATCAATCTCCGTACGGACCCATTGCAAGCGGAACGATCTTTGGCGACTCGGGCCTTCAGATTCTGCACAACATCAATCCTGGTAGCGATGCCACCGTGGCGGCCCTGCCGCAGACCGCCGACAATCAAGATCGCTTCGTTCGGGTGCGGCTGAACGAAACCAACGAGTTTTTCGCGTTCCGGTTTTTCGAGGCGGGGCAACCGGGACAGAATGTCCGAAGGTCGGTCACGGAGATGTCGTTTACGGTCAGGCCAGACCGCAGTGCTGTAGGTGGTGACTCCAATGGCCTGATCATCGCCAGCACGCGGTTAGAAGTCTACCAAGATGGAATCCGCACCGGGGTCTTCACGGGTAATGCGTTGCGAGATCTGTTTGATCCGCCGTCACCCAACGGGCTCGGCACCATAAGAATCACTCCGCCGCAGAACTCAAATGCTTTCGATGAAGTTCGCCTTGTTACCGTTGCGCCCCCTGCCGCCGGAGTGAATGCGGCCTTTGAGATCGACGACGTAATTACGACGGCGCCGAGCGGAAGTTTCGCGTCGCTGGTGACGGGTCGCGCGTTCGGTGCTATTGCTGCTTTGAGCGGGCCCGTAGGCGCGACTGTGTCAATCGCCGACCTCTATGGCAGAGACATGGTCGCGAGCTTGGCTGGCATCCCCGGCCGAGGCACCCTGAACCCCAACGATACCGACGATAACGGAATACCCGCGCGCAACGACGGCATCGGTTCTATCCGCTTCAGCGGAACCGACTCTCGTACTTCGTTTACGCTAATTGGAGGGGTGCTTTCTTATTCCGAAACTATTCCCGAAGGTGCGAACATCGGTCTGGTCCCGCGGATATTAACCGACGGGCCATTCGTTTTGACGCTCAGCACCGACCCCAAGGGAATTTATGATGACTTCGAGCGAATCGGGTTTGGTTTTGTAGCAGACAACCGCCAAAACCAGTTCACCATCGGGGGCCTCCCGCCGGGTTCTGGTTCGGTGATCGTCGGCTCCCCGTTCCTCCGCGATAATTCCAGCGAGTTCTCTTACAATCCCGGTGGCTTTGCACTCGACGAAAATGACCGGTCGATTCAGCTTGTTTCTGGCGGTTTCAGCCGAGCTGACCAAGGCATCTTCCTTACCGATGGAAGCTCCATCGGGAGCATCGCAATCAACGGCATGCTTTTCGGTTCTTCGCGGTTTAACGGTGCGGTTGATCGTTTGGCCGTCGGAACGCTTTACGGTTCAGTGACCGTCGAGGGCGATCTGGGCAGCCTCGTCGTCGCCACCGATGCGGGTATCTGGTCGCCCGAGCCCGACTTTTCTTTCAGCGATGGCCGTACGCTCGATCCCAATAACAAAACCAATGGCCAGCTCGTGGTGGGCCGCACTGTGGGGCACGTCATCATCGGCGCCCGAAGCCAGCTCGATGTCACCGTCGTCGGCGATGTCAACTCTCCGACCACGCGGCCCTCGCGCGATGCGACGATCTATTACGAGCAGGAGGCCTATGCACAGGTTTTGCCGACTGCTGGTCGCGGCCCCGGCATGTCGGCAATGCACAGCAATGTTGTTCTCAACGGCCAGGTTGCTAGTGGCATCGGACGGACGGGTGGGCAGGGGATCGTGCTGGGTGACAACTTCCTCAGGAACGATTCCATCCTCGCCGCCGAAGTAATCAATGGTCAATCCGCATCGGTGCGTATCAAGGGCGAAGTAAGCGAACGCGATCCGTTCAATGGTGATGACGAAGCCGATGTCTACGCATTCGCCGTCGACGGCGCGGGCGTTGTAAACATTCAGGGTACTGTCGCCAACGGCTTTAATCTTGGCGCGAACCCTGCCTCATTGTATTTCCGCGTGGTCGATGCCAACGGAACGGTGGTCGCCGCTCCCGATGCTGGCGGACGCTCAGGTCGATTCATCGCAACAAATCTCAACTTTCGTCCCGATGGCCCCGGCGTCTATTACCTAGTGGTGATGGACCGCTCAGGTAGCGTTGAAGACGGTGCGGGCAGCTTCCCTTACACCGTCGCAATCAACGGGTTGGCCACTGCGACACTCGGTAGTTACCGTACTGGCGGTGGTCAGGGCTTTACAGACCGAGCCAGCGGCGAAGGCAGCTCAATCACCGTGCTCTCGGGTAACATCGGCTCGCTTCGATTAGGCACGGGATTCCTCGGTGCCGGTGGCACCGATTCAGACCCAACCTCCGTTACTAATACCGCGCAAAATGCCGACAGCAGCATGTCGTGGCAGGGCGGCTCGATCGCCACCCCAGGTTCGATTTATAATATTACTACCGGGTCAGACGTTGGCCCGGCCGGCGCCTTCAGCAGCTCTGTTTCCGGCATCTCGGTCACCGCAGGCGGTGACTTAGGTAGCTTCATCACCGGTCTCTCACCCCTCTTCGGAGGTGGTCTGGGCGGCACCTCGGGCGACACTAACTTCCTCACGCTTAACATCGGCGGACGCATCGGCTCCATCGATATCCGCGGCGGTGTGGGCATGGATCAAGACCCCGATGGCGCTAACCGCCGCGAAGACGTCGGTGCCAACTCGTTTAATATTTTCACGGGTCGCTCCGGCGGCAATGGCGATATCGGTAGCATCCGCATCGCGTGGCATGTTGCGGGCGACTCGATGAACATCACGACTTCGCCCTTCTCCACCATCGGAGCGCTGCTGGTGAGCCAGGCCGACGAAACGACCTATGAGGACGCGGATGCTCGTAGCGGTATTTACTTTGGCTTGAACGCCATACGCATGAATCTCGGCCCAGGCTCGGATCTGCTCTTCGTCGATGCACCACGCATCGATCTCCGCAACAGTGTTAATGTTACAACCCCTCTCCTGGGCAATCGCACAGTCGAACTTATCGATGACGCAGGTGCCCGCGTTCAGATTCGCGTAGATGGGCCCGACGGCGTGCGCGTCGGCGAAGTCGTCGCCTTACCCGTGGATGGTTCCCAGGGTGTTGCGATCGCCAAGATCGCCGCGGACTTAAGTGGCGGCCGCGTCCTTCGAATTAGCGGTGGTACTGGTTCAACCGGTGGGCGTGCGAGCATCGGTCGCATCATCGTGACCGGCGATACGACCTCCTCCGTGCAGATTACCGGCGGAGTTGAGATCGACGTTTGGCGAATCGAAGAACGAGCAACACGCGCCGTAACTGCTTCCGGCGGAACAGGCCTGATCGAAATTCTGAACTCCACCCTCGGTGGCGATATCGTCGCGATAGACGTTGCTGCGGTTGGTCAGGTGAGTGTCGATGGCAATCTTGGTTCGACCGTCCTCCCGGCTTTCGGCCCTCAGCGAATCGGGCCGCGGCTCGGCATCGCAGTCGGCGCGGGCGGTGCGGTGGGCACCCCTATCGGAATTAATGGCGGGCTGTTCGATACCTCGCTATCAGTTGGTAAGATTCAGCGGGCCATCCGCGATTCGGACATCCGTGATGGCAGTGCAGCGCTTGACGATATCGGTTCACCGGTTGATCCGTTCCTGAACGGGCTGCTGGTCCGCGGCGGCAACGTCCAGCAGGTTCGGGCCCGCGGTTCGCTGGGAGATGTTATCCTGCTCGGCGCAACCTCAACGCTCCAGCTGGCCACCGCAAATTACGATCTCGCATCGGCGCTCAACACCTTCGAGGGGGTTGTTGGAACGATCTACGCGACCAACATTCTTCGCGTAGATGTGGGCGATGGGTTACGACGATCTGATCCGTCTCCCTTCGCTACTTCGGGTATCTTCGCCCGCAACAACCTTGTTGATGTCAGTAGTCTGCGCGTCGACGGCAGCGTGCTTATCGAAGGCCCAATCAGCGCCTCCAACTCCGAACCCGATGTAAACACTGTTGTCGCGGATGGGATCAATAATATCTCCTTTATCGGAGCGACGATCCGCGATACCTATCTGGGCGTGCAGGATCTGGACGGTTTCTGGCAGTCGTTTCTCTACGGCGATGATAATGTAAGTCGGGGCGACATCGGTGATATCCAAAACACCAACGGCATCTTCTTCGGCACGGAAATCAGGGCCGCAGATGTCCGCACCGTCCGCCTTACCAATACGTTCTTTGATGCATCTCGCGTGGGAGCCACCGGCGACATCGGCACCATAACAGCGCAGGGATTCCGTAATACTTCGCTCACGGGAAGTCTGGATGAACTGCGTGTAAACGAAATCCTTGGCGCGGGTGATGTTGACCGAATCGAAGCGATCGCCGACATGGACGATCTTTACATCGATTTGACGGGGAACGTCAGGGTGGGTGTTCTCGCGGTGAATATCAACCGAGCTACCATCGACGTAGATAACGAGCTTCGCCTCATCTCGGCGTCTAACGCCATCCGCGCTTCATCGATCACCGTGGGTCAGTTGACGGCCGTCACCTCCCGTGATGTATACGCGTCTACTTTCCTCTCATCGGGCTTACTCGCGGCGTTCACTGTTTCGAACACCATCCAGAACACCAGCATTGCCGTGACGGGCCCGGATGGTCGCATCGATGCTATCAGTGCTACTAACGGCATCAGCGGCGAAATCTCCGCGACCGGGCCCATCGGCACTGTTACTTCGTCCGCGGGTGATATCGACGCCAGAATTACGACGACTACTTCTCGCGGTAATGTCGGCGTTGTGAGTGCGGGGCGCGACCTTGTGGTCCGCACCGACGTGAGCGGAAACATCGCCGGTTTGAACGCCGGTCGTAACATCGGCAGGCTGGGCGCCACCGGCGTCGTGCTCATCCGCGGTGACCTGGGTGGCGCGGCAGTTCCCACCGGCAGCCTTTATAGTGATATCCGCGTGGGCGGGGCGATCACAGGCACTGTTACCATCGGCGGCGCGGTGGGTACTCCCACCAACAATCAGATTTCATACGGTTCAATCATCGCCTTCAGCTCGATCCGCACGGTCGCCATCGCCGGCGACTTTGACGGGGACATTATCTCCTACAGCGGCGGCATTACTTCCATCGCTTTCACCAACGGCTCGTTCCTGCAGGGCAACACCATCGCCGCTTATGATGGCAGCCTGGGTGCGATTAATATCACAAACGGTAGCCTCTACGGCAATGTCCATGCCGATTTCGATATAACGTTGCTCAACGTCGTAGCGGGTGTGGACGGCATATTCGGCGATGTGGGTGTGAACCCGGGCTCCTCCGCCGCGGTAGCTTATGATCCCCGCCGCAACCAGTTGCCCCCCGGCATCCGCGAAGCGGCTGGCTATCAGGGTCCAACAATCTCCGCGAACCGCAACATTGTTAAGTTCGTCGTAACGGGCGGAAATGTCTACGAAGCGGCCGTCTTCGCCGAGCGTGCGATCACCTCAATCGCCATCACTGGCAACGTCGGAAATGATTCCCTTTCAACCGGCCTTGGATCATACTTTGCTGCGGGCGATGCGATCACCTCGATTGTCGTCACGGGCAACGTTTCTAACGCGCTCTTCGTCGCGGGGATGGTCGACTTAGGATCAGATGGGCGTGCTGGCGGCGCGGGCAAAGCACTCGACACAGTCAAGAGCGGCAATATCACCGCGATCACCGTCACCGGCCGCGTGGAGAACTCGACCTTTGTGGCGGGGATCAACTCCGGCGCCGATGGTGTCTACGCCACAGGCGATGACTTTACCGCCTTTGGCGTCTCTAGCATCGCGGCACTTACGTTTGGCACAGTGGGTGCGGGCGTGGCGGCCTTCGGTGATAATCTTTCTGCAAGCGTCGCCAACGATAACCGCTATGCACGAGGCGGCACTACGCTGCCTAACGCCAACAGCAGCATCTTCAATCCGGCTACAACCGCCTTGCCAGCCATCACCATCACCTTCACTGGAACCCGTGCGTTCAACACCGGTACCAACACAATTACGATTACCCTCACCGGCGGCGGCACCGGTATCTTCCTGCCCGGTGTGAACACCGGTACCCTCTACCTCGTGAACACCACCGCGGCTTCCGTGGTCACGGTGGCGAGCAGCGCGGGCACGCTCAACGGGTTTGACATCTTCAGCACCGACGATGCCTCGCTGAACTCACTGACCGTCTCGAGCATCCTGACGGGCGACAGCGACATTACAATCGATGGTAATGTGAACACGCTTTCACTGGCGCGCGTTGAGGGAACCGGCACGATGGCCATCGGCGGAGACTCTACCGCCATTACTATCGCGGGGCTGGTAGGAGGCGAGCTCTCCGCTCGCGCTATTACCACTCTTTCCATCACCGGCCAGTTCGGTGCCACCAACGCCAACATAAGCGGAGAGGCTTCTATCTTCGCGCTCTCCACAGGCGCGGTGAACATCACCGGCGCGGCGCGTGGTCTGCTCCGAGTAAACCGGGACACGGCGAGCCTCACCGCCGCTTCCGCAGATCGCAGCGTGCTCAGCTTTGGCAACTCGGTTGGTAATATTACATTAGGCTCCGCCCGTTCGACGGTGATCAGTGCGGGTGATAGCATCGGCGCGGTTTCCATCACCGGCGACTTCTTCGATTCAGCTCTGGTCAGCGGCGTCGACTTTGGTACCGATTCCTTCTACGGCGGTGTCGGTTCAGCCGCGGATGTGCTCAGCACCGGAACCATCGGTGCGGTCAGCATCGCCGGTAACTTCCAGGAATCTGATATCGTTGCAGGCTTTTACCGCGGCGGTGACGGCTTCTACGGCACGATCGACGACACCGTTGCTGCTGGCCGGGGCGTCATCACCTCCGTAACTATCGGCGGAACACAGGTCGGCTCGACCCGCTCCACCGAAGCCTACCGCATCGCCAGCAGCGGATCGCTGGGCGTCGTTCGCATCGGCGGCGCGGTGTTTAGCGGCGCGCGTTCCAACTTCGCCACCGAGGCACCCCTCCTCACGCCAGCCTCGGGCCAAGTTGTGGATATTAACGTCACAGTTGATAACCGCGTCTTCATTGCGAATCTTAACTTCAATCAGCCCGTGGACTTCTCCTCCGTGCCCGCCTCCCTCAGCGTCAGCGAAGTGCGTGGCAACGGCGATATTGAGATTCGCCTGATTCAAGGCGTGGATTACACGCTCGGTTACGAAGCGTCTACTAATACAATCCGTGTAATCATGGCTCGTTCCGTCACCGAACGCGATCTTCCTCTCGTCCCCGATCGCCCAGGCCCAGGTGTCTACCGCTTCGAGATTGATCCGGCGATCTTCCGCGCTCGCCTGGTAGGCGTGGGCCTCGATGGTGACGGCGATGGATTCTCCGAACCGGGCGACCAGTTCAGTGAAGATGCGATCGTCGGCGATGCAGGCGATAAGATCACAGCGTCGGTTGGCACCGCGACGGGCGTAGGCACCACCCAGACTCGGCGTGTTGACTTCTACGGCGCTAGCAATCTTAACTTTGTTCTAGATTCAAACACAGCTTCTGATAACCTGCCGGATGTTAATACATCCGTCACCGTCCGCGGCTTCATCGGCGATCACCCCGATAACGATACCAATCTCTTCCGTTTCGCGGGCGATGTAGACGTATACGCGGTTACATTACAAGCGGGCCAGATTCTCCGATTGGGAAGGATGCAGGGTACCGCGACCCTCGCTACCCGTCAGTTGGTCGATCCCACAATCAACGGCACAGCGGGCGTGATCAGCACTGTCAACGACTTTGTTATCTCTCTTCCCGCACCCACCGGCCTCCAGACAGACATCACCTTTGCTGAGACCTACCTCATCCAGCAGACAGGTACTTATTACATCGTGGTCGGTAACTCCACCAACCTCACCGATTCCAGTGTTATTAATCCCAATCAGTTCCCGCTGCGTGTAGGCGATTATAACTTCACGGTAGAAGTCTTTGACGACGGCGACAGTGGCTTCACGAGCGACACAACCGCCGGCGATGGAACTCCCATTGTCGTCGCGCCACCCGCTCAAGAGTTCGCCGGTCCAGATGGCCAGCTTGGCAATACCGACGATTTACCCTCGATCCTTCGATCCGGCTATAGATTCACCCGAGATGGCACCACCGGCGCGGTCACCGGTTCCAACGGCGTGCCCAGCCAAGGAACTTACGTTACCTCCTCCCGCGACGCCGCCGGTGCCCTTACTCAAGTTGTTACGACCGCCATCGGGCCGCGCGGCCACGCCGGTGTGCCTAACTCGCTCGCAGCAGCCGATGTTGATATCTTCCACCTGAATAACCGCTTGCCGGTTGCGCCCGGCACGAAGTTAAAGGTCACGGTTCGATTGACGCAGTTCGGTGCCGACCTTGGTCAGGCGTCCCCCGTGAACTTCAGCGACAACCGCGGCTTCGTCCAGTTTGGCGTCTTCGAAACCTCTGCTTCAAGGACGGTCGATGACGGTGTCTTGGTCTTCAGCCCCACCGACTTCAGGCCGATCGGAGGCGTTGCGAATAACACAATTGCCGACAACGGAACCAGCCGCTACGGGTTCGATGCAAACGGTGATTTCTTCGCCGAGTTCGTCGTTCCCAGCAGGGCCGGAAGCGTCGAAGGTGTTGCGGGCACGTTTGCGGTTTACTTACAAGGTGTCTTTAACACCGACTACCAGCTTGAGATCGTCACCAATGGAACCGGGGTGATCCAGAAGACAACGCAGAACGTCTTCCTCGAAACCAATGGTGGCGCGGTCTCTTGGCTTGAAGCAGGTGGTTTCACTACGCAGTTTGGCGGCTTCGATGTCAGGACGCTCGGCTTTACCGGGCAGACCAGCGCGGGCCTCGCGGTGAATGATTATGTTCTGCGCCAGTTGGTTTCCAGCCTCAACTCCATCTACCAAGGCGCGGGTCTTGATGTGCGGTTCTCTACTAACCCAGCCGACTTTGAGTTCCAGCCCTTCTCCACGGTCTTCTTAAGTAACACCAGCGATCCCGTCTTGGCGATCTACAACTCCTTCTCCGGCGCGTTCAACTTTGACTTCCTGAGCCGGGCATTCGAAAGCAACCAGCCCTACGGCTTCAGCGAACACTCCGATCCGTTTAATATCGATCTTCAGGATGAGGCCATTGTCTTCCTGCCTTCGTTCGCGATTCAAGGTATCGAGCCCGGAATCGCCGGACTCGATACACTCACCCAAGCGCTCACCGGAGCGGTCACCCGCCGCGTCGGTGAGCTCATGGGCCTTCGTATCTCTGAAGAAACCGGAGCCAATCCCATTCCCCCCACCTTCGCGAGCACCGCGGCCGATGCGCCCGAGAACCTCCCAGGAACCGGCCGTGCCTTCGCCCTTTCCAACGTGCTTCGTGACCTCTCAAACGGCGTAGATTCGGTGAACAACACCAACTTCTTCCTCGGTGGGCAAAATGAGTTTTCGCTGCTCAATCGCGTCCTCTCCCGCCGATAAACGCGGCTAGCCCGCTCCATCTCTGCATCTTCCCGATGGGGCGGACTCAAGTCCGCCCCATTTTTTCGCGCCGAGTAGATCTAGTTTGTTCGGTATACGTATGATTCTGCGGCGTGGAACAGTTAAGGTTGTCCGAAGAGGTTCAATTTTCCCCCGCGAGTGGGTTGTTGGTCGCAGGTGCCGGTGTAGGTGATACAGAAGCCTCTGTTTCAGTTGGCTGATTCGTTGCAGCTCGCGTAGGCTGGTGGCAAGCTGAAAAAAGTCCCCACCGGTGCCCTTGGGCTGGAGCGAGATAGGTGAGCGTGCCAATCCCCGCATTTTGGATGAATGGAAACTTATCGCGGTAGGCGGGGGATGGGCGAAAATTACGCGACGGTGTGGGTGAGCGAATGTGTCACGCATTTACTTTCGCGGCGGTACATAGCAGACCGTACTATCTAAATCGCAGCGGCAGACCGGTGAAGAGCTTCGCGCTGGGAAGCGGTGCAATAATCCGGTGGCCCGTGAGCGGCGGGATGGCCCGCGTTCAGACGCACATAACTTGAATAGTGAGGTTACGCCTTGGCGATCTTCTCTTGGAGAAAGTCCGAAAGCAACGAGCAGAAGCCCGGTACCGTTGCGGGTGCAGCGGGAGTTGGCGGCATTGCTGGTGGAGTTAGCGGCGGCGATGCTGCCGGCGCAGCGTCCCCACCTGCATCCGGAGCCGCGATGGAGTTTTCGCCCGCGAAGGCGGAGAAATTTTTCTCCCACGCCCGCGCGATGTACGACGCCAGTAATTATGAGTACGCCGTTCAACTCTGGCTTAGCGGCCTGAGGTTTGATCCCAATAACCTCAGCGGCTTTGAGGGGCTTTTCTCGGCGATTGATCGCTTCGTCGCGGATTCAGCCGGAAAGAAGCCCATCAGCAAAGACGTGATTAAGTCAGTCTCTGGGCGAGGCGATGTCGATCGATTCTTGCTTTCACTTCTTGAGTGGGGTATGAAGCCGCGTGAGGCGGTCTTCGCAGTCCGCGCCGCCGAAGGAGCCTCGAAACTCGCATTGAAAGCCCCCGCGCTCTGGATCACCGATCGCGCCTTTGGAATTACATTGCAGGAGAAGAAGGTCCGCAAGGATCTTCTAATAAAGTGCAGCGAATGCTTCGAGAAGATTGAAGCCTACGAAAAAGCCCTCGCGGCCCGTGAACAGGCCCTCGCGCTAGATCGGACCGACGGCGATCTTGCTGCCAAGATCCGTAGCCTCGCCGCGATGGCCACCATGAATAAGGGCGGGTATGACAAAGCCGGTCAGGCGGGTGGGTTCCGTTCCAACATCCGCGACGCGGACAAGCAACGGCAGCTCGAGGAGCAGGAACGAATTGTTAAGACCGATGAAACAATCGATCGGCTGATCGAGACCGCTAAAGCCGATTACGACCGGCGCTCAGACGATCTTCCCGCCATCGAACGTTACGCAAAGATTCTACTTGAGCGTGCCCGCCCGGCCGACGAAGAACGCGCGCACGAGCTCTACTTCAACGCGTTCACGAAGTTTGCGCAGTTCCGCTTTCGCGAGCTTGCCGGTGATATTCGCATCCGTCAATCGCGCCGTAAAGCCAGCGAGTTGCGGCACATGCTCGAGAAGGCACCGGGCAACGAAACTATTGAACGGATGCTCGCGCAAGCCGACGAAGAGCACGCGGCTCTGGAACTCGCCGAACATATTGAGCGAGTCAAAAACTATCCGACCGATCTTCCTCGCCGGTTTGAGTTGGGTAAACGTTACTTCGCGGTTGGCAAGTTCAGCGAGTCAATCGAGCAGTTTCAAGAAGCGCAGCATGATCCGCGTAACCGTGCGAGCTCGATGACGATGCTGGGTCAGGCGTTCCACAAAATTGGCTGGAACGAGGAAGCCATCGAAACCTTCCGCCATGCCTCCGAACTGAAGGACCTATTGCCCGATACGCAGATGGAGATTCGGTATTTCCTTATGACCGCGCTTCAAGCTAAGTCCGAGCACGATGGTGATCTGCCCAGTGCTGAAGAGGCAGATCGCCTCGCCTCGATGATCGCTCGCCAGCAGATGGGGTACCGCGATGTGCGAATCCGCCGCGATGCTATCAAGGCGCTGCTGTCCAGGCTCAAAGGCCCGCGGGGCGCATAACAGTCCTCGATGAAAGCGGCCTGTTTTATCCAGCTCGGACGTATGCAAAAAGCAGTAAAATGGTGATCGAGTCACGTTAGTTTCGTCTGATGATTTGCGATGCGTGACGGTCAGCAACCGCCGCCCAAGGGCAATTGGCCTCGCCTCCGAAATAGTTGAATCTATTAGCAATCACAGCGGATCGCTGATCTATAGTAACATTACAGTCTCTCCGCACCGCGTTTGAGCCAGCCCCGCACCATCGCCATCATACCCGCCCGCCTGGCCTCCTCGCGATTCCCCCGAAAGGTGCTCGCAAAGGAGACGGGCAAGTTCCTTATCCAGCACGTCTGGGAGCGGGTTCGCGGGGTGCCGGGGCTGTCTCAGGTGCTCATCGCTACCGACTCGGGCGAGGTAGCCAGCGCGTGCAACTCGTTCGGAGCGGAAGTAATATTAACACGCGAGGACCACCCTAACGGCACCAGCAGGCTGGAAGAGGCGGCCACCGCGGCGAACGCGGACGGCGATGACTACATCATTAATGTTCAGGGCGATGAGCCCGAAGTCGAGCCGGCAGCGATTCTCGCGGCTGTTGCCATGGCTCGCTCGAGCGGCGCGGAGGTCGCGACGATCGCCCACGCGATCGACAACCCCGCCGACTTTGCGAATCCTAACATCGTCAAGGTGGTGCTTAACGTACGCGGCGAAGCCCTTTATTTTTCCCGCAGCCCCATTCCTCACGTGCGAGCAAGCGGTGGCGCGGCGGTTGTTATGTTACGTCACGTCGGCCTATACGTCTACCCAGCCGCGTTTCTTAAGACTTATGTTACACTTAAGGCTACCCCGCTGGAGGCCGCCGAATCGCTCGAGCAACTCCGCGTGCTAGAGCACGGCTTTCGCATCGCTGTGGCTCGTCACGAGCCGTCTTTCACGAAGAGCCAGCGCGACCAAGGCTTCGGCACGGGCATCGATACCCCCGAGCAATACGCCGCGTTCGTTGCCAGGTATTCCAAGCAGGCGCGGGAGAGCGACAACTTAACATAATATGGACCAGCCGCACCCAACTCCTCCCTCCCCGCTTGCGCCCCAATCGCATTCCCTCTTAACGGATCGCTTCGGTTGGCGTCCGCTCGCGGCTGATGCCGGGCACGTGCGGGAGCGGGCTACCGATCTCTTCGTCCGCACCTTCGGCACCCGGCCCATATCCTGCGGGCACGCCCCGGGCCGCGTGAACATAATTGGTGACCACACCGACTACGCCGGGGGCAGCGCGGCGCCCATGGCGATCCAGCTCCGCACCGCCGTCGTGGCAAAGTTAACTAATGATGGTATGGTGAGCGTTGTAACAGAATGGGCCGGGCACGAAGTTCCCGCGGGTTCGCGCTCTTACTCTCGCGCATGGAAGGACATCACCCCCGCCGCGTTCGCCGGACCCAACGTAACTAAAACCTGGGCGGCCTATGCGATCGGTGCCGCGGCGTGCGCTGCACAAACGGGCTGGCTCCGCAAGTGCGGGTTGCAACTCGCTATCGCGAGCGACATCCCCGTCGGCGCGGGGCTGAGTTCATCCGCCGCGCTCGAGGTCGCGACTATCGGAGCGTGCGTAGGGCTTAGTAAGCTTAACCCCACGATCTCGCGGGTGCCCGAGCTCGCCCAGCGTGCCGAGCACCTGTATGCCGGTGTGCCCTGCGGGATCATGGATCAACTCATCTGTACGCTCGGCTCGCCGGGGGGCCTTATATTAATTAACTTTGCCACAGGCAAGAAGCTGGATGTTAGCGTTGCCCCAGGCCTTGCCTTCGTGGTCGCTCACAGCGGTGTAAGTCATAATTTAGTTGCCACTGCTTACGCTGATCGGCGGGCGAAGATCGAGTCGGCGCTGCAAATTATCTGCCGCGGCACGGGGCGAAAGTACCCCACTCTGATGCAAGCCATCAGCCGCATCAGCGATGTTGATCTCGTCGACGCTGACGACCCCGAGGCGGTGCCCCTCGTCGCCCATGTCCTGGCCGAAAGCCGGCTTACGAGAGATTTCTGCGTGTCGATCAGTGATGGTGACGCCGCGGCTGCGGGAGCTTATATGACAGAGTCGCACGAAAGCCTCAAGAAAGATTATAAAGTAAGCTGCCCAGAGCTGGACGCGATGGTGGAGTTCGCGTGCGCGCTGCCGGGCGTTCATGGCGCGAGGATGAGCGGGGGTGGGTTTGGCGGCTGCATCGTGGCGCTCTGCGACGATGAGGCGTGCGGCGCGGTCGAGCATGCACTGCGAACAGGGGGCCGCTCACCGTTGGTCTTTCGCGCGGTACCGTCGGAGGGGCTTGAGGTCGAGACTCTCAACGCTTAATCGTAATATAATACTTTGGGAGCGAGCGGTGGTCTGGGCACAACGTAAGCGACTGCGCCAGCAGCCTGCGGGCGGCATCGCGGACGTAAGTGGCCCAGTTATAGAGGGTCATGATGGTGGATACGACTGGCTCTGGCATGAGCCTGTGTCCTACTTCATCGCGTGATGGCCTCGCCGCTTACGTTCTTCGTTTACCCTCAGCAGCGCGGGAGTGTAATCTTTAATAAACTTAAGCAGTTGGCTCATGGAGCAGCACAGCCGCAGGCTGGCCTTCTTCACGTCCCAGTTGGCGTGGTGGATGATGTCCAGTGCTTCGGCCAGGAGGTGGGGGTAGGCCTCGTGGTGGGGGTTGCAGGCGATGACGCCCGCAGCGTTACAACGCGAGAGCCAGAGGGCGGAGCGAACTTCGCCTAGCGGGACAGGGCAGCGGACATCGACGGCGAGCGCGTGCCGCAGCCGCGTGATGGCCACACGTTTGTTCTCTTCCGCGCTGCGGCGCTCGCCAGCCTGGGCTTCAATCAGCGTAGGAACGTGCGTGATCCAGACGCCCGTCTCTACTTTGTTACGATGCTGCCCGCCGGGGCCGCCGGTGCGTTCGCGTCCCCAGTTGCAAGAATGTAACAAAATATCTGTAGGCAGCGTGGCGGGGTGGGGCGGGGGCGAGGGGATCATCTCGCGCACGATACGCCCCCGGCTCCGCTGGATGCTATATTAGTATGCCCTCGGTCAGAGGGAGGGCACGCGATGCGCACACCGCCGGGCTGAAACATAAGCTGCTTCACCGACGAGCTCCGCGGGGTTGGCGAGCAACCACCCGCTGACCCAAGGTAGACGCTGAACGCAAGTCACTAAAAGCACGAACGGTCCCGCTTGAACGCGCTGGCTGCGCAGCGCGAGATCCGCCCGCTGGTCGCGGCGAACGTGCTCCCTTGCTCGCCTTCGCCGCCGAAAGGCCGGTCGGAGAGGGTGAAACAGGCAAAGCCGCTGAACTTACCTTGGTGCCTCGTTGGGGCTTGGTGCCCCCCGGGCGCGTGCCCCGCGAAGCGGATGCCGACGTGGCACTGCTTAACTTACGTTTGAGAGTCACCTTTTTCGCGCTCGCCGCTGGCTCTGCCGCCGCACGCACGCGGCCTGATTTCAGGGCAATCGCGCCCGCTCGTTGAATGCAATGGCCACACCCCGCACACGTGCGCCTGGC
>Ga0105048_10009631_pt1 | contig 15340 bp, 5 predicted proteins | sample MAT05_FD_78382 | JGI IMG/M metagenome (GOLD analysis project Ga0105048, IMG submission 78382) | Freshwater microbial communities from Lake Fryxell liftoff mats and glacier meltwater in Antarctica - MAT-05 | ecosystem: Environmental > Aquatic > Freshwater > Ice > Liftoff microbial mat | place... | reverse complement strand
TCCACGGGCGGCCGAGCGAAGAGCGTTCTTCCTCGGTGAACTCGAACAACTGCTGTCGCTGGCGCAACGCTCGGGCATCGATCCGCTCAGCCTGCGCGGCAGTTATGCCGGTGCCATGGGCATGCCGCAGTTCATGCCCTCAAGCTGGGTGCGGTATGCGATCGACTTCAATGGCGATGGCCGAATCGACCTGTTCCAGAGCCCGTCCGACGTGATCGGTTCGGTGGCCAACTACTTCGTCGCATTCGGCTGGAAACAGGACATGGCCACGCATTACCCGGCGCGTTTCGATGCCGCCACGCGAGACCTGGATCGACTGCTGGCACCCGACATCCTGCCCACCTTCAGCGCCGCGTCGATGACGGCCAGCGGGGTCCTGCTGGACGACGCTGCGCTGCGGCATAGCGGACCGCTGGCCCTGGTGGAGTTGCAAAACGGCCCGGATGCGCCCAGTTACGTGGTGGGCACCGAGAACTTCTACGTCATTACCCGCTACAACTGGAGCAGCTACTACGCGATGGCGGTGATCGAGCTCGGCCGCGAAGTGGCCGCGGCACGCGGCCGCTGAATGCCATCGAGGCTCGGCCGCGCCCGCGCGGCGTTCAGGCTGCGCGTTCGTGCAACCAGTCGATCAGCACGTCGCAGGGCATGGGGCGGGCAATCAGGAAACCCTGCACGTCGTCACAACCGAGTTCCCGCACCAGCGCCAATTCGGCCTCTGTCTCGACGCCTTCGGCAACAGTTCGCAAGGCCAGTTTGGTGGCCATCGCCATGCTGCTCTCCAGGATGGCCCGCGCGGCCGCATCGCGTCCAGCCCGGTTGACGAAGCTGCGATCGAGCTTCATTTCGGTAAACGGAATACGACCGAGTTGCTCGAACGACGAATATCCGATGCCGAAATCGTCGATCGACAGACCGAACCCCTTCAGGCGCAGCCGCGACAACACGTCGAGTGCGGTCGCGAGGTCCTTCGTGACGCCGGTCTCGGTCACTTCGAGGTTGATGTCGGACGGCTGCAAACCCTGTCCCCGCGCGGTCTGCAGCAACAGGTCGGGCAGTTGCAGGTCGTCGAGCCACAAGGCCGAAAGATTCAGCGAGATCGTCAGCGCAAAGCCGGCACGGTGCAACCGGGCGCCTTCACGCAGTGCGGTGTCCACCAGGACCGCCGATAGTTGCGCGATGATGCCGGCACGCTCTGCTGCGACGATGAAAAGATCGGGCGGAACCATCGAGCCGTCCGGCTGGCGCCAGCGCGCCAGCGCCTCGACACCCACCGGCACCAACGAATCGGCCTTGACCTTGGGTTGGAACCAGATCTCGAATTCGGCATTGCCGATGCCAGCCAGGATGGCCTGTGGCGTGGTGAATGACGGCTCTCCCTGCGGACGCAAGGCCGCGTCGTGGGGCAGCGACTTCTGCAGCAGACCCGTCATTTGCCGCGGCGTTGCCGGCTTGCGGATTTCACCCAGCACGCGCAAGCCCTGCAACTGCGCCAGGTTGCTGACACTTGCCAGCAATTGCTCGTTGGCACCGCTCATCAGAATCAGCGCGCCGCGAAACCCTCCCTGGCCGAAGCGGCGGATCATCTCGACACCGTCCATCTCGGGCATGTTGAGGTCACACACAACCACGTCGATCGCACGGGGGCGCCGGCTCACCTGGTTCATTGCGTCCAGCCCGTTGCGCGCGGTCAGGACCTCGCCGACACCGATGCCGGTGAGCATCTGCTCCATCTGCATCAGCACCACCGGGTCGTCGTCGACAACCAGTACCGAGTCGACCAGGCTTGATGTTGAAGATTCATCCCGCAGCACAGCCGGTATCGATGCCGGCTCCAGCTGCTCCAGCGCCTGTGCGTGCTCGCGTACCTGCTGCAAGGCCGCATGCAGCGTGTGCAGCGCCTGCGTCAGATCAATCTGAGGCTGCGCGCGCGCCTGTTGCTCCAGCCACCGTGCGCAATCCGCATACTGAAACGCACCCACCGTGCGGGCCGACGACTGTTGCCGGTGCATCTCCCGTGCCACCAGCACAGGATCGACGTGGGGGCCGCAGAGCTTGCGCAGGCCTTCCTCGACCGCCTCGACGAAGGTGGCGACCAGCGAGCGCGCCTGCCGGGTGCTGACGCGCCCCAGCACCTGGTACAACGCATCGAGGTCCAGTACCGGCAGCGCACGCGCTGCCGGTATCCGCGCCGCGGTTCCATCAGCCACCGCTGGCGCTGCAGTCGCGTCACCGAGCCAGCGCTCGAGCATGGCGCCGAGGGACTCGAGCGAGACGGGTTTGGTCAACATGTCGTCCATGCCTGTGGCCAGGCAACGCTCCCGCTCGCCAGCCACGACAGCCGCACTGATCGCGACAAACGGCGTGCGCCTGCCGAGCCGGGCTTCCTGCTGGCGTATCGCCTGCGCCAGTTCGTGGCCGCCCATGCGCGGCATGTCCAGGTCGCTCAGGATCAGGTCGTAGGACTCCGCATTCCAGCGCGTGAGCGCCTGCTCGCCATCGGCCACCATGTCGACACTGCAACCCAGGCTCATCAGCTGCTGCCGCAGCACGGCCTGGTTCGGGCCGTAATCCTCTGCCACCAGCAAGCGCGGCTGATCGCGCTGGCGCAGCGGCTGCACCCGCAGCACGGGTTGCCGGGCGACGCCGGCCCGGCCATCGGTCGCGGTACTGATATTGATATTGGTATTGGCCCATGCTGGGACCAGCGATGGCAGATCGATCCAGAACGTGCTGCCGTGCCCGAGCCGGCTCTCGTAGCCGATGGCGCCACCCATGGCACCGGCCAGACGGCGCGAGATCGCCAGGCCGATACCGGTGCCCTTGATCCCACCGCGTTCCGCGCCCAGCCGTTCGAATGCCGAGAAGACCCGGTCGGCCAGATCCGGCGCGATGCCCGAGCCGGTATCGGTGACGGCAATCCGGATCCACGCCTGTCCTGGCTTGCCATCGGGCCCATGGTGCCGGCACGACATCCGCACCGAACCATCGGGCCGGTTGTACTTGATCGCATTCGACAACAAGTTGATGATCACCTGGCGCAGGCGCACGGCATCGGCCAGCACCACCGCGTGGCGCGCGTCACCGCCTTCAAACACGATGCGGATGCCCTGGTTGGCCGCCAGCGGCGCGACCATCGACAGGCTGTCGTTGATGACGGTTTCGACCGCCACCCGGTTCATGTTCAGTTCCAGATGACCAGCCTCGACTCCGCCCAGGTCGATCAGATCATCGACGAGGGACAACAAGTGGCGGCCGGCACGCTCGATCTCGGCGGCGTTGTCGCTGGCCAGCGGCGAAGTCTGCGCGTCGGCGCGCAGCAACTGGGAAAAGCCCAGGATGGCATTGAGCGGCGTGCGCAGCTCGTGGCTGACGCTGGCCAGGAAAGCGCTCTTGGCGCGATCCGCTTGTTCCGCCTGTTCCTTCGCGGCGCGCAGCGCCACCTCCGCACGCTTGAGTTCGGTGATGTCGACCCCGAACGCGTAATACCGCTGCAAGCCGCCTTGCCCCTTGACGCCCATGACTTCGGTGACCTGCAGGTAGACCGCCTCCCGTTGCGCGGTCGCCTCGTAGCGGCGTTCGACCACGACCCGTTCACCGGCCTTGATGTTTTCGATCTCTGCAGCGACCTGGCGCGCACGGGTATCGCCCAGCAACTCGCGCACGCTGCGCCCGATGACCGCCTCCGGTGCGACACCCAGTAGCGCGGCCTTGCGCGCATTGACATAGGTATAGACCAGGTCCTGGTCTATCACGCTGACGTAGCCGGGGAAGGCGTCCATCATGGCACGCTGCTGACCATCGCTGGCGCGCAACGCCTCCACCGCCTGCTCCTGCAAGGTCACGTCTCGGAAGGTCCAGACCCGGCTCGCGCCGGATTCGCTGTTCACCGCCGCGCTGCGCCGTTCTAGCACCCGACCGTCGTTGAGTTCGAGCCGGTCCGAAAAAGGCTCTTTCAGCGCCAGGATGGTCTCGATACGCGCCGTTTCCTGCACCGGGTCGACGAACAACCTGCGTGCTGCGGCATTTACTTCCCTGCGTGTGGGTTCCTGCGGCGCATCAACCGGCAGGTTCCACATCTGCAGGAAGCGGGCGTTGACGAAAAGAAGGCGGCCCTGTGGATCTTTCGCGTCGTAGACGACCATGCCATCGTTGGTCACGTTGAAGATGCTGCGCAGATTGTCCAGACTCTGCGCCAGTGCGGTCCGCGTCGCAACCTGCTCCGTCACGTCGCGGGTGACGGCAACCACCCCTCGCACCTCGGTGTCGCGCGTGAGGTAGGGCGTGAGCGTGGTCTCCACCGTGCGCAAGCCCCAGCCTGGCCATTGCACCTGCGCGCGCACCATGCGCAGTTCCCGGCTCTCGATGCACTGGCGCAGGGCCTCGGTCCGCTCGGCCGACACGACAAAAGGCGCCACCTCGGCCAGGTTGCGACCCAACACCTGCTCGCGCTGCATCTCGCTGCGAGCGCACCAGGCATCGTTGACGAAGCGGTAGTTACCTTGCGGATCGGTGACACTGACCATGTCGTGCACCGAGTTGACAACAAATTCGGATGCATGCTGGGCATCGCGCGCGCGTTCGATCGCGCTGAGGTCGGACAACATGACAACCAGCCCAACCACCTGCGCGGCCGCGTCGCGCAGGACTGTCTCATTGGCCAGGCACCGCACTGCAACGGAGTCGACGCGGGCCAACTCCACCAGATTGCCGGTCTCGCTGGGAACGCCTGCTCCGCTCAGCAGACGCCGCAGGCGACTCGCATAGGCTTCGTCGACGCAGTCGAGCAGGCTCCGACCGAGCAGGTCCGCACGGGAACACGCAAGCATGGCGCACAACGCGGCGTTGACGTCGGTGGTACGGCCCGCGCCATCGACAAACCAGAAGCCCAGCTGCGTGGTCTGCTGCATGACCGACATCATCTGCTGCTGCTCCACCAGCCGGGCCTGGGTCACCGTCTGCAACGTGACATCCTGTACCGTGCCGGTCACGCGGACCACCCGCCCCTGGTGGTCACGCTCGCGTTCGCTGTGCCCCAGCACATGACGCAGTTCGCCTCCACCCCAGCGCACCCGGTACCGGCAAGGCTCGACCTCGCCCTGCTCCAGTGATTGGCGCAGGACCACCTCGACCCGCTCCCGGTCCTGCGGATGCACGCCCCGCAGGAACACGTCCAGGCTGGGGGCGACGCTGCCCGGCTCCAGTCCCCACAACCGGTAGTGGCCATCGGACCATTGCAGCGTTCCACTCGCCGGGTTCCAGTCGAAACTGCCCAGACCCGCCAGGGTTTCAGCCCGCTGCAGCTGCGCATGACTGCTGCGCACGTCGGCCAGTTGCAATGCCTGCGCGCCCCGCAGGGCCACGCCTTCACGCAGGGTGCGGTTGGCACGCAGTGCGATGCCCAGCACATAGACGATGAACAGCAGCACGATCGCCGCCGTCATCCATCCGGTTTCGGTTCCCAACAGCAGCAGCCGCAACAGCAGCGCGGACAGGATCGGCACGCAAAACGCAAGCGCTGTGCGCAGGTCGAACGCATATCCGGACAACGAACTGACGCAGATGCCTGCCAGCGCAAAGACCAGGAACGATTGGTAGGCCGGATTCTGGGGCGGGAACAGCCACCAGGTCGCCAACGCCCAGGCCAGTCCGTGCAACAACGCCAGCAGACGGTAGCGGCTGATCCAGAGCGGCTCGTGCCCCTGCGGCGGATCGGCGCGCTCATGCCAGTGGTACAGCCCGACCCGGGCCATCAGCACGCTCGCCAGCACCGCCAGCCAGATCGCTGCCGGCGCGACGCCGGTGGCGTTGGACTGCACGATGGCCACGATCAGCCCGATCAAGGCGCTGCCGACCACCGCCGCGGGCAGTGTCTGGCGATGCTGGCGCATCTGCTCCGAGCGGACCAGACGGTCCACGTCCAGCGCTGGCGGCGCCGCCTGCGTCATGCCATGAGGCGCCAGGGGCGCGGTCGAGTTGCCATCACATCACCGGGTTGTCGCGACCATTTTGCCCGCAAACTTCGCGTGCGCTCTGCCCGGTCCCGCGCGGCAGACGCCGCAGGACGCGGACCATCGTCAGTTGGGCAACGGAACCAGGAAATCCCGGCTGATGTGGGAGCCCAGATCGTTGACACGGTCCAGGAACTGGGTCAGGTAGGCATGCAGGCCCGTGGCCAGGATCTCGTCGATCTGCCCGTACTTGAGCTCGGCGCACAACTTGCCGGCGCGGCGCAAGGTGTCGCTGGAGCGCTCCGTGGCCAGCATGCCCAGGTTGTTGACAACTTCGTTCAGACTGGCCAGCAGTGAGCGCGGCATGACGGGCCGCAGCATCATCAGATCGGCCACCAGCTCGGGCTTGATCACGTCGCGGTAGACCTTGCGATAGATCTCGAAGCCCGAGACGCTGCGCAGGATCGCGCTCCAATGGTAGAAGTCGTACTCCTGGTCCCGTTCGCTGGCCGCGCCGTAGAAATCGTTCTGCACTGCGTGGAATTTCACGTCCATCATGCGGGCCGTGTTGTCGGCCCGCTCCAGGAAGGTGCCCAGGCGCATGAAATACAGCGCCTCGTCCATCAGCATCGTGCCCACCGTCACGCCGCGCGACAGATGGGAGTGGAACTTCACCCACTCGAAGAAGGCGGCGGGATCGCGTTCGAAGACACCGGCCTTCAGGTCGCGCCGCACCTCCAGCCAGGTCTGGTTCTGGGTTTCCCACAATTCGGTGGTCAGAGTGCCGCGCACGGCACGGGCATTCTCGCGCGCGGCCGTCAGACACGACACGATGCTCGAAGGATTGGTTTCGTCCTTGACCATGAAGTCCATCACGTCGCGCGCGTTCACCACACCGTATTTCTCGGTGTAGGCGGGCAACAGCTCGCTGATGCTGATCAGCCCTTGCCAGCCCACCAGGGCCACTGCGTCAGATTGTGGCAGCAGGGATGTCTGGTAATTCACATCGAGCAGGCGGGCGGTGTTCTCGGCCCGCTCGGTGTAGCGGGACATCCAGAAAAGATGGTCGGCGGTTCGGCTCAGCATGGTCGCTCCTTGTTCCCTAGTGTGTTCGGCCGCTCGGGCGACGCATCATTCTTCCAGTACCCAGGTGTCCTTGGTGCCGCCGCCCTGCGACGAATTCACCACCAGGGAACCGTCCTTCAAAGCCACCCGCGTCAGGCCACCGGGCACCATCTGCACCGTTTTGCCGCTGAGCACGTACGGGCGCAGGTCGATATGGCGCGGCGCGATGCCGCTCTCGACGAAGGTCGGGCAACTCGACAGGCTCAGCGTCGGCTGGGCGATGTAGTTCTCCGGATGGGCGCGCAGGATCTTGCCGAAGGCCTCCAATTCGGCTTTGGTCGCGGCCGGACCGACCAGCATGCCGTAACCGCCCGCACCATGGACCTCCTTGACGACCAGGTCCTTGAGGTTGTCCAGCGTGTAGAGCAAGTCGTCGGCATTGCGGCACATCAGTGTCGGCACGTTGCTCAACAGCGGCTTCTCGTTCAGGTAGAACTCGATCATCTTGGGCACGTACGGATAGACCGACTTGTCGTCCGCCACCCCGGTACCCACGGCATTGCAGATCGTGACGTGACCGGCGCGGTAGACGTCCATGAGGCCGGCGCAACCCAGTGTCGAGTCGGGCCGAAATACCTTCGGGTCCAGGAAGTCGTCATCGACCCGCCGGTAGATCACATCGACCCGCTTAGGGCCGCGGGTGGTGCGCATGTACAGGAACTGGTCACGGGTGAACAGGTCTTGTCCTTCCACCAGTTCGACACCCATTTGCTGGGCCAGGAACGCGTGCTCGAAGTAGGCGCTGTTATGCATGCCTGGCGTCAAGACCACGACCGTGGGTTCCGCGGTGGTGGCCGGGCTGCTGTCGCGCAGTGTCTCGAGCAACAGGTCAGGATAATGCGCGACCGGCGCCACCTTGTGGGCGCCGAACAATTCGGGAAACAGCCGCATGGTCATCTTGCGGTTTTCCAGCATGTAGCTCACGCCGCTGGGCACGCGCAGGTTGTCCTCGAGCACGAAATACTCCGGCTCGCCCTTGGCATTGACCGCTCGCACGATATCGACGCCCGAAATATGCGAGTACACGCCACCCGCCACGTCAATACCGACCATCTCCTGGCGGAACTGGGCGTTGCCCGCCACCTGCTCGCTGGGCACGATGCCGGCCTTGAAGATTTCCTGGTCGTGGTAACAGTCGTGAATGAAGCGATTGAGCGCGGTCACCCGCTGCACCAGGCCTTTTTCCAGCTCGTCCCATTCGCGGGCGGCAATGATGCGCGGAATCAGGTCGAACGGGATCAGCCGTTCGTTCCCGGCGCCGGTGTCGTCCTTGTCTCCATACACGGCAAACGTGATGCCGACGCGCCGAAATATCAGCTCGGCCTCCTCGCGCCGGGTCGCCATCATGTCGCCTGGCTGGCGCGCGAGCCACTCGTCGTAGATCTTGTAGTGATCGCGTATCTGTTCCCCGCCCGAGAAGAACTCGTAGGGCAAAGAGGTATACATCTCATCGAATTTCGTCATGGTCCGTTGACTCCAGTGAGGACTGGCCGTGTCGCAGCCAAGCAACTTCCGGGCCGCGCAGACCCGCGTACACAGGCAGTATGCCCCAGCCCCATTAGAACCGTGATCGGACCGGATCCCGGTGCTGCCAGTAACGCGGCCGCGCGAGCCGATGGCATGACACAACGGCCGGCTCGTCCGATCGCCAGACCATGGCACCGCAATGGGGCGAATCGAACACGGCAATACCCCGCTCTGCGTAGCGGGCCATCGGCGCGGCTGCCGGATGGCCAAAACGATTGCGATAGCCGCTTTGCACCAGCGCCACGCGTGGCCCGACGGCATCGAGAAAGACGGCACTGCTCGAAGTCTTGCTGCCATGGTGCGGCACCAGCAGCAGATCGGCGCCCAGGTCGGCGCCCTGCGACACCAGACGCAGTTCCTGGGCCGACTCGATATCGCCCGCCAGCAGCGCCGCCGCTGCCGGCTGCCCGGCTGCCGCGGCGGCGCGGACACGCAGCACGCACGACAAGGCATTGGGCTTGCTGCCGGGAGTCCGGTAGTCCGACGGCTGCGGATGCAACACGGTGAACTCCACGCCATCCCAGTGCCAGCGCTGCCCCGCCTCGCATCGGCGGCCGGGCCGCAAGGCCCACAAACCATGTTCCGGTTCGAGGGAGGCCAGCAGTTCGGCGCCTGGATGCATGGCCAGCACCGACGCCGCGCCACCCACGTGGTCGCTGTCACCGTGGCTCAGCAGCAGCAGGTCGGGCGCGACGCCGAGCGCACGCAGCAAGGGCAGCAGCACCCGGTGGCCGGCGTCGCTGTCGCGCGAATACCGCGGGCCGGCGTCGTACAACAGCGCATGGCGGGCGGTGCGCAACAACACCGCGTTGCCCTGTCCGACGTCGGCTGCCAGCAGATCGAACTGGCCCGCCACCGGCCGTGGCGGCTGCCAGAACAGGACCGGTATGGCCAGCGCGACGCCGGCCAGACGCAGCGGGGCCGGCAATCGCATGACGACCAGCAGCCCGGCCAGCACGCCGGCAGCCGCAACACCCCACGGCGCTGCCGCGACCGACACGGTGGCATACGGCAGTTGGGCCAGCCAGCCAAGGTACCCCGCCAGGGCCGCGATGGCCAGCGCCGCCAGGTCCCAGCCGGGAGCGACTACCACGCCGAGCACGGCCAGCGGCGTCACCAGCAAGGTTACCCAGGGGATCGCGACCAGGTTGGCGGCAAAACCGACCAGCGAGACCTGGCCGAACAGCAGCAACACCAACGGCGTCAGCGCCAGCGTGATCACCCATTGCTCGCGCAGCAAGGCGCGCAGTCGGCCCCAGAGCGGCGCCTGCGCGGCACCATCGTCGGACGCGAACAACACGCCCACCGCGATGAAACTCAGCCAGAAGCCGGCCTGCAGCAGGGCCCAGGGATCGGTCAGCAGCACCGCTACCGCGGCCAGCAGCCAGACCATCGGCCACGGCCAGGTGCGCCCGGACAGGCGCAACAGGCAGATGACCAACAGCATGACGATCGTGCGCTGCGACGGAACGCCCCAGCCGCTGAAGACCGCATAGGCCAGTGCCAGCGCCGGGCCGCCGATCAAGGCCGCGTGCTGCGCCGGCAGGCGCAGGCACAGGCGCCGGCTGCGACGCCAGGCCGCGGCAGTCAACGTTGCCGCGAGCCAGGCGAACATCGTCACATGCAACCCGGAAATACTCATCAGGTGCGACACACCGGTGGCTCGGAACAGATCCCAGTCGGCCCGGTCAATGGCGTTCTGGTCGCCGGTCACCAGCGCGCTGATCCAGCCGGCCTGCGCTGCATTCGGCAATCGCGCATCGATGCGCTGGCGCACCGACTGGCGCAGCCATTCGACCGGGTGCCGGCCGGTCTGTCCCAGGCGCAGCGGCACGAAACGGCCCGCACCCTCGCGGACATAACCGGTGGCCTGCACGCTGTGTTCCCACAACCATAATTCATAGTCGAATCCGTGCGGATTGCTGTTGCCGTGCGGCGCCTTCAGACGCACCACCATGCGCCAGCGTTCGCCAGCCCAGACCGCCTCCTCGCGTGGTTCGGGCCTGGTTTCGCCACCGAGTGCCAGGCCGCCCGCGGTACCATACCAGCCCAGCTGGATCCGCGGCGGCACGCGCACCGGTAGCGCATCGGCCAGCGCGGACTCGACCAGCAGCTGGAAACGAATTCCGTTGGAGCCACGCTGCGGCATCGTCGCGACAACCCCGGTGACCAGCAGGTCACGGCCCTCCAGCGCGGCCGGCATGCTGCGGGCCTGGAATGCCACGGCGCGAAGACCGACCGAAGCAAATGCCAGCGCAGCCACCGCAAGCAGCAAGCAACCGTGGCGTACCAGCGCACGCATGCCGCGCGAGGAATGGGCGATGACGGTCACGACCCCGGCGCCGACCGCAAGCGCCAGGGCATAAGTCCACCAGGGCCACAAGGCTGGCTGCGTCAGTTGCAGCGCCGTTCCGCCGGCCCAGCCTGACAGCGCCGGCAACAAACCGCCAGCAGCGGCGGGTCGGTGCCAGGTGGCAGGATGCATGACACCATGTTATGCAGGCTCAGCAGCGCGCTGTCGCGGCGTGTCCACCCTTTCGAGGAAGAATGCCGGGAGCCTTTCAAGCCGACACTGGCGCTAACCTCCCGAGCGCCGGACCGTGAACGACTGTCCTTGCAACAGCTGCATCACCCGCTCCACATGGTCCCCCTGGATCTCGATCACGCCATCGACCACCGTGCCACCGCTGCCGCAGGCAGTCCTGAGCTGCCGGGCCTGGGCCAACAGTGCCGTCGCATCCAGCGCCAGGCCCCGGACCACCGTCACTGTCTTGCCTCCCCGCCCTTTTCTCTCGCGACTGATGCGCGCGACGCCGTCTCCAGCCGCCGCTGGACTGGCCTGGCCGCAGATACATTGCGCTGCCGGTTTTCGACACCCGGCGCACATGCGTCCGCCGTCGGTCGAATACACCAGGCCACCGGGAGATGGCCCGCGACGCGAGGGGATCTTCACCGCGCTTTGCCGAGGCGCATACCGGCGCCGACCTGCAGCACATCCCATGCCGCAGTGGTCTGTTCATCATGGGCCGCTTGCATTCCCTGTCCCCTGTTTGATCGCCTGCCGCATTGTGGTGCGCAATTGGCGCCCCTGATACCGGGCGCGGCACGGACAGACCGATCCGATGACCAGGTTCCCGCAGCCCCGTCATGCGCAGCAACCGGGCAGGCTGCTAGTATCACCGCGTGGGCTGAAGAACCGCCTTCCCAGGAGCCGCCGCGAGCCGGCGCCACTACACGAGACCGCCGTATGTCCATTCACGCCGCCCTGCACCATGTCACCCACTATCAGTATGACCGCCCGGTCACACTCGGCCCCCAGGTCATCCGGCTGCGACCGGCTCCCCACTGCCGCAGCAAGATCCTGTCCTACTCCCTGAAGGTCGAACCGGCCGGACACTTCATCAACTGGCAGCAGGACCCGTTTGCCAACTATCAGGCGCGCCTGGTGTTCCCGCAGAAGACCCGCGAGTTCAAGATCACGGTCGACATGGTCGCCGACATGTCGGTCTACAACCCGTTCGACTTCTTCCTGGAGCCGTCGGCCGAGAGCTTTCCGTTCCAGTACGAGCCTCTGCTCGCACAGGAACTGGCGCCCTATCTGGCGGTGGAGCCGGTGTCCGAACAGGTCGGCGCCTACCTGGCGCGTATCGACAGGACCCGACGGCGCACGATCGATTTCCTGATCGACGTCAACCAGATGGTCAGCAAGGACATCCGCTACCTGATTCGCATGGAGCCCGGTGTGCAGACGCCCGATGAAACCCTGAGCCTGGCGGCCGGATCCTGCCGTGATTCGACCTGGCTGCTGGCCAACCTGCTGCGCCACTGCGGACTGGCGGCCCGGTTCGCATCGGGATACCTGATCCAGCTGGCTCCCGACGTCAAGGCGCTGGACGGCCCCAGCGGCACGGAGGTCGATTTCACCGACCTGCACGCCTGGTGCGAGGTCTACCTGCCCGGCGCCGGCTGGATCGGACTGGACCCGACGTCCGGTCTGCTCGCCGGCGAGGGCCACGTGCCGCTGGCGTGCACGCCGCAACCCTCGGGCGCCGCGCCGATCGAAGGTGGCGTCGAGATGGCCGAAGTCACGTTCGCGCACGAGATGAAGATCAGCCGGCTGTACGAGGCGCCGCGGGTCACCAAGCCCTACACCGAGGAGCAGTGGGCGGCGGTGATGCAGCTCGGCGAGGCGGTCGACCAGGAATTGCAGGACGGCGACGTACGGCTGACCATGGGCGGCGAGCCGACGTTCGTCGCCGTGGGCGACCGCGACGCTGATGAATGGAACACCGACGCCCTCGGTCCCACCAAGCGCGGTTTTGCAACCGCGCTGGTGCACAAACTGCGTGCTCGGTACGGCCAGGGCGGCTTTCTGCATTTCGGCCAGGGCAAGTGGTATCCGGGCGAGCAGTTGCCGCGCTGGGCCCTGAACATCTACTGGCGTGCCGACGGACAGCCGGTATGGTCCGACCGCGACCTGTTCGTCGATGAACGCAGCCCTACGCACTACACCTGCGAAGTCGCGCAAGCGTTCATACACGGGCTGGCGCAGCGCCTGGAGGTGAGCACGCAGCATATCTTGCCGGGCTACGAGGACAGCTGGTATTACCTGTGGCGCGAGCGCCGCCTGCCGGTCAATGTCGACCCGTTCCAATCCCGGCTCGACGACGAGATGGAACGGGCACGGCTGCAGCGGGTCTTCACCCAGAAACTCGATACCGTCGTCGGTTACGTGTTGCCGATCAAGGTGGCCGATCGTGCCGCCGGCGCTGGCGCGCGCTGGGCCACGGGACCCTGGTTCGTCCGCGACGAGCGGCTGTACCTGATGCCGGGCGATTCGCCCATGGGCCTGCGCCTGCCGCTGGATTCCCTGCCCTGGGTCAGCCAGGCCGACTACCCGTATCACATACCGCAGGATCCGTACGACGCGCGCGGCAGCTTGCCACCCCACGCGGCATGGGCCCAGCGTTACGCCGTGCCGCCGTCCGCGCCGATGGCAGCGACCGGCGGCGACAGCGGTGTCAGTACCCAGCCGGGCGTCATGCCCTATCTGGCCGGAACCGGCGTGCCGTCCGAAGCAGCGCGGGTGACGCAGGAGGCAGCGCGTGAGGCACAGGCCACCAGCGTCACCAGCACGCATGCGCAGCGTGTCGATCAGGCCGAGCCGGCAGACTTCGCCCACGTGCCCGCTCGGCAGGAGTCGGCCCACTGGCTCTCGCGCACGGCGTTGTGCGTCGAGGTGCGCGACCCGCGCCGCGCCAACGGACCCAAGGCCGAAGCCCAGGGACGGGTCTCGGGGGTGTTGTACGTGTTCATGCCGCCGCTGGAGCAGCTGCAAGACTACCTGGAACTACTGGCGGCGATCGAGGCCACGGCCACGGAGCAAGGCGTGCGCCTGGTGCTCGAGGGCTATCCGCCGCCGCGCGACCCGCGCCTGAAATTGCTGCAGGTCACGCCCGACCCCGGCGTGATCGAGGTCAACGTGCATCCCGTCTCGACCTGGGGCGAACTCGTGCACAACACCGAGTTCCTCTACAACGCGGCCTGGGAGTGCCGCCTGTCGGCCGAGAAATTCATGACCGATGGCCGTCACACCGGCACTGGCGGGGGTAACCACTTCGTGATGGGCGGCGCCACGCCCAGCGACAGCCCATTTCTGCGCCGGCCCGAACTGCTGGCCAGTCTGCTGGCCTACTGGCACAACCATCCCAGCCTGAGTTACCTGTTCAGCGGCATGTTCGTCGGCCCGACCAGCCAGGCGCCACGCGTGGACGAGGCCCGCAACGACCAGTTGTACGAGCTGGAGATCGCGCTGCAGGAGATACACGCCAACCGGGATGCGCATGGCGTCTCCATGCCGCCCTGGCTGGTGGACCGCACGCTGCGCAACGTGCTGATCGACGTCACCGGCAACACCCATCGCAGCGAGTTCTCGATCGACAAGATGTATTCGCCCGACTCCGCGACGGGCCGACTCGGGTTGCTGGAGTTGCGTGCATTCGAGATGCCGCCGCATGCCCGCATGAGCATTGCACAGCAGTTGCTACTGCGCGCGCTGGTGGCGCGCTTCTGGAAACAGCCCTACAACGCCCGGCTCAGCCGCTGGGGCACCTCGCTGCACGACCGTTTCCTGCTGCCGACTTTCATCCGCCAGGACTTCGAGGACGTGATTGCCGAAATGCGGTTGTGTGGCTATGGGTTCGACGCGGCCTGGTTCGCGCCGCACCTGCAGTTCCGCTTCCCGCTGGTGGGCAGCATTGCCACCTCCGGCATGGAGCTGACGCTGCGCAACGCGCTCGAGCCCTGGCATGTCATGGGCGAAACAAACACGGCTGGCGGCACCGCCCGGTACGTCGACTCCTCGCTTGAACGCATCGAGGTTCATGTCAGCGGATTCAACGAAAGTCGTTACGCCATCACGTGCAACGGCCGGCCGCTGGCGATGCAGCCCACCGGAACCGAGGGCGAGTTCGTCGCTGGCGTGCGTTACAAGGCCTGGAGTCCGCCTTCGGCGCTGCATCCATCCATCGGCGTGCATGCTCCGCTGACGTTCGATATCGTCGATGCCTGGATGCGCCGTTCGATTGCCGGCTGCCAGTATCACGTGTCGCACCCAGGCGGCTTGAGTTACGAGACCTTGCCGGTCAATGCCAACGAAGCGGAAAGCCGACGCCTGTCGCGTTTCGTCGCGATGGGCCACACGCCTGGCACCATGCCCGACGTGGTGCCCAGCATCG
>Ga0105048_10009629_pt1 | contig 15342 bp, 12 predicted proteins | sample MAT05_FD_78382 | JGI IMG/M metagenome (GOLD analysis project Ga0105048, IMG submission 78382) | Freshwater microbial communities from Lake Fryxell liftoff mats and glacier meltwater in Antarctica - MAT-05 | ecosystem: Environmental > Aquatic > Freshwater > Ice > Liftoff microbial mat | place... | reverse complement strand
GTCAGCAATACGCCGGACTATTCCTTCGGTTCGGGCAACGGCAACGGGATTGGTACGCTGACCGGCGGGGTCAATTTACCCGATTTCCCCACCCGCGACCTGACCTGGGAGGTGTCCACGACCAGCAATTTTGGCGTCGATCTTTTGGCGGCCGACAACCGCCTCAGTTTTACGGCGGAATACTACAGCCGCCTGACCGACGGCATCCTGCAGGCAGCCAGCCTGCCAGCCAGCGTAGGCAACCAAAATCCGCCGATCATCAACATCGCTTCGGTCCGCAATAAAGGCTTTGAATTCTCGGCCAACTGGAACGACCGCCTGGGCGATCTCGGCTACTCCATCGGCGGCAACATCACCACCATCAATAATGAAGTGATCTCTACTTACCAGAATGAGCCATTGGGGGGAGAAGGCGGCCGGATTGAGGTTGGGCAAAGCATCGGTTACCTCTGGGGCTATAAAACGGATGGGATTTTTGCCTCTCAGGCCGAGTACGAGACCTGGAAAGCCACGCACGATGACAAGCTGATCAATAACGGTAATGCCGTGGGGGCAGGCGATATTCGCTTTTTGGATATCAATGGCCCGGGTGAAGGATCGGGAACCATTATCAACACCCCCGATGGCGTCATTGACCCGAACGACCGGGTTTATCTGGGTAAGGTGGTCCCGGGTTATTACTACGGCCTTAACCTTGGTACCGACTACAAAGGCCTTGATCTGTCGGTGTTTTTTCAAGGAGTCGGAGATGTGCAGGCGTACAATTACACTCGTTCCGGGATGGAAAGTCTGCTGGAAAATGGCCTCAACATGACTACCACGGTGAAGAACCGCTGGACGCCGCAGAACACCAATACCGATATGCCGCGCGCCGTAGCCAGAGACCCGAACAATAACCTGCGTTTCAGCGACCGTTTTGTGGAAGATGCCGGCTTCTTCCGCCTGAAAAATGTGCAACTGGGCTACTCCTTGCCGCGGGCGACGCTGAACCGCATGAAAATGCAAAGGTTTCGGGTCTATGTCAGCGCCACTAACCTGTTGACCATCACCAAGTGGAGCGGCCTCGATCCGGAAGAAATAAACACCCGCAACGGCTCGATTATACCGCCGGCACGTACCTTCCTGCTCGGCATTAATGTCGGGTTTTAAGGCTGATTAATTAAATTTTTGCAAAAAATACTACCATGAAAAAAATATTCACCACCATTTTTCTCCTGCTGACCAGCGCCTTCATGTACTGGTCCTGCAAAAAGGAAAACCTCGATCTGCTGCCGCTCGGCGAGACGGAGGTCAGTTTTTACAACAGCGAGTCCGACTTTAACCGTTCAGTTGTGGGGATATACGCCAAACTGTCCGATTTTTACTGGTACAATGGCGGTAGCGGCCTGCATGGAATATGGCACCTCCCGGGAGATGATATCACGATGGTCGGCTCTGATGCTTATGAGATTTTTACCGGGCTGAATGCCACAAATGGCGGACTCAATGAATACTATAAACAAGCCTATCAACTGATTGACCGGGCCAACACCACGATGCAAAAAATCAATGCATCTGATGCCAGGATTTACAGCACACCTGGCCTGAAAACGCAGCATTTAGCCGAAGCCGCTTTCCTGCGTGGCTATATGCATTTCTGTTTGTATAATTTCTTCGGTACCGCCCCCGTGCGTACTCAGCGGGTGGATACCCCGGACGAGGCGCAGCTCCGGCTGAGCAACTCGACGGGCACCCAATTGCTCGATCAGGCTATTACCGATTTTCAGACGGCCGCAGCCGGACTACCCATTGCCTACCCCGCTACCCAGGCTGGTCGGATCACGGCCAACACGGCCAATGGTTTTCTCGGTAAAGCACTCGTCTTCCGCGCTTCTTACAACCAGACGGCTGCTGATTTTCAAGCCGCCATTACGGCGTTCAATAAAATAAGCGGTGCCTCTTTGGTGGCCAACTACGGCGATAACTTCTCCGCATTGACCGAAAACAATGCGGAATCTTTGTTTGAGTTTCAGGCCACCCAGCCTGGTTTTGACAATGTCTGGCTGAACAACGACTTTGAAAGCAGCGGTTCGGGATCTACTTCGGCTTACTGGGGTTTTTATGAAAACCACTGGAGCCGCTTCGGTGCCCCGCCTTTTATCGCCACCGATAAATATGTAGCGGCTTTTGAAGTAGGCGACCCCCGGACCCAATTTTCTTTCGATACAACTGGCAAAGCCATTAAAAAATACGTGCTGACTGACCAGAAATCGCAGTCGGGCGTGGCTTCGGTCAATAATCCCCGCATCCTGCGCTATGCCGATGTGCTACTGTTAAAAGCCGAAGCCATCCTGGAAAGCGGTGCTACTGCCGAAGCGATCGCACTCATCAATGCAGTGCGTACCCGGGCCCGTGGTGCCGGCACCGTACCCGCAGATTACAGCACCTCGGAAGCGGACCAAGCCAAAATCTTTGCCTGGATAGCTAAAGAACGCCTGGCGGAGCTGGGCGGAGAGGAAGGCCACCGCTGGTTCGACCTGAAACGCTGGCATGCAGCGGGCAAAATTAATCTGGGTGCCTGGGATTGGAGCTCGGCCAGCACCTCGGGGGTACAGTTCGATATAACCAAAAATCTGCTTTATCCGCTGCCGGCCAACGAGCTGGATTTGAACCCGAATATGCAGCAGAATCCGGGGTACTGAAAATATTCATACGAGAATGGGTTTAATTAGCAGGCGGTCGTGGTGAACATGGCTGCCTGCTTCATGTATTCTAAAAAACGAACCTGAAATGCATAAAATGCACTGCCTGCTCTGCCTTTCCCTCCTGTTTGCTACTTGTAAAAAAGAAGAAGGCAACACCAATCGCCCCCCGGCGATTACCTCCCTGACGGGTAATCTGGCCGGGGCCTCCGCCTATGATTATAGATTCGCGGCCCTGGCCACCGATCAGGACTTTGACAACCTGACTTATTCCTGGGACTTTGGCGATGGCATCACCAAAGCCAATGGCGCAAAAAACGAGGCCCATACCTACGCAGCCAATGCCCCGGCCACGGTGACCGTAAAACTGGAAGTGTCCGATGGAAAGGCCGTGAGTACGGCCTCCCTGACCCTGACCTTATCCCATGGCAATCCGGTAACTATTGTTGGCAACCCAGCGGTCCGGTTCCAAACGATGGAAGGTTTTGGTGGTTTCGGTGCCCAGACGGTATATTGGGAGCCTGGCCCCTACACCAGTGCGAGCTTCATCAACGACATCGTGACCGATCTCGGTTGCTCGATCATCCGCGACGAATTGTGTACGTCGTTTGAAATCCAGAATGACAACGCCGATCCGATGGTGACCGACTTGTCCAAGTTCAACCTGAACACGCCAGTTCCGGGTCACCATGCCCCGCTGGGGCAGCGGTTGCCGCATTTCAAGGCACTACACCAAGCCGGGGTGGACAAGTTCATCATCACCGTCTGGAGCGCGCCACCCTGGATGAAATGGAACAATCAAATTGACAATGGGACGAGTGAAAACAGTGCCCCACCCTACGATGACACGCCCGATGCGAACACCAACCAGTTGAAGACCGAATACTATGCGGAATTTGCCGAGATGTGCGCCGCCTACTGCCGGATTTTCAAACAGGAAGTCGGGGTGGACGTGTATGCGCTCAGCGTACAGAACGAACCTCGCTTTTCGCAGTTTTATCAAAGCTGTATCCACAACGGTACCTCGCTACGTGACCTGAACAAAGCGGTGGGCCAGCGCCTGGCCGCCGAAGGCCTCCCCACCCGACTCTTCCTGCCCGAGGATATCGGCTGGTTCGATGCGATGTCGGCCTTGACCCAGCCCAGTCTGCAGGATGCCGATACGCGCCAGTATATCAAAGCGATCGCGGTACACGGGTATGCGTTTGATGGCATCCAGGCCGGTTCTGCCGACGCACAAACCTGGGAGGCCATGCATAGTTGGGGGGTTCCCTATAATATTCCGACCTGGATGACCGAAACCTCGGGCTTCGCCAATACCTTCGATGGGGCGATGGACTTGGCAAAGGCCCTGTACGTGGCCCTGGAATATGGGAAGGTATCGGTTTGGACATTCTGGAGCCTTAGCGAGCCGACGCTCAGTGCCTATAGCTTGCGCGACAGAAACGGTAATAAAAGCAAACGCTTCTACACAAGCAAACAGTTCTATCGGTACATCCGTCCCGGCGCGGTGCGCTTCGAGGTAAAAGACAACCCCAGCCTGCCCGACACGAAGTTTTTGGCCTTTGAAAAAGACGGTAAGCGCAGCTTGGTCATCCTGAATTTTGGCACCCAATCGAGCAATGTCCGGCTTCCGGCGGATATATTTACCGCCCCCCAGTACAACTTGTACCGCACGACCGCGACGGAAGACTGTGCCCGAATCGGAACCCTCAGCGGCAATAGCACCTCCTTCATAATCCCGCCCCGGTGCGTGATGACCGTTACGGAAGATTAGAAAAGGGCGCATCAAATCCTCCTACCGCGAATACTGCTGAAAATCTTCCTCCGAAAAATCCGCCACCTGGGTCGGATCCTGCCGACGGTTGCGCCACCACCAGTAGCCAATGCCGCCGACAATCAGGTAAGGCATGAGCAGCATGTACATAATACCAGCATTCAAGCCCCGACCATCAGTGCCCCCATTCTGCAGGTTCGACTCGGCGGACATTTTGCACATCGGACACTGCGCATTCACGACACTGTTTCCGCCTGCCAACAAAAAGAGGAGCAGCAGACAACGGAACAGTTTCATCATTTTATTCTTCATGATCTGTGTTTAAAATCGGTTTGCAACACCCTCCGTGCTCTTTTAGCGAGAGATTGGGTGCTGTTTACTGTTTTGATTATCAGTATCCTGGTCAAGGGTAAAATGGTCGCAGCATCAGGTAACAGATCGGGCCACTGATCGCCACATACAGCCAGAAAGGATAGACCCAACGTGCCATGCGGCGGTGACGTTCGTATTGCCCGGTGTAGGCACGATTAAAAGTGAGCAGAATAAAGGGCAGGATCACCGCAGCCAGGACAATATGCGTCAGCAGAATAATCAGATAAATGGCTCGGCTGCTGGCTACGCGCACTGCTTCTTCGGCACTTACTATCCCGTTATGATCGAAATCGCCATAGCGTATTTCCGGCGTGGTAAAATGGTAGAGCACATAGCAAAGCAGGAACAGGACTGAAAAAGACAGTGCCGCATAATTGGCGCGCCGATGGCGTTCGATCTGCTTGTTTTTGATGAAATACAGGGAAAACAGCAGCATCACCGCCGTGAGGACATTCAGCCCGGCGATCACTGGTGGCAGAAAACTGAAATCCATACCCAGTTCGATCTTTACCCGACGCATGAGCAAGACGAGGAAGAACACCGCAGCCGACACAATGTAGGCGACCAGATTCAGGCGTTTTTCCAGTTGGATATTGGGGGAAGTCAAAGCAGACATAAGAATGTTTTTATTTTTGGGGTAGCAGTATAGCTATTTGCTCCACCATACGACCTACTTCCTTCTCATCCATAGCGTTATAAAAGCGCCGGATCACCCCGGCAGTATCCGTCAGAGCATAGTAGTAAGGATAGGATTTTATTTTACTACGAACGTAGTAAGACTCGAAACCGTTGGTCATTATGGTGGTCCAGGAGCCACTGCCGGGCACCCAAACGGTATTGGCAAAGTCATAATTGGGCTGTTTCTGCGCATAAGAACGAAACTCGGCGGTACCACTTTCGGCGACCATAGCCAGGCTAAAACTCAGATTAGCCCCAAATTGGTTGAAAAGTCGCTCGTTAATATCCATTATTTTGCGATTCTCTGCGGTCAAGTCCGGTTGAGGCTCGAATAAGTGTGCTACCACCACCTTGCTCTTCAGCCGGTTTTCTTTGGTCCCATCTGACCAGTGCATATTAGCCTTCGGAATCTGACCATAGGAGCCTAATTCGCCTACTGCCGATTTTCTCCAGTTTAATCCATTTTGCAAATACACCCACGACATGGCTGGCAAGCCAACCAGGATGAGGGTTAAAACTACAGCAATGAATATTTTACGCCCAAGTGTGGGCTTCTTGTCCGTCTCTGCCATGATACAAAAATTATGCTTATCAACAAAAAAGGGTGCGGCTTGGTTGCCTTACCCTTCTCCGTTTCTGTAAAATTTACGTCTGCTCTCCATACCAGAAAAGCACCGGAGAAAAAGAGTAAGGCTATCCTTTAGACTGCCTCAGCGTATTAGGTAACAAGTAACCCTGTGGCTTACTGGACGGCATAGGCCGTACATCTTCCTGGCGGTCTTCATTGTTCTTGTTTTGCAGTGCTTCGCGACTGCGGCCCCAGTAACTACCCTCCTGGAAGAAGGCAATGACCGCCCAGAGCAGGAGCGTGGTTGGCAGCAATACACTCATCGCCATACCCCGTATTTCGTACGCCATGTGCATGAAGAAATAAATAATGAAATAGGCTTTATATAAGGAAAAACCTACCATCAGGGTCATATAAACATAGTGCATAAAGCCGTGCTTGAAGGCCACGCCAGGAATCAGGTGGCCTTTGGCCAACAAAGCGATCACAACTTCGATGACGGTAATGATACCCAGGCGAATGAGGCCATTGAATACCATTTGCTTTTGCTCTTCGTATGTTTGATGTTCAGCCATTGCAGGTTGGTTGGTTAGTTATTGGTGTATTGGTTATTGGTGTATTGGTGTATTGGTTATTGGTGTATTGGTGTATTGGTGTATTGGTTATTGGTTATTGGTGTATTGGTGTATTGGTTGTTGGTTGTTGGTGTATTGGTTGAAGCAAATACAAATTCAAATTCAAATTCCCAATAACCATTAACTAATAACCATTAACCATTAACCATTAACTAATAACCATTAACCATTAACCATTAACCATTCACAGCAGGTAAAACACCAGAAACACAAACACCCAGACCAAGTCCACAAAGTGCCAGTACAAACCTATTTTTTCGACCATTTCATATCCGTTCCGGCGGGCAGCATACACACCACCACCAGCATTGATCATAATAATGGCCAGGAAAAGCACCCCGGAGAACACGTGAAAACCATGAAAACCAGTGATGAAGAAGAACAGCGCACCAAATGCTTTGGGGCCTTGCGCCAACTCTTCGGTCTTCCCTGCATTGGGTCCGGTGGTATAGTGGATATATTTCCGTTCCAATTCGACCTCACCATTGTGTTCGTGGCCATGCAGCAGGTAAGAATCACCTTTTTTGGCTCTGGCAGTATCTCCATCCACGATCAGTGGTTTCGGCACATTGACCAGCCCTTGCGCACTAGTCACTTGCTCGTATGCCGGATTGCCTTTCTCATCCAGTTGCACCAGATAGCCATCTTGCAAATAGCGCCCAAATGGATTGCGCGTTATGGAGACGTTTTCTTCTTTGATCAATATCGTCCATTCATAGGCTTGCGAACCCAGGAAGGTTGCCCCACCGAGAATGGTCAGCAGCATCCAAAACACGACACCGCGTTGGTTCTCCCGGTGGCCTTCCTGTACGGCACGCACCATCGTCACCGAACTAAAAATCAGCACGAAGGTCATGAAGGTCACAAAGATCAGCGGCCAATGCGCGTGTACAAACGGGAAGGAACGAAAGACAAAGTCCGGCTCCGGCCACGTCGGCATACTAAAGCGCAAGGCTCCGTAAGCGATCAGAAAACCCGCAAAAGTGAAAGCATCAGAAAGTAAGAAGTACCACATCATCAGTTTGCCATAAGGCACCCGAAACGGTGATTTCCCCCCTTCCCACAGTTCAGCGTTTTCGCCTATTTCGTCCACATCGTGGTCATGAGCAACAGAGGTTTCTGCCATAATATTCAGTCAATTAAATAGAACGGGATTTCTTTTCCGTCCAGATGATGTACAATCAGGGTAGTGAAAGAGGACGAAACTTTATTTTCGCCTAAATGCCCAAACCCGTATTTTATGAATGGCTAAGTAAACAAGCAAAATTGTAAAAGGCAAACAGGCATTGATAATCAGCCAGTTACGGAAAAAATAACCTCGATCAATTTTGCCCGCCTACTTATCAGGATTGTAACATAAAGAAAACAATCAGATAGACCCACAAAATATCCACAAAATGCCAGTACTGTATAACCAGCTCAAACCGTAACCGCCGCCGCTTGGTGGGCCGGAATGGCAGCAAATAAGCATGTACCATCGCTACGATCAGCACTGCTATACCTCCCAATACGTGCGCCGCGTGTAAACCGGAGATCACATAGATAAACGAACTGGATGGATTGATGGTAAAAGTAGCCCCAATCGTATTAAGTGCCTGCCAACCCTGATACTGTAGCACTACAAAAGCCAGGCCGAGCGCAAAGGTCGTCAAAAGCAGGATTTTATACCCTTTTTCCTGCCCTTTTTTAAAAAAGCCGTAAGAAAACTGTAGCGTAATACTGCTCAGCACGATCACGGCAGTACTCACAAAAAAGATGTCTGGCAATTTGAACTCAAACCAGTTACCCGCAGCGCGACGCACCACATAAGCACTGGTCAGTGAAGCAAACATCATGACGATACTGGCAATTCCTATCCACAAAGCCAACTTGTGCGCAGTTATTTTACTACGCTCTACTTCAGAAGCAGCGGTACCCATGTTTAGTTATTAGTTGATTGGTTGATTGGTTGATTAGTTAATTGGTTGATTGGTGTTTGGTTGATCAACTAAGTACGTGCGGGGAATTAGTTTAGGTTATATTTTTTAACAAAACCAAGATTATCAGGATTTTGTAAACCAATAACCAATAAACTAATAACCAGTAACTACTTAATGAACTGGTCAACCAATCAACTATTTCAGAGCCGATCCAGCAATAATACGATCAGCGACACTGGCAAATGAAAAAACGACATAAACATCTGTCGCAAAGCCGCCTCTCTGGAACATTCCCGCATCAATCGCCAGCAACACACGGCCCAGTAAAGATTGAGCGCCAGCAAAATCACGAACGCCACTATCCCGATAAAACCTGCCCAAAAGGCCCAGATCGTTCCGAGCACTAATCCACCGCAAAAAAGCAGCGAATAGAGCCCTGTTCTGACATCTTTTGGTTTGGCTCCCGAAGGCAGCAGATAAAAACCGGCTTTCCGGTAATCATCATCCGCTACCCAGGCCACCGCCCAAAAGTGGGGAAATTGCCAGAGAAACTGCAGCATAAAAAGCATCAAAGCCAGTGGCGTAATAAATCCCTGATACGCCACACAGCCAATAATCAGCGGCAAAGCACCCGGTATGGCTCCCACCAACACGGCCCAGGGCGACGAACGTTTCATGGGAGTATAGACGAAAGCATAACTCATCAAGGAAAGCGTACCCAAAAAGCCCGTCAGTGGATTAAACAGCGTCAATAAAGTAATGCCCCCTAAGGCCATCAAGCCCGCCCACAATACGGCGTTCGAGACGCTCAACCGACCAGTCGCTACCGGCCGGTTCGCCGTACGTGGCATCAGCAAGTCATATTCACGTTCCAGCACCTGATTCAGCGCATTGGCCGCCCCGGTGACTAAAAAGCCGCCCAATGCCAGCAAAAGCAGCGCTTCCCAACGTACATCGCCACTCGCTACAATAGCGTAAGACATTAATGCCGAGAAAAGTACCAGCAGCGTGAGTTTGAATTTAACTAATAATCCAAAATCCTGAACCGCCTGCGACCACCCGCTCGTTATACCAATTTGTTTAATCTGAGGCTTCATGCCTAAGTGGTTATTGGTTATTGGTTATTAATTATTGGTTATTGGTGAAATTTAGTCTGGCCTTAAAACCATTGATCAGCAGGATGTTGTGTACCGATAACCCATAAACCAACAGCCAGTAACCATTCACCTCTAATCGCCGTGATCGCGTTCGTCGTCCCGCAGCGGTACAAATTGTGGAATAAACTCCTCGCCATTCTTGCCGTAGTCATAAGGCCAGCGTTGTACCGTCGGGATATTGCCCGGCCAGTTACCGTGGCCCGTTTCAATTGGTGTCGTCCATTCCAGCGTATTGGCCCCCCAGGGGTTTTTGGTCGTCAGTTTGCGACCGCTGAAAGCAGAATAAAAGAAATTGACGATGAACAGCACCTGCAGGAAAAATACCACAATCGCGGCCACCGTGATGAATTGGTTCAATTGGCCAAAGTGACGGAAGGCATCGAAGGAAGCGCCCGCATCATAGTAGCGGCGTGGCACCCCGGCCATACCGATGTAGTGCATTGGCCAGAAAATAGCATACGCGCCGAAAATAGTCCCCCAGAAGTGAATCTTGCCCAGCGTTTCGTTCATGAAACGGCTGAACATCTTTGGGAACCAGTGGTAAACACCCGCAAACAGCCCGAAGAAGGCCGCAATGCCCATTACAATGTGAAAGTGCGCTACCACGAAATACGTATCGTGCATCTGAATATCAATGGCGGAGTTACCGAGGAAAATACCCGTCAAACCACCCGAAATGAACATAGACACAAAACCAATGGCAAACAGGCTCGCCGAATTAAAACGGAAATTAGAGCCATAAACCGTTGATATCCAGTTAAATACCTTCACCGCCGACGGAACGGCAATAATCAGGGTGAAGACCACAAAGAAGTTACTCAGGAAGGGATTCACACCCGACATAAACATGTGGTGCGCCCACACAATGAACGACAGAAAACCAATGGCCAGAATGGAAAAGACCATCGCGCGATAACCGAAGATCGGCTTGCGGGCGTGTACCGAAAGTACTTCCGACACAATACCCATCGCGGGCAAAATGATGATATATACCTCCGGGTGACCCAGGAACCAGAATAAGTGCTGGTACAAAATAGGACTGCCACCAATACGATCCAATACCTGGCCGCCTACCACAATTTCGCTGAGGTAGAAAGACGTGCCCATGCTCCGGTCAAACATCAGCAACAACAGGCCGGAGAACAGTACCGGAAAAGACAACACCCCCAGAATGGCGGTCACGAAAATAGCCCAGATGGTCATCGGCATCCGCCACATACTCATGCCCCGGGTGCGCATATTGAGGATAGTAGTAATATAATTGATCCCCCCTAACAACGAAGACACCACGAATAGCGACATCGCCACGATCCACATGGTCATCCCCGCTCCCGAGCCGTCAGAAGCCTGCGGCAGGGCACTCAATGGCGGATAAGCCGTCCAGCCGCCGGAGAATGGCCCCGTATTCAGGAAAAGCGACAGGAACATCACTATCCCGGCCAGGAAAAAGAACCAGTAGGAAAAAGCGTTCAGCAGGGGCGAAGCCATATCCCGTGCACCCACCTGCAACGGAATGAGCAAATTGGCAAAAGTGCCACTCAAAGCGGCCGTCAATACAAAGAACACCAGAATAGTGCCGTGCATGGTGACCAGGGCATAGTAGAATTCCGGGTCCAGTTTGCCAATACCGGCCTCATTCACCTGAATCCACTTGCCCAAAAGAGGGCGGATCCAGGCCATATCGGCCTCCGGGAAACCCAACTGGAGCCGGAAAACGATGGACATGGCGGCACCGATAAACGCCCAAAAAATACCCGTGATCAGGAATTGCTTGGCGATCATCTTGTGATCGGTGCTGAAAATATAGTGGGTCAAAAAGTTTGACTGGTACTTATCACCGTGCTGGTGCTCATGAAACTGGTCATCGTAACCAATTTCCTGGGTGAGTTGCTCTTCGAGCGCATCAGTGACCATTACATTATTTTCCATAGCAAGGATATTGTCTGTTGAGTGGTAGGTAATGAAGTTTTATAAAGGGGCTTGAGGTTACTCTTCTTCGGCAGGTGCAGCCGGTATGGCATTCAGAATAGTGAATTCGGTACGGCGGTTCTTGGCCCGATCCTCCGGCGTATCATTCGCCGCTAATGGTTTGGTATCGCCATACCCTTTGGATTGCAACCGGTTGGCCGCAATACCCCGATCAGTCAGATATTTCATTACCACCGCTGCCCGTTGGCCCGAAAGCGTCATATTGCTGGCCGCATCGCCCACGTTGTCCGTATGACCACCTACCAGGATGTTCAACTGCGAATAAGTGGTCATTTCTTTGACCAGATTGTTCAATTCATATTCGCTGTCGGGGGTAAGTGCCGCCGAAGCCGTCTCGAAATTGACGTGGCTCAGACGTAAAGTTTTGTCCGCTGCATTGGTGGACTCTACGGCTTTCTTCACCGTTGCTTCAAATTCCTTAGCCCGCATCCCAGCCTCCACCGGCAGGGTGCCAATATTGATGTTCGGATCTCCTGCTTTGCCGCGAACCTGCGTCAGATAAAAAGATTCCTGCTTGGCGGTCCAGGCATCATACTCTTCCTGCGAAACGATTTTGAGTACCCGGCGCATGGAATAGTGGCCTTTACCACAAAGTTCCGCGCAATTCAATTCATAGTCAAATTTCTCCCAGCGTCTTGGGCCGGTCGGATCGGTCGGATCGAAGGGCTCACTATATTCCGGGTATTTACGCAATCTCTCGCGATACTGCGCCGTGGTTATTACTGGCGTAAAAATAAAGAAGGTCGGCAGGCCCGGCACAGCATCCATTTTTACCCGGAAGTACGCCAGGTCAAAATTGTGCAGTACGTCTTTGGCCATGATCCGCACCCGGACTTTCTTTCCGACCGGCAAGTAAATCTCCTGACCGGGAATAAAATCGTCGTAGTTCTTTTTGTCCGTAAAATCCTGGCCCAACTGATTAGCACCGGTCGTCAGACGATAATTACGGGCACCCAGTTTGCCATCGGGACCGGGGTAACGGATGATCCAGTTAAATTGCTGGCCAGTCGCCTCAATCTCCATGAAATCTTCGCCTTCCTTCACGTCGCCCATCACCGTGTTCCAGGCATTGAGGCCCCGCACCACCAGCACCGTCATCACGACCGCCGGAATAACCGTCCACCATATTTCCAGGCGATTGTCGTGGGCAATGAATTTCGCTTTGCGACCCTCCTTCCAGCGGTACTTGTACGCAAACCAGAACAGGGCAATGTGGGTGAGTACGAATACGATGCCTGTAAAGAAGAGCGTGATAAGAAACAGATCATCCAGCGATGAACCGTGGGCCGAAGCCGAGACGTGCGGGCCAAAGCCCAGCATAAGCGCACGATAATCCCAGGCTGAATAGATCACGCCCACCAGAAAAACAACCATGAAAACGAGCGACAAAATGCCGTTCCATTTGCTGTTGTCCCGCAGCGTTTCCCGCTCCCCTTTGATCTGGGCAGTGAGTTCGGTTACTTTCCCGATTTGCACCAGCACAATGATGACCAACAGGAAACAGAGAAGTATGATAAGCGCAGTCATTCGTAATTTTTTTTACTTTAACCCAAAGGTAAGTGGTTTGTTCATCAGGCCGTCACAGGTTGTTTTTAATTAGAACGGCTCTAAATTTTATCAATGCTGGGCGGCGTGTTCTTCTTCTTCCGACTCGATCATCGCACCTGTATCGTGGTGCAGACTTTCTTCCAGATAAGGATCACGGAAAGGCACCAACGACGCTTTTTGCAATTGGCCAAAGAAGAAAAACAGGAAGAGCGACAAGAAACCAATCATCACGCCGATCTCTTCCAGACCTGGAATGGTGTAGCCCAATTTAAACGCCTTCGATTCATCGGCTTTATGCTCCTCACCAGCCGCGTTTTCGCCGTTAGATTCTCCCTCTGCCGTCGCAGCGGGCGATTTGGACGTTGCCGAAGGAATATTGGTGGAGGAAGCACCCATTTCGGTAACTTTTGCGGAACTATCTGCCAGCCGCAATTTGCTATCCGCAGCCATCAGCGGCTGTCCCCCCAGCGAATTATTTTCCCGGGTACCTATACCTTCTTTGGCAGCAGGCCGACCACCGCCTACATTGGGGGTAGTGGGTTTTGGCGATTCTTCTCCTGCGGCAGTCCCGGTAGCGTGGGTTTCGGTAGCGTGGGTTTCCGTAGCGTGTTCTGCGGGAGTGGCGGTACCCATCGGCGCAGCCTTATGTTTTTTCTTGGTATGTGGCCCGCGACCTTCGGCCAGTTCGGTGGCTTCATGGGCGGCAATACGGGCACCCGGCTTGATCATGTAGAAATAATCCCACCAGTGACCAAAGAAGACAACGGCCGCCACAAAAAACAGGGTGCCAAACTTCCGTTTGGTATCGTTACGCATCAGGATAAAGAATGGCAAGATAAAGTTCAGCAACAAGTTACCCCAGAAAAGCACGGGATAATGAGTCATCCGTTCTTTGAAATAAATCGTCTCCTCCCCGTTGTTGGCGTACCAGATCAACATGAACTGGTCAAACCACAGATAAGTCCAGAATACACTGATACCGAACAGGAACTTGCCAATATCGTGCAAGTGGCTCCGGTTGACGTACTCCATATACCCTTTTGATTTCAGGTAAATGATCAGCATGATGGTCAGAGCCAGCGAACCCAGCCACACCGAGATCATGGAATACCAGGCAAACATGGTGCTGTACCAGTGTGGGTCCACCGACATGATGGATTGCCACAGGAATACGGTACTCAAAAAACCGCCCAGTGGCAGGAAAGAAGCCGCCCATTTGCGCTGCTTTTTGTAATAATCAAAAGAGGGCGTCTCTTGGGTGTCTTGCGCGACCGAAAGCCGGTAAATATTGCGGGCCCAGAAGTACCAGATAGCCGGTACCACCAACAGCGAAAAAGTGTAGAACACCGGGTTCAAAAAACTTACTTTACCAGCGATAATCTTATCGTAGTTCGGGCTGCTTGGATCCGCGATGCCTGGCGTATTCCAGTGATACAGGTGGTGAAAATGCCCGTACACCCCGATCACCAATACGGCCAGCAGCACAATCCCCACCCACAGGAACTGGCCCATCGCTTCCCAAACGCGTTTTACGGTCGTGTTCCAGCCGCCAAACGCGGTGATCTGGGCAGCGAGGAAGAAGATGCTCATGAAAGCGATGCCCGTAAAATATACCGTGTTGTGGAGGTAATTGGTCCAGAAACGGGTAAAATACTGGTCATCGTGCCAGGCAGACAGGGCCAGGCAGACTACACCCAGTACCATGCCGCCGATGAGCACCGTCTTTTGTTTGCTTTCAAAAACGAATTGCGTGTTGGTCAGGTTCATATTGCGCAATCAGGCCGAAGCCCGATAATTTTGATGTTAATTACACTATTAGTTGGTTTTCCGAAGCTTTGAGGAGGCGAGTATTTGAATAACCAATTGACCATCAATCTCTTGTTCAAATACGCAAATAAGTAAATAAGCAAAATTGCAAATGGAGCAAAGCGACATCCCGGTTTTCATCGGGAAGGCAAATGGAGCAAAGCGACATCCCGGTTTTTTATCGGGATAGGCAATGATAATCAGCCAGTTAT
>Ga0105048_10009628_pt1 | contig 15343 bp, 11 predicted proteins | sample MAT05_FD_78382 | JGI IMG/M metagenome (GOLD analysis project Ga0105048, IMG submission 78382) | Freshwater microbial communities from Lake Fryxell liftoff mats and glacier meltwater in Antarctica - MAT-05 | ecosystem: Environmental > Aquatic > Freshwater > Ice > Liftoff microbial mat | place... | reverse complement strand
TGGACAACGCTTTTTTACGAAATTGAAAGTGATTGCTTTAGTCCGGTGAAGACGGTTTTGGATTTGTTGAAGCCGTTGCATAGGGGGTGAAGACTATTCAACTTATAACAATTTCTATATTTTCTTATTAGTACTATTAAAGGCAATCAGAGAAATTGTCTGTAAGTATCAATTTCACGGGAAAAGTAAAAAATTTCTGTTACCTTTTCAATCTCATTACATCATAGGGAAATCAAACGCATGAACGAAGCAAAGATTATAGACCTTATAAAGAGCAATCGGCAAGAAAAAGCCTTTAAGCAACTCTACAAGTTTTACCCTAAGACGGAAAAATACATTTGTATCAACTCTGGATCAAAAGCCGAGGCGTTGGATGTTTTTCAGGATGCACTCATTATTTTATTTCGAAAAATTTCTAATGAAATTTTTGACAATTCAATTAGCTGTGAAGGTTATTTGGTTAATACCTGTAAACTTTTATGGAGTAATGAGCTTCGTAAGAAAAAAGTAAGAATCGGTGATGAAAAAGGTCTTAGCAAACTAGAAGACGAAGATGAGATTCAAGTACAAATAGAAAAAGAAAATCAATTTAAAACCATCGAAAATGTTCTCCTGAAGCTAGGAGAAAAATGCAGATCAATTTTGGAACAATTCTATTTCAAATCACTTTCTATGGAAAGTATTGCAAAAAAGTTCGGATTCAATACCGTTGATGCGGCCAAAGTTCAAAAATACCGATGCCTTGAAACAGCTCGAAAAATGGCTTTGGAAAATGAAATGTCAAACGCAAAAACGGAGAAATTATGAGAATAGAACTGAAATTAATTGAAACAATAGAAAGCTACTTGATGGGAACTTTGTCTGGAAAAGAGAAAGAAGATTTTGAATCTCAAATGAAACAGAATCCCCAACTCAAACAACAAGTTGATTTGCAAAATCAAATTATGCAAGGAATTCAACGATTTGCTTTAAAAAGTAACGCGCAAAAAGCATACAAGTCTTATAAAATTCAGTCCTTCTCGATGAGGTTTATTGTAATCTCTGCATTAGTTACAGGTGTTGCATTTGGAGTAATGAAATTGATGGAAGAAAATCCAAAAACAGAAATTCCAACTGAATATAACGAGACACAAACTCAAATTATTTTTCCGATAAATGATACACTTTCAGCAGATGCAAACAAATATCTAGAGCAAGAAATCTTTAAATTAAATACGCAGAATGATACGATTGTAGAAACAAGAGATGGTATTGTAATCTACATTCCTGCAAACGCATTCAATACAACGGAAACAGAAGTTGACCTTTTAATTCAAGAAGCAACGACTCCTGAAGACCTTTTAATGGCAGGACTTTCAACTGTAACAGAAAATGGAACTGAATTAGAAACTGGCGGTATGTTTTACGTTGATGCTTATGTTAATGGAAAACGAGTTGAGCTCGCAAAAGAATTGACGGTTGATGTTCCAGCATCGGAACTTAAAGCAGGGATGAAATTATACGATGGTCGAAAAAATGCTGACGGCGAAATTGTTTGGACAAATCCCAAACCGCTCGAATCATTTTTAAAACCGATTGAAATTATTAAACTTGATTTTTATCCTCCGAATTACGCAGACAGTCTTCGAAGCATGGGATATTCTAAAAAGAAATTTTTGGATAGTTTGTATTATTCGTTTGCCTGTGAGGAAATTAAACAAGAAACCCAGTCAGTACCAGTATATGAATACGTTCCGGCGAATTGGAATGTAACGAATAACCCAACCTATGAGGGAAAACAACTTTTTGAGCAAAATTGTGCCTCGTGCCATTTCGAAACAAAAGATATGACAGGACCCGCTTTAGTTGGAGCAAGAGAACGATGGATTAAAAATTCAAACGAAGAAAATTTTTACAAATTCATAAAAAATTCCAGCGCAGTAATTGCTTCAGGAGACAAATATGCGAATCAGTTGTTTAATAAATGGCGCACCGTACAAACACCGCAAGCTTTAACCAATGAGCAAATTGATGAAATTTTTGTTTGGGTAGAATGGGTTGGTTCTGAAAATAAAGGCGATACCCTTTCTGCCACCAGTAGTGCAACTCACCTTAACGCCTGCCAAGGCATAAATCCAGCCAGCATAAAAACAATCTGGAACAATAAATTCAACAATACCAATTTGGCCACTAAAGAATTTGAAGAACGAATGCCGTGGATTCACAAATCCTGTGAGAACGCTGTTTTGGACTTATACATCAATAACCTTGACAAAACTTTATCGCAAGTAGATTCGATGGCATTAAAATATTTAAGTGGAGACGTGCTTGAAAAATTCAAATATTTTGCAAGTCGTGGTGATGGTCGTGTTGAAATGGACAACGTAGCTTCAAAAAAATTGGCGTCTTATTATGAAAAAAATCGTGATGCTGAAACAAAAGCGTTGATTGAAACACAGCAAAATTATAGGAATGCACAAGGAGAACAAGACTTGAAAAACTCAAATCAACAGCTTGAATCACATAACCGGAACGCAACCAATAAAAGTGAGATTTTTGAAAACGAATATAAGAAAAATCTTTGCAAAGTATATGATGAACTTGACATTGATAAAGATTGTAATAATCCATTTGTTGCAACATCGGGCTATACTGTTCAAGTTACAAATTTAGGATGGAACAATATTGATCGCGATGTTTTCTACGCAACGTTTAACAGAACAACTACAACAATTTCTCAAAACGGAAAAACCTCTACACTTACCTATAATGAATGGTCCGCAACAATTAGTGATTTTGCAAAGTATGACCGTATTAATGTTTACAACATCCCTGTAGAATTTAATTCATACGTAAAAATAAATGGAAATAAAGGAAATTACAAATACAAACTAAATGCTGATTTAACGTACGAAACAGTTGTTTTAGCTTGGACCGAAGATGCCATCTATTTTTTCAAAACATCAACCACGGCTGGTCATTCTGAAATTAAACTGTGCAAAGTTTCTGATAACGAATGGCGAAATGAAATTCAAAACTCCTTATCATCAATTACCAACATGAGCACAGAACTTGACTATACAAAATTTATGCAGAAGGATCAGAAGCGCGTGAACACTAACAAAGAAAAAATTAGATTGAGAGAGAAAATTGAGCCGGTGGTATTTCCTTGTTACGAAAGAAGTAATGGTATAAATTTTGGAGGAACGTAGCGAATTCAGTCGGTGTTCCGATTTAAATAGTACGATATTTATTGACACCCACAATCCCCTCCACCGCATGCCTTCTTTTTTCTGTTCCTTTTTCGAATCGGCAAATAAATTAAATATCCGATTGAACCAGCGAAAAAAACAAAAACTAATATGGTTTGAAAATCAAGCGTCATTTTAAAATCTGATAAGCGATCATTGCTACAAGGTACGCCAAAATTGTCATGTATAAAAATTGAATCGATGTCCATTTAATGGATTTTGTTTCTTTGTATGTAACAGCTACCGTGCTTAAACACTGTAGCGAAAAAGCATAAAACAACAACAAGGAAACGCAGGTTGCAAAACCAAAAGCTGGTAAACCGGTTCTCGAATTTTTTTCACTTCGAAGGCGATCTACAATTTTCATTTCTTCATCAGTCCCGATTGAGTAGATGGTTGAAATTGTTCCAACAAAAACTTCTCTGGCAGCGAGTGATGCGATGATGGCTATTCCAATTTTCCAATCATAGCCCAAGGGTCTTATTGCAGGTTCAATGGCATGACCAATCATTCCTAAATACGAATTTTCAATTTGACGTGATGCAATTAAATTTTGTTGTTCATCTGCAGTTGCTGTTGTGTAATTTTCTTGCACAAATTTTTCGCTTGCATCAAAATCATCACCACCATTTGTAGCCAAAACAAAAAGTATAATGGATGTTGCAATGATGATTTTTCCTGCATTCCATACAAATGATTTTACGTTTGTCCAAACAGTAATCGCTAAATTTTTAAGTGTAGGAAATAAATATTCTGGCATTTCCATTATCAAATAACTTTTAAAATCACTCTTCAATATTTTTTTGAAAACCCAAGCTGCAATGAACGCCATTAGCACACCCACTAAATACAAAAACATTAAAGCCAATCCCTGTGCATTAAAAATACCAAACATTTTATCAGGAACAATTAAAGCAATCACCACAACATAAACCGGAATTCTTGCAGAACAAGTTAACAAAGGCGTAACCAAAATTGTTATCAATCTTTCCTTTTTATTTTCAATTGTTCGTGCTGACATGATGGCGGGAATTGCACAAGCAAAACCTGAAATCAACGGAACAATACTTTTCCCACTCATTCCAAATTTCTGCATTAGTCTGTCCATCAAATACACTATGCGCGGCATGTAACCACTTTCTTCGAGAATAGAAAAAAGTAAAAATAAAATTGCGATTTGAGGAATAAAAATAATCACACCACCAATTCCGGGAATAATTCCTTCTGTGATTAATTGCGTAAAATAACCATCAGGTAATGCATCGTTTACAATTCCAGAGAGCGCTGTAAAACCGCTATCAATCCAATCCATTGGATATTGAGCCAACCAAAACACTGCCTGAAAAATCGAAAATAAAATTAACACAAAAATAAAGTAACCCCAAATTGGATGAAGCAATATTTTATCTAAACGGCGCGTAAAATCTACCGCTTTTGACTTGTCAACTATTACCGATTCTTTTATAATTTCATTTAAAAATTTATAGCGCAAAATGGATTCATTTGTTTTCCATTTTCTAACATCTACATTGTTGATTGCAATAAAATCTTCTTGTAGTTTTTTATGTTCACTATTTTCTTCATACAGATTTTGTGTTAAACGAAGAAAGCTTTCGTATTCATTTTTGCAATGAATGATTTTTGAAAACTGATGTAGCAAATCACGATTGTCATCTTCAATAAAATGAAAATTGCGTTCTTGCTTTGATTGAATTTTTTGAATTTGAAAAATCAATTCAGCGATACCTTGTTCCTTTCTAGCTGAAATTTTTACAACCGGAATTTGAAGTTTTTTTGCTAAGCTTTTTTCATCAATGAAAATGCCTCTTTTCTCAGCAAGGTCGTTCATGTTAATTGCCAGAACGATTGGAATATCAAGATCTACCAACTGATCAAACAAATACAAATTACGTTTCAAATTGATGGCTGATGCAATAACAACTAACACATCTGGAAAATCATCGTTCGTTGAATTCAACAAATAATCCAGCACTAATTCTTCATCTTTTGAATTTGGATAAAGACTATTAATTCCTGGTAAATCGATGACTTCAATTTTTTCGCCAGATGCTTTTAAGGTTCCTCTTTTTTTATCAATTGTAACGCCAGGATAATTTCCAGTTTTTTGATTTAATCCGCAAAGTAAATTGAAGAGAGTTGTTTTTCCAATATTTGGATTGCCCAATAAAGCAATACGCTTTAATACTTTTGAAGATTTAGAATCGGTCACAATTACTCAACAATAATTGCAGCAGCTTCCGCACGTCTTAATGCAATTCTATTGGAACCGATTTGAATAAATAGTGGACCGTTAAAAGAAGCTTTATTTAAAATCAAAAAACTCACTCCAGGAAAAATTCCAAACTCAACCAACTTAGTTGATGCCGAGCTTTCTAAAATTTCTTTTATTACTCCTTCTTTGTTAAGTTCAAATTCTGTGAGTTTCACAACCGATTTTGTTTAGAACAAATATAAATAATTCTTGCCGTTTGATGATTTTAGTCAGGATGTATTGCGCATTTGACGAGTAGAATACCCTTTTTGCGGTATGGCTTCCCCCTTTGAAGGGGGACCGAGACGGATGATGTGATGAATCTTCACAATTTCATAAAAAAATCATCTCCCTTAATCTCCCGAAGCAAGTTAGGGACAGGCTCTCTTCAGCGCCTCAGCTAAAGCTTCAGCGTACGCGGAAAGAGAGAAATACGGTTTGCTTTAAAACTAAATCTGCTGCAAAACTCAAAAAAAAAGTCGGGCACCAAAAAGGCAGCCGACATCAAAAAATTATAAAAAAAACTATGTCAAGTAATATTGAATAATCAAATAACTGCCATCGGAATAATAATGAATCAAGCTCAAAAAATCATCGAACAACATGATGACTACTTTGTCGCCTTCTTTACTTTTTACTTCCATTTCTTGATACTCATCACCTTCATCGTTTGTACCAGACGTGATTTCAGAAACTTGCTCATAGGTATCTGTTCCGCCTGACGCGTTGTAAACTTTTACTTGATTTGCCGAACCATAATTAAAAACAAAACGGTTTTTTGCTTCAATCATTTCTGTCCATTCATCGGCGACTAAACCGCTTTCGGGAATATCGAACGAACACATCATTCTAACTTCTACATACGAACGTTCAAACTGATCGGGATCTTGCGCAAGCGCAGATGGTGTAAATACAGCGCCTATAAGCAGCGCCATGAATAAAATAGCTTTCATAAGAGGTGATTTAATTTGGTTAATTCCTAACGAATTTAGAAAAAAATTATTTCCAATTAACGAATGAATTTAAAATTCTTTCCGGGATAATAAGCAATTGCACCAAGCTCCTCTTCTATCCTTAAAAGTTGGTTGTATTTTGCCGTCCGATCAGAGCGAGATGCAGAACCTGTTTTGATTTGCCCCGTGTTTAAAGCAACCGCTAAATCAGCAATGGTGCTATCTTCCGTTTCACCACTTCTATGGCTCATAACAGAAGTATACGAATTTCTTGTTGCAAGATTTACTGCGTCAATGGTCTCAGACAACGAACCAATTTGATTTACTTTTACCAAAATAGAATTAGCAACTCCTTTGGAAATTCCTTCTGCTAATCTTGCGGAATTTGTTACAAATAAATCATCACCAACAATTTGAACTTTTTTCCCGATAGCATCCGTCAATTTTTTCCACCCATCCCAATCATCTTCAGCTAAACCATCTTCGATTGAAATGATAGGATATTTTTTTACCCAAGCTTTCCAAAAGTCCACCATTTCGGCAGATGTTCTTGATTCACCAGTTGAACTAAAAACGTATTTTCCTTTTTTGTAAAATTCAGATGATGCAGCATCTATCGCTATGTAAACATCTTCGCCTGGTTTAAATCCAGCTTTTTCGATTGCTTCTAAAACAACTTCAATTGCATCTTCGTTTGATCCTAAATTCGGAGCAAAACCACCCTCATCTCCAACATTTGTGCTGTGTCCTTTTTTCTTTAACACATCTTTAAGTGTGTGAAAAATTTCTGTTCCCATTTGTAAACCTTGACTGAAAGTCTCGGCTCCAAAAGGCATTACCATAAATTCTTGAATGTCAATTTTATTATCCGCGTGCGAACCTCCGTTCAAAATATTCATCATTGGAACTGGCAATGTTGCTGCACCTACTCCACCAACGTATCGGTACAAAGGCATGCCAGATTCTTGCGCAGCAGCTTTTGCAATTGCTAGCGAAACACCTAAAATTGCATTAGCACCTAGCTTACTTTTGTTTGCTGTTCCATCCAATGTCAACATATAATTATCCAAAGCGGCTTGATCAAAAACGGATTGACCATTCAAGGCTTCATTCAATATTGATGTTACATTGTTTACGGCATTTAAAACACCTTTGCCCATATACATCTTTTCATCGTTGTCGCGCAACTCAACCGCTTCGTGAATTCCAGTAGAGGCCCCAGAAGGAACAGCAGCTCTACCTAAAATTCCGTTGCTTGTAATTACATCTACTTCTAATGTTGGATTTCCTCTTGAATCAAGAATTTGACGTGCATGAACTTTAGCGATGAAACTCATTATGGTTTGTTTTTTTTGGTGTTAAATTTTACCTCATCCGTCCCTCGGACACCTTCTCCACAGGAGAAGGATTAGAGTCTGGGATTTATTCGTTATCAATTCTTCTTGTCTCTCATTTTGTGAGATTCCAGAATAGATTAAGCTTTTAGTTTTTAATTAATTTTTTTTAGTTTTATGTAAAACGGATTCCATATTTTCAATAAACTGATCAAACAAATACCTTGAATCATGCGGTCCTGCCGATGCTTCGGGGTGATACTGAACAGAGAATATTTTCTTATTTTTAAATCGGATTCCAGCTACAGTTCCATCATTTAAATGTTGATGTGTTAATTCTATTTGTGGATTTTTATTGATGGATTCTGGTGATACCATGAATCCGTGATTTTGTGTTGTGATTTCACATTTTCCGGTCAGTAAATTTTTTATTGGATGATTAATTCCACGGTGACCATTGTGCATTTTTACGGTTGACAATCCTTGGCTTAAAGCTAGAATTTGGTGACCAAGACAAATACCAAAAATCGGGATTTCGGTTTTAGTCATCTCTAAAACATTTGCAATAATAGTTGGCATCGCAGCAGGATCTCCGGGGCCGTTTGACAACATAATTCCATCCGGATTAAAATCTCTGATTTCGTTCAACGTTGTATTCATTGGAAAAATTTTGACAAAACAATTTCTATCAACTAAACAACGAACAATATTTTTCTTTACACCAAAATCCATTAATGCAACCTTGTATTTTGCATTTTCTTTTCCAACGGTATACGCTTTTTCTGTTGATACAAAAGATGATAATTCTAGCCCATCCATGCTAGGAACTTTTTTCAATTCCTCTTTCAAAACTTCGACATTTAATTCGCTAGAAGAAATGATGGCGTTCATAGCGCCTTTGTTACGTATATGTCGAACCAATGCTCGTGTATCAATGTCTGAAATTCCAACAACCGAATCGTGTTCCATAAAATTTTGAAGCGAACCACTTGCAGAAGTTCGAGAATAATTTTGCGAGAATTTTTTAGTAACTAATCCAGAAATTTTGATTGAATCAGATTCCACTTCATCTTTATGCACTCCGTAATTACCGATGTGCGAAGTAGTCATAACTAAAATTTGTTTATAATAAGAAGGGTCTGTAAAAACTTCTTGATAGCCGGTCATTCCTGTATTGAATGCAATTTCGCCTGTTGTGGTGCCGATTTTGCCGATGGCTTGACCGTTAAAAACTGTTCCGTCCGCCAAGACAAGAACTGCAGGATTTTTGTCCATTCGTTTTTTTTACAAATTTAGAATTAAAAAAGGGCTAGATGGCAGATTGTTGAAAAGTGTGAGGGAATTTTTGAAAAATTAAGTTTTACTGGTTAAAAAGGTTAAGCGGCAGTTGAAGTGGGAGTATCACTAGCAGATGAAATGGCAGTTGCAGAATAGTGTTGTGCAGTTGCGGTGATGATGCTGGATTTAGATTTAACTTAGAAAAAGGGACAAATAACCGCTAAATTTCACCAGCGAATAAATACTTATTGGGCGTGGTGTACTTTTGTTTTACTGCAAACATCACAATTCCAGCGGTGTTTTTTACACCCAATTTTGCCATTATGTTTTTGCGATGCGTATTAACGGTGTGTTTACTTAGAAATAATTTTTCACTGATTTCGATGTTGGTTAATCCTTCCGCAATCATCGTGATGACTTCAACTTCTCGCAATGATAAAACAATAGGTTCGCACGAAAATTCGAATTCAGAAATTTCATCAACGTTTATACCTTCGTTTTGAATAGTATCCAAAATTTGTCCGCAGAAAAATTTGTTACCAGCGTGCGTTTCTTTTACAGCATCAACAATCTCATTTAAACTACAATCTTTTTTCACATAAGACATTATTCCACTTTTAATGGCGTGAACTAATGTCTGTGCTGATTGATCCGGTGTAATTGCCAGAAATTTTAAATTGGGATAAGAATTAAGTGCTGTAGGAATTACATCAATCGAAAATCCTTTGCTTGTATAATCAATCAAAACAATGTTAGGAGAAAATGTTTTAATCTGACTCAGCAATTCCTCGTTGCTTTCAGCTTCTCCTAATATTTGAACGTTGCCACTTTTAAAAATGGTTCTCAATCCGATTCGGATTAATTCGTTGCTATCAGCGAGAATCAGGTTAATCACTTATTTAGAATGGTTTTAAATAAAGACAAATATAAGAAATGTTTGACATCTCTGACTGATTAAACCCAAATTAATCATTAGGAACCCCTTTTGGATGAACTATATGATTTAGTTGGGTTTATCCCGATTTAGTGATTGTTTCAATTGGCATATTATTGCTACGAAAAACACTTTATTAGTAGCATTTGACAATTAAGAAAAATTATTCTTTTAGATTTTGTCAAATACCAAATTTAATATTCAAATTATTATTTTGAAGTTACGACCCTTTGTAATAAAAGCCTTTAGTATTAGAACTTCATTGTTAAAGCAAGACTAGGCATAATCGGTAACTGATAAACCTTTTGGTTCGTAACACGATTCACATAGAAAATATTCTTACGGCTATAAACATTCGTTATTCCACCAATGATTTCAAACTTTAGATTTTTGTGTTTTTCAGGAGCAAATGATTTTTTTACGTTCACATCTAATCTGTGGTAAGTTGGCAATCGACCATTGTTTTGATCATCATAAATAAAAGTCAATTCAGTTGAATTACTGTTCCAATAGTCATCACTAGTATTATTGATTACTGGTTTTTCGTAAACACCATTTGTTTGTTTAAATGGCAAACCTGATCCTAAATTCCATCTTGTAGTAATTTCCCATGTTTCATTTTTTCCAAAATTATAAGTAGCAATTAAATTCACATTATGGCGTCTATCAAAAACTGGGGCATAGTATTCAAAACCATTCCAACGATCTACTTTACCAATTGCGTAAACTGCCCACAAATAAAACTTTTTAGTTGTATATGTAAAAACAATATCTCCACCTAAAGCGGTACCACTTTCCATGATGAAATTCTTTTTTAATGCATCGTCAATTTCAAAATTTGCAATGTTATCATCATATAATTTATTTGGGTTTACATTGGTCATTTGCGAAAACCATTTATAATAAACCTCAACGTTCAATTTCAATTTTTTAGAAAGATCAACTTCTAATCCAGTAATTGCATGCCAAGCCTTTTGCAAACCATTATTTACGACTTTTGAAGTGCCATCAGGCTGAACAAAATTTGTGGGATAATTTTCAGGCGCGGTCAAAAACCCGTAAAATAAATTCACAACATCTTTATCAGAAGTAGTACTTGTAAAATTCTGTGTATAGTAACCACCAGCAACTTTAAAACGAATTTCATCGGTGATATTGTATTTACCACTAAATCGCGGTTCAATTGTTACCGTACCAACAGAGCCATATCCTTGAATACGAAACCCTGGCTCAATAACCAATCTTCTATTTGCAGTTACATGACGATAAGTTAAATAAAAACCACCCTCAATTGAGCTATTGTTTTGTTCGATTGCACGATTTACTTCGTTAAATGTTTTGAATTTTGTTTCAAAATAATTAAATCCAAATCCATATTCCAATTTACTTTTACCGGGCAAATGATACGTGAAATCAAAAGCCATTTCACCTCCTAAAATTCCACTAGTGCGGTCTTGAATATTTTCTTCTTGAAGTAGAATATCATAGCGAGAAAAATTCAAACGACCTTTCATAAATAATTCCGAATTGTTTGGAACGAAAATAAAATTACTTCCACCACCATAACTGTTCCATTTTAAATTTGAAATGGCTTGATACGTCACTTGATCATTAAATGAAAAACCAAAAAAGCTTACTTTATTTGCTTGGTCGCCGTGTACTGTCACCTTACCATAATAATCATAAAAATTAAAAGGTAAACCTTCACCATCATTAATATATGGATAAAGAGCCTTAGACGTTTGTTCTAGCAATGACGCCTTACCTGTAAAAACATAAGAAACATTTTTTGCTTTGCCCAAAGGACCTTCTAACATAATTTGAGACACGAAAGGAGACAAACCAACTGTTCCAGCAAATCGTTTTGTATTTCCATCGCGGTAAGAAATATCCATGATAGAGGAAATTCTTCCTCCATATTTTGCACCAAATCCGCCTGTGTAAATATCAGCCGAGCGAATTAACTCAGTTTCAAAAACAGAATAAAATCCAATAGAATGGAAAGGATTGTAAACAGTCATACCATCCAATAAAACTTTATTTTGAATTGGTGTTCCACCTCTTACATACACTTGCCCGCCTTGATCACCTGTACTAATTACACCGGGCATACTTTGAAAATAAGTAGCAATATCGGGTAAACCTGTGGACGGAATTTTTTTGATATCTGCATTTGTAATTTTATCAACTGATACATCCGGATCAGTAAATTTTTCTTTATCATCCCAAATAATATCTACTTGATCAATCCATTTACCTAATTTCATTTCAACTTCAAGATCGACCGTAGCATCTTTAAACACTTCTATTTCTTGAGTGAATTCAGTAAATTGAGAAGAAGTTATTTTTATCGTATATTTTCCAGGAGCAACATTTGGAATAGAAAATAATCCATCAATATCTGTTGGTGCAAACTTATCCGTGCCAACTATAGTCACTTTTGCAAAAGGAATCGCATTTCCATCTTCGTTGCTTTTAACGACACCTCTAACGGTTCCGCCTTGAGCAAAAACTGAACTTAATCCAATAAAAAAGCCAATAAAAAGTACAAGTTGACGCATCCTCTTTTTTTTTTAACGCTTCAAATATAGTGCATTTGTAGAGAAGAATAGTTAGAAAATAAGGTGAATGAGTGAATGGTGGTTTTATTGACGTGAATGGCGGGGATTGGGTGGGTGATTTGGTAGTTGGATGCTTACCGGTATGTTTTTGAGTTGTGTGGTCGGGTGGACTTGGTGGTCGGATGATTCGGTGGTCAGGTAATTTGGTGGTTAGGAATTGTTGCTTTTTGAGTTTTGTTAATCCTAATGAAGCAATTTAAAAACCAACTCTTTCAATAATTCATGATCATTACCTCCAGAGCCACCTACTCCTTTTGCATACAAATCATAATCTCGTAAAACGCCAAAATTTCTTGAGATGATTTTTGCGGGATGATTTTTTTTGTTTTTTAATAATTCTTTTGCAACAAACGGGTGAACTTTTAAAATGGAAGCCAACTTACTTGGATCTTCTGTTTTTGCAAAATGTGCTTTGAATAATTTTTGATAAAGACCGTGTAGATTGGAAAGGATTGGAATAATATTTCCAGCTTTTGGATTGTCTCCAAAATAATTGATGATTTTATTTGCTTTAATAATATCGCGCACCGCAATTGCATTTGTCAATTCAAACACATTATAATCTTTACTAATTCCAATAAATTGCTCAATGTGTTTTTCGTTGATTGGTGTACTTGCAGGAACTACTATAAATAATTTTTCAATTTCGTTGGTGATGCGTGACAAATCATTTCCAATAAATTCTGCAATCAATGAAATTGCTTTATCTGTAATCTGATATTTTTTCGCTGCTACAAATTGTTTAATCCAAGGCGCTAATTGGTATTCTTTCACTCCTTCTGATTCAAAAACGGATGCTTTTTTTGCAAGCAATTTATAAAATCGCGAACGCTTATCAATGGATTTATATTTGTGTGCAAAAATTAAAATCGTTGAACTGTTTGGATTGTCAACATACTTTTCAAACAATTCCCATTGGCTTGCTTTTGCGTAATCTTGCGCTTCTTTTACAATCACAACTTGATACTCACTCATCATTGGCAACCGCAATGCAGCGTCAACAACAGATAGTGGTTGTGTATCTTTTGCGTAAAAAACTACTTGATTAAAATCGCGTTCGCCTTCACTTAAAATTGTATTGGCTGCAACATCAACAATTTGATCAATGTAATAAGGTTCGACACCATGCAAAAAATAAACCGGCTTAAATTCCCGTTGTTTAATTTGCTTTATGATTTCGTCAAACGTCATTTTTTATTTTGCTCTAAAAAAAACTCTAATTGGAACTCCTTCAAAATTAAATTCTGCGCGTAATTTGTTTTCAATAAATCGTTTGTAAGGGTCCTTGACGTATTGCGGAAGATTGCAGAAAAACGCAAAAGATGGCGCGTGCGTTGGCAGTTGAGTGGCAAATTTAATTTTTACAAATTTTCCTTTTATCGCCGGTGGCGGATTTCTTGCCATGATTTCTTGTACAAAATCATTTAAGCGATGTGTTGAAATTCGTTGAATACGATTTTGATAAACCTCCATCGCTTTTTCCAACACTTTGTGAATTCGTTGCTTTGAAATTGTTGATGTAAATACAATCGGCACATCATTAAACGGTGCTAATTGTTCGCGCACCAAATCCTCATATTCTTTCATTGATTGTGTTCCCTTCTCCACTAAATCCCACTTGTTAACTACTACAACAGCGCCTTTGTGATTTTTTTCGATGACATAAAAAATACTTAAATCTTGCCGTTGAATTCCTTCTGTTGCATCAATCATAAAAACACAAACGTCCGAATATTCAATTGTGCGAATAGATCGCATCACCGAATAAAATTCCAAATCTTCGTGCACTTTTGCTTTTTTTCTAATACCCGCTGTGTCAATTAATCTGAAATCAAATCCAAATAATTTATAACGTGAATCAACTGCATCACGTGTTGTTCCGCTAATTGGTGTAACTATGTTTCTTTCTGTTCCGGTGATTGCATTAATGAAAGATGACTTTCCCACATTTGGTTTTCCAACAATTGCAATTCTTGGAATTCCGGCATCTTCTTCCGGCGCACCTTCAACAGTAAATTCTTGAACTAATTTATCTAAAAGTTCTCCTGTTCCTGCTCCACTTGCGGCAGAAATATTATATAATTCTCCAAGACCAAGTGAATAAAATTCAACCGAATCATTTGCGCGTGCATGTGTATCTACTTTATTAGCGACAACAAAAATTGGCTTCTTAGATTTGCGCAACATTTGTGCAACGGTAGAATCTAAATCTGTAATTCCCGTTGTAACATCCACCATAAAAACAATGATGCTCGCTTCATCCACAGCAATCTCAACTTGTTTGCGAATTTCTTCTTCAAAAATATCGTCCGATCCTTTTACATAACCACCAGTATCGATGACACTGAAATCAATTCCGTTCCATTCCGACACACCGTAAATACGATCACGCGTAACCCCGGAGATTTCTTCTACAATGGCAGTTCGTGAACCAACAAGGCGATTAAAAAAAGTTGATTTTCCTACGTTTGGGCGACCGACTATGGCGAGTATGTTTGACATTTTTTGTTGAAAGGTTTATTGGTTGATTTTTGTTTAAGGTTGACGGGGTGAAAGGTTTTTAGTTGATAGTTTAGTAGTTGATAGTTTATTTTGTTTAAGGTTGAAGTCCGTCTTCGCTAAAGCTACGTCGGATAAAAGTTGAAACCCTGTCTGGCTGCACCAAGCAGACAGGGTTTATTTTTTGAATTTTGTGTTTTGTAATTTAAAATTTGTTATTTG
>Ga0105048_10009626_pt1 | contig 15343 bp, 14 predicted proteins | sample MAT05_FD_78382 | JGI IMG/M metagenome (GOLD analysis project Ga0105048, IMG submission 78382) | Freshwater microbial communities from Lake Fryxell liftoff mats and glacier meltwater in Antarctica - MAT-05 | ecosystem: Environmental > Aquatic > Freshwater > Ice > Liftoff microbial mat | place... | reverse complement strand
AGTTCTGGGACAAGATCAAGAAGACCGGCAAGATGGAAGTCATCAGCGTCGACCGTAAGCCCTTCATGGCAGCCACTGACACGATCTACAAGGATCTCGCCAAGACCGTCGGCCAGGCCAACATCGACAAGGTCCGGGCGCTCGAAAAATAAGCCTCGGCAAAGGTTCTGTCATCCAGAAAACCCGGGCATGATGGCCGGGTTTTCTTTAAGGAGCGTTCGTAATGCTGGATAAATTGCTGAGCAAGGTGCGGTCCGTCCTCTACGGATTTTCGTGCATTGCAATGATGGTCATGCTGATAACGATTTTTTCGCAGGTCGTTACACGCTACGGCTTCGGCTACACGCCGGAGTGGTCCGAGGAGTTGGCGCGCTATCTCTTCGTCTATGTCGTCTTCCTCGGCTCTGCGCTGATCATGGGCGAGTCCGGCCATCTTGCCGTCGAGTTCTTGCCGACGCGCTACAAGGGAACGGCGTTCGGCCGCTTTCTGGCGCTGCTCTCGCTGTTCTGCGGTTACCTCTTCGTGCTCATCCTGCTTGTCCAGGGCGCCAAGATGACCCAGGTCATGACCTTCCAGGAATCGCCCGGATTGGGGATTTCAATGAGCTTCGTTTATGTGGTCATTCCGGTCAGCGCGGTTCTCATGATGCTCTATCTGCTCAGAGACACCATGCGGATCTTCAAGGGTCAGCCCCTTGCCCATCAAGAAATTCACGATTAAGGGGTAAAACATGGGCTATGTATTGTTAGGCTCGTTTCTCTTGCTGACACTGCTCGGCGTTCCGGTTGCGTACTCCCTCTGTCTGTCGGTGGCAACGCTCCTCGTCTTTTTCATGGACAAGCCGCTCGTCATGATCACGCAGATCATGTTTTCGGGAATGGACTCGTTCTCCTTCATGGCGGTTCCGTTTTTCATGCTGGCCGGCTCGTTCATGTCGGCGGGCGGCGTGACCAAACGCCTCGTCTCTTTTTCGCAGTCGCTGGTCGGCTCCTTTACCGGCGGTCTCGCACAGACGGTTTCGGTTTCGGGCTGTTTCTTTGCCGCCATCTCCGGTTCGTCAGCAGCGACCACTGCCGCGCTCGGCACGACGATGGTCAATGAAATGGAAAAGAAGGGCTATAGCCGCGAATGGGCCGCCGGCGTTGTCGCTTCGAGTGGTGTTGTCGGCATCGTCATCCCGCCGTCGATTACCATGGTCGTCTACGGCGTCATCGCCGACACCTCGATCGGTGACCTGTTTGTCGGCGGCTTCATTCCCGGCGCCATGATGGGCCTGTCGATGATGTTCGTCAGTTGGTATCTCGCCAAGAAGCGCGGCATCCGGCCCGAAGGAAAGTTCTCGCTGATCGGCGTACTGAAAGCCTTCCAGGAATCATTCTTCGCGCTGCTCACTCCAGTGATCATCATCGGCGGCATTTACGGCGGCATTTTTACGCCGACCGAAGCGGCGGCCGTCGCCGTCGTTTACGGCATCCTGGTCGGCCTGTTCATTTACAAGGAACTGAAGTTCAAGGACTTCCCGAAAATCATTTTTCAGGCGGTCCTCGGCACGACGATGATCATGCTGCTCGTCGGCGCGGCCAACGTCTTCGGCTGGCTGCTGACCAATCTGCAGATTCCGCACGCGATCGGCGAGTTTGTCGTCTCGATCACCTCGTCACCGCTCATGTTCCTGATGGCGATGAACGTGTTGCTCCTGATCGCCGGGACGATGGTTAACGCTTCCGCGGCGGTCGTCATCCTGACGCCGATTTTCCTCCCGGTTGCCAAGACGCTCGGAATCGATCCGCTATTCTTTGGCGTTCTGATGGTCGTGAACCTCGCCATCGGCTGCATCACGCCGCCGGTCGGTCTTGACCTCTTTGTCGCCAGCGCCATCACCAAGGTGCCGATCGAACGCGTCATGGCCGCGTCCCTCCCGTATCTGTATGCACTGTTGGCGACGCTGCTCGTCCTGACCATGTTCCCGTGGTTCATCACCGTCCTGCCGAACTTGTTGCGCTAGCGATTGGCCGGAAACCAGAGAAAAAAGGCCACTTTCGAGTGGCCTTTTTTTCCAGCCGATGCGCTTAAAGCCGCATTCCCACCGCTAGGCGGGCGAAGGCTGAGCAGGCAATTACGCCGCGCCGCGCGTGAGTAGAAAGTCGGCAAGCCCGTCGACGTCGTCGAGCGCGAAATGCGGTAACTCGGGATAGACCTCGTCCATATCGGTGACGATGGCAATCAGGCCGTCGGCGATCGCGCAGCGCGGGCTCTTGCCGCAGGCGCGGCGCAGGATTTCGATCTTCTCGCCAGGCGCCAGCGAGAATCCTTCGGCAAGGACGATATCGGCCTCGCCGAGAAAACGCTCGGCCAGCTGCGCCGGCTCGCGCCGGTCGACGGCGTCGGCGACGATCTGCAGTTCGCTGGCGGTGACCAGCATGCTCATCACCGCGCCGGCCTTCTTGTAGCGCCAACTGTCCTTGCCTTCGCGGTCGAGCTCGACCTTGTGGTGCGCGTGCTTGATGGTCGCCGCGACGAGGCCGCGGCTGGTAAGTTCAGGCAACAATTTCTCGACCAGCGTCGTCTTGCCGGAACCGGAATGGCCGACGAAAATGAAAACCTTCGGCGCCGTGTCGCTCATTGTTTCGCCGTCGCCGACGCGTTCTGCATCGTGACGAAGACCTCGGTCAGTCCGGCGAGCTCGCGATAGAAGGCGCAGGCGGCGTTTTTGCCGACGGCGGCGGCAAACGGGGCGATCCAGCAGGCGAGGTGCTGATCGAGCAGCGCCGCGCGCAAGGCCAGCGCGTGCGCCATCGCCGGCTCGTCGCCGGACTGCGTCGCGGCGGCGATAGCGAAGAGCAGGGTATAGAGAAACTCGAGCTCAACGGCGATGTGGTCGGGCAGATCGCGAAACTCGGGGTCCATTTCGAAACCGCCCTGCTCGTAGAGATCGACGAGGGCGAGCGTCGGGTCGAGCGGCGAGCCACTTTCCTGGCCACGCCACGCCGATTCGTAGGGCGCCGCGAGCGTGCCGACCGGACCGAGGAAGAGCTTGGCGTAGTCGACGAGCAGGTTTTCCCCGCTCTCGGCGTCAAAAGCCGTTTTCAGTTGCTGCGCCTGCCCGGCCAGGCTCGGGTCGATGCGAGCGGCCGCGACAATCATCGCCTCGAAGACTTGTTCCTGCGTGAATTCGCTGCCTGGTTCGTAATAACACGCCGCCAGCAGGCGGCACAGGTCGGCTTGCGCGGCCGCCTGGTCAAAATCGATGTTCAACGCGCTGCTCCAAAAAAAGGGGCGAGGAATACTCGCCCCGGTGCTCATTCGGACGGACTAATTAGCCGCGGATGCTGTACTTGCCGACATAGTACACGTTCGGTCGGGTGCCACCTTCGGGTTTGAGGACGACGGTCTTCTTGCTCTGCAGTATCTTGGCGACCGCTGAACTGGCATCGTCCAGATCGCCAAAAACGCGCGCCTGCGACGGGCAGGCTTCGACGCACGCCGGTTGCATGCCGTTGAGCGTGCGGTGCGCGCAGAAGGTGCACTTTTCGACGATGCGCGGCTTACGCAACGGACCGACGTCGTTCGACTCGAAGACGTTCATCGCCGGCACCGGTACACCGGCTTTTTGCGCCGTCGCGGCGCCCGAGGCGGTCACTCCGGCAATCAGCGGTTTGTCGTCGGCCCAGCGCGGCTGGATCGACTTGTAGCGCGAGTTGTAGCTGATCACGCTGTAGGCGGCACCGTCGAGGCTGGTCGCGTCGAGTTCCTCGCTGCTGTACGGGCACGCCGTCTGGCATTCGCGGCAACCGATGCACAGCGAGGGGTCGTGCATCGTGATGCCTTCGGGCGTCTTGTACATCGCCTTGTTCGGCTTGACCGGGCAGACTTCGACGCAGGCCGCGTCGGTGCAGTGGTTGCACAGGACCGGCATCACCCAGTGCGTGGTGTCCGGGAACTTGCCTTCGGTCTTCATCAGGAAGTCGGCCCAGTTGAAGCTCTGGCCGTCCTCGGCGTCGCGATCGCGTGTGTTGTTTTCGGCCTTGCAGGCAAAGGCGCAGGCGCCGCAGCCCACGCAGCGCTGCAGGTCGATGACCATTCCAAGTTTCATCTTGATTCTCCTTGAGCTCGTGGGATCAGGCGCTGATCTTCTGGATGCGGACGCCGGTGAAGCCGCCGTTGCGCGCCGTGGCGCCGCTCAGGCGGTCGTAGTCGTCGACCAGAATTTCGTTGTTGTTGCCGCCGCGCGCGGTCTTGCCGTACTCGGCGGCGGCGACGCTCCCGTAGGCCCAGTGGCCCTGGCCAAAACACTTGGTCACCGTGCCCGGACGCACGCCTTCCCAGAGCTTGAGCGTGCTCACGATGGCGCCGCTCGGCGAGGTGATCTTCACCGTGTCGCCGGTCTTGAGCCCGAGCTTGGCGCCGTCGGACGGGTTCATCTTGAGCACGTCGTCCCACGAGGTATCGCCCGGATCGACCTTCTTGAACTCCTGATACCAGGTGGTGTTCGCCGAGCGCCCTTCGCGGTTGAGGCGCGACTTGTAGTCGATGAAGGCGAAGGGGTATTCGGCTTCGCTGCCGTGCCGCTTGACCGGCTCGTAATGCGGGACGAAGGCCAGCTCACCGCGCGCGACGTAGCCCGAGACGCTCATGATGTCGTCGACGCTCGTCTCGTACTTCTTGGCGTGCTCGAGCAGGCCCTTCTTCGCCGCTTCGCTGTAGAACTCGAACTTCTTGGTCGGCGTCGCGAACTTGCCGCCCCAGCCCTTTTTCAGCGCGTACTTCGGCCCGCTGAACATGCCCTTGGCGCGGAACTCGGCCCAGCCCTTGATCGGCGCGTCGCCCTTGAGCGGCTCCTTGGCCATCCACAGCGGCGCGCTGCTCATTTTGGCGGCGATTTCGCTGAACTCGAGCGCGGTCGTCGGCGCCTTGCCGGTCTCGGGATCCTTGAACTCCTTGGAGTAGTAGTCGAAGAGGTTGGAAAAACCCTTCTGCTTGAGCTTCTCGGCAAGCAACCACATGACCTCGGTTTCTTCCTGCTTGACGTCCCACAGGCGCTTGACCGCACCCTGCTGGATCGACGCGTAGCCGTGGCCGTTGCCCATGTTGGCGACGATCGACCAGCCTTCGGCCGAATTGAAGGTCGCCGGCAGGACGATGTCGGCAAACTGCGTCATTTCCGAGGCGTTGGTCACCATGTGCACGAAGAAGGGCACCTTGGCCATCGCCTGGTCCCAGCGCTCGGCGCCGGTGCACGAGAAGTTGAAGTTCGACCACGACGAGAGGAAGACCTTGACCGCGCCCGGATCCTTGAGCAGGCCGTTGGCGACATTGTTGGTGACGACGCCGCTGCCCGGCTTGCCGCCCATCATCGCCGGCATGTCCTTGGCGCCGCGGCCGTCGATCTTCTTGCCCTTGGCCGCTTCCTTGGCAACGTTATCGACGTACTGGTCCATGTTCGGGAACTTGGCCAGCGGCACGCTGCTCGACTGCCAGACGCCGCCTTCGACGTCGATCGACCCGAGCAGGCCGTTCAAGGCATGGACGGCCATCGCGGCGTAGGTGCCGCGCGGCGTCATGGCGACGCCAGGCCCCATCCAGACGATCGTCTTCGGCGCCGCCTTGCCCATCGCCCGCGCCACGCGAACGATCTGCTCGGCCGGAATCAGCGTTTCCTTCTCGGCCCACTCCGGGGTGCGATCTTTCAGTTCGAGGTTCCACCACTTGACGAGACCGTGCGTTTCCTTTTCCTCGAAGCTCGCCTCATCGACGATCTTGCCGGCGACGAAGCGGTTGTTGCCGAAGGCGAAGTCACCGACGAATTCGCGGTTCCACAGCCCCTCGGTGAGCACCACGTGGGCGATTGCGCCGGCCAGCGCGCCGTCGGTTCCCGGCTTGATCGGCAGCCACTCGTGCGCCTTGGCGGCGACGTTCGAGAGGCGCGGGTCGATGGCGATCACCGTGCCGCGCGCGACGATTTCGTGGAACTGGTGGATAGTGTTGGGCACCATGCGGTTCGAGGCCAGCGGATCGGCGCCCCAGAGCACGAGGCAATTGGTTTTCGTGAGATCGTAATCGCGGTAGCCGTAGAAACCCTGCGTCAGTCCCGGGCCCATTTTCTCGGCTTCGGCGCAGATCGCGCTGTGCGAGAAATAGTTGCCGGTGCCGTAGACCTTCGGCAGCGTACCGTAGAGCAAATCGGTCGAGGTCGACGAGTAGCGGCCGCGCATGTACATGAACTTGTGGCCTTCGTTGGCGCGCCGCAATTCCATCATTTTCTCGGCGACGGTGTCGAGCGCCTCGTCCCAGCTGATCGGCACGAAGCGCGGATCGACGCCGCGCCCCTTCTGTGGATTGGTCCGCTTCATCGGCCCCTTGACGCGGTCCGGATCATAAACCTGTTGCGGAATCAGGTGGCCGCGCGGGCAGCAGTAGCCGTGATTGGTCTTCGACGCCGGGTTGCCGCGCACGCGCACGGCGCGCCCGTCCTGGACGAAGATCTGCACCGCGCACCACTGCGTGCAGCCCTGGCAGGTGCTGGCGATCCAGTCGCCCTGGGCCGGGCGCGCGCCCTTGACGCGACGCGGAATCAGCGCCGCCGACACCGGCGCCGTCACGGTCGTCGCACACCCGGCCGCCAGCAGGCAGGCGGTCGCCGCCGAAAACTGAATGAAATTACGTCTGCTCAGTTTCATTTGATTGTCCCCTAGGTTTCAACACGATTTCGCTGCCCTGCCCCGGCCTGTCCGTTCACGCCGTCTTCCCGTTCGGGCATTTTTCTTTACTTGGCGAGGGAGAGGATCCAGCCGATCAGGTTGCTGGTCTCGGCCTTGTCCTTGGTCTTCAGGACCTTGTGCTCTTCCTCGGTTCCGTCTTCGAGCTTGACCTTCTCGCCCGAGGTGATCTGGTGCAGGATCTTCGCTTCGGCGTCGGCCTTGCCCTTGTATTTGGCGGCGATCTCCTTGAGCGGCTTGGCTTCCTTCTTCTTGTCGATGGCGTGGCATTTGAGGCAGCCTTCCTTCTTGGCCAGTGCTTCGGCGGCCGCCGCGTCGGCGCCGCTGGCCAGCGGCGAAAAGGCGAGGAGGCCGGCGACAGCCAGCATGCCGGTGATTGCGTTGCGCTTCATTCGATGTCTCCGTCAGGTGGTGGCATTAAAAGTTCGTGACGCAGCGGCCCACTCTTGCCCGGACCTCACGCGCTATGGCGTTTTATAACGCAAGGATCAGGCCGCGCCGAGTCAGCCTCGCCGGTCGCCGATGAGAACTCGACGCCGCCAGGCAAGCGGCTGAGCACAAAGGAAAATATTCCTGACCGCAGGGTCTGGCGCGGCGCCCCGGGGGGAGCGACTCGGCTCCGGAGCGACGGCGTGTTACGGCCGCGTAACGTTGTCCGCTCGGCGCGTTACGATCCGGTAACATCGACGCGGTGCTTGGGCTAGAATGCCCGAGTCCACACACGGAAAAACGCGATGAAAACGCTCCGCCTGCTGCGCTCCCTGGCCACCATCCTGTTTTTCGCTGTCGCCTCAAGCGCCGGCGCTGGCGAAGCGGCGCGAGCGATTCGCGTCGGCATGACGCCGGCCTTCCTGCACGACCAGCATTCGATGCTCGCCGAGTGGAAGGTCTATCTCGAGAAGCAACTCGGGCGGCCGGTCGTTTTCGTCCAGCGCGACAGCTATCGCGAAACGATGGACCTGATCAGGAAGGACAAGCTCGATTTCGCCTGGCTCTGCGACTATCCGTATATCGCGCTCGGCGACGCCGTGCGCCTGCTCGCCGTCGCCTCGTACCAGCAGCGGCCGCTCTATCGCTCCTACCTCATCGTGCCGAGCAAGGACAGCCAGACGCGCTCGATTCTCGACCTCAAGGGCAAGGTCTTCGCCTACGCCGACCCGAACTCGAATACCGGTTACGTCGTTCCGCGCCACGCGCTCAAGAAAGCCGGCGTCGATGCCAACGCGTTCTTCAGCAAGACCTTCTTCACCTGGTCGCACGCCAAGGCGATACGCGCCGTGGCGACCGGTCTCGCGCACGGCGCGGCGATCGATAGCTACGTCTGGGACAGCCTGCAAAAAGTCGAGCCGGCGCTGGTCGCCAAGACGCGCATCGTGTGGACCTCGGAAGCGTTCGGTTTTCCGCCAATCGTCGCCGTGCGCGGCGTGGCAAAGGCCGATTTCGACGCTTTTCAGAACGCGCTGTTCGCCATGCAGGACGATCCGGCCGGGCGCGCGCTACTCGGGAAACTCAACCTCGACGGCTTCGTCGCCGGAACGCCGGCGCTTTACGAGGGCGTGCGCGAGATGATGCGCGAGCTCGGCGACCTCTAGGCGGATGCTTTTCAACCTGAGCCTGCGCTACAAGCTGCCGCTGCTCGGCGGGCTCCTGATCGTGGTGACGGCGATCGCGCTGTCATCGTCCTTTCTCATCCAGGCCTGGGATGGCGTGCGCGAGGACGCGCTGACGAGTTCCGAAGACCTCGGCAAGACGATGGCCCGCTCGCTCTTCCAGGCCCTGCTCCACGACGACGTCTGGCGTGCCTTCGAGACCGTTTCGCTGCCGTTTCGCGACAACCACCGCTCGGCCCTCGCCGAGAACCTGATTGTGGTCGACGCCAATCGCCAGGTCTTCGCCTCGTCGCACCCCGAAAAACACCCGCTGCTCAGCGAACTCAAGGCGCTCGGCAGCGACTTCGCGGCGCTCGACCGGGAAATGCTGGCGCGGCCGCAAAGCGAAACGCTGATCCTCGAGCGCCAGGACGCGACCCACCTGTTCATCGCCATTCCGATCGAAAGCGACAACGTGCGCATCGGGACGCTGGTTGTCGCGCACAGCAACGAATGGATCCGCCAGCGCTTCGAAACGCTCGCCGCCCGCGCCTCGTGGATCACCCTGCTGATCCTCGCCGTCCTGCTGCCGATCAACTGGTACTGGGGGGCGCGCATGGTCGCCCCGCTGCGCTGGGTCACCGGGCGCCTCTCGCAGATCGGCAGCGGCGAAGCGGCGCCGGTCGACCCGACGCTCTACCCGTATCGCGACGAGGTCGGCGACCTCTATCTCGCCTACGGCCAGCTCGTTGAGGAGCTCAAGGAAAAAGTCGTTTTGAAGCGTGAAGTCATCAAGCACGAGCGGATGGCCGCCGTCGGCCGGCTGACCGCGAGCATCGCCCACGAGATCAACAATCCGCTCGGCGGCATGCTCAACGCGATCAGCACGCTCAAGCGCTACGGTTCGCCCGACCCGCTCAACGCCAAGACGATCGAGTTGCTCGAACGCGGCCTCTCGCAAATCCGCGACACGGTCGCCGCGCTGCTCGTCGAAGCGAAGATCACCAGCCGAGAGCTCAGCGCCCGCGACATCGACGACGTCCGCCTGCTGCTCGCGCCGGGCGCGCACGCGCAGGACACCGAAGTGCTCTGGCAAACCGATCTCGCTGACCGGCTGGCGCTACCGTCTACGCCGGTCCGTCAGCTCTTGATCAATCTCACGCTCAACGCGATCGCCGCCGCCGGCCGCGACGGCCATGTGCAGGTACGGGCGACGAGCAGCGAATTGGCGCTCGCCATCGTCGTCGAAAACGACGGCGCCGTGCTCTCGGCCGCGCAGCGCGAGCGGCTCTTCGAACCGTTTTCGCGCGAATCGGGAAACCGCGACCACCGCGAAAACCTCGACAGTAGCGAAGCCAACGAGCGCGGCAACGGCCTCGGCCTGTGGATCTGTTACCAAATCGTAACGCAGCTCTCGGGTGACATTCGCGCCGAATCGACCGCCACGCTGACCCGCTTCATTGTCAACCTCCCTTTGGATGCCAACCGTGAGCTCACCCCGACTCTGCCTGATTGAAGACGACGCGATTATGGGCGAATCGCTCGTCGATCGTTTCACGCTCGAAGGCTTCGCCTGCGACTGGCAGCGCAGCGCCGGCGCCGCGGAAGCTGCGCTGCGTACGCGCGAGTACGCACTCGTCATCAGCGACATTCGCCTGCCCGACGGCTCGGGCGACGCGCTGTTCGCGCGGCTCACTGCCGAGCAGCTGGCGCTGCCGCCCTTCCTCTTCATCACCGGCCAGGGCGATATCGACACGGCCGTCAGATTGCTCAAGCAAGGCGCGCAAGATTACATCACCAAACCCTTCGACCTCGACGCGCTGATGGCGCGGATTACCACGATCGCCCTTCCGCGCACTGACGATTTGGCCAGCAATTCGGCAAGCAGGCTCGGCGCGACGCCGGCGATGTTGCACATCATCGCTCTGCTGCCGCGCCTTGCGGCGAGCAACTCGACGGTGCTAATCACCGGCGAATCGGGCGTCGGCAAGGAGCGCATCGCGCGCACGCTGCATCAGATGGCCGGCGAGTCGCGCCCCTTCATCGCGGTCAATTGCGGCGCACTCGCCGAAAGCCTGCTCGAAGCCGAACTGTTCGGCTACGTCAAAGGCGCGTTCACCGGCGCCGTGCGCAGCAAGAAAGGGATGTTCGAGCAAGCCGACGGCGGCACGCTGTTTCTCGACGAGGTCGGCGACATGTCGCTGGCGATGCAGACCAAGCTGCTGCGCGCGATCCAGGAACGCTGCATCACGCGCGTCGGCAGCGAGGCCTCGACGCCGGTCGACCTGAAGCTCATTTGCGCGACGCACCGGGACTTGAAAGAGATGGTCGCCAACGGCGATTTTCGTGAAGACCTGTATTACCGGATCAACGTCGTGCAACTGCGCCTGCCGCCCTTGCGTGAGCGTCGCGAAGACATTCTCTGGCTGGCCCGGCAGTTTCTCGCCGAGATGGCCAGGAACGGGCAGAAGCCGCCAGTCCTCTCGCCGGCCGCCGAACAGGCGCTGCTCAATTACCCGTGGCCGGGCAATATCCGCGAGCTGCGCAATACCCTCGAACGTGCCAGCCTGCTCACCGACGGGCGCAGCATTTCGCTCGAGCATCTCTTTGAGCGGCCGGCGCCCCGGCACAACGAAACGCAAACGATGAACGGCTCGCTGCGCAGCTACCTCGACGAATGCGAGCGCGACTACATCCTGCGCGCGCTCGAATCGTGCAACTGGCAAATCGGCTGCTGCGCCGATTCGCTCGGCATCAGCCGCAAGAACCTGTGGGAAAAAATGCGCAAGCTCGGCGTCGCGCGCGACGAGGGCGAAACAGCGGGTTAGCAACGGCCAAGCAGAATTACTTGAGCGAGAGAATCCAGGCGACCAGGTTGTTGATCTCGGCCTTGTCCTTGGTCTTGATGACCTTATGTTCTTCTTCCGTGCCGTCTTCGAGCTTCACCTTCTCGCCGGACGTGATCTGGTGCACGACTTTCGCTTCGCCGTCGGCCTTGCCGCGGTACTTGGCGGCGATTTCCTTGAGCGGCTTGGCTTCCTTCTTCTTGTCGATGGCGTGGCACTTGAGACAGCCTTCCTTCTTGGCTAGCGCCTCGGCAGCGGCGGCGTTGGCGGCCGAGGCGGCCGGAGCGACGGCCAGCGCAGCGAGGCAGAGGAAGGTGGTGGTGAGCGCAGTTTTCATTCGATTCTCCATCAGGTCGTGGGGCTTGCCGGAACGATCAGTGCTCGTGCCAGCCGGTAAACATCATCTTGAACATCTGCCCGACGGTCTTGCCGGTCGTCCCAAGGTAGATGTGCGAGAGCATGAAGAGCAGGACGGCAACCGCCGAGAGGTAGTGCGTCATCGCCACCGGCAAAAGACCGTCAAAACCGAAGAGCTTGTCGGGCGCCATCTCGGGGTAGAGGTAGATCAGGCCGCTCACCAGGATCACCGGCATCAGCAGATACATGACGCTCCAGTACGTTACTGCCTGTAACGCATTGAAGTGCTCGTGCGTTGACGGCTCGTGCGGGTGCGGCTTGCCGACAAAGATGCCATAGGCGTACCAGTTGCCTTGCTCGATCAGTCGCTTGATGATGCCCGGCGGTTTCGGGACGAACTGCCACCAGTTGCCGCTGACGACGTTGGCGATGACGAAGAAGACGTAGGTGACGATGAGCGCCACGCCGGCGACGTTGTGGATGCGCACGGCGAGCGAGAACTCGACGAGCAGCCGGTCGGGGCTGGCAAAGTGCAGGCTCATCCCGGTGACGCCGAGGACGATGATGAGCAGCGCGTTACTCCAGTGCCAGATGCGGATCCACCGGGCAATCAGGTATTCACGTTCAGCCATGGTGGTCTCCGTCGCTGTCTGCGCCACGCCCGGTGTCGCTCTTTTTACGTACGCCGCGCGTCAGCAGGCGCACCGCGCCGTGCGCGAGGAGGCCGAGGATCATCGCAGCGAAGGCGATCAGGATCAGCGTGTCGAGCAGCGGGTGGCGCGTCGCGCCGAGCACGTAGGCGTTGGCGAGGATGATGCTGTTGGCAAAGCCGAGCGTCTCTTGCTCCTGGCTCACGAGGTGGCGGTAGAGCCGCGTCTTGAGCGAGCTGTCGGCCTGGTGGCAGGCCAGGCAGTTCTTCTCGGCTTTCTCCTTGCCAAAGATTTCGTGCGACATCGGCTGCCCGGCCTCGACCGCCGGCGTGTGGCATTCGACGCAGCGCACCGCTTTCCAGTGCAGCCGGGTGTTGGGCAGCCAGGCGTGGATGTCATCGATCAGCGGACGCGATTTCTTCTCCGGGGCAAACCTGGCGAACTGCGCGTCCGAGTCGTGGCAGCCGAGGCAGACGCGGTTGTCCTGGGACACGATCTTGTGCGGGTCGCCGAGCTTGGCAGCAATCCGCATGAGGTGCGGGTCGTGACACGTCGTGCAGCTAAAGGTCTCGGACAGGTTTTTGGCGTGCACCGATTTGGCGAACTGCTTTTCGATGACGCTGCCGACCTTCGAGTGGCAGTCGGTGCACGTCGTCGTCATCTCGCTGGCGCCGGCCGCGTGCGGGTGCTCGTCGTACCCTTCGTTATGGCATTTGGTGCACGCCAGGCGCTGGTGATCGGAATTGTAGAAGGCGTCCGGGTCGCGCAGCACGGCGCGCAGCTTCTTGAGGTCGAGCCCTTCACTGGGCGGATGCGCGATCCCGGCTTCGCTGTGGCAGGCGAAGCATTCCGCGTTGGCGGCGCGCGTCTTTTCGATCTGCGCCGGGCTCTGCGCAGCGAGCGGCTTGTCTTGGGCGATCGCAGCGCTGGGCAGCAGCGCGGCCAGGCTGGCCAAAAGCAGCGCGTTCATGACCCGGAGAAGCCTATTGGAAGAGCGCATCACACCCCCGTTATGCCTTTAATTTCCGATGGCGCGCAATAACCGCATCGAGCCTTGGCCTTACCGACCGCTCGCAGCGCTGGGGCAATGATATCAGCGACGGAGAACAACAAGAAAATAAATCGCTGCCCTTGCACGCCGCTCGCCGCCGCGCAGCCGAGTCGCAGAAGGGCTATTTTTTGCCACCGGCGCCGAGATAGCGACGCGCTTCGGATAGAATGACGCGCTGGTGATCACGCGGTTTTTCGCCAACGACAGCAAGCGCGTTGAAACCGAAAAGACGCACACATCGCGTGCCGGAGTCATCGCCGGAACGCCGCCTGGAAACCTTGGATCACACATGTTTTCGCCATCGCGTTCACGTCACGAAGCTCGCTCAAACGCCGGCCAGCCGGGATGAGTAAGAACACCGCACAACACCCGCAGGTTTTACGCGGCATCGTCATGGTCATGTGCGCCGTCGTGATTTTCTCGTTCGGCGATTTCCTCTCCAAATACCTCGCGCGTTTCTATCCGATCGGCCTCATCGTCTGGGCCCGCTACACCTTCCACCTGCTTTTCGTCGTCGTCGTCCTGATGCCGCGCCATGGCCTTGCGCTGGCGCGCACGGCGCGCCCTGGCGTGCAGGCGCTGCGTGGCCTGCTGCTCGCCGTGGCGTCGGTTTTGTTCGTCTGGGCGTTGAAACATATGCCGCTCGCCGAATCAACCGCGATCGCCTACCTCGCGCCGTTGATCGTCACGCTGATGTCGGTCGTCTTTCTCAAGGAAAAAATCGAACTGGCGCGCTGGATCGCCGTCGTCTGCGGCTTCATCGGCGTGCTGACGATTATCCGGCCGGGCAGCAGCGTCTTTTCTTGGGCGGTATTTCTGCCGATGGGCAACGCCGTCGCTTTTGCCGCCTACCAGATCCTCACGCGCCGCCTTTACGGGATCGACAGTCCCTACACGTCGATCTTCTACTCCGGCCTCGTCGGCAGCGTGCTGCTCTCGGCAGCGCTGCCGTTTACCTGGATGACGCCGCAAAACGCCCTGCACGCAGCGGCGCTGGTCAGCCTCGGCGTGCTCGGCGGCTTCGGCCATTTGATCCTGATCAAGGCCTACGCCTACGGGCCGGCGTCGCGCCTGGCGCCTTTCGGCTACTCGCAACTGATCTGGGTGATGGCCATCGGATACTTCGCCTTCGGCGATTTTCCCGACCGCTGGTCGCTGCTCGGCATCGCCATTCTCGTCGCCAGCGGCGTCTATACGGCAACCCACCAGCGCATCGCCGGATGGCTGCAGCGCGAGGCACAGAGCAACGCTCCGCCGAGCGCTTAGCCGGCGTTGGTCCGCTTGCGGCTTGCTGGCTGGAACTCGAGGCGGCAGCCGCGGTTGTAACTGCGCTGTAGAGCGGCCACAACGTCAATCAGCATGGCTTGCCCGTGCCAAGCCGCCATTCACCAGCGTCAACGGGATGACTCCGCTTTGCGGAATTCAACTCAATCGACTTGCATCTGCTCGCCCGCTGCCGTCTCGAATCGCCCCACCGGGTCAACCGGCAGGGTGGGCCGGATACGACGCAGATAGCACCGTAATTGGGCCATGCGCCCTGCGTACCTTGGGCGGCAATCTCCCGGTGCAATACCGTGGCCGGTATCCACAGCGGATGCGCTGCCGTCCGCTCCCGCAAGTCGCCTTCATACGGCGAGAGCTTGGCAACCCGCGCCTTCTGCCGCTCGTATTTCGGCTTCGTTCGTGTCGCCAAATGGCTGCGCACCGTGTTGACCGCACACCCAACCAACGGTAGATCACGACCTGGATCGACAGCGACGAGTCCTTTCGGACCACGTTCTGCGCCCGCGTCACTTCGGTCGCGGAGACTTGATTGGCTTGTCGGGCTGACTCAAGCGCCCAGCGCGCAGTTCCTTGACGGCGCCCACCACCGAGCGGGCCACATTGCGCACCTCTTGTTGCATGGCGTTGTCTTCGTCCAGCGCTTCGTGGCTGTTGTAGTAAGGCTCGTAGTAGCCGATAAAGCGGTCAAGTTTGGCGGTCGCGCCGGCTTCGATCAGGCCCATCCACTGGAGCCAGTCGCACAGATTGCGGCGGTGGTCTTCGACGCCGGCCACATCGCCGTGGACGACCACGCCGAATGCGCGGCCTGCCAAGTGCTTGGGGTAGTCCCAACCCTGCTGTTCGATCTGT
>Ga0105048_10009625_pt1 | contig 15344 bp, 13 predicted proteins | sample MAT05_FD_78382 | JGI IMG/M metagenome (GOLD analysis project Ga0105048, IMG submission 78382) | Freshwater microbial communities from Lake Fryxell liftoff mats and glacier meltwater in Antarctica - MAT-05 | ecosystem: Environmental > Aquatic > Freshwater > Ice > Liftoff microbial mat | place... | reverse complement strand
GAAGAGGACCCGCCAAGCGTGAGGCGAGCGCGCCCGATAACGTAGGTAACCTGTAATGATTACGGCAGGTCGTAGGTCCAGCCGGCGCTCAAGCAAGCCATCCAGCCGCTGATACAAGTCCTCAACACCTGAACCGAGCCGAACTCCGTACGGCGGATTGCTGAGGATGGCGGTCCCGCTGGGAACGCATTCGGCCATTTGCTCAAAATCGAGTCCCGTGAGCTCCGTCGCAGATTGATAGCCAATATGGGCTAAATTCTCGCGGGCCGCCTTGAGCGCGTGGGCCTCAATATCGTCGCCCCAAGCGACAACCTCGGCCGGGCGAGCCAACGCTTGCCCACGCTCGCCGGCACCGTGCTTTCTTTCCTGCCACGCAGCGAGACGCGCGCGATACGCCGGCCAATTCTCAAACGCAAACGAGCGGCGAGCTCCTGGCATATGGCCAGCCTTCGCCAGAAGCCACTCGATCAGCAGCGCTCCGCTGCCGCAGAACGGATCCCAGACGCGCTCCACGGGTCCCAAAGCCCGCACCAAGCCGGCCGCGAGCGTCTCACGCAGCGGGGCGACCGAAACATGACGTCGCTCGCCTCGCCGGTGCAGGAGCTCCCCGGAAGCATCCACGCTCACTTGAACCCGATCCTCCACAATTCGGATAAAAACGGCCTGGTCCGCGGCCTTTTTAGGCACGCTCAGCAACTTCCGTTTGAGCCGCTGTTCCAGGACGTTGAGGCAACGCTCCCTCACTGCGTCCGAGTGGTAGAGCCGTGATTTTTGGCAGCTGACGCTGACATGCACGCTTTCGGCGTTTCCCAAATACGCGTGCCACGGCAAACGTGACAAGCCTTCCACGAGCGTCGCAAAATCGCGCGCCATGAACGGCTTCAAGCGCAGCCGCATCGATTCCGCAATCCGCGACTGGAGATGAATCAGCTCCATCACCTCGAAGCCACCCACCAACTCAACCCCGCCGATCACCGGCCTTGGATTAACGCCAAGCTCCCGGAGCTCCTCACACAGGAGCCCTTCAAATCCCAGCGCCGTCGCGCAAAACAGCTGAAATCGGCTGGGATCAGCCGTCGTTCCCGGACTTATTTCGGGCATTCTTGCTGGGCTCACTCGGGCGTGAGGCGCTCGATGCCCATGAACGGACGCAGCGCCTCTGGGACGATCACTGAACCATCCGCCTGTTGATACTGCTCCACGATAGCAACCCAGGTGCGACCCACGGCCAGGCCTGACCCATTCAGTGTATGAACGAATAGTGGCTTGGCTTTCGGGGCGCTCCGGTAACGGATCTTAGCTCGCCGCGCTTGAAAATCGCCGCACCAAGAACAACTCGAGATCTCGCGGAAGCAATTCTGCGAAGGCAGCCACACCTCCAGATCGTAGGTCTTGGCTGCGGCAAAGCCCAAATCTCCCGTGCAGAGTTCCACGACTCGGTGGTGCAGACCCAGGCGCTTCAGTACCTCTTCGGCGTGTCCGGTGAGCCGTTCTAGCTCTGAAAGGCCCTGATCTTCAGCGCAAAAGCGCACTAATTCTACCTTGTCGAATTGGTGTTGGCGGATCAGGCCGCGCACATCTTTGCCGTACGAGCCTGCCTCGCTGCGGAAGCAGGGTGTGTACGCCGTGTACGCGAGCGGTAGCCGGGAGCCGTCGAGGATCTCATCCGAGTGGAGATTCGTCAGCGGAACTTCAGCCGTTGGGATCAGATAGAGCGCTGTTTGGTCTTCAGGATCGGCACGAAACGTTTTGAAGAGATCCTGCTCGAATTTCGGCAGCTGGCCTGTGCCCCGGAGCGCCTCGCCACGCACCAAGAAAGGCAGACAAAACTCGCGATACCCATGTTCCCGCGTGTGCAAATCCAACATGAAGCTGATGAGCGCACGTTCCAAGCGGGCACCTTGTCCCGAAAGCACCGAAAACCGGGCGCCTGAAAGCTTCGCGGCGCGTTCAAAATCGAGCACACCGAGCTTGCTCCCCAAATCCCAATGGGCCTGCGCTTCGAAGCCTAATTCAGGTTGCTTTCCCCAAACGCGCAGCACGCGATTGTCCGCCTCGGAGCGCCCCACCGGCACCGACTCATGCGGCAAGTTGGGGATCACGGCGAGGCGTTCTTCCATTTGCGCCTCAAGAGCGCTCGTCTGCTCTTCGAGCACCTTCACTTCATCGCTCAGCTTCTTGAGCTCCTCGCGACGCGCCTGAAAGAGCGATTTGTCCGGGCTTTTGGCTAATTCCGCCATTTCGGCGCTTGCCGCATTTCGGCGCGCCTGCTCGGCTTCAGTTTTCACGATGAGAGCCCGACGTGCCGCACTTAACTCGGCAATGCCTTGCAGTGACGCCGGGTCAAAGGTTCGCGTTCCCAAGCGCTCCCTCACGGTTTCTAAATGATCGGCGACGTATCGAGCATCCAACATGGCGATTCTCCGCCTCAGCTCTTAGCCAAAACGCCATCAAAGGTCACGTCCGGAGCTCACGCGGAAACGACGCCCCGAGCACGACGGTAGGAGGGCACGACCGGGGTAGGGTTGCGGGGCGTGGCGGGAGCGTTCTGTGGAGGGGCCCTTTTCGTTCTTGGAAGATAGTAAGCATGCTTACTACCTGGTGTTCGACTTTGAGAGGGCTGTCACGTCCGGAGACACGCGGACGAGAAAACACTCAAGATCTATGCCGCTGGATCAGGGCCGCGCCAGGGACGAGCCATACCTCTTGCAAACCCCCGAGATTTGCCCGATCCTTGCGCCCCCAAAATGATTGTCGTCATGGAGCCCGAGGCGCCCGAGGCCAGCATCGAGAGCGTGATTAGATATCTTGCGGGGGCAGGGCTCGCGGTGCAGAAATCAACCGGTCAGGAGCGCTCTATTCTAGGGGTGGTTGGGGATGTGACGACGGAGCACGCCGCTGTCGTACGCGAGTTCCCAGACGTCGCCAAAGTGGTGCGCGTTACTGAACCTTATCGCTTGGCTTCACGCCGTTTTCGCAAGGAATCTACAGTTGTAGAGGGCGCCTGGGGCATCATAGGCAGCGAACGGCCCTGGATCGCCATCGAACCCGTCGGACTCTCACCCCAACGCCTCGGAACCGAAAATGGGCCTGTTTCTACCCCTCTCCCGTATCAAGTCCTTGCGGGTCGGCCCTTCGACGCCATGGTTTTTCGGAGCCAAACTGTTCCGGAGGAAGTTGGAGCGCTGGCAGCACTTTCGCTCCACCCGCGGCCAAGTGGGCAACGCTGGCCTGTGCGTTTCGTTTCTCGGGAGCCCAGCCGCGGCACCGATCACTGGATTTCTGCTGCTGAAAGCGAACTTGAACGGCTAGAAGGTGGCGTTGTCCTGCTTGAGACAGGCGACGAATCTCCGAACGGTGTGCGCACGCTGGAGATCGGATTGATTGCGCGCGCCAAAGTACGCACCCACCTGCCCGTGGTCGTGGATGTCCCGAGTATCGCGCAAAAGGCCCGTTACTGCAGCTCAATCGCGGCGGCAGCCATCGCAGCCGGAGCTGACGGAGTTATCTTGAGAGTGTGGGTGGGCCGCGAATCTGATCCACCAACGGTGCCCGCTACCTTGCAGTGGCAAGCCGCCATGGAGCTTGCTGAAAAACTGCGGGCGGTGGGCGTCGCACTTCGGCAATGAAAAAGGTGGTTATCGTCGGCCTCGGGCTGATCGGCGCCTCGCTCGGCCTGGCGCTACGTCAGCGAGGAACGCACGTGATTGGTGTCGATTTGCCAGAAGTCCTGGAGCTCGATTCAGCAAAAGCGGCGGCGGATGTAGTGCTGCCGATTGGCGCTGACGAACGAATCCATTCGGCATTTTCCGGCTCCGAACTCACTATTTTAGCGATCCCCGTGAGCCGAATCGTCGCGCTCTTACCCATTGCGCTGGAACACGCACCCTGCGTGACAGACTGCGGTTCTACAAAACGCGCGATCAGCCAAGCCGCTCAGCTCTGCCTAAATTCCGAACGTTTCGTCCCCGGCCACCCGATGGCGGGACTTCCCGGCGGTGGGGCAGCCAGTGCCCGGGCAGATCTGTTTCTGGGCTGCAACTGGCTCGTGTGTCCGGCACATGCGTCAGAGGAAGCACTTAGTACGGTCCGGGGACTCCTCCACGCGCTGGGCAGCAACGCCGTCGAAATGACTGCCGAAGCGCACGACGCCGCCGTGGCGCTCACGAGCCATTTGCCACAGCTTCTCGGCAGCATTGTGAAACTCTTAGCTCATGAACAATCTGCGTCAGTCGCCGCCGGGCCTTCGTTTGAGCGACTCACGCGGGCGGCGGGCGGCGCCGAGAATATCTGGAAAGACATTTTCGTGAGCAACGGGGACGACATAGCTCGTACGGTGCGGGCACTCATCGGCCGTCTGGAGCCACTCGCCTCGGAGCTGGAAGCACTCGGCCCCGCCCGAAGCGCCGGCGCCACTCCAGGGAAGGTCTTAGAACTGCTCGCTTTGGCCAGGGCATCCCAATAGCGGCTCACTCCCTAGCGGCTCACTCTGGTTCCATGGCACACGCGTCCATAGTTGTGCCACAAACTTGTGCCAGCAGGCGTGCCCAGTCGGACGACTCAACTGAAATGACCAGTTAATATCGACTTCCGAGGCGTGGCCCACAATGGACCGATCTGTGCTAGCTAAGATGGAGATGTTGTTACTGAGGGTAAGATTTTTGAGGCAGGCATGGCTGGTATGTCTGGCCGTGTCCGCGTCCGCCTGCGCGCTCAACCCTCAGCCCGATCTTCCTAGCGTCGACGGTGGACCGTCCGCCGCTGCTTCGGGCGGCAAATCCGCGACTGGCGGCGTGAGTTCGCAGCCCGTCCCGAATGGTTCCGGCGGTGCCAGCACCGGCGGTGCTGCACAAGTGGGCGCCGCTACCGGTGGTGCGGCGGCTGCCGGTGGTGCGGCGGCTACCGCCGGCGGCACCGATGGGCTTGGCGGCTCAAACGCCGCGGGTGCCGGGGTCGGCGGCGGGTCGCCGATGGGTGGCGGGAATTCCGCGGGCGCAGCTGGCGCGGCAGGTTCAGCAGGCCAGAGCGACGGCAGGGTCGCACCGGACCAATAGTAGTGAATCTGGAGTGCTCGAGTCCCTGGGGCTGCTGGCGACCCTAACTCCGCCGTTTAGAAGGCCAGCCTTGGGAGCTAAGCGCGAGCTTTCGGCTCGCGGCGACTTAGGTAACTGTCGAGCAAATTTGCGGTAAAGTCCGCTAAAATCCCGTCGGCAACCCGCAAGCGGCGACTCAATTCACGCGCCACGTTGAGCACGATGAGCGCATACGCTTTGAGATCATGCCGGTAGAGAGAATCCAAATCTTGGGCAGAAATCCGCACCAGCTGGCCCGGCGCGAGCGCCCGCACCGTGGCGGAGCGGCGCTGAATATCCACCAGCCCCATCTCACCAAACCAATCCCCCGGCCCAAGGATCGCCACACGCACCTCCGTGCCTTGGCGGCTGTGCTTGAGGATCTCCATCTCGCCCCGCAACACCACGAACATGTCGCGAGCTTCTTCGCCCTCCCGAAAGATGAATTCACCAGCCTGCGGACACACCACTCTCAGCTCTTTGGCCAGATAGGCCAGCGCCTCTTCCGAAAGCGCGCCAAAAAGCGCTTGGTCACGCAATTCTGCAGGGGTTACCTGTTCGGGACGTTCAGAATCGCGGGTGGGTATTTGCTCAGCGATCATGGGCGTTAACTTTCGAGGCTCTTAGTGAAAACGGCACGCGGCCGAGCGGGACCGGCGTAATCTTCAATGATATCGACCGTCCAACCCATGGCGCGGTGGAACGCGATCGAGCCATCGTTGCCGACAGAGGTGATCGCCTTGAGGCGCTGGCAACCGGCACTTCGCGCATTTTCCTCGAAGGATTGGTAAAGCACCTTGCCGACTCCGCGCCGCCGATAGTCTGCATGGATGCCCACCAGGTGCACGTAGCCTTCCTTCGGGGGCCCGGGAGCCACAAAGCCCAACAGGAAACCTGCGACGACGCCATCGTGCTCAACGACGCGCGCCATCTGACCCAGCTCGTAAAAGAAGAGCGGATGCGCGAGGGCCGTCGATGGCCCACCCCACCAACGGTCAATGATCTGAACGATGTGGTCGTAGTCGTTTTTTCCGAGAGGTCGTGTGATCATGGTCGAGCCCTAAGCGTGGCGTCGTGGCCGAACAGGCCGGCTGCCCCTAGCATGCGGGATTTGGCCTGCTAAGGTTCTGAGGGTAAACTGCTGATCTTGCAAGCCTAAATCACGAGCCCAGGTGTGGTTGTCAGCCGCCTGTCCAGGCCTTCGTGCTGGCGCCGTGCGGGTCGGTCGGTTAACGAGGGGTGTCGCATGCCGCCTCGCGTTTTGATCGCCCCTTCCATCCTCAGCGCCGATCTCGCCCGCTTGGCTGAAGAGGTCGCTGTGGTTGAAGCAGCTGGGGCCGATTGGATCCATGTGGATGTGATGGACGGCCGTTTCGTGCCAAACATCACCCTCGGAATTCCGGTCGTCCGCAGCTTGCGCCGTGTGACGCGTCTCCCGCTTGATGTGCATCTGATGATGCTGGAGCCTGAACGCTACGTGGCTGAATTTGCTGAGGCCGGCGCCGATACCCTGAGCGTACATGTGGAGGCATGTGTGCACTTGCAGCGAACGCTGTCGCTGATCCGCTCACTCGGCAAGCGTGCGGGCGCGGTGCTCAACCCACACACGCCCGAGGACGTGCTGCGCTACGTGCTACCGGATCTAGATTTGATACTGGTGATGAGCGTTAATCCGGGTTTTGGTGGGCAAAGCTTCATCCCAGCGATGCTTGATAAATTGGCTAAAATCCGCAAGATGATCGACGAAAGTGGCTTTCCGATTCTGCTTGAGGTGGATGGCGGCATTGATGCTCGCACGGCCCCGTTGGCGGTGAACGCCGGAGCCCGAGTGCTCGTAGCGGGCTCCGCCATCTTTGGGCATCTAGATCGAGAGGCCCAGATTCGGGCGCTGCGCGCCGCGGCGGAGAGCTGAGTTCGGGTGCCGAACGCGCGGGCTGGCTGCTATCTCCTGGGCGCGGTGTTGGCGACTGGGTGTGCACGGTCGGAGCTGAAGCCCGCACTGCCGAGCGCGCCACCCAACGCGCTCGAAAGACCCGCCCCGGCTGCGCGAGCTGAAGCGTTGCCAAGCGCCAAAGAGGACCTGCAAAGCCTGGTTCTTAGGGTGTTTTCAGGTGTTTCGAAGCTGAGAGAGTTGCGGCCCAAAGGTTCAATCCGAACCAAGGAAACAACCCGCGAGGAGATGCGCGCCTGGCTGAAAGATCAGCTGGCGAGCGAGGTGCCCCCCGAGGTCATGGCGGGGAATGCTGCGTTTCTTTTGGCGCTAGGGCTTGTGCCAGCGGACTTCGACTATGCCGCCTCAATCGAACGCCTCATGACGCAGCAGCTTGCTGGCTTCTACGATCCCAAGACCAAGACGATGCACTTGCTCTCCGATCTGCGCGCCGAGGATCGCAAAGCGACTTTGGACCACGAGCTGGTGCACGCACTCCAGGATCAGCACTTTGATTTAGAACGCCTCACGGCCTGGCGTTCTGACGCCACGGATGAACAAAGCGCTGTGCACGGCCTGGCCGAGGGAGACGCCACCAGTGCCATGCTGCAAGGCATGCTGGCGCCGGGGCAGCATGCGGAAGATCTGCCCGACGAAATGCTGTTGGCTCAGGCCGAAAGCTCGCTCGGCAACTCCCCTGAAACCGACGTGCCCAATATCATCAAACGCAGCCTCTTAGCGCCCTATACGGACGGCCTCAAGCTGGTGCACTGGGCTCGTCGACGCGGTGGCTGGGCTTCAGTCAATGAGTTGTGGCGGCGTATCCCGGCAAGCTCCGAGCAGCTGTTGCACCCAGAAAAGTGGCTCAGTGACGAGCGTCCGGAATCCGTTGCAGTGCCAGTGCCTACCCCAGGCGCTCCTCCGCAAACCGTTTTTTATCACGATGTCTTGGGCGAACAATCCGTGCGAATCCTGCTTGAGGAATGGCTAACGAGATCCGAGGCAAGCGAGGGCGCGAGCGATTGGGCAGGGGATCGGTTGGCCGTGTTTCGGAGCGCTGACGTCTGGTCACTAGCTTGGCACCTCCGGGCCGATGATCCGGAGGCCGCAACGCGCACTCGCGTGGCTCTGCAACGCGGGCTGCTGGCTTCAGCTCCACAAGCTAACGTCTCATTGAGCGCTGAGCAGGTCCAACGTCTGGTCCGCCAGCAGGGGGGCTGCCGTGAGCGACCGGGCCTTGGACCGATCGCCGTACTGGGCAAAGGCCGATCAGTGGTGATCGTGGCGGGCCCGTACCGAAAACAGGATGGGCACCTGGTTTCAGCCAGCAACTGCCACTCGGCGTTGGCCTGGGCTCGCGCGGTCATCCAATAGCAGGTTGCGCGTCGTCCGTGGTCCGGACGGCTGTCGGACAGCCGTGGCCCGAAGTATCCGCCAGTCCAGGTTGAAGCTGTCTAAAGCAGCGGCACTCGCGCCCAGCTCCTGGATCGCGTTGCAACGAGCCATCGCGAGCGAAGAACTGAGGCAGGGTGTCCAGATAGACCTGGTGCGAGCTAGGCGGCTCGTTGCTTCTCGGGGCGGAACTGGCGGAGGTGCTTAACCCGGAGGGAAAAGTCTCGCCGCGCCTGCTCGCTGAGGGAGAGACCGCCGAAGCGCGCTTTTAGGTAAATCTCCGTCAATTCGTAGACTTCGGACGCCAACGGATGCGAAAGCGCCCGCAAGGCACGCGCATGGCCGAGTGGCGGAGTACTTGGAAAGCGACCAATCCCTTGCGCTACGAGCGCCGCGTCGAGCGCCGCATACAGCTCAACCACCTGGGAGAGCTGTCGCGCGAGTGGTTGTTTGGGAGTTCGCGCCCTGCCCACTTGCCACCCCCTCCGACGCAGCCAGAGCACCAAGTAGACCAATAATGCGGCCCCCGCGAGCAGCAGGAGGAGGCGACGGGGGGAGCCCAAGGCGAATTTGAAGCCAGGGCGGGCGCTCAGCTTTCCGTATTTAGAGCGCACGGTATCGAGCAGCGAAATCTGCTGTTTTAGATCATAGCCAACCACGTGCTGGTTCCAGCGCTGCGTCGTAGCATCCAGAAAATCCCGAAGCTGCGCAGCTGCCCCACTCATTTCGCTCACCGGAGCGGAGTCTGCAGGCGGTGTTGGATCGAAACGGATCCACCCGAGGCGCGGAATGTACGCTTCGACCCAAGAGTGCGCGTCGCCCTGCCGCACGGCATAAAATCGGCCGTACTGATTGAACGTGCCCCCAACAAAACCTGTGACATTGCGTGAGGCAATTCCAACCGTTCGCAGCATCATGGCCATTGCCGTGGAGTAATATTCGCAGTGGCCGCGCCGGGACTCGAACAAGAAATGATCGAGCGGATTTTTTGTGGCACCGGAGGGTGTGTTGAGGTCGTAACGATAACCCTTGCGCAGGCGGGTTTCGATGGCACGGGCCTGAGCCATCGGGTTCGGTAGGCCTTGGATCCACTCCTGAGCGAGTGCGGAAGTGCGCTCTGTGAGATTCCGCGGCAACGTCAGGTAGCGCGCGTAGTCGGAGGGACGGAGCAGATCGAACGGCTGCTCGTTGGGCCCGGCTACAAACACCTCATAACGCAGGCCACGCTCGGAAGCGCCCTCGTATTCCAGCTGGTTTTCGCTGCCCAAGAACAGGGTCGCCTGGGGCTGACTGATCGTGGCTGGCTGACTCAAAAGGCGGAGCGCGATAGTTTTGGGCGGGAGAAACACCACTGGCGGCTCGATGGGCTCAAGCTCGATCCGCATCCGATTGTCCGCGGCGAAATCAGGGTTGCGATAGAGTTGCACCTCAGGACCGAACTGGACCGCGGGGATCCGCTGTTTCAGGGAACGCGACCAACTCCGACCGTCGTACGTATCGAATGCTGTACCACGCAGATAGAGAGCCAGCCGCGGGGGAGGGTCTGCTGGCAAGCCTGGATAATGCACCCGCAGCGCGATGGTTGAATCTGCGCGCAACCGCCCCACGCCACCCAAATCAACTCGATCACTGAAACCAATCATGCGCTCAGGGCGGGCACGATTGAGCAAGAGGAGCGACAGCCCCACGCGGGGAAACAGCACGAAAAGCAGAGCCGTGAACAAAAAAATGGGCACCGACATCAGGCACGTCAGCGCCAAAAAGGGCCGACCAATCACCCGTCGGCTGCGTAGGATGCGCGGCACATCCACGGGCAGGCCTGTGCGGTCGCGGGCTCCTTGCCGGTAGTTGCCCTCCACTTCGCGGCGCAGATGGCTGAGCACCAACGCGCCCGGTGCGACCATCAGGAAACCAACAAAACACAACCCATACGAGATCCCGCCGCCGAGCACTGTGCCCGCGATCAGGTGCAAAAGGGCGAGCACGATCACCTGCTGATCGTGAGCCGCACCGCGGCGAGTCGCGAGGCGGATCACCTGCAAAGCAGCAGCAAACTCGATCGAAAGTGGGAGAAATTCCGCTCCCATGCTGAAGCGCACGATCTGAAGCGTGAGCAGGGAAAGCGGGCCGACAAAACCCAAATGCCGAATGATGGCTCGATCTTGAAAGCGCTCGGGGATCAAGAGGGCCAGCACCAATCCAATCAGCACTGCCCAACTCATCATGTGGTTGAGCTCGCCCGAACTCACGAGTGCAATGACGCCGAGCGCAGCCAGCGCGTCGGTCATGATGCGATGAATGAGTCCGAACCTCACAGGACGCGCCCGCCTTGGCTTTTCAAGACCAGCAATTCATGCTCCGGGGTTGCCTGGAGGAGCGCCAGAAACCGAAGTACCTGGTCGGCGCCCTGGGCTGGGGTGCTGCGCACAGTCTGACCTGCGCTCGTCTTGACGGTGACGTCATTGCCGCGCTTGAGCTCAGCGACAGCTCGCGAAGCGACCTCGCGGATACGCTGCTCAAAGCCCTGCCCCCAATCGTCCGCGGCCGCTGCCAGAGGGCGAATGCTGTCCAGCACGTGGGTGACTTGACGGCGGGTGGTGCCACTCCGCTCCTTCAGCATCACTTTGTCGGGCAAGACGCTGCGGCGCCAGTAGATATCTCGCGCATCCTCACCCTCACGCATCGGTCGAATGCCCATGATTTCGTCACCCGTCCCGCGCCCTTCAGTCTGATTGGCGCCACCTTTGGCACCCGGGATCTCATTGGGCAAGCGGATGGGATCGACGGCCGGATACACTAACAGCGTGCCGACAAGCTCAATTTCCCGCGATTTTTCGAAGAGGCCGAACGGGAAACGGGTGGCAATGCGAAAGCCGACATGTTGATCCGGACCACGACGGCCTGGCGTGCGTCGATAGGCCGCCACTTGCGCTGATTTCGGGCTAATTTTCAGGAAAAAACAGCGCTTGTCGGCGGGTTGTCCAGCGCGCAGATCTTCGACTTCAATCGCGTAGGAGGGGAGGCGTTGCTTTTGATTGAAGACCTCGATCTCAACCAAATGCGCTCGCCCCACTTGGGCACGCTGCGGCAAACGCCGAACGACCGTCAAGTGCCGAAGGCTCGTCTCGCTCAGTAAGCCCGAAACAATGATCAGCGAAAGCAGCATGCCTAGCATCAAATACAGCAAATTATTGCCGGTATTGATGGCAGCAAAGCCTACGAAGAAGGTGATGAGGATGAAGTACCTGCCCTCTCGGGTTAACTTCAACTGGCGAGGTGGCCGAAAACGCCGGAGAATTTGCCGGAAGCGCTGGCGCGAAGCCGAAGCCACGCGCACGCTGGGCGGAGCCGGATAGCTATCCTGCTGCACGACTGGGGTCGGCATGAACTCTGCGCGCTCGAGTTTCAAAGCCCCGCTCCCAGCGTCAAAGTGGAACGGGCACTCGAGCAACAATATCGCGCACAGCGCCTTCAGCTTCTTCGCGCGTCGGCATGTAGCCATCGGCGTGCGAGGCCAAGCGAACGCGGTGTGCCAAGAGCGGGACCGCAAGATCGTGAATGTCGTCCGCGATGCAATAGCGTCTGCCGTTCAGAAGCGCGCGCGCTCTGGCGGCCTGCGACAGATTCATGCCCGCTCGGGTAGAAGCACCCAACGTCAAGGTTGAGCTGTTGCGAGTCGCCGTGATCAGCGCCTGCAGGTAAGCACCCAGCGCGGCGTCGATGGCGACTTGGTCGACCTGGAGCTGGAGCTGACACAGCGTTTCTGGATCCAAGACCGCGCGTACGCGTCCTGCTCGATCCTCGGGTGGCTCCAACATGAGGCGCGTCTCAACCGCTGCTGGCGGATAGCCAATACTGATGCGGACCATGAACCGATCCAGCTGGCTTTCAGGCAAAGGAAACGTGCCCGCAAAATCCTGAGGGTTCTGCGTCGCGATCACGAAGAAGGGTCTGGGGAGCGGCAGCGAGCGCCCATCCACTGAGACTTGGCCGTCATTCATCGCCTCCAGCAACGCCGATTGGGTACGCGGGCTGGCGCGATTGATCTCATCAGCTAGCAAAATGTTTCCGAAGACGGGGCCGTGCTTGAGCACGAATTCTCCGCGCTTCGCGTCGTAGATCGAGACACCAATCACGTCGCTCGGGAGCAGATCGCTCGTAAACTGAACGCGTCGCATTTCGCCACCGACAGCGTTCGCCAGCGCACGAGCCAAGGTTGTCTTGCCGACGCCTGGGACGTCCTCAATTAGCACATGGCCGCGCGCGAGTAGCGCGAGCAATGCCAGCTCAACAACTTCAGGTTTCCCCTCGAGCGCCGACTCCACAGCACTCCTCAAGTGAGCCAGCTGGGGTGGGCTTTCATGCTCCAGGGCTAAAGCGGTTGAACTCATTGGGGCCATCGTAGCATGGGGTCCTGTCTCTCCCGCCACCCCTCAAGGCTTGTTCGTCGCACTTCCACTGTGACCTCAGCGTCCAGAAGCAGACGCACTTTAGCCAGACCCAAGCAATTCGATCCTCAGCTAGCGAGAACAGCTCGCGGTTCTGTGTTATCTGGGGGTCAGTGGTTGAAATCCCCTGGATCGAGGTGCGCGAAGTCACCCGCTTGTTTGGCGCCACCGCGGCACTGCGGGGAGTCAGCGCGCGCTTCGAAGCGGGCACCATCACCTTCATTCGAGGTTCCAACGGAGCAGGCAAGAGCACCTTGCTCGCTATCTTGGGGACGATGCTCTCGCCGACACGCGGCAGCGTTTGGTACGAGCCCGTCGGGGAAGACAAGCAGGCGATTCGCGCGCAGCTAGGCTGGGTCGCCCACGATTCTCTGTGTTATCCAGAGCTGAGCGGGCGAGAGAACGTTGAGTTGGCCGCACGCATGTTCGGGGTGGATCCCAGCTTGGGCTGGCAACGGGTGGCAGCGCGCGTGGGGACGGAAGCGTTCGGCGAGCGACCTTTTGGCACTCTGAGCCGAGGGCAACGCCAGAGGATCGCGTTGGCGCGAGCACTGGTTCATTCCCCAGCAGTTTTGTTGTTGGATGAGCCCTGGAGTGGACTCGATCAGGCCAGCAGTGAACGGCTGGCAACCATCGTTCGTGAGGAGCGCGATCGTGGAACGATCGTGGTCGTTATCGCGCACGGTGAAGAGTGGTCGAAGCGGCTCGAGGCGCGTTCGATTTTCGTCGAACGCGGCAAGATTGTTGAGTCGGAATAGCTAGCCCGCGCGTCGGCGCAGCCAGCCTATGCCAAAAGCACCAGCTGCTCAGCCAGCGTAGATATCTGCTCGGGACGGTCTCTCGACCGACCACAGCCCCGTTCAGGGCGAGAGCCCGTTCATTCCTCGCAACCGCTGAAACTCTCCCAGATTTGTCCCGGTACTCGGATCGGGCAGCGTCGCTCCCCGGAGGCGGCCGCTCTCCCACTCCAGGAACCGCGCAAAGTCCTGATTCAAACGGCTTGAGCGCAAGCACTTGCCCAGCTGATTTCCACTTCCCTAGTGCTGAGACCAGAGCGACCGTCACCCAGGTCTTGCCCACGCCGGTGCTGACTCCGAGAATTACGACGCGTGGCATGCTGCTGCGAGCTCCTTCACGAGACGTTCTGAGCTTGCTGGGCTGAGGCTCGCCTGGAGTGTGATTCTTAGCCGCTCGCTCCCCAGCGGCACGGTCGGCGAACGAATCGCCTGGGCGAGGATCCCTCGCTCTGCGAGTCTGGCAGCAGCGCTCAAGACGCGCTTGTTTTGCGGCATCAGGACCGGGATGATGGGACCGAACGACTTGCCGACTGGAACACCTGACTGCTGGAGGCCCGCACGGACCTCCTGAGCCAGCATCGCCAGGCGTGCTCGCTCCGCCTCCATGCCCTGGACTTGTTTCACGTGAAACATGGATATCTGCGAGAGCAGGGGCGACGGGGCCGTCGAGAAGACGAAACTTCGAGCTCGATTCCAGAGCAAGCTCCGAAGGCTGGCGGAACCGGCCACGAACGCGCCTTGGCTCCCGACGGCCTTTCCCAAGGTCCCGACGATGGCATCCGGGCGAACCCCGGCGATCGAACAGAGCCCGGCACCAGCCGTGCCCATAACACCCAAGGCGTGCGCCTCATCCACAATCAACCCAGCTCCGTAGCGTTCGCAAACTGCCGCGACCCGAGAGAGCTGCGGGCCATCTCCGTCCATGCTGAAGTAAGACTCAGTGACGAACCAGCGAGGCTGCTCAGGCGGTAGGTTGGAGAGCAGCTGCTCCAGCGCAGGCACGTCGAGGTGCGGGACCTTGAGTACTCGGGCGCGACTCAGCCGGCAGCCGTCAACAATGGAGGCGTGGTTGAGCGCGTCGCTCAGGATCACATCGCCTTCTCCAGCCACGGCCCCCAAGAGACCAAGGTTCGCCGCAAAACCACTACTGAAGAGCAAGGCCGTTTCGGCACTGACCCAATCCGCCAGGGACCGCTCAAGGTCCACATGTGCGCGGCGACTGCCATGGACCAGCCGCGACGCGCCACTTCCCACAGGCGCGTAAACTGGGGTTCCTTGCGCTTCTGTTTCACGTGAAACAGCGTTTGGGGCTTGGAGGCCGGCAAGGCCCAGGTAATCGTTGCTGCTGGCATCAATGAAAGCGACGCTGAGTGCCTCTGCGGCGGCGAGCGCAACACGCCGAGCTGAGCCATCGTCAGGCGCTCGAAGCAGGCCGAGTTGCTCCAGGGCCTGCAACTCAGCGTCAATGGCGTGTGGGTGCACCACCCGGATTTAGCAGCAGCGGAGCTAAAGAGGTGACGGAATTTGAGGTGCCATCACTCATAAGATCCTTGCTCTGGTAGCCACGGGACAGGGATAGCTATCCTCATGTCCCAGGAGGAGGTCGTTCAAACGCGCCGTCATGTCCCAGGAGGAGATCGTTCAAACGCGCCGTCGTGTCCCAGGAGGAGGTCGTTCAAGCGCGCCGTCGTGTCCCAGGAGGAGG
>Ga0105048_10009623_pt1 | contig 15344 bp, 8 predicted proteins | sample MAT05_FD_78382 | JGI IMG/M metagenome (GOLD analysis project Ga0105048, IMG submission 78382) | Freshwater microbial communities from Lake Fryxell liftoff mats and glacier meltwater in Antarctica - MAT-05 | ecosystem: Environmental > Aquatic > Freshwater > Ice > Liftoff microbial mat | place... | reverse complement strand
TCTGCGAAGCGCCGGAACTCGCAACCGGTTCCCGATGCCGGCATCCCCATGATCCTGCAACCGTCTCCGGTTCAGGGTTCGCAGGTCAGCCCGATCATCACCGGGATTCCCATGTCGCGGCATCAGGCGGCGGGACCAGAGGAATTCACGCTGCTTGAAAATGGCAAACCCGTTCCCGCGCAATTCACGCAGAGGGCGGCATGGTATCCCGGACAGGAGAGTAAATGGCTGGGGCTCAGTTTTATGGCCCGTTACGAAAATGGCCGTCCCGCGGAGTATCGTGTGATCCGCCGCAAAACACCGGCTGCGTCCTCGCCGCTCGCTGTGGAGGAATCGGAACAGGCGATCCGGGTTCAGACCGGGGCGATTGAGTTTGAGATTGGGCGCAAGCCGTTCACGGGCATTCGGTCGGTTAGGTTGGCGGGAAAAGATAATGCGCTGGTTCAGGGAAATGGCGGACCTTTTTTGATCGATGAACGTGCGGTGTTGTTTGCGTCGGCGCTCGATGAAACCGCCAAGGTTGTCGTCGAGGAGCAGGGGCCGGCGCGCGTGACGATTCTGGCGAGCGGTTGGCTGACCAATGCGCGCAACGAACGGTTGTGCCGTTACGAGACGCGCTTCACCGCGTGGGCTGGTCAGCCGTGGATCGATGTGCGCCAGCGGACCATTGTCACTTTCAATACCGACGAGAAAAAACTGGCGCGTTTGGGGTTCTCTGTGGCTTTGGCGGGTGCGCAGCAATGGGCCGTCGGGCTTGATGATTCCGTGGTTTCCGGGGAAATCCCTGCGTTTCCTCCGGTAGTCACAAAAGGCGGGAAACCAACAAAGGCTCCGGAAGGCGGCCCGCCAGCCACCACGGCATGGATGATTCAGTCACGTCCCGACCGCGTGGCAGTTGAAACGGCGGCGGGCGAAGTAAAGTCGGCCAAACGCGCCGACGGTTGGGTGCGCCTTGACGGCACGAATGGGGCCGTTCACCTCGGCGTGCGTCATTTGTGGCAATTGTTTCCGAAGGAAGTGGCGTGGAGTCCGAACGCGCTTGTCGTTTACCAATGGCCGGAGCATGGGCGCGTGAGTTTTTCGGAGGAGGAAGAACTCAGCCCGAATCATATCCACCAGATCCGGTATGCGCATCAGGGCAAATACCTGGATCTCAAGTTTCCGCAGAAATATTTCGACGCCATGCGGAATGTGTTTCCGCCCATCATTGAGAATCAGGATATCAACGCGCTTTCGGGCAATGGCATGGGGTTGGCCATCACGACGGATTTCCGGTTGCAATTTGGCGCACAGATTCCGGATGAAACGGCCGTGGTGTACAATCGGATGTTTGCCGCTGAACTCCACGGAATTTCGGATCCTGTGTGGAACGGGCTAAGCGAGGTCGAAGGCCGGTTTGCAGGAAAACAAAAAGGAGTCACCGATTCCTGGGAAGCCTTGTTAAAGCAGGCGTTTGGCGGGCTTACTGCGTCGGTCGATTATCTGGGCGACTACGGGATGTGGATCTGGCCTGATCTGCACAACAACTGGAGTCCGACGACGCTCCGTCCGCAGGCGCACCGCTGGTGGTTGAACAGCCATTACCAGAACGTCTGGGATTACAATTTCATGTACTTCCGCACCGGCGATGAGCGACACAAAGACTGGGCCAATGCCGCGACCCGGCATTTCATGGACGTCGGGACGGTCAACTACGCGAATGATGAGCGCAGCCTGCTCGGAAAGTTGCCGGGAGCGAATTACCATGTGAAAGGTTTTACGCCGTGGGGATCGGCCCGCGAAGGGGAAGTCGTCGGGGATGATTACGTAGAAGTGGGGGCTCATTTCATCAACCCCGACGCCAATCTGTTCCGTTACCTGCTTTTCGGGGATCGCAGCGGTCTGGATCTTGCGCGGAAATGGTTTGAATCGTTGGGGCGCGTCACGCTGCCCGCGGAGCGCAGTCGCGAGGCGTGTACGACGCTGGGTGAACTTCTCAGCTTTTACGAAAACACCGGAGAGCCGCAGGCGATTGCGTACATTCACGAACTGGCGGATGCCATGTTGAGCCGTCCGTTTGCCGAGATTCCGGCGTATCCGGCGCACCCATTTTTCCACGACCGCTGGGTCATGCGCTATTGGGATCTGACGGGCGATCCGCGCATCAAGGAACCCGTGATTGAGGTGGTGAAAAATATGAAGAAGCTGAATTTCACCCATTTTGAACTCGCAGCCCTGGCCTGGCGCTGGACTGGTGATCTTCAATATCTCAACATGGTTTTGAAAAGTTCCGCGCCGCCGTTTGGAATGATTTACCGGAATCCGGAGGATCCGTTGGACGGTTATGGCGGACGTATTTTCAAGCCTACGCACAGCTTGACGCAGATCATGCCGTACTATTTGCAGGCGTTGATTGATGCAGGGTTGAAATATCCCGAGGTGCAGGGCCGACCGGCTTCCATTGCCAAGGCGGTGGTGCTTTCGGGAACGGATAAACCCGTGGCCATGGGGACTTGTTCCGCGCTGATTAAAATGGAAGGCACTGGACCGGTGACGCTCCGGGTGCAGGGGACGTTCGACCAGCGGACCTGGGAAAAACGTGGAACCATGGGCAACGTGTCGGTTTTTGATGGGAACGGAAAACTAGCGGGCGACGTTTCGGTGCTGGCGGGATCGCGTCGCCCCGAGGCCATCATCGAACTGAACGCAGGCAAGGTTCCGCAGCCTTGGACGATGGTCGTTTACGGTGGGCTTCAGATGAGTTGGAGCGGGAACGCGAAAGGCGTGAGCCTTGAACCCACCGTCGGTGGTCAGGATGCTGCGGAAGAGGATGCTGCGACCGAAGATGCCGCGAGCGATTAACACACGGTGCGCAGTATTTTATCCTTCAGTCCGAATCGGGACAACGAATGTTCCGGCGGAGGTGGTCAGCCGGATTTCCTCGCCATCGCATTGCGCCTGAGGCGCGGGTTGCCCGGTAGGTAGAGGTACGAAGAGGGTGACGAATTTGCTGCGAGGCGCTTCGCAACGAACCCTCAGTCGTGGTCGGCCAAATCCGGTTTCGACGAAAAGCCCAAAGGGTTTCTGGTGAAGATTGAAAACGAACACGTGGCAATCGAGTTTCGTCGCGTGGATGATGCCGCCATGGTCTGTGAGTGTCCAACGATGGTCCGGATGCGTGTGCCAAAGGATCTCGGTGACGAACGTGCCGCCGTCGCGCTCATTGAGATCCACCACGGAAACGACCGGAACGGTGGTTTGCCGGTGGAGCGTCACGCGGCGCAGGGACTGGCGGATGCGATGGTCCACTCCGGTCGCTGAAGATGCGTCACCGAGCGAGGTCGATCTTGCGGGTTCGTTGGAAAAATCGAGCATTTCGCCCTCGCTCCATCCGGGGGATTCGATGACACCGCGTTGATTCAAACCATCGATCAACACGCAGTTGTGCGCCTCGGTGAGCCCGAACCAGCGGTCCATAGCCTGGTCCATGCTTTTCACTTCGCTGCCGTATCCTGCATCGACAAGGAGCCGATCTCCGTGGGCATAGAGGGCGAGGTGATTTTGGTCGCCCTGACGATGGCAGAGCACTTCCTGACGTCCGCAAAAGTGGGACACCAGCAGGTCGTCTTCGCGCCAGCCGGTGCGGTGCGAAACCACGCCGCGCATCGGGAATACTGCGGAGTCCGGCCAACCAAGGTCCTGTGGCGAACGCACGGGCACGGCATCGTCCCACCACAGGACGAAATTGATAAATTCGTCGATCACCGGACCTCTCACGGTTTCGTTTTCGCCGGTGCGAACCGGTGCGAGATCAAGCTGCCGGGTGATCCAGGGGATGATTTCTCCACCCGGCTTTGTCATCCAGTGGAGGCAACCGCTGACGCTGCCGCACGGGTTGGCGGAGTCGTTGAGATTATTGACACTGGATCTGCCGGGGACCAGTTCGTAGGCGAGGTAACGCGGGTGGCGCTCGAACGCGCGATGGAGAAGCAGGTTGGGTTTTCCCGCGCAGCGCAGGACTTCTGCCAACAACGCCAGACTGCCGAGCGTATTGCCCGCGTAAGCCGGACCTTCGTAAGGCGCGCCCTGAGCGTCGAAGACAAAATAGAGATGTTTTTCAAGGCCGATCCAACCGCGGTCGAGGATGGCCTCGCGCTCTTTCACCGGTTCGAAGGCGTCGAGCAACAGCGTCCAGATGACCGAGGAGAGCAAGCCGCGCACACCGCGATTGTTGGTGATATTGGCGTGATCCCCATGCCGGACGGCGAGACTGATGTTGAGTGAGTCGAGCAGGAAGGTGTGAATCTTGGTCCGGTGCTCCGTTGCGAACGCGTCGCCTGCAAATTCCAGGACGCTCCACACGCCGAGGGCGAACAGAAATTTGTCATGCGCCTCGCCGTGCCGCCAGCCGCTGGTTTTGGATCCCCAGGCGAGGGAGGCGGAGTCTGCGAGTTGATGATCAATGATTGCCAGCAACGTGTCTCTCGCTGCTTTGGCAAATGCGCGTTCGTGTGAGATGGCCGAGGCGATGGCGAGGGTTTGCATCGCCGGTGGCACAATGAAAATGCCGCCGCGCGATCTCCAAAACGGTTTTTGCAGTTCGCGGTAGTCCAGAAAACATTCTGATTGCGGATCGATCAAAGTGCGGGCGTGCACGACGAGTTGATCGGCGATTGTTGTGAGCGTCGGACCTTGAATGCGCTGGATAAGATCGCCGGCGGATTGGCCGAGCAGCGAGACGCCGGGAAAAGAATTCATGAATGAGCGGGTTCCTGCCAGGGAGGATTCAGACGGCGCAACCGGAGGTTGAGGAAATGAGCGCAGCCCTCGATCTGAAACAATCCGATGCGCCCCGATTGCAGGGCGTGGCTGGCATGTGAAAGGAGGATGCGACCATGGAGGCTGAACTCGATGTACTCTCCGCACACCACGAGGCGGAAGGGGGCGGGTTGATCGAGCAGGGGCGGATAGCCGGAGGACTGCTGCAACGTGGGGCCCTTGAGTTTGAGCCGCGGCACGGAGGGGCGCAGGATTTGGTAGAGGTGAAGTTCGGCGCGTGAACGCGGGGGATCGAGCTCGACCGCCTGATACTGCTCACCGGCCGCATCGGCGTGAAAGAGCAACCCGAACCGCGCGCTCTGCGACCCGTCCATCTCGCCTTCGAGAATGAAGTGGTCGTAGCTTTCCAGACTAAAAACCGCAGCACGACCATTGCCTGTGAGAGTTTCGGTCAGGCCCTGTGCCGCGAGGGATTCCCATGGCGCTGCCGCGAGAGATTCCCATTCGTTCCATGACTGCAACTCCGGTTCGCCGGATTCGTTCCACAAGAGTTCCTTGGCCGGGGACAGCAGGGTGAAATTGCCTCCTGCGGGAACGTAACGCATGGGCCAGTTGGCGGTCGTCCGGAGCGAATTCCAGAGCAGTGTTTTGTTTTTCCACTCGCAAAAGCGCCACACGAAATGATGCGGCGGCAGCGGTTGGCTGATACGCGGTCGATGCCAGGGGCCGTTGAGATTTTCTGCGAGCCGGCAATGGGTGGTTGCGCGGGTGAAGTCGTTGAAAAAAAGCGCCCATCCTTTCGGCCCGCGAATCACGCAGGGGACTTCCATATCCTCCCATTCGCCGGGGGCAAAAAGCGGCGCTTCCAATTTCCATTCAAACCCATCTTTGGACGTGGCATGTCCGACACAACCGGAAAGAAAGCGGTCGCCCTGCGCGGTGCGTGCGGTGAAGACCATGTGCCATCCGCCGTTGTCATCCAGAAAGACGTGGGGATCGCGGAACGAAACGAAGCCGACGCGGTCGAGAGCGGCGTTGTAGTGGGGTGGCGCCGCTTCGAGGATGGGATCCCCGGAGTGGCGCGTCCAGTGCATGAGGTCGGTGCTTGTGGCCAGGCCGATGCGCTGGATCTGCCCGTGTTCGCGTCGGGAACATCCGGTGTAAAACATCAGAAACAGCGGGCGCTCCGGGTGTTTCACCACCTGCATCGTCCAGAGCATGTCATCGTCGAACCGTCCATTCGCCCCCGTGTGCAGCGCGGGATCGGCGGGTTCCCAATGAAATCCGTCGGTCGAAATGGCGTGCGCGATGAGGCTGTGATTCGGCAGGACGAGGTGAAAAAGGTGCAGGGTGCCGTCGTGAGAAAACACCTGGGAATCTCCCATGGTTCCGCTCAAGGCTCCCGGCGGCGTGTAGAGAATGTGTCGGCAGTCGAGCGGATGCATGGAGGAAAAATACTTAGGGCGCAACAGTCGCACCTGCGCGCATATGTTGCTTCCGAAAATCTTCAGTCACGCTGAATGCGAGCCGCACCCCGAGATCGGGCCGGGGCCGTCCAATCTGGGAAAAAGCGCGGTTGCCGTAGCGAACGGCTTCCTGACCGCACCACGCGGAGCCACCGCGCACGACCGCGTAACGATACAGCGATTTTTCCGGTCCGTGCGGATCGGTGGCGGGTGAGCGCGCATAATAATCGGGATCGTAAAAATCCGCGCACCATTCCCAAACGTTTCCCAGCATGTCGTAAAGACCGAAGGCATTGGGTTTCCCGAGTCCCACGGCCCGGACCTGATTGTCGCTGTTTTCTGCGGTCCAGGCATTTTCGTCGGCGTCTTTCGGCGCATCGGCGTCGTCTCCTGCGCGTGCGGCATATTCCCACTCGGCCTCGGTGGGAAGACGGACGCCCGCGATTTCTTTTGCGAGGGATTTCAGCAACAGACCAATCTGCGCGTGGGTCACGCAATTGATGGGATGATCGTCTCCGGCGAAGTAGGTGGAATGAACCTTCCCCGTTGCCTGCTTCCACTGCGGTTGGGTCATTTCCTTAGTCGCAAGGTAGAACGGCTGCGAGATCGTCACGGGATGCGGTGTGGCGTCCGGTTCCGAGGCAAGCCCCATGACAAAGGTGCCCGGTGGAATGAGGATAAATTCCATGCCGCCTGCGGAAGTCCATGTGTGAGGAAGGCCGGAGCTTTCCGCGTATTTTGCCGATTGAGAGGCGTTTTCAGCTACTGCGAGGCAGAGGGTGAGTAACGAAGCGGTGAGAATGCGTGTGATCATTGGGCGGGTTTGGCGAGTGCCGCAACATCCTCTGAGGACAGCGGACGTTGGTAAATGCGCAGCTCATCGATCATGCCATTGTAATTATAGCTCTGCCCTCCGCCGATCCGTAGTTCGCCTGCTGCCGCATCGGATTTTGGACCAGCAAGAGCACCTAGGGCAGAATCAACCTCGGTGCCATTCACGTAGAGATGAACGTCGTTGCCGTTGGTTGCCACAGCGAGATGCGTCCATTCGTTGAGGGGACGGCGGAAGTTTTTGAAGTTCACCCTGTCGCTTTTGGAATCGGCTCCGTTGAAGGCTCCTGCATACCTGAAGACGAGCGTGTTTTCATAAAACGAGAGTCCCCATGCACCGCTCACATTGAACAGGTTTTCGATCGGGGCGCGGCGGCCGGCGGGGTGAATCCACAACGAGATCGTCAGACCATTCGAGACGTCGATGGGTTCAGGAAGTGGTGCGTCCATCCAGTCGTTGATTCCGTCAAACCTGAGGGATTTGCCCGAGACACCAGGTTCGCGGAGGAGCCCTTCGTTGTAATACCGGTAGGTGTAACGCAGGCGCGAGCCCTGAGGAATGTCCTGGCGCAACAGCCTGAGTTGACCGCCCGCCACCTCGTAGTCCGTGCCTGCGGCCAGCGGGATTTCCTCCTGATTTTTTCCAAGCAAGGTCACTTCCATCGGGCGGTCCGGGAGTGCTTTTTGGTTTAGGAACCGGAATCTGCCTCCGGGAATCACCGGGCTGGTCTGAGTGCACGGTAACCCGTCCTGGTCCGGACTGGCGTTGGTGGTGCCGTGGCGATTGTGTCCGCTCCCGTCCTTCACTTCCACCGAATCGTCCGGATCATCAAAAGAGTACCAAGCCGCGAGACCATCGTCGGGGTTGGCATGGAGGGAGGGGACGAAGGTCAGCAAGAGCATGAACACAAAAAAGTTGCGGCGCATGACGCTATTCATAACGGCAAATGCCACGGAATGAAAAGTGTGATGGCTTGTCGGTTTAGATGACAAGTGGAGGGAAGTAAGAAAAGGTGACAAGTCCTTTGGGTGTTGTTTCAAAAGTGCTTCGTCTTAGCGTATCGAGCCTTGGAATCATTCTACCGCCAGTTTCTTTTCGACGGAATCCTCCCGTTTTGGTTGGAGCATGGCATCGACAGCGCCCATGGCGGTTTGCTGACTTGCATGGATGAGCAGGGGCATAGACTGAGCACGGACAAATTTATCTGGTCGCAGGGCCGGGGCATCTGGACATTTGCCGCCATGCATCGCCGATTGCAGGCTGATTCCGAGCTGCTGCAGATTGCGGCGCATACTGCGGAATTTTGTTTGCGGCACGCCATGCTTCCCGATGGACGTGTGGCATTTCGCGTTTCGCAGGGTGGGGAGGTGCTCGAAGGATCCACCAGCATTTACGCCGATCTGTTTCTGGCCTACGGACTGAACGAATTGTATCTCGCCACAGGGATGGAGCGTTATCGCGAAACGGCGCTGAAACTTTTCAAACAAAGCGTCCGGGAAATCCGGCAGCCCTATTTTAACAAGATTGCTCCCTACGCGTTGCCGGAGCGGGTGGCCTGGGTTCATGGTCCGCCGATGATCGCGCTGGAAGTTGCGAACGAACTGCTGGAATCTGTCAGCGATCCCGAGGTGGAGGAGTTTGTGGACTGGGCGCTTGAGCGGATTATGCGGCGGCATCGGCGGCCGGACATGCGGGTGGTTCTTGAGCACCTCGGACCGGACGATGAGTTCATTGATTCGCCTTCCGGTCGGGCCGTGGTGCCGGGGCACGTGTTGGAATCCATGTGGTTTGTCATCCACGCGTCGCTTCGCCGCAAACGGCCCGAACTGGTTGTGGAAGCGGTGGAAATGATCCGCTGGATGGTTGAGTCCGGCTGGGATGCGGAATACGGCGGAATCTTTCTCGGGTTGGATGCGCACGGCAAAAGTCCCCCGTGGTTTGCGAATGCGGAAAAGAAACTGTGGTGGGTTCATTGCGAAGCACTTTACGCCCTGCTGCTTTGCCGTCATTTGACCGGAGCGGCATGGTGCGAGGAATGGCTGGAGCGGGTGCGCGACTGGTCTTTCCGCCATCACGGTGACGGATCGACCGAATGGGTGCAGCGGCTGGACCGGATCGGAAAGCCCGTCACCGAGTTGATCGCGCTTCCCGTGAAAGACCCCTTTCATCTTCCCCGATCTTTGATCCTGAGCATCCAGCTTCTATCCAATAAACACCCCTATGTACGCTAAGGCGCCGAATCTTCCCAACGTCGGCGACTACTCCGCTGCCAGCCGTGCGCAATTCGCCGCGGCGTTCGGTTTGGTTTTTTAATTTTATGTCATTTCACCGCCATCTTCGAAGTGCCCTCTGCCTGCTGCTCGCGGCCCCGCTGGGATTTGCCGCCGAGGCACCGGCCCCGGGGGATCCCACGGCCCCCGTGACGGTTCGGGTCCACTCGTTGCCGACCCGGCACGCGACGTCGCCGGCCACCATTGCGGCGTATCGAGTCGTGCAGCGGTTTTTGGAGCTGAATCCGAACATCCGACTGGAGAGTTCGACGCCCTTGATGATCGAAGGCTCGTCGGTGGATGCGGCCCCGCTGATGGCGATCGCCGGCGGCACCGCCCCGGACGTGCTGTATCTCAACTTCCGCATGTCGGATACCTACATTCAACAAGGCTTCCTCTATCCCTTGGACGAATACATTGCGACCATGCCTCCCGATGTCCTCGCGCGGCGGATCCCGGAAAACGTGCGTCCCGTGGTTTATCGGCAGGGGCCCGGCGGGAAGGATCATTACTGGGCTTTGCCAGACCGGGTCGGAGCGACGGTGCTGCTGTATCGGAAGGATTTGTTCGCCGCCGCTGGTTTGGATCCGGAAAAACCGCCGCAAAACTGGCAGGAATTTTTGGAAGTGGCCCGGGCCGTGAGCGATCCCTCGAAGAATCGCTACGCGTTTGGCATGGGCATCGATCCCAATGCGTCTTGGCGCTTGTTTCCTTTCCTCAGCAGCGCAGGTGCCGAGGTGGTGAAATTGATCGATGGCGAATGGCGCGCCACGTTTAACTCCCCGGAGGCGATCGATGCCTTTGCGTTTATTGATCAGCTCCAAAAAGAGCAGGTCACGAAAAATGGCCGGACGGGTCCCGTGGTGTATCGAGGCATGGATGCGCCCGCCCGCTGGAGCGCGGGCTCGGTGGCGATGTTTTTTGGAACATTGAGCGCGACGGATCTGGGGGCCTTTAATCCCGAGTTGATCGGAGTGGCACCCGTTCCGGCCGGACCGACGGGGAATTCCCGCGCCATTGTGAATGCGTCCATGATGGGCATTTTTTCCGGCGTAAAGGAGCAGCGGATTCGCGATGCGGCTTGGAAATACATATCGTTTATCGCCAGTAGGGAAGCGCTCAAAACTTACACGGACGCGCTCGTGGAATTAAATGCGGCCCAGTTGTTGGATCCGAATTTACTTTCGGAATTCGGTTATGAGGATATTGCCCGCAAGGTGCCCGCTTCGCTGAAGGCGACGTATAACCAGGCCATGAGCACTGCTGTTCCCGAGCCCTACGGGCGGAATTGCCAATTCATTTATGCCTACCTGACCCGGCCGATTGAGAACGCCTATTTCTCGGATTTCACCGGACTGACGGTGGCCGAGCAGCGCGCCAAAATTCAGACCTTTGTCGATGCCGCGGTTGATGAAACGAATCAAAAAATGCTCGGCAAGCTGACTCCCGTGGAGCGCAAAAAGCGCAATGTGGTGGGCTGGATTATTGCTGCCGCGGCGTTCGCGTCGTTCGTGGCCTTTGTGGTGCTGATCTTCAGATGGCTTTCGGGATCGGCGAGCACTTCGGGCGCTTCGAAGCGGGAAAAATCGGGGTTGTTTTATTCCACGATCCTGGTCTTCCCCGCCCTGGGTCTGATTCTGCTCTGGGATTATTACCCCTTGTTCCAGGGCTCCTTGATTGCCTTCCAAGACTACCGGCTGGTCCTGCCTTCGGTTTGGGTGGGAATTAGCAATTTTGCGGATGCACTTTACGATGGGCAGTTTTGGCTCTCGATGTGGAACGCATCCTATTACTGCCTGCTGTGGATGATTCTCGGCTTCTTTCCACCCGTGGGCCTCGCGCTCTTACTTCAGGAAATTCCGCACCTCAAGGTCACGTTTCGATTGTTGTTTTACATTCCGGCGGTGGTTTCCGGTATCGTCATTCTGTTCATGTGGCGGGCCTTTTACGATCCCTCGCCGGATGGCGCGTTGAATCGCCTCCTTGGGCTTATTGGTATCTCGTCCCAAACGTGGCTGCAAGATCCGGCGATCGCCATGCTTTGCGTCGTCGTGCCCCTCGCGTGGGCACATCTGGGGCCGGGTTGCCTCATTTACCTGGCCGCACTGAAGGGGATTCCGGACGAACTTTACGAAGCGGCGGACATCGATGGGGCGGGGGCGATGGCCAAAATTCGCCTCATCGTCATTCCTTACCTGCGCCCGCTGATTGTGATTAATGCCGTTGGCGCCATCATTGGTGGGTTCAAATCCGGCGGGGTGATTCTCGCCATGACCGGCGGCGGGCCGAATCTCTCCACCCAGGTGGTTGGGTTTGAAATCTGGCAACGCAGTTTCCAATACCTCGAATACGGACGCGGAGCCGCGATGGCCTGGATTTTGGCGCTCATGCTCATGGCCTTTACCGCGTATCAAATGCGCGTTCTCGCCAAGGTCGAATTCCGCACCGCGAAATAAAGTTATGCCCATTCTTAATCGCATTCAACAGCGCACCCCGGTCGGTCGGATCTGGATGCTCTGCATTTATGTGCTCCTCTCGCTCGGAGCGGCGACCATGGTGTATCCGTTTTTGCTCATGCTCAATGGCGCGATGGCCACCAGCGATGCGGCGACCAACACCTTGTCCGTGATTCCGCAGCCGTTGGTCGATGACCAGGCGTTGTTTCAAACCTACGTCGAGAAGCGATACGGATCGCTGGGCAGTTTTGAGGTCATGACGCTGCAGCGGGCACCCGATGGCAAACGGCTTTATAGTTACGAAACTCTCGAGATGCCCACGAACACCCCGCCGGCGTTGATTCGGGAATGGGAAGCCTTTTTGAAACAAGCGGACGTCGTGAATTCCCCTTACTTCGCAATGGGCCACGTGGCGGGGAGCCGACTCATTGCGGAATTACAATTGCGCTATCAAAAAATGCTCGCCGTGCGTTTTCCGGAATTGCCGCGCAAGGACCACAGCGCGGGGACGGTTGTGGAAAACATCGGCGCGCGGCGATTCCAGCCGATCCAGGGAGCCTACGCGGAGGTCTATAATCAAATGCGTTCGGAAGCGGACGAACGTTATTTCCATCCCTTCTCCCTCCGCGGAGCGTTTCTCCAAACGACCGTTCAACCCGAATACCCGATTTCCCCCGAGGTGCTCGCGCAGCTCAATACGGATTGGGGGACGCACTACGCGAGTTTCAGCGACATCGAACTCCCGCGCACCCCGCCGGAAAACCCGGCCATGCTTAAGGCTTGGTGGGATTTTGTTCAGAATGCGCTTGCGGGACGCTTCATTGTGTTGAGTCCAGAGCTCGCCCCGGACTTCCAATCTTCGCTCCAGCAAAAATACCAAAATCTCGAGCGCTACAACCGCGCCCACGGGACGAATTGGGCCGCTTGGCCGGAGATTCCGCTGCCCCCGCTTCCCCGGTCGCCCTTGGGTAATCGTGACGTGGAAGACTTGCTCACGCGCCTCGCCTCGCCTGTGGGGGTTTCCCTCGTCGCCGCGGACTTTCAGTGGGTGGACTTCCTCCGCGAGCAATTCAAAAATCAAATTGGCAGTCTGAACGCCGCGTTTGGCACTTCGTATCAAAGTTTTGATCAGGTGCCCATGCCCCTGTTGGAATATGATGCAGTGATTGTGCTTCGCCATAAGGGGGAAATCCTCTGGGAAATGCTCACGCGAAATTACCGCGTCGCTTGGAACCTCGTTTATACCAACGGCAACGCCTTCAAAAATACGGTCATCCTTTGTTTCCTCAGTGTGATTACCAACTTGATCGTCAATCCCCTGGCGGCGTACGCGCTCTCGCGCTTCCGTCCGCCGTGGAGTCAGCAGGTTCTTTTTATTATGATGGCCACCATGGCGTTCCCCGCTGAGGTCACGCAGATCCCTTCTTTCCTTTTGCTGCGGGATCTTGGGATGCTGAATACGTTTGCGGCGCTCGTCATTCCCGGGGCGGCGACGGGGTTCTCGATCTTTCTGCTGAAGGGCTTTTTTGATAGCCTGCCGCAGGAACTCTACGAAGCGGCGGACATTGATGGGTGCGGTCGGATTCGGGCGTTTTTCATGATCACCATTCCCATGTCCACGCCCATTCTCGCCCTTACGGCGCTCGGCGCGTTCACCAGTGCTTACGGGGCATTTGCCTTCGCGCTGCTGGTCTGCCAAAACGAAGAGATGTGGACTTTAATGGTTTATGTTTATCAGCTCCAGCAGTCCTACGCGCAACCGATCATCTTTGCGGCGCTCGTGATTGCGGCCATTCCGACGCTCCTCATTTTTGTTTTCTGCCAAAACATCATCATGCGCGGCATCGTGGTGCCGGTGGAAAAATGATCGCGGGAGCGTGGGCTGCGCTGTGGAGGCGACCCTTCCTTTCCAGGATAACCCACCCTAAAAGTGATTGCCGCACCGTCGTCTTCTTGGAAGACGATTCAACCGCGTCGTGGTTGGTTTTTTTGTGGGTTGTTTTCCCGGGATAGCCCCTCCTTGCGTGACAACCGTGGGCCGGTTGATGGAGCGCCGGGAACGCCGTGGGTGTTCGGCAAAGTGCATGACACGCTGCGAACTTGTAAGCAAAACAGACAGGATAAATGTCTTAGCATTCTGGAGAATCGAAGTTTAGAGGTTGGCATGCGCAAATCCATGCCCCTCCCCATTCAAAATTCATTGAAGCACAACATGTTCCGCCGTGTTGCCTGGTTGCTGCCGTGTTTGGTTCTTGTGGCGAATGCCTCGGCCCAGTCGGTCTGGGACGGCGGTGGTGCGAATGACAATTGGAATACGGCCGACAACTGGGCGGGCAATGTGGCTCCGGTTGCTAGCGGAACGACGGATTTGCAGTTTGATGGCACGACGCGGCTTAGCGCGACAAACAACTACACCACGAACTTGACCGCTGTTTTTCGGAGCATCACGTTCAATGCCGATGCGGGTGCGTTCACTTTGAGTGGGAATACCATCGGGACCACCAATAGCGCCGTTGCCTACGCGATCACGAACAACTCCTCAAAGACCCAGACGTTTAATATTAATCTCGCTTATAGTGTTGGAGGCGGTTCTGGCCTCACCCTGAACTCTAACGTAGCGGGTGGTGCCTTGCTGTTTGGCGGAAACATCGCTGGAGGCAGTGCAAATAACGCCTTTACCCTGGGCCTAAACAACACCTCCGGAATATCATCCATTCGGCTCTCGGGGTCTAACTCGGCTTTGTCGAACACCGGACTTAATTCGGGCAATCATGTGAATGTCGTCGAGGTGAACTCAAATTCGGCGTTTAGCGGCCTCGTTCGAGCGAGGGGTGCCCAGTTGACTGCTTTTGGGGGAGATCGGACGATCTTGAGAGCGATTGATCTTGGTGGCGTCGCTGTCAACGCTGCCTTTGTGGGCGCCACGATTGCCGGCGAAAACGCGTTCACGATTACCGGTGGAGTCTTTCTTGCTGCTGCCTCGGGAGGTCCCTTCCAGTCGACCATGATGTTTAATACCGGCGCCAAAACCACGCTGGCCGGGGGAATTACCGCGACAGCGACAGGCGCGACTACCGATCGGATCGTCAACTTGGCTGGGTCCGGCAGTGTTTTGCTTTCTGGTAATATGGTGGACGGCGTTAATGGAATTAAAAACGCATTCGCTTGGAACAACTCCCAAACCTTGACGATTTCCGGAAACATCACCAGCACGGGCCTCTCCTCGCTAGCTGGTGGGCAAGTGGTTTTGGATTATGGCACGAATGATACCTCCAAACTGCCGGGAGGCGTTCTCACGCTCGGGGGAAGTAAAATCACGCTGCAAGGCGCGGGTAGCACCCACGTGGAAACCGTGGCCAGCACCACGCTTTCTCAAGGCGCGACAACTGTGGCCCGCACATCCGGGTCAGCGACACTCTCGCTTGGCGCGATGACGCGTGCGGCTGGCAATGGAGCCACTCTCGCCGTTTCGTTAGATGGATTGGTGAACACCACCACGGCTAACGCGAATGGCATCCTTGGGGGCTACGTCTTAGTGGGAAACAATTGGGGATTTAATTCC
>Ga0105048_10009622_pt1 | contig 15345 bp, 15 predicted proteins | sample MAT05_FD_78382 | JGI IMG/M metagenome (GOLD analysis project Ga0105048, IMG submission 78382) | Freshwater microbial communities from Lake Fryxell liftoff mats and glacier meltwater in Antarctica - MAT-05 | ecosystem: Environmental > Aquatic > Freshwater > Ice > Liftoff microbial mat | place... | reverse complement strand
CTCCAGTGTTCCTTCCGTCCGACCCGCTTTTACCTTTCTTTACTCCGGTCGGCCCCACCGCGGCGCCACCATCTCGGCGTTGATCCTCTCCAACACCCCCTCCAGTCGCCGCTTCACCGCCGGTTCCTCACTCGTTAAATCCCGGGTCTCCCCCACATCCCGGCTCAAGTCAAAAAGTTCAAACTCCGCCCGATTCTGCCGTACCAGCTTCCACTTCCCCTGCCTCACCGCCACGTTCTTCCCGTACCTCCAGAACAGAGTCCGCTCGCCCGGTTTCCCCGCCAAATCCACCCCGTCAAACTCCCCTTCGCCAAAGCCAATTCCAGCCGCCCGCAACACTGTCGGCACGACGTCGGTCGCTATCACTGGCGTATCCACCGTCCTTCCCCCTTTCCATCGCCCCTTCCACTGCGCGGCAAACGCCACCCGAATTCCTCCCTCATAAAGCTGCCCCTTGCCGCCCCGCAGAGGCTTATTGCTCGATGTCAATTCCGCTGTCGGCCCCCCGTTGTCGCTCAGGAAAATCACCAGAGTATCCCGCTCTAAGCCATGTTTCCGCAGCGCCTCCAGCACCCGCCCCACCCCCTCATCGAGCGAAGCCAGCATGCCCGCAAACACCCGCCGATGTTCGTCCGCGATGTTGGCGAACCGCTTCTGCGAATCCTCCTTGGCCTGCATCGGGCTATGAATCGCGTTCCAAGGGACATACAGAAAAAACGGCTTGGCCTTGTGTCGATCGATGAAGCTCACCGCCTCCCGGGCTAGCGCGTCGGTCAGATACTCGCCCTCGCGAATAGTCTCCGTCCCTCGCATCATCGGGTTCTCCGCATCATAGGGCGGCTCATTCTTCCGCAGGTGCGAAACCACCCCGGCATACGGTGGAGGCACAAAGAAGTGTCCCTCGTGCAGAAACCCATAGAACTCGTCAAAACCGCGCTTCTGCGGGTGAAACGCCGGCGTTCCGCCCAAGTGCCATTTTCCCACCACGCCGGTCGTGTAACCCGCCTTCTTGAGCCGCTCAGCCAGGGTTGTCTCGGTAAGCGGAAGCCCTACCGAGGTGTCCAAATTTAACTTCCCCGTCACGTTCAACTCGTGCCCAAACCGCGTCTGGTAGCGCCCGGTCAATAACCCCGCCCGCGACGGCGTACAGAACGGTGCCGTCACATAGCCATTCGTATACCGCACCCCAGCCCGCGCGATCGAGTCCATATGCGGCGTCGGGATTTCTCGATTCCCCTGGAATCCCAATTCCCCGTATCCCAAATCGTCCACCAGCAGCAGTACGATGTTCGGCCGCCTGCTCATCAGACCGGCCACCAAAAACTGTCTTCGCGTCATCCTCACATCCTATCCCGCGCTGCGCTTACGCTAATACCTATGTCCCTCCGTTCCCTCGCCGCCACCATCGTCGCCTGTAATCAGTGCCCCCGCCTGCGAGAACACTGCGCCAACGTCGCCGTCGTCAAGCGTCGCGCCTACCGATCGGAAACCTACTGGGGCCGACCCGTCCCCGGCTTCGGTGACCCCGCCGCCCGCCTCCTCATCCTCGGCCTCGCCCCCGGCGCCCATGGTGCCAACCGCACTGGCCGCGTCTTCACCGGCGACCGCTCCGGCGATTTCCTCTTCCGCGCGCTCCACGAAACCGGCTTCGCCAATCAGCCCACCTCTACCCATCGCGACGACGGCCTAGTCCTGCACAATGCCTGGATCTCCGCCTCCGTCCGCTGCGCTCCGCCCGGCAATAAACCCGACCCCACCGAGATCCGCACCTGCCAGCCCTTCCTCGAACGCGAACTCCAACTCCTCAAAAACCTCGAAGGCGTCGTCGTCCTCGGTCGCCTTGCCTTCGACGTTTACTCCCGTATCGCGAAACTACCCAAACTCGATTTCGGCCACAACCTGCTGCATTCTCAACCTAAGCCCTGGCTCCTGTGCTCCTACCATCCGAGCCAGCAAAATACCTCCACCGGCCGCCTCACCCGCGAGATGCTCCACGATGTCTTTGCCCTCGCTCAGCGCCGATTGACCCAACGCAATTGACCCCTTGATTATCTACAAAGATTGTAGATAATCATAGTGTGAGCAAACCTTCCGATCTTATCCAGGGCACTCTCGATCTCCTGATCCTCAAAACCATCTCCAACACCCCTCTCCACGGCTGGGCCATCGCCAAACGGATCCAACAGATCTCGAACGATGTCCTTCTCGTGCAGCAGGGTTCGCTCTATCCCGCCCTCCATCGCCTCGAACAGCAAGCCTGGATCATTTCGGAAACGAAACCCTCGGATACCGGGCGCATGGCCAAGTTCTATGCGCTTAGTCCCGCTGGCCGCGAGCAGCTAGCCAAGGAACTCGGCCAGTGGGACCGCCTCTCCCAAGCCATTGGCCTCGTCTTGAAACACTCCTAGAGGTCCCATGCTGCTTCTCTCCCGCCTCCGTCTCCGCCTCCAATCCCTGTTCCGTCGCGAAGCCCTCGACGACCAGTTGTCCCAGGAACTCGCCTTCCACCTCGCCGAACTCAAAGCCGAGTTTCTCGCCGAAGGCATGACCGACGCCCAGGCCACCGCCGCGGCCCGCCGCGCGTTTGGCTCCGTCTCCTCCATCGCGGAGCAGTCGCGAGACTATCGTGGCGTCTCGTGGCTTGAAGACCTCATCGTCGACACTCGCATCGCCTGCCGCACGTTCGCTCATGCGCCCACGTTTTTCGGGATCGCCGTCCTTACTCTCGCCCTTGGCCTCGGTGCCAACACCGCTCTCTTCTCCACCGCCTATGCCGTGCTCTTTCGGCCCCTCCCGTACCCGTCGCCCGAACTCTTGGTCACTGTCGAAAAAGGCGTCGCCGGCGTCGGCCCCATCGTCTCCCTGCGCGAACTCGCTCGCTCGGTTGACTACGCCGGTTACCTCGCAAATAACGATCTGAACCTGCAACTCGTCGCCGAATCCACCCGCGCCCGCGCTGCGGTTGTCACCGCCAACCTCGCTACCGTCCTCGGCGTCGCCCCCGCGCGAGGGCGCTGGTTTACGTCCAACGAAGAACGCTCCGGCCAACACCGCGTCGCCATCTTGAGCCATCGTCTCTGGCGCGATCGGTTCCACGCCGACCCCGCCATCCTTGGCCGTCGCATCGTTTTGAACGAAGAGTCCTTCGAAATCGTCAGCCTCATGCCTCCCACGTTCGCCTTTCCGACTCCGACGACCGAACTTTGGATCCCTATTCATATCGATCCCCGCGACGTCGGCCTCATGTGGGGAAGCGGCAACCTGAATGCAATCGGCCGCCTCCGCCCCGGAGCCACCCTTGCCGCTGCCAAGGCCGAACTCCCCGCCGTCAATGACCGAATCCGCAGCCAGTTCCCCTGGCGCATGCCGGACGCCTACGCCAGCGGCGCCCGCGCCGTTCTCTATGCCGAAAGCCTCGCGCACGACATCCGCCCGAAGCTCTTCGCCCTCGCCGCCGCCACCCTCTTCCTGCTCCTTATCGCATGTGGCAACGTCGCCAATCTCCTTCTCGCGAGAGGCGTGCAACGGGATCGGGAGTTCGCCATGCGCGCCGCTCTCGGTGCCCGCCGCGGCCGCCTCTTTCGCCAACTCCTCGCCGAAAACCTCGTCCTCCTCTCCGCCGGCGGCGCGCTCGGGTTGCTCTTCGCCGCCCTCCTCCTTTCCGCTCTTCCTCGCCTCCTCCCGAAGGATACGCCCCGCCTCCACGAACTCACCGTCGACCCCACTCTCCTCGCCATCACCGCCGCAAGCATGGTCGTTACCTTCGCCTTGTTTGGCCTGGCCCCCATGCTCCGCTTCTGGCGCTTCCGGCCCGATTCCCTCGCTGGCCGCTCCTTTACTCCTTCTCGGAAATCCGTCCGCCTCTCTCTGGCGCTTATCGGCGTCCAACTCGGCCTCGCCACGCTCCTGCTCGTGGCAGCGTCTTTGATGGGCCGAACCCTCTACGCACTCGCCAGCGTCGAATCTGGTGTCAACAGCACGGGTATCTTTACCGCGCGGTTCTCTGCCGGACCCAGTCGTTGCGCCACCCCCGAACGGTGTCTTGCCCTGCTCGACGACCTATCCCAGCGCCTCCTCGCCCTGCCCTCCATTCGCTCTGTCAACTGGGCCAACTACGCCCCCCTCGATAAGGAGTTCTCTGCCACTGCGGTCGACATCGAAAATCATCCCCAAGCCCCCGGCGCCCCCGCCTTTGTCCTCTGGCAAACCAGCGCGACGCCCGGCTATTTCCCCGCCCTCGGCATTCCCCTCCGCGCCGGTCGCTGGTTCACAAACGCGGACCGTCGAGGCGCACCCGAGGTCATCGTCATCAGCGAATCCACCGCCAAGCGCTTCTGGCCCAACGAAAGCCCCCTCGGCAAACGCATTCGCCCCCTCTCGAATCGGGAGACCAGAACCATCATCGGCGTCGTTGCCGACGTCGCTCAATACTCGCTCACCGGGTTCCCCGATTGGGTCGACGGAGCCCAGTACGTCCCTCTTGCTCAATCCCTTCCTCGCGGGGTCCAGCCCATCGAACTCACCGCCATCGTCGAATCCACCCAGCCCCAGTCGGTACCCGGCGCTCTCTCGGCAATCCTGCGGGAGGACCGCTCCGGGGTTACCCTCTCCCGGCTCCAATCGCTAGACCAAACGCGCTCCGACTCCGTGGCTGACCAACGGTCCACTGCCCACCTCCTCGCTACCTTCGCCGCCATCGGCCTTCTTCTCGGCGTTGCGGGCGTCTACGGGGTAATTTCGCACCGCGCCGCCCAACGCACCCGCGAGATCGGTATCCGTATCGCCCTCGGTGCCTCCGCCGCCCGCGTCATCACTCTTGTCGTTCACGAAACGCTCTTCGCTTCGGCTGCCGGCTGCGCCGCCGGAGTCGCCGCCGCCTTCGCTCTCAGCCATCTGCTCGCCTCGCTCCTGTTCGGGATCTCGAATCATGATCCCGTGGCCTTTGTCGTCGCGCCGACCGCGCTTCTCGTCGCTGCCCTGCTGGCTGCTATCCTGCCGGGCCTCCGAGCCTCCCGCGTTGATCCGGCGTTAACGCTCCGCCAAGAGTAGCCCTAACGCCGCGGCGGCACCGCCATCCTCCCTCGGCGAATCTACAGGAACCGTCTCCTTTAGCTCTTCATCTCGAATAGGTAAGCGATAAACGGCGTTTTCACGTGCCGCTCAATCGCCGTGTGCCAAGCAATCTTGTGGTCGGGGTTCGTCGTCCACTGCTCTCGTAACTCTTCGCTCGCAAACGTCTGAACCAACCGATAGTTATATCGTTCCGGTGTCGTACCGATATTCGCCTTCCGAAACTTCAACAACTTTGCGTCGATAAATCCCGGCGCTTTCTTGATCCGCGGCAGAAATAGCTTCTCGAAGTCCGCCAGCAACTGTTTTTCGGCGTCGAGCTTTACCTCCAAATCCGTATGCAGCTGAATTGTCCCCATCGTCACCGCGTCAGCAGCGGCGCTAAACGCGCCAGCCGTCAAAATCGTTTGCAAGGCCACTCGACGTTTCATAGTCAAAATCCTCTATCTTGGAGTCCGGAAAGGGCCAACGACCCGGCCCTCCAGCGAAGCGAGTCTACCGGAATACCCCTTCCAAAACAAGGCTCCATTCCGGACCTGATAAACTGCTTCTGCATATGCCTACCCCCCTCGCAATCGGTATCGTCGGCCTCGGCCGTATGGGTGCCGTCCACGCCCGCCACCTCCTCGAACTCGAACGTCAGGACGGCGTCTGCCGCCTCGCCGCCCTCGTCGACATCGACCCCGCCAGGATCCAACGCTTCGTTGCCGAAACCGGCTGCACCGCACCTGTTTTCGCCTCCCTCGACGCCTACCTCGCCGCCGGCGTCACGGCCGCCACCATGATCGTCGCCCCCACCGAAAAACATCGGGAACAGGCCACCGCCGCCGTCCGCGCCGGCCATCGCGTCATTCTCGAAAAGCCCCTCACCGGCTCCCTCGACGGCGACGTCGCCTTCTGCGCCGAACTTGACCGCACCGCGCCCCACGCCCTCATGCTCGCTTTCCAACGCCGTTTCGATCCCGCCATCGCCTACGGCAAGGAGTGCATGGACTCCGGCATCATCGGCCGCGTCTTCAAAATCTATTCCGCCCTCGAAGACTCCGCCCCCACTCCTAATGGCTATCAAAGCGATGGCATCCTTCCCGACATGGCCGTCCACAACGTCGACGAAATCCTGTGGCTCACCGGCCAAATGCCCACCCGCGCCCTCGCTCTCGGCTCCCGCATTTACAGCCACGCCCTCACCACCGCCGTCGAAGATTTCGACGACGCTTTGCTCTTCCTCTGGTTCGGCGACGATCTCGCCGCTCAGGTCCAAGTCACCCGCAATCACGTCGCCGGCTATCGCGTCGAAACCGTCATCTATGGGGACCAGGGCCAAATCCGGATCGGCCATTTCGAACAGCGTCCCGATCAGACTTTGGTCGAAGTCTACGGCCGCCGCGGCGCCTCCGAACCCTTATCCCGTCGTGTCTTCCCCGGCGGCTTCGGCGGCCCCGGAGCCCCCGAATTCGTCGACCGCTTCGGCCCTGCCTACAAAGCCGAAGTCGCTGCCTTCATCGACTGCTGCCAACGCAACGCACCCTTCCCCACCAGCCACAACGACGGCCTCCGCGCGCAACAAGTCATCTCCGCCGGCATGAGAGCCGCCATCACCAAAGCCAACGGAGCCCCGCTCTAGCCAGCTCCTTCCGGAATCACCACCCCGGCCAATCGCGCAATCGCCAAGGCATTCTGCTCCTGCGTAACCCCTGCTTTCAGGAGGTAGTCAAAGTCCAGCGGATCCCCCTGCCCCCGCGATCCCATATGCACGTTTACACCCCGGATTCCCGCTAAATCCGCGATCTCGGTCAACGCCAGATCATGGGTCGATAACGCCCCCACCGCCCCCGCCGCCACCAGTGTCTTCACCACCGCCTCGGCCGCAATCCGCCGATCCCGCGAATTCGTCCCACTGAAAATCTCATCGATCAAAAACAGCACCGGCGGCCTTTTCCCCGCCATCTCGATCGAGGCCCTCAATCGCTCCACTTCTGCCTGAAAGCGAGATTTCGCCTCCTGGATCGAGTCCAGTAACGAGAGCGACGCGCAGGTGGCAAATAGGGACAATCGCAAAGCCCGCGCCCGCACCGGCACCCCCGCCGAGGCCAGTACCGTCGCCACTCCCACCGACCGCAACAACGTACTCTTCCCCGCCATGTTCGATCCGCTAATCACCAGTACCCGCGTCCCCGCGCCGTCCAACCGGACATCGTTCCGTACGCAAGCCGCGGCGTCCAACAATGGATGCCCCAACCTTTCGGCCACAAACACCGTCCCACTGTCCAGTAACTCCGGAAAGCAATCCTCCGGCGACTCGTACGCATAGCAAGCGAGCGCGTTCAACGCCTCAAACTCCGCCCACGCGTCCAGCCAAGTCACGAACCGCGTCCGGTGCTCCACCCGCCAAGCCTCCACCGCCATCGCACACTGCGTTCCAATCATAAACAGCAGCGAAGGCGTGTAAAACCACTCCTTATTCCGTTCTTCCAACAGCCGCCAGTACCGCTGCACCCGCCGGATCTCCCCGCTTGCCCCTTCGCGTTTCACCCGCTCGGCCAACCCCCGCAACTTGGCCGAAGTGAACTCCTGCTTCTCCAAAAGCGCCAACCCTTCGCGAATCATCCCGATCTCAATTGACACCATCCGGCTGTTTTCAATAATGCCGTTCACGGCCTCCCGCAGCGTCGACCCGAACGCCGTCTGCAACGCCAATCCCCCCAACAACACCTGCCCATAATTCTGCCAATCCGCGACGCCGGTCGCCAATAGCGCCCCGCCCGTCACCACCATCACGTTGCACCCCACCGCCGCCCATCGCATCCACGGCGCAAAGGGTGTCGGCGGACAATTCAGCCAGGTCGAAAACGTTCCCGCCTGCGCCTGAGTCGCCTCCCATCCTAAAGTCGCCATCGCCTCCCGCACCGCCACGTTGTCCCGTAACTCCCGCACCGCCTCCTGCCGCTCCCGGCACTCCGCCACCGACTGGGTCTGCTCGGCCAGGTAATCCGCCAGTCGCTGTTTGCCCGCCTCCGTCCGCGCCCGGCAAATCCGTTCGTACAACGACCCTTCGCCAAACACGTTCAAGTCCCGCGCATACAAGTGGCCCTTCGCCACGTACTCCTCGCCCGTCTCTCCCGTTCCCGCCCATTCGCCGTCCAACCTTGCTAAGCCCTGCGCGTAGAACATCAAGAGACGATTCACCGCCTTGCGAGCCGTCTGCACCCGAGCGAATTTCTGCGCTAACCACCACGCCCCCGGCACCACGACCAACGCCACCCAGACCGGAAAAGCGTGCTGACTCAGCGCCATATAGCCGAGCCAAAAAAACAGCCCCGCAGCGCCGATGAGGCCCATCAATAACCCCGACTGCTCCCCCTCCATCTCCACCACGCTGGCTTGCACCGTCCGTCTTCGTTGCTCATAGGCCAACCGTACTTCTTCAATGGACATTGCAGTAAGTGTAGCGGCTTAACCCTCGAACCGCTTAATTTTCTACTGCCGGCGGGGTACCGCCGCTCGCCCGCCAGCACCGCGGACAGCCGTCCCGCGGTCGAGCCAATCCTCGAGCGCGCCCGGCTGCGGGATGATCGTCGAACAGCGCTCCGAGTAAGCGCGCCGTCAAATCCTTGCTACTTCGTTTGCACTTACTTCGTCAGTGGAGCTTAAACCGTTGCGAAGAAGCCGGCGTCTCCACGGAATTCGACGGACTCCGCATTGCCGAGTGCTTCGCGCAATTCGACCTCAACCTCGAACCCGCCGCCGCGTCCGCGACCCGAGATCCAATCCTCGTCGCCCTTATCTTATACTCAGATCTTGATTGAGAGTCTTTGTGTTTACTGCGGATCGAAGGGTGGGCTGGACCCGCGCCATCGCGCCATGGCCCGTACGTTCGGCGAGCAGATCGCCGCGCGCGGCCTCCGCCTCGTCTATGGCGGTAGCCACCTCGGCCTCATGGGAGAGTTAGCCGATGCCGTGCTTCTCCAGGGCGGGGAGGTCACCGGCATCGTCCCGGAGCTTTTGGTGGAAAAAGAAGCGGCTCATCGCGGGTTGAAGGATCTGCGAATTGTCGGTTCCATGCACGAGCGCAAGGCGCTGATGGCCGCGCTTTCCGATGGGTTTATCGCCTTGCCCGGCGGCTTTGGGACTCTCGACGAGCTCTGCGAAATGCTCACCTGGGGTCAGATTGGCAGCCACGAAAAGCCGATTGTCTTATTCAACTACGACGGCTATTTTGACCATCTTCTCCGCTTTCTCGAACATGCGGTGGTCGAAGGTTTCTTGCGGGATAGCCATCTGAAACTCCTCCGCGTCGCCACCACCCTCCCCGAGGTTTTTGCCGCTCTTTCGCTCGCCCCGGCCCCCTCTGGGGAGAAGTGGCTAACCTAGTTCAACCCGTCAAGCCGCCAAACGAACCGGCCGTTCACCATTGTCGCCACTTGGCCGCCGCAAAACTCATGGCCGTGAAATGGCGTATTCCGGCTCTTTGACAGCGACTTGTTCACGTCGAACGTCCATTTCCGGTCCAGATCGAAAATCGTCACGTCCGCATCAGCCCCCGGCGTTAGAGTACCCTTCGGAATGTTCAGGATCCGTGCCGGGTTCATCGTCAACAACTCCACCATCCGGCCCAACGAGATCAGCCCCGGATGAACCAGTTTTTCGAGCGACAACGAAACCGCGTGCTCCAAACCGGTGATCCCAAACGGGCATCGCTCAAACTCCTGCATCTTCTCGCTACCCGGATGCGGCGCGTGGTCCGTCGCAATCGCGTCAATCGCTCCGTTGATCAGCCCCTCCGTCACGCCTTCGACGTCGATGCAGCCCCGCAGCGGCGGTTTCATTCGATAGTTCGAATCGTAAGGAGGCATGTCGATATCAGCCAACGCAAAATGGTGCGGCGTCACTTCCGACGTCACGCGCAAGCCGCGAAGCTTAGCGAAATTCACCATCGCCACCGAATGCCTCGCCGAAATATGGGCCACATGATACTGCGCCCCCGTCACCTCGGCCAGCAAAATATCTCGCGCCACCATCACATCTTCACTACAACCAGGAATGCCCCGCAAGCCAAGCCTCACCGACTCGAAGCCTTCATGCATATCGCCGCCGGCCGAAAGGTGCAGATCCTCGCAATGATTGATCAACGGCAGCCCAAAACTCTTGGCCGTCTCCATCGCCCGGCGCATCACCCGGGCGTTCATCACCGGCCGGCCGTCGTCCGATATGGCGACAATGCCCGCCTGCTTCATCGATCCGATCGCCGCCAACTCTTCCCCGGCGCTGCCCTTCGTAATCGCTCCGATCGGGTATACGTTCACCGGAGAAAGCCGCCGCGCCCGTTCCACAATGTACGTCGTCACCGTCGCCGAATCGTTCACCGGCATCGTGTTCGGCATACACGCAACGCTCGTAAAGCCGCCCGCCGCCGCTGCTTTGCCGCCCGATTCGATCGATTCGGAATGCTCAAATCCAGGCTCGCGAAAATGCACGTGCATATCCACAAAACCCGGGGCAACAACCATTCCCGTCGCATCAAAAATCTGCGCGTTCGATGCCGTCAAGTTCGGGCCTACCGCCGCAATCTTCCCGTCCATCAACAAGACATCGGCCACCGCGTCGATCCCGTTCGCCGGGTCCAACACCCGGCCATTCTTAATCAACCACGTACTCATTGTTGTTGTCGCGATGCTCCCATCACCCGTTCGAGAACCGCCATCCGCACGGCAATCCCATTTTCAACCTGATTCAAAATCACCGACCGATTCGAATCGGCCACTTCCGACGAAATCTCTCGTCCCCGATTGATCGGTCCCGGATGCATCACAATCACGTTCGGCTTGGCATGTTGCAAATGTTCGAGCCTCAGCCCATAAAACTTGAAATAATCACCCGGCGGAAACGGCGTCTCATGCTGCCGTTCCAACTGCACCCGTAGCATCATAATCACATCGGCGTCCTGAATCGCCTCGCGAATGTTGTAGGTCAGCGTCACATTCGGAGCCAACTGCGCCAACTGCGCCGGCAACAAGGACGCCGGCCCGCACAGCACCACGTGGGCCCCAAACTTTGATAGCAAATGAACGTTCGACCGCGCCACCCGGGAATGCGCAATATCGCCAATAATCGCGACGCGCAGACCCTCCAGCGAAGGCCGGTTATCCAAGATCGTGCGCGCGTCCAGCAACGCTTGCGTCGGATGTTCATGCGTCCCGTCACCGGCGTTGATGATCGGCGTGGGCAGATAACGCGCCAGGAAATGCGGCGCTCCGCTGGCCGCGTGGCGCATCACGATCGCATGGGGCCGCATCGCGCCCAACGTGTTCAACGTATCGACCAACGACTCGCCTTTCGACGTGCTGGATGCAGAAGCCGTAATCGAAATCGTATCGGCCCCCAGGCGTTTGGCGGCGATCTCGAAACTCGTCCGCGTCCGCGTCGAATTCTCGAAAAACAGATTCACCAGCAGCCGATTCTTCAACGTATCGTACTTCGCCGTCGACGCCTGAAAGTCTTTGGCGCGGGTCAGTATCGCTTCGATCTCCGGGCGGCCCAGGTCTTCGATGCCCAGTAGACTCATGCTTCGATCTTCTCGACCAGAATCACTTTTTCCATCTGATCGATCTCTTGGAATTTCACTTCGATAATCTCGTTGGCGGAGGTCTGCACCATCCGTCCCACGTAGCGGGCTTCAATCGGCAGCTCCCGCCAGCCGCGGTCGATCAGAACGAGCAACTGCACCCGGGCAGGCCGGCCCTGGTCGAATAGCGCATCCAGCGCCGCGCGAATCGTCCGCCCAGTGTAGAGCACATCGTCCATCAGGACGATGTCTTTGCCGGTGACGTCGAACGGAATATCGGTGGAATTCAGAATCGGCGAAGCCCCGACGGTGGTCAGGTCGTCCCGGTACAGGTTAATGTCCAGGGTGCCGGTCGGCACTTCGCGGTCTTCGAGATCCTTAATCTTGGCAGCCAAACGTTTGGCCAGCGGCACCCCGCGGCGGCGAATGCCGATAAAGGCAAGTTTGTCCAGGTCGGTCGTCTTCTCGAGAACCTCGTGCGCCAGACGAACCAGCGTGCGGTCAATCTCGGAAGCGGTCATGAGTTGCGATTTCAGACGCGTGGAGGGCATTGCGGTCAGATTAACATGCGGAAGGCCTACCGGAACCGGACCGATCCCCATTTTTCTGGGACATGCATGTTGATCACCCCCTGGGGCGACCAAACCCAGTTGTCTTCCTTGGTTCCCGGTACCTTTTCGTATTTGCCGTCCTTCACTCGAAGCTGCCACTCCACCCGCGAAAAATTGATCCCCCAAACTTCGCCGGGCTTCGGCGCTACCGCTGGCCGCTTCCCCCGATTGAAGGCGCTCCAGGGAAACGCCATCTCCACGGTCCAGCCGCTGTCCTGGTCGCCCGGTTGATTCAACGTTCCGCGGAGAGAAACCGCCGTCTTCAACCCGGGGATCTCCCAGCCGTTGTCGGCCTTGCCTTTGTCTTTGTACGGCCGGTCCAGGTGCAGGTCCCAGCCGGTGTTCCGCGCGTTGATCTCGAACTCAAAATAGTCGAGCCCATCGCCGTCCGGATCCAGGAAAACCTCGAAATCGTGCTCGTGAAAAATCACCATGTCATGCCGATCGTACGTCGCCCAAAGGTTGGGTTCCTCCATCTCGGCGGCGATGTAGAGGTAGTCGCTGTCCCAAAGCATTTTGGCCCGCGTCTTAAAGCGCGGCTTCGGTTTGGCGTCGCCTTCGATGTCGACGAAGAAGGGAGTCCAGGGCGCTGCCCCCCAAGCGGCTTCGTCCATCTTTCCGTCGATCTCGAGCGGCTTCGTCACCGCCGATGCCTCGTAGAGCAAACCAAACGCCAGAAGGAAAAAAGAAGTCATTAGAACCGTTTCATCCGGCCCCGAATTCGCCTCGTGAGCTTTTCGATCTCATCCAATTTCTTCAACGCCCCTACCGAAAGCACGTGCCGATCATGCTTTTCCAGCTCCATCGTCACCTCATCGGTTAGCCGCTTGATCGCTTCCAAATCCTTTAGATTCGAAGCCAGATCCGCTTTCAACAAATCCTGCGTCCGGTCTTTGCCATCCGGACCCCGCATCGGCGACTCATTCGGCGACAGGTCACCAGCGGGTCGCGGCAGTCCTTGAGCCCACAACGCACCGGCCAATACCAGCAAAAACAGGGCTTGAAACGCCATATTGCTATCATAGCGACTTATGCGTGATGTCAATATTGGGATTGTCGGACTCGGCAACGTCGGCTCTGGAACTATGGCGATTCTGGCCGAGACCAGCGATTCGATCGCTCAGAAACTCGGCTTCCGTTTGGTCGTCAAAGCGCTCTGCGCCCGAACTATCGCAGGCAAATCGATTCCCGCCGCCTTCGCCGATGCGTTGGTGACCACCGATTGGCGCGAAGTCGTCAACCATCCGGAAGTCGAAATTGTCGCCGAACTCATCGGCGGGCAAGGCGTGGCGAAGGAGATCATCGAAGCCTGCCTCGCCGCTGGCAAAAGCGTCGTGACGGCGAACAAAGAACTGATGGCCGCTCAGGGCCCGGCGCTCGTCGAAGCGGCCATCGCCCACGGCGCGAACATCGCGATGGAAGCCAGCGTCGCCGGCGGCATCCCGGTGCATACCGTCCTGCGGGAAGGGATCAGCGGCGACCGGATCGAAGCCTTCTACGGCATCCTGAACGGAACCAGCAACTACATCCTCACCGAAATCGAACGCGACGGCTCTGCCTTCGCCGACGTCCTGGCCGAAGCCCAACGCCTCGGTTACGCCGAAGCCGACCCCACCGCCGACGTTGATGGTTTCGATGCCCGCAGCAAACTGGCAATTCTGGCCGCGCTGGCCTTCGGCGAAAAAATCACCGCTGCCGACATCTTCACCGAAGGCATTCGGCGTATCTCCCCCATCGACTTCCAATACGCCCATCGCTTGGGCCATACGATCCGCCTCCTCTGCGGAGCCCGGCTAACCGCCGAAGGATTGATTCTTTCCGTTCGTCCCGCGTTGATCCCGGAATCGACGATTTTGGCCAGCGTTAAAGGCGCTTACAACGCCGTTTGGGTTCGAGGGAAGTACGGTGCCGATACGTTCTACTACGGCCGCGGCGCCGGCCCGCATCCCACTGGCGTCGCCGTCGTCAGCGACCTGATGCGCGTCGCCCGCGAAATCCGCAGCGGCAGCCCCACCCGCGTCAGCCCCTTCGCCCACGACCGCCTCGAAGCGAATCAGCCCGTCAGCGTGCTCAAGCAAAAGCGGGCTTACTATCTCCGCTTCTTCGTCCGGGATCAGCCTGGCATCATCGCGGCGCTGGCCAGCATCCTGGCCGCGAAAAATATTGGGCTCGACGCCGTCCTGCAACTTCCCAACGAAGATAAATCTGCCCTGCCGTTCGTCATCACCGTGGAACCGACGACGGAACAGAGCGTGCAGGAAGCCGTCGCCGAAATGGCTAAACTCGACTTTATGGTAGAGCCAGTCTTGGCCCTGCCGATGGAGACTGCGCTATGAAAATCCTGATTGGCTTCGTTTCGCTCCTTTCGCTGTGGGGCCAAGCGGCACCCGGCTCGAATGATCGCTATAAAACCGCCGAGGGCCGAGCCGGCATGGCCGCCTCCCTGGACGGAGAACATCGCGATACCCGGCAGAAGCCGAAGCAGTTAATCGCCGCGATGAAGATCGGGCCAGCCATGACGGTCGTCGACATCGGAACCGGCGTCGGATACATGCTCCCGTTCGTCAGTGAAGCGGTCGGCAAAAACGGACGAGTCATCGCGGAGGACATCTTCCCGGATTTTCTCGCCAAGGCCAAAACGAAGGCCGCCGCGCTTGGCAACGTCACCTTCGTCCTGGGGACCGAGAAGGACGTCAAGCTCGACCCCGGCGTCGCCGATCTCATCTTTATCCTGGATGCTTATCACCACTTCGATTTTCCGGACGAGATGATGGCCAGCATTCGGAAGGCGCTGAAACCCGGCGGACAACTCGCGATCGTCGACTATTACAAACGTCCTGGCGCGATGGCCGGAGCCGACCCAAACTTCGCGCTGAACCACATTCGCCTCGACGAGGCCGACGTCGTGAAACAGATCGAAGGATTCGGCTTTCGATCGATCCGCCAGGAAGAGTTTTTGCCAAAGTCACAGTATCTGGTCGTGTTCGAGAAAAAGTAGTTGTGGTATTCTAGGAATCGACCGGCCCTTACTCGCGGAGAGATGGCTGAGCGGTCTAAAGCAACGGTTTGCTAAATCGTCGTACTGGAAACGGTACCTAGGGT
>Ga0105048_10009621_pt1 | contig 15345 bp, 13 predicted proteins | sample MAT05_FD_78382 | JGI IMG/M metagenome (GOLD analysis project Ga0105048, IMG submission 78382) | Freshwater microbial communities from Lake Fryxell liftoff mats and glacier meltwater in Antarctica - MAT-05 | ecosystem: Environmental > Aquatic > Freshwater > Ice > Liftoff microbial mat | place... | reverse complement strand
TTATCCCGACTACCTCCAACTCCGGTCTGAAATCGACGCCGCCGGAGAGTTTTCCGGTCTGAATATCAACTTCGAATGGAAGCCGGAGGAATCGTTTATCCAGGAGCAGGCGGAGGATGGAATCGATATTCCTTGTCTGTTCCCTTGGAAGTTTCTGTGCATCCGGCCGCTGCACGATGTCTACACGCCGTGCTGCTTCCTGAAACGGTCTATCGCTCTACCGTCGGAGAAGAGTGTCGATGAAGTCTGGAACGGAGAAGTGATGGTGGGTATGCGCACCGAGCTTGCCGCCGGAAAGATCCCACATTACTGCCGTACCTACGGCGACGCCTGTCCGTTGGTTCTCCAATCGTTTCGGACCGCGCCCGCACCGCTTCCGCCGCAAGATTTCGTCCAGATCGCCGCCGCGCCGGTATAGACTCTCACTTAATGTCTCTCCTGCTCCGCCGCATCCATTTGTACCTCGCCCTATTTCTAGCACCATGGATTCTGATGTACGCCGTATCGACGTTCGTCATGAATCACCGCCGGCTCTTCCATGGCCCGCCCCCGGAACCGCCTCCGCAGTATGAAGTAGAGCGGGAACTTGTTTATCCCGGTGAGATGCCCGAAGGCGCCACGCCGCAACAGGTGGCGTTGCAACTCCTGGCAACACTCGACCTGGACGGCGCGCACGCCGTCGCCCGCCCGTTCACGGCGGAGCGGGTGGTTGTTAATCGCCAGGATGCCATTTCTCCGCGCCGCATTACCTACACCGCGGCGGACAAGAAGGTGCGGGTTGAAAAAATGATTTTCTCCGGCGCGGGCTTCTTTGAACGCATGCATCGCCGGCGCGGGTATCAGCATAATTACGTCCTCGACGACCTCTGGGCTATCTCCGTCGACGTGACCATCGTCGCGCTGATTTTGCTGGCGCTCTCCGGAATATGGATGTGGTGGGAATTGTGGGTGACGCGGCGGCTGGGGGCTCTCGCGCTGGGCGCGGGCATCGGCCTGTTTTGCCTGCTGGCGGCGGTGCTCTAATGAAATTTCCGCACATCAATCGCCGTACGCATCTCTACCTCGGCCTCTTCCTTACACCCTGGGTGCTGATGTACGGAGTGTCCTCGATACCATTCGCGCACAACGATTATTTTGAAGAACGCGACAAGGCACTCGGAGTTCCGCTTTGGACGAAGACGTTTGACGGCCCCTTCGATTTGGGCCCAGTCACCGAGTCGGGATCCCTGAAGCAGCTCGGCGAACCGGTGGTCCGCCAATTCAAGCTGGAAGACTCCAGCTACGGCGTTTACCGCCAGGGCCCCAATCAAATCAATATCTACGTCCACACGTTTTGGAAATCCACGCAGTTCAAATACTTTATTGACGAGAAACGCCTGACGGCGGAGGACCGGCGATTCCGTTGGGAACACTTCCTGACCGGTATGCACGCACGGGGCGGCTTTGAGGATGGGCGATTCCTCCATACACTTTGGGCGGTGTTGATTGACGCTGTCTGCCTCGCATTCCTGGCCTGGATTGCTTCCGGCATTTATATGTGGTGGTCGTTGCCGGGTCTCCGCAAGTGGGGATGGGTCGCGGTTCTGGCGGGAATCGGATCGTTTTCAATTTTCCTTTATCGTCTATAGCGCAAAAAAATCGGGGTTCCGTTTGGAACCCCGTTAATTGAAGTGCTTCGACACTTGGAGGAAAAAACCGAGGACACGAGCCAGTACTGCAAATTGTCGAGTTAGCCGAAGGGAAGTTCGTCCGCCCCCGTCCTGCTCTGTAATCATAATAGGGCCGATGCAAAGCGGCTCCAATGGTACCTTTCCCCCAATCGATAGCCGGACTGAAGTACCGCTATCTAGCTATAAAGTCATGAACTTACGGTACTTTTGGACATTCTGTCGCAGGGCGTGCCGCCTAACATCGGCGAGAGTACCATGGTCTGCGACAGAACGACGCGCCACATTTTCCAGACCGGGACAGAACGGCGCATCGGGCCTTTACGAGGTGCACTACCTAGTTTTTGAAAGAAAAAGGCTTAGTTGGCGATATGCTATTCAAAATGCGCACCAGACGCGAGTTGCTTACGGCCATACCGCTGATTGCCGCATGTGGCGGCGGTAAGCAAAAAGTCATCGGGGTGATTCCCAAGGCGGTCGGAGACCTTTTCTTCGCCGCCGTCCACGCCGGAGTCCGCCGCGCGGCACGCGAATTCGGTGTGGAAATCGTCTGGAACGGTCCGAAAGACGAAACCGATCACGGACGTCAGATCCAAATTGTCGACTCGATGGTGGCCCAGCGCGTCGCGGCTATTGCCATCTCCGCCACCGATGAACGAGCGCTTCGCGCGCCGGTTGAGCGCGCGATTGCCGCAGGGATTCCGGTCACCGTTTTCGATTCCGGCGTCGAAGCCGAAGGATATGTGACGTTTGTGGCGACGGACAACTATGGCGCCGGTTGCGCGGCAGCACGACGCCTGGCGGAACTGGTTGGAAAGAAGGGGAAAGTCGGGATGGTGATGCACAAGCCCGGCGGCACTTCCACGATGCTGCGTGAAGAGGGCTTTCAGAAAACCATCGCGGCGGAGTTTCCGGAAGTGGCGATCGCGGCGCGCCAGTATGGAATGGCGGACCGGGCGAAGGCGCGGGGCGTTGCAGAGAACATTCTTACCGGCAATCCCGATATCGGCGCGCTTTTCGCTTCGAGTGAGGCAAGTTCGCTGGGAGCGATTCAGGCTCTACAGAGCCGCGGCTTGAGCGGGAAGATCCGCCTGATCACCTTCGATACCAGCCAAGCGCATGTCGAAGCGCTCGCCGCGGGCTTCATCGACGTGATGATGGTCCAGGATTCCGCGCGGATCGGTTACGAAGCGGTGCGTTCGTTAACAGAGAAGCTGGCGGGCCGTACGCCGCAACAGCGTCTGGATCTACCGGTTCGTCAAGTGACGAAGGAAATGTTATCGAATCCGGAAATCCAGGAGCTCATTTCGCCGAAGCTGGACGTCTAAGATGAAGAGATGGGCTTTTTAGACAACCTGGAAGACACCCTTAAGAACGCGGAACGCGGGAATGAGCGGGAAGACGAAAAATCGGCAAGTGTTTCGCGGGCGGCGGAAATGGAGGCTATACGGGCCGCCGCGCCGAACGCCGATGCCTTGAAAAAGGGGCAATGGACGCAAGACCTTTTGACGCAATGCGTCACTCTGGGGCATAGCCAGAAGACGCGCGTCGGCATGGCATGGATCGGTGCGACGTTGCGACTCGACGCGCGCGAGAAGCGGATGGACTTGCAGCCCACCGCATCGGGGATTACCGCGATCTATTCCGTTGACGGAGTTGAAACCGGACGCGAAGGAGTCGACTTGAAAGGTGACCCGGCCGCGCTCGCCAAGAAATGGCTGGCTACATCCTAACGACGTGGATGTCGAATCGCTCCGGCGGCAGGCAGGAAACCGGATCCGGGGACATTCCCGCCCAGGTGTCAAAAGCGGAATTTGCCACCGAATTGTGCAAGTAGATAAGGAACTGATCGGAACAGTAACCGAGCGGCGGCAAGTGCCGAAAAGCTAGCCGGAGTCCGATGGCTTTGTGCAGATTTACCCCGCCCGTATCGATTTGCTTATCCTGTAGGAGCGTAATGAAGCTGGTGCGCCCGGCATGGGGCCACACGTCGGGACGCAGCAGTGAGCGCAATTCCATGCGCGTTTCAAACGTCGTCTCGCACTGCCGGATCCACTCCAGCACCGAATCGCCCCACTTCCAATGGGTTTTCAGTCCCAGATACTGTTCGGAGAACTGAAGCGCGAGTTCGTAGCGGCGGCGCTCCAGATCAATCTCGTCATGGCCGATGGTCGTCGTCAACGGAATTAGCGATTCCGATTCGACAAGCTCAGTGGCCATCGTCAAGACTTTTTCCAAGCGCCTCGCGCTGAGCCCGGCATCGGCGACGAGCAACGGGGGCAGTTCATGCTTACGGTCCCCTGCGATCTCCAAAAACTTGCGGCTCCCAATGCTATCCATTTGGCACCTCGCTTAAGAACGTATCGGCAGCGATCGTGGCGTGATTTAGATTCTTGATTATACGGACGCATTCCGCAAATGCAAGTTCCGTAAACATTTTGGCAGCAAACGCCGGCGAGTGCTGATCGAAGGCCTAAGCGGTATCCTAGGTTTCATGGCCTACCAGCCCATCACACGCCGTTCCCTGGCGACTCTCCCGTTCGCCCTTTCCATTCCTATGAACGCAGCCGAAATCACTCCTCCGATCGCAAAAACTGTCGCCAAGTCCATCACGCAACATGGTGAGACGCGCAACGACCCCTACTTCTGGCTCCGGGAAAAAACCAACCCCGAGACGATTGCCTATCTCGAGGCCGAGAATCATTATCGCGAAGCCGTCATGAAGCCTGTTGAGGAGTTGCAGAAGACGCTGTACAAGGAGATGGTCGGCCGTATCCAGGAGACAGACCTCTCCGTACCCGAACGCCGCGACGACTTCTACTACTACACGCGCATTGAAAAGGGGCAGGACTATCAGCTCTACTGCCGCAAATATGAAGCGCTTGACGGCAAAGAGGAGCTATTGCTCGACGGCAACGAGCTCGCGAAGGGACACAAGTATTTCCGGCTCGGTAACTTCGCCGTCAGCCCGACCCACAAGTTACTCGCCTATTCGACCGACACGGCGGGCGACGAGGTGTATACCACTTACTTTAAGGATCTCAAAACCGGCGTCACACTTCCCGACCAAGTCCCGAACGTCTACTACGGCATGGCATGGGGCAACGACGACAAAACGCTCTTCTACATCACGCTCGACGCCGCCAAACGGCCCTATCGCGTCCACCGTCACGTTTTGGGCACACCCGTTTCATCCGATCAAATCGTCTTCGAAGAACCGGACGAACGTTTTTACGTCGAAGTCAGTAAGTCAAAAGACACACAATACGTTTTAGTCAATTCCGAAAGTAAGATGACCGCCGAAGTCTTGTTTCTGGACGCGGACAAGCCCGGCGGGAAATTCGCTCCCGTGGCCGCGCGTCGCCAGGGCGTCCTCTACAGCGCGCATCATCACGAAGGCCGGTTCTACATTCTCCACAACGACAAGGCGCAGAACTTTGAACTGGCCGCCGCTAAAGCCGGCGATTCGGCCCCGGAGAAGTGGAAGACCGTCATTCCCCATCGTAAAGACGTCTTCCTGGAAGGCATCGAAACGTACAAAAGCTGGTTGACGATCGCCGAGCGCGAAAACGGGCTCCGCCGCCTTCGGGTGCGCCAATGGGACGGCACGCAGGACCACATTGTCACAATGCCCGAACCCGTCTACGCGCTGCAGCCGACGGGCAACCCGAACTACGACGCCAAAACTATCCGGTTCAACTACCAATCCCTGGTCACGCCGAATTCGGTATTCGATTATGACCTCGCCACCCGCCAACGAACTTTGCAGAAACAACAGCAGATTCCGAGCGGGTACGACCCATCGCAGTACGCCAGCGAGCGCGCTTTCGCCACCGCCTCCGACGGCGCCCGTATCCCCATCGCTATCGTCTACAAAAAGGGCTTCCGCAAGGATGGCAAGGCGCCAATGCTGCTCTACGCTTATGGCTCCTATGGCATCAATTCAGAAGCCACGTTCAGCCCCGCGCGGCTGAGCCTGCTTGATCGCGGATTCGCCTTTGCGGTGGCCAGCATCCGCGGCGGTTCGGAGATGGGGCGGCACTGGTATGAGAACGGCAAACTGCTGTCGAAGAAGAATACTTTCACTGACTTCGTCGCGGCCGCTGAATACGTCGTCGCCGGTAAGTTCACGAGTTCCCGAAGGCTAAGCATTATGGGTGGCAGCGCCGGCGGGCTGTTAATGGGCGCGGTCGTGAATCTCAGGCCGGAACTCTTTCATACCGTACTGGCTCTGGTGCCCTTCGTTGATGTGTTGAACTCCATGTCGGACGCCTCGCTCCCCCTCACCGTCGGTGAATATGAAGAGTGGGGGAACCCCGAAGACAAACAGTTCTACGAGTACATGAAGAGCTACTCGCCCTATGACAACGTCAAACGCGCCGCGTATCCGAACATCCTCGCGACCGGAGGTCTGAATGACCCTCGCGTTCCGTACTGGGAACCTGCCAAGTGGGTCGCCAAGTTACGAACGATGAAAACGGACAAGAACCTGCTTGCCATGAAGATCAATATGGGCGCCGGACACTTCGGCAAATCGGGGCGGTATGCAGCCCTGGAGGAAACCGCGGAGCAGTATGCGTTCCTGCTGATGACCATGGGAATCACACGATAGAATAGAGCTTCCAAGATGAACGAATACTCAATCGGTGTCGACCTGGGCGGCACAAATTTGCGTGCCGCGGCTGTGGGCCGGGACGGCAAAATCCTTCAGAAGATCTCTGTCGACACGGACTTTGAAGGCGGCCGCGACGCCGTGATCGGCGATATCGTGGAGAGCGTCAACAAGCTGAAACGAGACCTCTCGTCGCTACGGCTGGCCGGCGTCGGCATTGGCGTGCCCGGCTTCATTCTCCTCAAGCAGGGGTTTATAACGAACTCGAATAATCTGCCCTATCTGGAGAACTATCCCGTTCGCGACGCCATCGAAAAACTGCTCGGCACCCCGATTATTCTCGAAAACGACGCCAACGCGGCCGCGCTCGGCGAGAAGTGGATGGGCGCCGGTCAGGACGTGGACGATCTGGTCCTGCTTACGCTTGGCACGGGCGTTGGGGGCGGGATTATCATGGGCGGACGAGTGCTGCACGGCATGGACGGCATGGCGGCTGAACTGGGTCATCTGACGATCGACCCCTTCGGGCCTCCCTGCGGTTGCGGCAATCTCGGCTGCCTGGAAAAGCTGGCTTCGGCGACGGCCGTCGAGAGCACCGCGATGCTCATGAGTCTCAGCGCGAACCCGCTGACGAGCAAAGAGGTATACGAACTGGCGGCCGGCGGGAACGTTAAAGCGCAGGCCATTTTTGCCCAGATGGGGCGGGCGCTCGGGATCGCTCTGGCGAATCTGATCAACACTTTTAATTTCCCGCTGTACCTCCTGAGCGGCGGCATGTTGCCCGCCTGGGATCTCTTCTGGCCGGAGTTGGAGGCCAACGTGAGGATGCGTTCCTTCACTTACCGGAATTCGAAAACCCGGATTGAACCGGCGACACTCGGTGGCGAGGCCGGCCTGATTGGCGCTGCCTATCTGCCATTTCTTGCGGCGGATCTGAGTCTGAAATCATGAGCGCCTATTGGCTTGGAATCGACATCGGCACCGGCGGTTCGCGCGCCTTGCTGGTGGATGAGACAGGGCGCATCGCCGCGGCGCGTACGGCCGTTCACGAGGACATGACCATGCCGCGGCCGCTGTGGGCCGAGCAGCGCCCGGAGAACTGGTGGGACGCCTGCCAGGAAGCGATTCGCGGCGTATTGGCCGATGCCGGGGTCAGCGGTTCAGCGGTGCGCGGTGTGTCGTTATCGGGCCAGATGCACGGTCTGGTAATTCTCGATGCGGATCTCGCCGTCATCCGCCCTTCGCTCATCTGGTGCGACCAACGGAGCCAGCCGCAGGTGGATGCCATCAATGCCAAGGTCGGCAAGGAACGGGTACTGGATTGCATCGCAAACCCCGTGCTCACGGGCTTTACACTGCCCAAACTGCTTTGGGTGCGCGATAATGAACCGGCCCATTATGAGCGGGTTCGACACTTGCTCCTGCCCAAGGATTACATCCGGTTTCAGCTCACGGGCGAATTGGCGAGCGAAGTATCGGATGCCTCTGGAACCGCGCTGTTCGATGTCGTGAACCGGCGCTGGTCGCTTGAACTTGCCGAAGCCCTGGGGATTGATCGCTCGATTCTCCCCAAGGTTTACGAATCGGAAGAGGTGACGGGAGTTATCTCGGCGGTCGCGGCGAAGGCCACGGGACTTGTTGCCGGCACGCCAGTAATCGGTGGCGGCGGAGATCAGGCGGCGAGCGCCGTCGGCAACGGCATCGTTGCTCCGGGCCTGGTTTCGGACACCATCGGCACATCGGGCGTTGTTTTCGCCCACATGGATTCAGTCGCCTACGATCCGGCCGGGCGCGTCCACACCTTCTGTCACGCCGTCCGCGGCAAATGGCACGTTATGGGAGTTACTCAGGGCGCCGGGCTTAGCTTGCAGTGGTTTCGCAATCAGTTGGCCGCCGGGGCTTCTTATGACGACTTGACTGCTGAAGCGGCTGGAAGCGATCGCGGCGCGCGCGGACTGTTCTGGTTGCCATATCTCATGGGCGAACGCACACCGCATCTGGACTCGTCGTGCCGCGCCGCCTGGGTGGGACTTACCGCCGCCCATACCCGCGCCGACATGACGCGGGCGGTACTGGAGGGCGTTTGCTACAGCCAGAAGGACTGCCTCGACATTATTGCCGGACTGGGCTGCGGTGTGGAGAGCGTCCGGCTCTCCGGCGGGGGAGCCAAGAGCGCACTTTGGAAACAACTCTTTGCCGACATCTTTGCCAAGCCCGTTGCCGTCCTTGAATCGCAGGAAGGTTCGGCCTACGGCGCGGCGCTGTTGGCAATGACAGGCACCGGCGCGTTTGCATCGGTGACGGAAGCCTGCCAAGCCACTATCCGCGAAGTAGAGACCATTCAGCCGGGTCCGGATTCTCCGTTCCATCAGCGCGCCCACTGCGTTTACCAGGCCATGTACCCGGCGCTTCGCGGGAGCTTTCAGGCGATTGAAGCGCTGACGGCAGAGGCCGCGGCGGTCCCCGCCATTCCGGCCGCAACCGAGTACGTTCTGCGCGCCTTGAATGAAAGCTAGCCGTGTTCTGCGACGTCAGCCTGCCGGTACCGCTTGACCAAGCCTATACCTACGCCCTGCCGCTCTCTCTGCAGCATCGGGTGAAGCCCGGCGCGCGCGTGGTTGTACCCTTTGGCACGCGCAAGCTGACCGGCGTGGTGCTTGCGGTGCACCAGCAGCCGCCGGGGCGCCAGGCGCGGCTTGTCGAGAAATTGATCGACGAATCGCCCATTTTCGACGCAGCTCTACTTCGACTCGCCAACTGGGTCGCGGCTTATTACTGCGCGCCGCTTGGTGAAGTGCTGCGCAGCATGGCGCCGACTTCCGCCGAGACCAGTCGCTCCAAGGTCTACTCGCTGACCGACTCAGGCCGCGACATGGTCCGCCAGTCGCTCTTCGGTACGGAGGACACGTCGCCGCAAGCCCGCATCTTGCGAATGTTGGAAGTTCGACCGCTTTCGGCTTCCTACTTGAAAGCCAAGGTGGAGGATGCTCCGCGCCTGCTAAAGGCGCTCGAACAGAAGGGGCTCGCGATCGTTGAGGAAGACGTCAGCGCCAAGGATCCCATGCGCGCCCCCGCCGAACAGTTGCGGGTTCGGTTCTCCCGCCGCAGTGAGGGGCTGAAGCTTCCGAAGGCGGAACGCGAACTTCTGGCTTATCTTGAGCTTCACCCCGGCGAGCATGGACTCGCCAAACTTGAGGAATCGGTGAAAGAGGCTTCGCGCGGCGCACGCGCCCTGGCGCGCCGTGGGCTGGTGGCGCTTCGCATTGCGCCGCTCGCCATGCTTGCCGACGTCCGCCCGCCCCACGAGTTGAACGCGTGGCAGCAGGCGGCGTTCGAAAAGATCCGCGAACAGTTGACGTCCGGAACATTCGGCGCTTTCCTGTTACAGGGTGTAACGGGAAGTGGCAAGACCGAGGTTTACTTGAGCGCCATCGAGCATACTCTGCAATGCGGCCGCGCTGCGCTGCTGCTGGTGCCGGAGATCGCGCTGACGCCGGCGGTCGCCGGCCAGTTCCTACATCGCTTCGGTGACCGCGTGGCGATACTCCATTCCGCATTCAGCGACAATGAGCGAACCGAGCAGTGGCGCCGCATCCGGAGCGGAGAGGCGAGCGTGGTTGTTGGAACGCGTTCCGGCGTCTTTGCGCCCATTCAGAATATCGGGCTAATCATCGTCGACGAAGAGCACGATCAGAGCTACAAGCAGCAGGAGGCCCCCCGCTACAACGGTCGCGACGTAGCCGTCGTGCGCGCCCGTGAACTGGGGGCGTGCGTCGTCGTCGGCTCGGCCACGCCCGCGCTGGAGACCCGCTACAACGTGGAGCGCGGAAAGTACACGCTGCTGGAACTGCCGGAGCGTGTTCAGGGCCGGCCCATGCCGATCGTCGAGATCGTCGACATGCGCGAGGAGTTCCTGGAGACACGCCAGATGGGGACGTTCTCCCGCCGCATGTTGGCGGGGCTTGACGAGCGACTCGCGGCCGGTGAGCAGACAATGCTGCTGTTGAACCGCCGCGGCTTCTCCAGCTTCGTCAGTTGCCGATCCTGTGGCGAGCGCGTCCAGTGCCCCAACTGCGCCGTCACGCTAACATTTCATCGTCGCGACAAACGCCTGCTGTGCCATTACTGCAACTACGCCGAACGCGTTCCCGGCCGGTGTAAGAAGTGCGACAGCGAGTATCTCCACTTCGTCGGTACCGGCGCCGAGAAGGTGGAGGATGAGCTGCACAAGGCGCTCCCGCGGGCCCGCGTCGCGCGCATGGATCGCGACACAGTTTCCACCAAACGCCACTTCGAAACGATCCTCCATGGCTTCCGGGATGGCAATTTCGATATCCTCGTCGGCACCCAGATGATCGCCAAGGGCCATGACATCCCGAACGTCACGCTGGTTGGAATTGTGTCCGCCGACATCGGTCTGGGAATGCCCGATTTCCGCGCCGCCGAGCGGACATTTCAACTGCTCACACAGGCCAGCGGGCGCGCCGGGCGAGGCACGATTCCGGGCCGCGTGATTCTCCAGACGTCGAATCCGGAACACTACGCCGTGCGGTTGGCCTCGCTGCAGGACTACACGCAGTTCTATGAGAAGGAGATATTATTCCGCCGCTCCATGCGTTACCCGCCATTCAGCGCGCTGGCGAACGTTCTGGTGCGCGACGAGATTCAGGAGGAGGCGCTGCGCAAAAGCACGGAGCTCGAACGCATGCTCCGGCCGGAACCGAAGGAGATGCGAGTGATGGGACCCGCGCCCGCGCCCGTTCCACGATTGAAGAATGAATTCCGCTACCAGCTCCTGCTGAAGAGCTCCGACCGGAAGAAGTTAAACGAAATGTTGCATACGATCCGGCGTTTCGCCGCGGAGCAAAAGTGGGGCGCTACTTCATTGGTGATTGACGTCGATCCCGTTTCTCTGTTGTAATTGGCCGCGCATGTTGACCGACCGGCAGCCGTATCAACTCGTGGAGCGAAACCTGCGCCACGCCATGGCCTTTTATGCCGGATCCCACACCACCGGCGAGGTGCGGCAGATGCCAGGCGTTGCCGCAATCAGTTGCGGGCGGAACTATCCGGTCTTCAACTCCGCGCTTTTGACTTCCGCCGTTCCGGGGATCGACGGCGGCATGTCCAGCCGCCTCGCTATGGCGTCTATCTATTTTCGCGCGCTGGAAATGGGGTGGTCGTATTGGGCTTGCCATGACCTGCTGGATTCCCATTCGCTGCGGCTGCTGCGGGACACGTGCCAGACCTACGGCATGGAACCAGTGCTTACGGCGCCGGGAATGCTGACGAGCGATTTGACGCCGCCTCAACGCCCCGGCCTGCCGATCCGGATCAGAGAGGTCGGCGATCAGCCGTCCAGGCTGGCCTTCGCCCATCTCGTCTCACTCATCTTCGATCTGCCCTTTCAGATGACGCTGCATATGTACGGCTCGAATACTTGCTGGACGACGGAGAACGCGGGCTTCATCGGCTATCACGAGGACCGCCCGGTATCGATCGCAATGGCCTGTGTCTCGGACTCCTGCTGCGGGTTTTACTCAGTGGGAACGCTTCCGGGATACCGCCGGCAAGGTTTTGCGGAAACCGTCATGCGCCACGCTCATGAGGCAATGCGAAATCGCTTGCAATTCGATGCCTGCGTGCTACAATCGAGCACCGCTGGGCGTCGATTGTACGAGCAAATGGGCTTCCGGGAGGTAACCCGGTTTTCTGTTTTTCGGTCGAGGCCAAGTTAAGCAGCGACTCCAATCAGGAGAAAATTCCCATGGGAATGATGGACGAGTTCAAGCAGTTTGCGGTGTCCGGCAATGTGATGGACCTCGCGGTTGGCGTGATCATCGGCGGCGCTTTCGGAAAGATTGTTAACTCGCTGGCCAACGACATTATCATGCCGCCCATTGGACTCCTGCTTGGGGGTGTTGACTTCAAGGGGATGTACGCCGCGCTCGATGGCAAGGTTTACGAGAACATGGAGGCGGCGGTAAAGGCCAAAGCCCCGATCATTGCCTATGGCCTCTTCATTCAGAATGTCGTCGAGTTTGTGATCCTCGCGTTTGTGATTTTCATGATGGTGCGGGCCATGAACAAGATGCGATCTGGCATGGCCAGCGCGGACAAGGCCGGCGGCTGAGCGATTGTCCAACGAGCGACTTCCGTTCTCGGCCACTCATCTATCTTCGCCCTACGACGGGATCCGGCCTCTTCCAGTCCGGGTCCTGCTCGACAATGTCCGCAGCCTTTACAATGTGGGTTCGTTTTTCCGCACTTCCGACGCCTGCGCTTTGGAACGCCTGTATTTAGGGGGTATTACGGGCTACCCTCCGCAAAAGCAGATAACGAAAACGGCGCTCGGCGCGGAAGATCGCGTCGTCTGGGAGCATCATCGAGATGTCGTCCCGCTGCTTGACCGGCTGCAGGCGGAAGGCGTCGAACTAGCCGCCGTCGAAACCAGCGTCCGCTCCGTGGATTTGTTCGATTGGCGCCCGCGGTTTCCGGTCTGCATCGTGTTTGGCCATGAGGTTGACGGCATCCAGCCGCATATCGCCGAGCGCTGCGATGTTCATGTGCGGATCCCGATGCTCGGCACCAAGCACTCGCTGAACGTGGCGACCGCCGGCGGCGTGATGCTGTACGAGCTTTTGCGCAAATATCGGGAACTGCTCCGAAACGCATAAGATAGAAGGCATCATGCGCCGCGTAGCTTTGCTCCTCCTTGCCGTTGCCTCCTTCGGGCAGCAGACGATGTTCCCCCCCGTCCGCGGTACTCGCGAGATGGTGGGGGCCGCGAACAACTTTGAAGTCGAGGCTGGCTTCCGTATCCTCGCGGCCGGCGGCAATGCCGTCGATGCAGGTGTTGCTTCAACGCTCGCCGCGGCCGTTACGGAACAGGCTCGATTTGGGCTGGGCGGTGAGATGCCGCTGCTGATTAAGATGAACGGCAAGCCCGTCGTCGTTGTGAGCGGCGTCGGCACCGCGCCGAAATTAGCGACTCCGGAGTGGTATCGGAATCGAAAACCCGGGGCGTGGGAAGACGCGTCAAAGATGCCTCCCATTCCGAGCGATGGAATCAACGCCGCCATACTTCCCGGCGTTTTTGATGGGCTGATGCTGGCGCTCCAGCAGTACGGAACCAAGTCGTTCGCCGAGGTTTCGGCGCCGGCCATCGAGTACGCCGATGCGTTTCCCATCGGCGAGGAGTTCTCAACTTTCATTCGGAATGGCGAACGGCTGCTCTCCAGTTGGCCGACGTCAAAAGCTCATTTCCTGCCGAATGGCCAGGTTCCGGAGCGTGGAACCGTATTCAAGCAACCGGCGCTGGCGAAGACGTTGCGCGAACTGGCGGCGGCGGAGAAAAAGCAGCGCGGGAATCGCCAGAAGAAGATTCAGGCCGTGCGGGACTACTTTTACCGCGGGCCGATCGCTAAGAAGATTGCGGCTTTCTCCGAGGCCAACGGCGGTTTGATCCGCTACGAGGATCTGCGGGACTTTAAGGCGGAAATCGACACGCCCCAGACCACCGACTATCGCGGCTACACCGTGGTGAAACCGGGCTTCTGGACGCAGGGGCCGGTGATGCTACAGGCACTGCAACTGCTGGAGGGCTATGACCTAAAGGCGATGGGCCATAACTCGGCGCCATATTTGCACACCGTGATTGAAGCGGTGAAGCTGGCCTTCGCCGATCGCGACGCGCACTACGGCGATCCTAAGTTCTCGAAGATACCGGTGGAGACGCTGCTGTCCCGCGACTATGCCGCGCAGCGGCGCAAACTAATCGACCCCAACAAAGCATCGATGGAATCGCGGCCCGGCGCAATGGGCGCGGCGATGCGGTCGGCGGTGGCCACGGAGCACAACAGCGTGCAGGACACGACCTGCGTCAACGTGGTGGACCGGCAGGGCAATGTATTCTCGGCCACGCCCAGCGGCTCATGGCTGCCGAGCGTGATCGCCGGCGATACGGGTATCCCGCTCTCGACGCGTTTGCAGAGCTTCGTCATGACCAAGGGCCATGCCAATGAACTCGCTCCAGGGAAACGCCCGCGCGTGACGCTGAGCCCGACGATTGTCCTGAAGGACGGCAAGCCGTTCCTGGCGATGTCCACGCCCGGCGGTGATAACCAGGACCAAGCGATGTTGCAAGTCCTTCTGAACATCATCGATTTCGGCATGGCGCCGCAGGAGGCCGTCGAGGCCGCCCGGTTCCAGACCGACCATTTCTACAGTTCGTTCGCGACCCACGAATTCGTGCCGGGCCGGACGCGGATCGAACGCCGCGTGCCGAAACCGGTGATGGACGCCTTGATCGAAAAAGGCCACATCGTCCAGCCTAGCGGCGACTGGAGCAATGGATCCGCGCCGACGGTGATCCTGATTCGCGATGGCGTGCTGGACGGCGGGGCCGATCCCCGCCGTCTGCGCTTCATTTTCGGGCGGTAGATCGTTATTCCGCCGCCTACCGCGATTACTGAGCCGGTGATCCAGCGAGAGTCGTCGGACACGAGGCTGGCGACGACATCGGCAATGTCCTCCGGCGTGCCGGCGCGGCCGAGCGGTGTGCGAGCCAGCGCCAGCCCGATGAAGCCGTCGTGCCCGGGCATCTTGCTGAAGCCTTCGGCGATGGTGACCCCAGGCGACACGGCATTTACACGGATCTTCTTTGGGCCGAGTTCCTGCGCCAGCGACTTCGTGATAACGTCCACGGCGCCTTTGGAGCCTGCGTAGACACTGCCGTTTGCGGGCGGCGTCAGCGAGACCACCGAGCCGATGTTGATGACGCCGCCGCCGCGGCCATCGAAGTCCTTGACGGCCTCCTAGGTGGCGAAGAGCAGGCGCTTGACGTTAATGCTGAACTGGCGGTCAATGTGTTCTTCGTCGATTAGCGCGATCGGGCGGAACTCGTAGACGCCGGCGTTGTTGATCAGGAAGTCCACGGGGCCGAAGCTTCGGCACTCGCGAGAAATGACCCGGGTATGCTCACGGAGAGTGACCCACCGGCCCGGCGGGGCCGGGGATGATAATACCTTGCCCATCAGTGGTTTGTCGGCGCGGACTCGGTTCCGG